>Ga0187810_10000980_pt1 | contig 10195 bp, 10 predicted proteins | sample NC_wetland_sal_i_9_FD_132963 | JGI IMG/M metagenome (GOLD analysis project Ga0187810, IMG submission 132963) | Wetland sediment microbial communities from Neuse River Estuary, North Carolina, USA - ASW_5 | ecosystem: Environmental > Aquatic > Freshwater > Wetlands > Sediment | place: USA: North...
GCAACTCCAGGGCGCCTATCAGGCCGCGAGCAAGGTTGTCACTGTGATCGACCAGAGCCTGCAGTCGCTCCTCGCCTTGATTCCTGCGTAGTAGACGCATATGACTAAGGAGGCCTTATGATCAGCGGATTAAGCGCGTCGAACGACCAATTCCTGGCGTCGTTGAATGTTCTTCAGAACAATCTCAGCCAAGCCGACGAGCAGCTATCGAGCGGGTTAAAGGTCAACCAAGCCTCGGATGCCCCGCAATCGGTTCAGGATATTTTCGTAACTCGCGCCGCACTGGGCCAGGATAATCAGGACATCCAAAACCTGACTGCCATCCAGGGCCAAGTGCAGGCCGCCGACTCCGGCGTCCAAAGCGCCATTCAATTGCTCAACGAAGCGGTCTCACTCGGCACGCAAGCCGCCAGCAACACCTCTTCCAGTACCTCACAGCAGATTCTCGCCAGCCAGGTGCAAGGCATCGAGGCGCAGTTGGTCGCCATCGCCAACACCAAAGTCGGCGACGTGTACGTCTTCAGCGGCGACGCCACCGCATCGCCATCCTATCAGGTGAACACTTCCAGTCCCACGGGCGTCGATCGCCTCATCACGCCGCAGCAGTCCACGTTGCAGGTTGCCGGCCCCTCGGGTGTGACCTTCCCTGTCTCCATGACCGCGCAAGACCTGTTCGATCAACGCGACGCAAGCGACAACCCGACCGCCAACAATGCCTTCGCGGCGCTCAACGGCTTGACGCAGGCGCTTCTGGGCGGAAACCCCACCAACATCACGCAAGCCGTCAACACTCTCCAGGGCGCGGCCAGCTACGTGAACGATCAAACCGGGTTCTATGGCGCCGCCGAAAACCAAATCACGTCCTCGCTCACTCTGGCGCAGAAGTTTCAAACCCAGGATCAAACCCAGCTCAGTACGCTTCAGGACGCCGACGCGACCACTCTCGCCGTCGAAGTGACACAAGCCTCCACCGCTCTCAACGCCGCCCTGTCTGCCCAGGCCCACAAGCCGACCACTACGCTGTTCGACTATCTGCCGATCGGCTAACTCCGGCGCATCACCTGATTCACCTAGCCCGCATGCTAAGTCCCTACTCTGTTTACCCTCATCCGTGTGCCGCAGTGCCCCCGTACCTTCTCCGATGTAGTGCCGATTAGTCGGAAATTCAAAAAAATACATTCAATCCTTTCACCGAAATGGCGATAGAAGAACGTACCCAAGCGGATGATCAATAGCAGCGAGGGTAACGACGCCGTACACACGATTTTGGAAAGGATTCTGTCCATGTTTAAGTTCTCTGCCAATAAGATTCTCCTCGCTTCGTCCGCGCTCCTATTGTGTGCGGGCTTGGCGCAGGCACAGACGGAGCCGGTCTCGCCAGCAACCGCTGCGCCGACCTCCGTCTCGATTCAATTTCAGCTGCCGTCCACGCAGGGGCCGGCGGCCAACGTCACTTTGACGATCGCATCCGGTACCGACCTGTTTTCCATCGACCCCAGCACCGTGCCCTTTTGGCTGACCGCTACGCCCGCCGGCAACACCATTGTGCCCGCCAATCCCGGGCCCGCGGAAACGGTCGCCTTCCAGGCCAGCACCGCCGCCGCTTCGCTGACCGCTGGTGTTTATACCGCCAGCGTTCATGTGCGAATCACCGGCTTTCAGGACCTCGTCATTCCGGTCTCGCTCGCCGTGGCCGACGTCGCCTCAACGGTCAGCGTAACGTACAACGGCTCCAATGAAGCGAACAACTCTACCATTACGATTCCTTGGGTTTACGGTTCCGCTTATCCCAGCGCGACCTTGGATATTCTTTCAAGCGACGCTCCTATCGCCTACAGCGCGAGTTCCTCGATCATCACTCCAGCCGACACAGTCAACTGGATCCAACTAGGCGCAACCAGCGGCATCGCCTACAATTTCGGATCGCCGCTCGCCGTCACTTTCCTGAGCGACGTGCTCAAGAACGCCAGCGTTGGCGACAGCCTGCAAGGCCAAGTAACCATTAGCTATGGATCAGGCCCCACCACCATCCAAATCAATTTCACGATCAATGTCACCGAGCCGAACGCGGCGCTGAGCGCCAACCCGCTCTTTCCCGCCTACGTGCCGGTGGTGAGTTCCGGCAGCGCCACCGTTGTGGTCACCGGTTCTGGTTTTTATGCCGCTCCTAGTGCGACCGTCGTTTCAATCAATTATGGCCACGGACTAAAGGTACTCACCACCCTCGCTTCTTCAGACGGAACTCCGGTCCCCGGCGCAGTCACAATCGTGGACCCCAACCATCTGATTCTGACCATCCCGTGGGATGACGCCTCGAGCAACCCAATCCTGAGTTCGGCCCAGGCTGTCACCATCAGCATTACCAACGGCATCGCCCTTGAAACCCCGGTGACCGCTACGCTGAACGTCACCACCTTCCCGATCATCAACGCGATTACCGATGGCGCGGCTGTGATAGCCCCCGCCACTGGCGCGACACCGAAGTTTGCACCTTATGAAATGGTCACCGTCTGGGGCTCCAACTTTGGACCAACGGCCGGAACCCCGGTTGTCGCCACAACCACCAATTCGGTTTATCCGACCAGCCTCACAACCAATGGCCATGCGCTTTCGGTTGCCGTCTATAAGCAGGATGGCACGACGTTGCTCGCCGACGCCCCGCTGCTCTTTGCCAGCAACGATCAGATCAACATGATGGTTCCCGCCGAAATCATCGGCACGGGGATCACTGGATTGCAGTTTGTCGTCACCTACGGGCTCAATTCCAGCCAGCCTTACATGGCCACTCCCGCGGCGACAAATCCTGGAATCTTCACCACGTCCTCTTCCGGCCAGGGTCAGGGCGCGATTCTCAACTCGGACTTCTCCGTGAATGGGGATTCGAACCAGGCCAAGCCGGGAAGCACCGTGATCATCTACGCCACCGGTCTGGGCGCTCCTAACAGCACCGGCGCGGACACGGCCGGCAAATCTGCGGCGAAATTCCCCACCTCATGCGTTTCGGTGGCGAACTACGAGACTACGTCGACGCTCACATCTCTCGACGGCGCGGTCCTGGTCGGCAGCGACCTCGCAACCAACACGCTGCCTCCCTGCTTCACCACTTCACCGACCGTCACAATCGGCGGTGCGGCTGCGACCGTCACTTACGCAGGCTGGGTATCCGGTTCCGTTACCGGCCTGTATCAGATTAATGCCACCGTTCCTACTAAGGCGACCTCCGGCGACCTTCCGGTGGTGGTCACGATGGGCGGGGTAAACAGCCAGGCCGGTGTAACAGTGGCAGTCAACTAACCAGGCTACCGGCCAGATTCCTGGTTCCAACCGGCGGCGGGAGGGTGCAGTTCGACCCCCGCCGCCTTTTTTGTTTTCTTACCGAGCCGCGACCGTAAGGGAGACGGATTAGCCCGCCTCCTAAGTACTTTTTCCTGCACAGTTTTTTTCAATCCCGCCACCGGATCTTCGATACGATCATCATGCCGCAGCCCAAGCAAGCTCAATACGAAGGTGTATCGCAAGTCGCCGGGCGCATCTTGGTCGCCTGGAAAAGCGGCCACGGCGACAGCCTCGAACATGCACTCCAGCATGCCCACAGGCTCACTGCCCGAACGGATCGTTGCAGCACTTTCGAAATGGAACGCCGGGAAGCTTTGAGAGGAGCTGTGGAATCGATCGAAAACGGCCCGCGGCAAACCGGCGCTGTGCGGCTCCTCGAGCACCTTGCTCAGCCCGCGGGTTTCGGGCTTTGAATCAGCGGATCAGCTCTTCCACCTGGAAGGCCCTGCGTTGTCCAGTGCTGACAATCTGCCCGCTGAAGCTGGTTTGGCCGTTGAGGGCGCACACCGCGCGGCGCTCCACCGGATGGTCGAGCCGTACGATTTGCCCTTCTTGGAGCCGCAAAAGATCTCCTAACCGCATCTGCGCTCCATCCAGCCAGACGCTGATCGCCACTTGCCCCCCCATCAGCATTTCCAACGTGGCCTCGATCGTTGCCGGCTCCGGCTGCTCGCGATGCGCCGGATCTTCATCCTCCGCAAGCACCGTTGCGAACAGCTCCGGCGGCGTCAGAATCGTCAGTTGTCCGGTCTGCTCTCCCACCGTGATCGCGAAACGCGCCGCGAAAACCGGCTCAGTCGGCGCGAGAATTCGCGCGGGCGCCGGGTCGAATTCAAGCGACACGGTCTCGAGCGGCGACTGCATCAGCGTCGCCCAATTCCGGTACGCGTCCGCAAGAATCAACCGGTATAACAAGCTGACCACTTGCAGCTCGATCTCGGTGGGCTTGCGCTCCTCGGTTCCGAAGGTGCCCGCCTTGGCGCCCAGCGCGATGCCGACCAGCGGCAGCAGCACGGAGTGCTGCGTCACCACCAGCAGCTTCCGGTCGTCCGGACGGGCCAGCGCCGAGCCGAAACATTGGATCTCGCTCACTGGAAATTCGCCGTACGGAATCTCGCCCCCGCCCAAGTACGCGGCGGTGATCGAGGTCCGCAGAAAGGCCGAAAGGCTGATCGTCAGCTCTCGCGCCAGCGTTTCGTTGGCCAGGCGCACTAGCTCGCCCGGCACGCCCTCGAGCTTGCCCTTCGTCCTGAACTCAGCCTTGGTCCAATTCGATTCCATGATTGAGGCTAAACCTTCTCCTAGCATCGGCTGAGGCGCCCAAACACTTTATTGTCCGCCACTTAACCTGCACCAAGCCCCCCAAATAAGTCGTAAACGTTTGCCCCGGAGGTGACGATAGATGAGTGAGCCGCCATATCCTGAAAGGACCGCCCGGAGAGTGAGCCTTATGATCAAGCTGACTAGGCTGAACCGCGTTCCACTCATCGTCAATGCGGATCTGATTGAACATGTCGAAGGCGCCGCCGATACCGTGGTCGCTCTGACGAATGGCCAGAAGTTCCTGGTGCTTGAGTCCGCTGAGGAGATTGTCGACAAGGTCCTGGAATTCCGCAGAGCGATTATGGCCGGGGCGGCCTGCCCGATGAAGTCCGCCCCCCAGTCCGCCCCGCAGTCCGATGGAGCCATGCTTGCGCACTAGCCGAACCGCGACCAACCGGGCCGCGACCGTGAGGGAGCCGGTACAGAAGGAATCTCATGGCATCTAGAAAACCATCCACCCGGCCCGACATCGCGACTCTGGGCGGATTGGCGCTGGCCGCCGGCTGCATCCTGGGCGGCCTCATGATCGAGGGCGGCAAGCTCACCGACATCGCGCAAGTCACCGCGTTGATGATCGTGCTGGGCGGCACCATCGGCGCGGTGATGGTGACCACGCCGTTGAAGACCCTGATCCGCGCCGCGAAGTATCTGGGTAATGTCTTTTTCGAAGAAGAGGAAGATCCCCAGGAAGTGATTGAAGAGATCATCGCGTACGCCACCAAGGCGCGCAAGAACAGCATCATGTCGCTTGAATCTGATCTTCCCAACATCGCCGACCCGTTCCTGCGCAAGGCGCTTTCGTTGAGCGTGGACGGTACCGACCTGCAGGAACTGCGCGCCATGATGGAGCTGGACCTGGCCATGCGGCAACGCGGCGGCGAGGCTATCGCCAAAGTGTACGAATCGGCGGGCGGATATGCGCCCACCATCGGGATCATCGGAGCGGTGCTGGGCTTGATTCAAGTGATGAAGCATCTGGAAAATATCGAGGAGGTCGGCCGCGGAATCGCCGTGGCATTCGTGGCCACCGTATACGGAGTGGCCTCAGCCAACCTGTTCTTCCTGCCCGCCGCCAACAAAATCAAAGCGCGCCTGCGGGATAGTCTGCACGTGAAAGAGCTGATGCTCGAAGGTGTGTGCAGTATCGTCGAAGGGATGAATCCGAAACTGATCCGCGTAAAATTGGAAGCCTTTGCCGAAGGACAATCCGGCAAGCCGGCTAAGGCCAGTTCCGTGCGGGGAACCGCGCGGGCCGCCGCCGCCGAAGGCTAAGACCACGCCCGGAAAAACGCGACGCCATGGCGAAAAAGCACGACTCCCACGAGCCTGAAAATCACGAACGCTGGCTGGTTTCCTACGCCGACTTCATCACGCTCCTGTTTGCATTCTTCGTGGTGATGTTCGCCTCTTCGCAAACCGACAAAGCGCGCGCCAAACAAGTTTCTGAAGCCGTGGAGAAGGCGCTCGACCATGGCGGTTCCATCAGCATACCGCCGGCCGTCGCCAAAGTGCTCGGCGGCACGGTGGACGACAAGGGACAAGGGAACGCGATGATGAAAGGCCCCGGGGGCGTGCAGCGCGGAACTCGCGAGGCGCCGTCCGAAGAGGTGATCGAACTCATGCCGTCGCTTGATCGCCTGAATAAAGAGCTGGAAAAAGAGGTTCGTGAAGGCAAGCTCGAAATTCGTCTCGAACCGCGCGGCCTGGTCATCAGCCTGCGGCAGTCGGCCTTCTTTCCATCCGGTGAGGACGCACTCGATCCATCCACGCTGCCCGCCATGCAAAAAATGGCCGAGGTGATCCGCGCCCTGCCCAATTCCATTCAGCTCGAAGGTCACACCGACTCGATCCCGATTCACAATACGCGCTTCAAAAGCAACTGGGAACTATCGTGCGCGCGTTCCATTGCGGTGCTGGAAACGCTGTGCGGAAATTTCCAATTGCCGATCGAGCGGTTCTCGGTGGTCGGCCGCGCCGACACTTTTCCCATCGATTCCAATGACACGCCCGAGGGCCGCGCACGCAACCGCCGCGTGGACATCGTCATTATGAATGCCTTGAAAGTGCGCCCCGACGATCCGGCCTCGAACTCGAAACCCAGCCCGTATGCGCCGCACCGCCCGTAACGCGCCGGAGGCCCGTAATGCCTTTCCTGTACCGGTGGTGTCGATCTTTCGACGGTATCCGGCCACAGTACAAAAAAACCAAAAAAACCTTGAAAAATCCGGCAGGGTCATCGACAAGAGTACTGCACGCTCGACAATGGCGTGATCCGGCGAGAGCCGAGTAAAGGACGAAAGAGGACAATATATGATCTCACTTCAAACTAACGTCACGTCGCTGTTCGCGCAAGAACAACTCAACCTGAATTCAGAGTTCGAAAGCAATACGATTCAACAGTTGACCTCCGGCTACCGCATCAACAAATCGGGTGATGACGCCGCCGGTCTCGCGGTTGCCAACGGATTGCAAGCCCAGGTTGCCGAACTACAACAGGGCGTGATCAACGCCTCCAATGGCAGCAGCACGCTGCAGATTATCGATGGCGGCTTGAGCAACATTTCCAACCTCCTGGACCGGTTGCAGACCCTGGCTACCGAGGGCGCGAGCGGAACGTTTTCGGGCAGCTACACCACCCTGAACAACGAGTTCCAATCGGTGCTGACGGAAATCACCCGCCAGGCCGGCAACATCGGACTGGCCAGCACCGTGGCCTCCGGCGGTACCGGCACCGTGACCACCAGCGGAACGATTGGTGCGTCGCAATATAATACCAACCCATTGGCGGTCTTCATTGGCGGCGGCGATGCGAACGTCGCTACCGATAACCAGGTCACAATTGACTTGACAAGCAATGGCGGCGGCGGCGGAAATGGCGTGGACGCATTTGGCCTTGGCTTGAGCACATCCGACGTTTTGACTGCGGGCGACGCGGCTACCGCTCTTACGGCGATCCAGACCGCGATCAGCACGTTGGGCACGGTACAGGGCAAGGTCGGTGCGGGTGAAAACCTGCTCAATTACGCCACCAACCTCGCCAACTCCCAAATCACTAACCTGACGGCTTCGGAATCATCCATCAAGGATGCCAACATCGCGGCCGAAGCAGCCAACTTGGCCAAGGCGCAGACGCTGCAGCAATCTTCCATCGCTGCTCTGGCGCAAGCCAACTCGATGCCTGCAGCGCTCCTGAAGTTGTTGCAGTAGCTCGTAGCCTAAAGGTGAGGACAAAACGGGCCGATCTTTCCCGAGAAAGGCCCGGTTTCGTTTTTCGTTAAAGGGTTCGCCATGAGCACGAGTTCGGTCAACAGCACGATCAGCAACGCCCTGGCAGCGCTGGCGCCGCAGACCAGCACTACCGGATCGAGCACCTTCGCCTCCGATCTGCAAGCTTCGGTCAACCGGGCGCTCCAGATTGCCTCGTTGCCCATGCAGACGTTGCAGGCCGATCAGTCCACCATCAGCAGCAAGACCACCGAACTCAATACCCTTGGATCTCTGTTTAACAGTTTGCAAACTGCATTGCAGGGCATTTCATCGGGGACCGGCAGTAACGCCCTGCAGGCTACGGTCGGTAATTCGTCGATCGTTTCGGCCAGCCTTAACGGCAGCCCACTGCCCGGCACCTATTCGATCGACGTGCTCGCTCCTGGTTCGCCCTCCAGCGCCCAGAGCACCGGCGGCACTCCAGTCGCGGATCCGACCACCCAAAACATCAGCTCCAGCAGCACCTACACCTTGACGGTGGGAACTTCCACGTACAATATTTCACTTTCCACGAATAGCCTGAACGCGCTTGCATCGGCGATCAATGCCAGCGGCGCTCCCGTAACGGCCGTGGTTGTGAATCTGGGTTCGCCCGAGGCGCCCTCCTATCAGTTGGCGCTCCAAAGCACCGCGCTCGGCGACGTCCCGCTGCAATTGAACGACGGGACAAATAATCTCTTGGGCACTCTGACCGCAGGCACCGATGGTTCCTACACCGTCAACGGGCAACCGCCCGGAGGAATCACAACCGATTCTTCGACGGTCACGGTTGCGCCGGGTCTGAACGTGAATCTGTTGGCAACTGGTTCTACCACGGTTACCGTCTCCTCCAGCCTGGGCTCCGTATCAAGCGAGCTCTCTTCGTTCGTCACCGCGTATAACGCGGCCTTCACTGAACTGCAAAAGAATTTCGGCCAGAGCGGCGGCGCGCTGACGGGCGACAGCACGGCGCTCAGCATGCAGCAAGCGCTGACGCAGATGATCAGCTATACCGGATCTGGCGGATCAATCACCTCGCTGGCACAGTTGGGAGTCGAGTTTACGCAACAAGGCACGCTGACGTTCAACTCGTCGGCGGTGTCGGGTTTGAGTCAGTCACAAATCAACGACGCGTTATCGTTCCTGGGCGATCCCAACAGCAGCGGATTCCTGCAATTCGCCAACAATACGCTGAGCAACATCACCGATCCAACCACAGGCTTGGTCGCTTCGGAGACGCAGACGCTCCAGAGCGAAAACCAGAACGATCAGAACCAGATCAACAACGATCAAGCGCAGCTTACCCTTCTGCAGACCAATCTTCAGAACCAGATGGCGCAGGCCAATGCGCTGATCGCCCAGCTCCAGCAACAGAACACGCTGCTGCAAGGTCTCTTCCAGTACGACACGAGTAATAATCCCAATGCCCAAAGCGCTGGCTGATTTAGCGCGCGAGCTTCGCGCGGCAGTGCTCGGCAACGAGCACGAAAAGGCCGGACGCCTGGCTGACCAATACGCCCTTGAGGTAGCGCGCCAGTGGTCGATGATGTCCAAGGCCGAACGCGCCGCGTCAACGCTGCCGCAGCAGTCTCGCGAGTTGCTCACCTGGGCGCGCGACGTCGCCATCATGCATCACGCCATGGCGGGCCAGCATCTGGCGGCGATAGAAATGGCCAATCGGTATCTTGCGGCACGCGCCAATTACCTCAAATCCGCGGCGTTATAATCAAAACGTAATCCGCGTCCACCGAATGAGGTGAACTATGCGTTTTGAATTGTTGTTTATCGCGATTTCTTTGTGGACCCTGCCTACGTTCGCCCAGCCGGCACTTCCGACCACCCTTCCGAGAACTGTGAATCTGCCTGTCGTCGGCCTGGCGAGCTCAGAAACCGCTCAGGTCAATGTCGTCAACCTCGTACCCCCCTTCTTGTTTGTGAGCGGTGCTTTCTCCGCCGGGTCCACAACGCCGTGCACGGGCACCATTGCCTTTTACAATGCCAGCGGCACGGCCATCGGATCTTCGACGCCGTTCTCCATCAGCACTGGCCAGATCTCTTCCGCCACCGTGCCATACTCCGCGGTAGTTCCTGGCGACCCGCCGCCGACCGGTAACGGCCGAACCACCATTCGAGCAACAGTCACCACCAATGCGTGCTCGGTTGCTACTAATATCGAAACCTTCGACACCGCGACCGGCGTGACGCACGTCCACGTCGAAGGTAGCGGCACGCTCCTTGGACTCGCCGGTTTGCTCAACGCGCGATAAGCGCACCGTCGAAATCTCAACGC
>Ga0187810_10000981_pt1 | contig 10194 bp, 6 predicted proteins | sample NC_wetland_sal_i_9_FD_132963 | JGI IMG/M metagenome (GOLD analysis project Ga0187810, IMG submission 132963) | Wetland sediment microbial communities from Neuse River Estuary, North Carolina, USA - ASW_5 | ecosystem: Environmental > Aquatic > Freshwater > Wetlands > Sediment | place: USA: North...
ACAACTATCTCGGGCTGACCTCGCACAAAGCCTTACGCAAGGCTTCCATCGAAGCAGTGAGGAAACTTGGTGTGGGCGCGGGCGCAGTGCGCACCATTGCGGGCACTATGAAGCTACACATGGACCTGGAAGAGCAGATTGCGAAGTTCAAGAACGTGGAAGCGTGCGTGGTGTTTCAGTCGGGATTCACGGCGAATGCGGGGACGGTGTCGGCGGTGCTGGGCAAGGAAGACCTGATCGTTTCGGATGAGTTGAATCACGCGTCGATCATTGACGGGGCGCGGCTTTCGAAGGCGACGATCAAGGTGTTCAAGCACAAGGATGTGCAGGACTGCGAGCGGATTCTGCAGGAGCACGCGTCGTTTCCCGGAAAGAAGCTGATTATCACGGACGGCGTTTTTTCGATGGACGGGGACATTGCGCCGCTGCCGCAACTTTGCGACCTGGCGGAAAAATACGGCTGCATCATGATGGTGGACGACGCGCATGCGAGCGGGGTGCTGGGAAGAGGCGGACGCGGCACGATCGATCATTTTAATTGCCACGGGCGCGTGCACATCCAGGTGGGCACGTTGAGCAAGGCGATCGGCTCGATGGGCGGATACGTGTGCGGCTCAAGGGATTTGATCGACTATTTGTATTTGCGGGCGCGGCCATTTTTGTTTTCGACTTCGCACCCGCCGGCTACGGCGGCGGCATGCCGGGCGGCGTTTACGCTGCTGGATTCGCCGGAGGGCGAGCGGCTGGTGAAGAAGCTTTGGGCGAACACGAAGTTTTTCAAGAAAGAGCTGAAGAAGCGCGGATTTCAGTTCAAGACGAGCGAGACGCCGATTGTGCCGATCCATGTGGGCGAAGCGGCGAAGGCCTTTGAGTTTTCGCGGAAGCTGTTTGACGCGGGAGTGTTTGCGCCGGCGGTCGGATATCCGACGGTCGCGGAAGGCAAGGCGCGTTTGCGGGCGATTGTGAGCGCAGCGCATAAGCGGGAGCACTTGCTGAAGGCGGCGGATGTGCTGGCAGAGGTGGGGAAGCCGCTGGGGATTGTTTGATGGATAACAGCGAGCAGAGAGCAGCGAGCAGGAATCGAGTAGCCGACGTTTGCAGCCATCTTCCGTGGCGTCAGCTCGGCGGGGCGAGGAAGTAAGAAGGGTTCATCAGACCCGTTGCCGGATAGAGTTCGTCGTGAGTGTAGCGGAAGCCGAGTTTTTGCAGGACCCTGGCGGACGCGGCGTTTTGCGGGTGATGGCCTGCGAAGAGGCCCTTCAGGGCGAGCGAGCCAAAAGCGTAGGCGATGACCGTTTGCGCGGCTTCGGTGGCAAAACCTTTTCCCCAATATTGCGGACAGAAGTGGAAGCCTAGTTCGAAGATCTGTTTGCCTTGCTTGTAAGGGCGAAGCCCGCAGCAGCCGGCGAAATCATCGTTTTCCAGCAGGAAGACGGGCCAGTATTGCAGCTTATAGGCGAGTTGATTGGCAATTTCGCGGGCGAGCCGCTCGTGGATTTGCGCTTCGGAGAATGGTCCGCCGAAGGTGCGGGTGACTTCGGGATCTCCCCACAATTTGAGCGCGACAGGTACGTCTTCCATCGACCAGGTGCGAAAGCCCAGGCGCGGGGATTTCAGGAAATAGGATTGGTTTGGCGGCATAGTTTTCCTGGATTGTCTCATTTTTGCTTGGGGAATTGCGGAGCCACAGGCTGAAACCCGTGAGACCTGAAGCCGGCAGCTACGCTGTCGCCCTCCAAGACTGTATACTCGCGCGATGGCTGATAAGGCTGAAAATACGAAGCAGTTGTTTCTGGTAGATGCGATGGCGCACATCTACCGGGCGTTTTACGCGCCGATGATGAGGATGAACGCGCCTAGCGGCATGCCCACGAAGGTGCCGTTCCTGTTTGCCAACATCGTGCGGCGATTGCTGAAGGACTATAGACCGGAATACGTGGCCATTGTGTTCGACACGCGACAGCCGACGTTTCGCGACAAGTTGTTCGAGGCTTACAAGGCGCAGCGGCCACCGATGCCGGATGAGATGAGCGTGCAGTTGCCGTACGTGCGGCGGCTTTGCGAGGCGATGCGGTTGCCGATTCTGGAGCTGGACGGGTACGAAGCAGACGACGTCATCGGCACGATGGCCAAGAAAGCGGCAGCGAAGAAGCTGGACGTGCTGGTGGTGTCCAACGACAAGGACATGATGCAGCTGGTGAATTCCGGCGTGCGGATTTTGCGGACGGGATCGGGCGGAGCGAAGGGCGACACCATCGTGGACGCGGAGAAGGTGACGGAAATTCTGGGCGTGCCGCCGGAGAAGGTGATTGATCTGATGGCGCTGCTCGGAGATACGGTGGACAACATTCCGGGGGCCAAGGGAATTGGAGAAAAGGGCGCGACGGAACTGATTCAGAAGTACGGCAGCGTGGAAAGCGCGCTGGACCATGCCGACGAGGTGAGCAACAAGAGATACCGCGAGGCGTTGCAACAGCAAAAAGAGCAAGTGATGATGAGCAAGCAGCTGGCGACGATTCACAAGGATGTGCCGTTGGAAGTGGATTTGGAAAAGCTGCAGGTGCGCGCACCGGATCCCGCGGCGCTGGAGGTGCTGTACCGCGAGTTGGGATTTAATTCGTTGTTGAAGGAATTGCTGGCGGGGGGAGGAAGTGGCGAGTGGCGAGTGGCGAGTGGCGAGCAAGAAGAGAGGAAAGAGAAGGAAAGCGGGGTGGCGAGAGATTATGCGCAGTTCGGGAATGCGGAGGAGTTTAGGGAGTATTTGAAGGAGATGCCGGCTAAGAGTGCGCTGGCGGTGTGGCTGAATCTGGAGATTGGCGAAAGGGAGACGGAGGGATTCGGAACGCGCGTGGCGGGGATTGAGGTTTCGCCGAAAGAAGGAGAGGGGCGCGCGGTCTGGGCGGACGAGAAAGGCGAGGCGCTGAAGGCGCTGGCCGAGGCGGTGCAGGACGGGAAGCGGCGAAAGATTGTGCACGATCCAAAGTTGTTTCAGTTGTTGGCGGGTGAGGCGAAAAACATCGAGCACGCCACGCAGCTTTACTCCTATTTATTGCGCCCGACGACGGCCAATCACAATTTTGCCGACGTGATCTTCCGGCAGTTCAATGTGCCGCTGGGAGGCGGCGCGGGCGAACGCGCGGATTACTTGCAGCGGCTGGCTCCGGTGCTGCGCAAAGAGGTTGAGGCAAAGGGACTCGAGGGCGTTTACGAAAAGATTGATTTGCCGCTGGCCGGCGTGCTGGCGGAGATGGAGCGCGCGGGAATCCTGGTGGACCCGGAGGCGCTGGCGAAGATGTCGCACGCGATGGAGAAGGAAGTGCGGCGGCTGGAAAAGGAAATCTGGAAGCTGGCGGGCGCGGAATTCAACGTGAATTCGCCGACGCAGCTTGCCGAGATTTTATTCGACAAGCTGAACCTGCAGCCTCCGGGGCGGCGCGGCAAGGCGAAGGTGCGTTCGACGGCCGCGGACATCCTGGAAGAGATGAAGGAGCAGCATGAGTTGCCGGGCAAGGTGATCGAGTATCGCGAAATAGCCAAGCTGAAATCCACGTACGTGGATGCGCTGCCGAAGCTGATTCATCCGGAAACGAAACGGCTGCACACGAATTTTTCGCAGACGGGGACGGCTACGGGTCGGCTAAGTTCGAGCGATCCGAATCTGCAAAATATTCCGATCCGCAGCGAACTGGGGCGGGAGATTCGCGCGGCGTTCGTGGCGGAGAAAGGAAAGATTCTTCTGTCGGCGGATTATTCACAGATCGAACTGCGGATTATGGCGCATTTTTCGGGCGATCCGGTGCTGGTGGAGGCGTTCCGCAACGGCGAGGACATTCACGCGCGAACGGCGCAGGAAGTTTTTGGCGTCGGGCCGCTGGCGCAAACGGCGGAGCACCGCCGGGCGGCGAAGGCCATTAATTTCGGAATTATTTACGGGTTGTCGGCGTTCGGACTGGCGCAGCAGCTGGGTATCGAGCAGAAAGAAGCGGCGCAATTCATCAACGCATATTTCACGCGCTACCGGGGCGTAAAGAAGTATCTGGACGATGTGCTGGTGGAGACGCGGAAGACGGGAGTGGCCAAGACATTATTCGGGAGAATCCGCCCGATTCCGGAGATCAGTTCGCCGCAAGTGCAATTGCGGAACTTCGCGGAGCGCACGGCGTTGAATTCGCCGCTGCAGGGAACGGCGGCGGATCTGATCAAACTCGCGATGATTTCGATCGCCGAGCGGCTGAAGGAAGAAAAGTTGACGGCGAAAATGATTTTGCAGGTGCACGACGAGTTGCTGTTTGAATTGCCGCCCAAGGAAAAGAGCAAGGTGGAGAAGCTGGTGAAGGAAGAGATGGAGGGCGTGCACAAACTGACCGTACCGCTGGTGGTGGAGATGGGAACCGGGCCGAACTGGCGGGACCTCGATTGATAATCCAGGCTGATGCAGAGGACTGGTGCGTAGGCAACCCAGGGCGGCGTAAGGCCTTCCATAAAGATAGTGAAATGGGCTTGCCCCCTCGGGCAGGCGACGCATAGGTCACCCCGTTGAATCCTATCCCCGGCGGCGGGAATCTGCGTGCTAACCTGAACAGGAACCAGCCGAAGGAAAGATGATGCCGCGTACCGGGAAATTACTTTTCATGTTGGGATTGCTAGGGACCGCCGGATGCGGCGGAAGCGGTGGATCGAGTTCCGGAGGAACTCAGGTGCCGGTTTCCGTGAACGTGTCACCTTCAGCGACTTCCGTGGTGGTCAATCAAAATGTGCCGTTCAGCGCAACGGTGACGGGCACGACGAATCAGACGGTGACCTGGGAAGTGGCGGGCGTGCCGGGAGGGAACAGCACCTTCGGCACGATTGATGCGAATGGAAACTATATCGCTCCGGCAGCGGTGCCGAATCCTTCCACGCTGGTGGTCACCGCAATTTCGCAAGCGGACACGACCAAAGCGGGATCGGCCCGCGTGCAAGTATTTCAAGCGAACAGCAACCAGGTGGAACAATCTTTGCCCATCAAGCTGGGAACCTCGGGCGGGAATGCCGACGACAAGAGTGGCCGCTATTGCTGTGGAGGGACGCTGGGATCGCTGCTGATCCGCAACGGAAGCTACTACATTCTTAGCAATAACCACGTGCTGGCGAGAAGCGACCAGGCCGCGGTGGGAGAGCCGATCACGCAGCCCGGTCTGGTGGACACAAATTGTTCGACCGCGGGAACAAATACGGTGGCGAACCTCACATCGTTCACCAATCTGCAGGCCAGTGGAACGAACGTGGATGCAGCGATCGCGCTCATCATACCGGGAGCCGTGGATACGTCGGGGACTATCCTTTCCTTGGGGGGAACGGCGACGGGCAGCACACCGGACCCAGGGCAGCCGCATCAGGGGATAGGCATCCCCGCCGCGGTTGGTGAGGGCGTGGCCAAGAGCGGAAGAACGACGGGGCTGACCTGCTCGACCATTGCGGCGACGAATCTATCTACTTCGGTGACGTATCAAACGCAGTGCAACGGGGGCACGAGCTTCACGGTGACGTATTCGAATCAGATTTCCATTTCCGGCTGGGGCTTCAGCAGCGCGGGAGATTCCGGCTCGCTGGTTGTGGATGAGAATTTGGCGGATCCGGTCGGGCTGCTTTACGGGGGATCGGATACGGATACGGTGGCGCATCTTGTGGGGGACGTGCTTGCGGCGCTGACGGACCAGCAAGGGATTCAGCCGACGTTTGTGGGAGGCGCGGCAACGCATCAGGTGATCGGGTGCTCGCTGCCAACGGGCGCGGTGAAGGCAGCGGAGGCGCGGGCGGCGATCTTGGTGGATCCCACTTCACTGGCGCAGGCGCAACGCGCTCGCGATTTGCATGCGCCGGAATTGCTGGCAAATCCTTATCTCTATGCAGTGGGCGTGGCGCCGAGCGTGGACCGGCCGGGAGAGGCCGCGGTGCTGCTGGTGGTGAATCCGGGGCAGGAACCGACGCCATTGCCCACCACGATTGAAGGCGTGGGGACCAGGATTATGGCGATGAGCGGATCCGCGCCGCATGGAATGCTCGAATACGACGCGGGGCTGCGCATCGCGCCGATCAAAGATGTGTATGCGGTGAATGCGGTGACCAAAACGGAGATGGAGCGGGCGAAGGCGGTGCACGCGGCGCATGTGGACGAATGGATGAAGCAACCGGGCGTGCAGGGAGTGGGAATTACGTCGAGCGCCGATGCGCCGGGAGAAGCGGCGCTGATGATTTACCTGATTCGGGGGGAGAGGCACAACGCGATTCCCGCGGTGATCGATGGATTGCGAACGCGCGTGAGAGAATCGAGCCGGTTTACGGCGGGGCGGCGCGACGATGAACCGGTGCCAGGATGCAGAATGCCGGCGGGAAATTTTGAGCAAACGGAAACATCGGGTGAAAACGACGAATTGCTGCCTAGGGATAAACTGCCTGAGGCTGACGAATAGAACCTGTCGCAGTAATGGAAATATGCAACATTCCGAGACTTCAGGGGGGCAGTCTCCGGCCAGAAGGCCACGCGCAAGCCAGAAAATTTACCATTCCGCGAAAGCCCGGCGTAGAATCGCGGTAAGACGGGTTGAACGCGCTCCTTCGATACGTCCTAAACAGGGGGAAATTATGCGGCGGATTGCAATGTTCAGTATGGGTGTGCTGTTACTTGGATTGTCGGCGGGCTTTCTGACAGGTTACGCGAAATCGAGAGGGCCGAAGGGTCAAGAACCGCAAGGGAGTGAAACGCCGGCGCCGATTCCGCCAGAAGCAGCGGCAAAGAAAAATCCAGTGAAACCGACACCGGAAGGATTGGCGGCAGCGAAAAAATTGTTCGGGTATCACTGCGCGATGTGCCATGGAAAAGACGGAGACGGCAAAGGTGATCTGGCTGCCGACATGAAATTGAAATTAAAGGATTGGCGAGATCCTAAATCGCTGGAGAATATGACCGACGGCGAGCTGTTCTACATTGTTACGAATGGCCGGGGGAAAATGACCGGTGGCGAAGGCGACCGGACCAGCGAAGAAGTACGGTGGAATCTGGTGAATTATGTGCGGTCCTTTGCAAAGAAGGATGCGGCGACGCAGAAGCAGTAGACGGACTTATAGAAGGCACGAGATCGACTGGGCGCCATGCAGAAATGCACGGCGCCCTTTCTCTTTGGGCCCGGCGCGGTGTGATAGGCTTTGCGAGTGGCGATAGCAGGAGGGAAAAAATGGCACATGCAACGAAATTCCTGGGGCTGGTGAACGACGCGAAGAAGCGCGTCAAAGAAACGAACGTGGCGGACGTGAAACGCCGCATGGATGCAGGAGAAAAATTCGTGTTGGTGGACGTGCGGGAAGAGAGCGAATGGGCGCAGGGACACCTGCCGGGCGCGATTCATCTGGGGAAGGGAATCATCGAGCGGGACATTGAGCAGAAAGTTCCGGATGCGGGCGCGAAACTGATTTTGTACTGCGGCGGAGGATTTCGCTCGGCGCTGGCGGCGGACAATTTGCAAAGGATGGGCTATACCAACGTGGAGTCGATGGACGGCGGATGGAAGGGCTGGATCGGCGCGGGATTACCGACGCAGAAGGGTTGAAGGGAAAATTGGCTGGGGCGGAAGGATTCGAACCTTCACCATCCTCATTAACAGTGAGGTGTCCTACCGGTTGGACCACGCCCCAGCGGGGGCTTGCAGAAGCCGCTTCGGGGAGGGCCGAAGCCAGATGGCCAAGCTGCAAAACGAGGACTAACATCCCAAGAATAACATGGCCGAGGCTATGAGCGAGAGTGGAATGAAATTAGGACGGACATAAGAGATGCTTATCGCGAGAAAGAGGGTGCAAGAACGGAAATGAAGTGGAGGAAAGAAAGCGCCGTTCCGTTTTGCAAAGATTTCCAGGATGAGACGGACTTTTGATTTATTTCGAACGGTTTGAAAGAAACATTGGTGTCAATCACAACTCGCATGAAAATTGCAAGTCCACTGCGCACAGACGAAACGCATAAAAAGTTGCATTCCCGGAAAAATTAGTGGAAACTATCGGGTCGCTGAGGTAACCGGACAAGCGCTGTCGGGCATTAAGAGTGGACAACTTCCAAGGAACATCGCTCACCGGGAAGAACTTCGCTCAGGCGCAACGCTGACATGGCACAAATCTTTCACCGCAGTGCGAATTTTCTCGCTCGGGCCAGTTTGCTCGGAGGAGCCGTTCTTGCAGGAGCCGCACTGACGGCGGTGTTAGTCCTTGCAAGATCCCCTTACATCACCAATCAGCGTGTGACGCGCACGCAGCCAGTACAATTCAGCCACAAGCACCACGCGGGAGATGACGGCATAGATTGCCGGTACTGTCACACGAGCGTGGAGACCTCGGCGTACGCGGGAATTCCCCCGACGCGGACGTGCATGAACTGCCACTCCGTGCTGTTCAATAACGTGGGCTACCTCGAAATCATCCGCGAGAGCTATCGCACCGATGAGTCCATTCACTGGACGAAAGTGCACCGGCTGGCCGACTACGTTTATTTCAACCACAGCATTCACGTGAACAAGGGAATTGGCTGCTCGACGTGCCACGGCGCGGTGAACCAGATGCCGCTGATGTTTCAGGCTTCGCCGCTGAACATGCAATGGTGCCTGGACTGCCACCGGAATCCGCAAGCGAATCTCCGCCCGAAAGATCAGATCTTCAATATGGACTGGAAGGCGCCCGCCAACCAGGATGAAGTGGGGCGGCAGCTTGCGACGGAGTACAAGCTGCGAACAACGAACGAGCTGACGAGCTGCTCGACGTGTCACCGCTGATGGATGCTATGAGCGATCACGAAAACGACAAGCAACTGCGCATTCTGCAAGGACCGCAAGGCCAGAAACCCGCATTGGAGCCGGTGCATGATCACGACGATCATGATGGGGAACCGGAAGACAATACGCTGCGGGAGCACCGGCTGGAGCTTTCCGCGGTGCGCGAAAAACTGAAGAACAAGAGCGGGAAGCAATATTGGCGCACGCTGGAAGAGCTTTCGGAAGATCCGCATTTTGAAGAATTGCTGCACCGGGAATTTCCGCGGCATGCTTCGGAGTGGGACGATTCGGTGGACCGGCGCGATTTCCTGAAACTGATGGGCGCCTCGCTGGCGCTGGCGGGACTGGCAGGCTGCGGCCGGCCGGATGAGTCGCACATTGTGCCGTACGTGAAGCAGCCCGACGGCATGGTGCTGGGCAAACCGAATTTTTACGCGACGGCAATGCCGTTTGGTGCGGACGCGGTCGGCGTGCTGGTGGAGAGCCACGAAGGGCGGCCGACGAAGATCGAGGGGAATCCGGATCACCCGTCGAGCCTGGGCGCAACCAGCGCGATCGTGCAGGCGTCGATTTTGAATTTGTACGATCCGGACCGCGCACAGACGGTGCTGGAAGCGGGAGAAATCCGGGCCTGGTCGCGGTTTCTGGATTCGGCGCAGGAATCGGCGCTGGCCGTGAAGGCGACAGCGGGGGCGAATTTCCGGATTTTGACGGGCACGGTGACTTCGCCGACTTTGGCGTGGCAACTGCGCAAGTTGCTGGCGCTTTATCCGCAGGCCAAATGGCACCAGTGGGAGCCGGCGGTCAGCGATGGCGCGCGGGAAGGCGCGAAGCTGGCGTTTGGGCGCGTGGTGAACACGGTTTACGTGCCAAGCAAGGCCGACGTGATTTTGTCGCTGGATGCGGATTTTCTGGCCAGCGGGCCGGGGCACATTTCCTACGCGAAGCAGTTCGCGCGGCGGCGGAAGCTGGACGGCACGACCGAGTCGTTCAACCGGCTGTATGTGGTCGAGCCGACACCGACGGTGACAGGATCTTCCGCGGACCACAAACTGCCGATGCGCGCGTGCGACATCGAATTGTTTGCGCGGGCGCTGGCGGCGAAGCTGGGGCATGGCAATGCTGTGGCTTTGCCGGCCGAAGCGGAGAAGTGGCTAAACACGGTGGCAGCGGATTTGCAGAAGGCGCATGGCAGTTCGCTGGTGATCGTGGGAGAGCAGCAATCGGCCCCGGTGCACGCACTGGCACACGCCATCAATGCGGCGCTCGGGAATACGGGAACGACGCTGTACTACACGGACCCGGTGGAAGCCGAGCCGGTCAATCAACTGGAATCGCTGCGGGATCTTTGCGCGGATATGGATAAGGGCAAGGTGGATTTGCTGCTGATTCTGGGCGG
>Ga0187810_10000982_pt1 | contig 10179 bp, 10 predicted proteins | sample NC_wetland_sal_i_9_FD_132963 | JGI IMG/M metagenome (GOLD analysis project Ga0187810, IMG submission 132963) | Wetland sediment microbial communities from Neuse River Estuary, North Carolina, USA - ASW_5 | ecosystem: Environmental > Aquatic > Freshwater > Wetlands > Sediment | place: USA: North...
AGGTCATCTTGATGGACGAGCCTGCTTCGGCCCTCGATCCAATCTCGACTTTGCGCATCGAAGAATTGATGCATGACCTGGCCAAGTCGTATACGATCATTATCGTCACGCACAATATGCAGCAGGCTGCCCGCGTTTCTGATTTTACAGCGATGATGATGATTGATGACAAACGTTCTGGTGGGTTGGTGGAGTATAACGAGACCAACATTATCTTTACTCGGCCACAGGATAAACGCACTGAAGATTATGTCACTGGCCGCTTTGGTTAGCCCGGGAGAATAGAAAATGGAAAACGAAAGTCAGGAAGCCAAGACCTCGGTAAGGCGCACCCTCGAAACTGAAATTCAAGAGTTGCGCGACGAACTTTTATACCTGGGCAGCATGGTCGAACAGCAGATTTTGGGGTCTGTGAGTGCGTTGAAGAAACGCGATCTGGATGCTTCGCAGAGGATTTACGCTGCGGATAGCGCCATCAACCAGAAACGCTATGAGATCGAAGAAAAGGTGATGATCGTCATTGCGACGCAGCAGCCTATGGCACACGATCTGCGCCTGTTGGCTTCGATTCTGGAGATTGCCGGCGAATTGGAGCGCATGGGTGACTATGCCAAAGGCATTGCCATCATCAGCCTACGCATGAAGGATGAGCAGCTGCTAAAACCGCTGGTCGATATTCCACGCATGGCTCAAAAGGGTGCCGATATGCTGCACCGTGCTCTGACGGCCTTCCTCAATGAAGACATCGATACGGCCCGCAAACTGCCGGCCGAAGATGATGAGGTTGATGCCCTCTACGATCAGGTCTACCGTGAACTGATGGTGCTCATTATCCAGGACCCCAAATCAATTCAGCGTGCCAACTGGCTATTGTGGGTGGCACATAACCTTGAGCGGGTCTCCGACCGGGTAACCAATATTTGCGAGCGCACGATCTTTATTGTTACCGGTGAAATGCACGAGATCGAATCATCCAGCAAATAGTCAAGTGTTATCTACCTGCATGAAAATATCCCTTGCAGGCTTGTGTATATCGATTCAAGGTTTTTCAACGAAACACGCTCCCGTAAATTTTTGGGAGCGTGTTTTTTCTCCCTATGGATGCCTTGTTTTCATATTGGCCGGGAGATACTCATTTCTCGGGTTGGCAGGAGGGGCAAATAAAGCTGCTCGTGCTGCCGGTTTTGATCTTGATGATGGATGTCTGGCAGTTGGGGCAGGGTTGGCCCTCGCGGTAGCCGATCAGGATGTCGTCCATTTGGAAGTTACCTTTTTTCCCATAGAGATCGGTCTCGTAAAAGGCTCCCCCTTTGTGCAGGGAGGGCAGCAGGCCGCTTTGAATACCCTCGTAAAGCTGGTGGATCTCGCCCTCGGTCAGCGAAGCGACCGTTCTCAAGGGGTGCAGCCTGGCCAGAAAAAGGATGTCGTGAATGTAAGCATTACCGATGCCGGCCAGCTTGCTCTGATCGAGCAAAAAGGCCTTCACCTTGCCTTTTTGGCCTTTGATCAGGGTCGTGAACTCTGCTTCCGAGAGATCGAGCACGTTGGGGCCGAGTTTGGCGGTCATCGTGTGATCTGCCAGATGATCGGAGGCAATATAGTGCACGTAGCCAAACCACCAGAAGTTGATTGCGAGGCAGGCCCCGTCGCTAAAATCGATGAGTACGCGGTGTTTGGCGGGCAAGGATTCGCGTGTTACCAGCAAGATTTCCCCGCCCATACCCAGGTTGAGCAACAGCCAGCCCCGGGTGGTTTGCACTTGAATCCATTTGCCGTGATAGGTAATCGGGCCAAGCGTGGCACCTGTCAGTGCTGCCTGGAATTCTTCCAGCGGCAGGTTCAGGCATTTTACCTGTGAGACTTCAATGTTTTGGATGGTTTTACCCGCTAAAGCAGCATTCATTTCGGCTGCGCGAGAAGCAATTTCGGGAACTTCTGGCATAGTTTCCTCCGTAAAAGATCGTACAAATATTCTAACATAAAGCGAATTATTTTCAACCTGCCTTTTTGCCTGATAAAAGAATTTTGAATTGTGGAGAATCTGCTGAAGATGTCCGTTTTTTGGCAGATTTATGTCCACCCGCGCCTTGTATATTCAAAACAATTTGGCATATAATGAGTTCACTATACTCGTTCCGGAAGGAGGAAACAATGGCTGGTGTAAGTTATGAACATGTGGTAAAAAAGTTCGGCGATTTTACGGCAATCAATGATTTAAACATTCAAATCGAAGACAAGGAATTTCTGGTGCTGGTGGGTCCCTCTGGTTGCGGCAAAACGACGGCTTTGCGCTGTTTGGCCGGGCTGGAAGAGGTGACCAGTGGGGATGTCAAGATTGGTGATCGTGTCGTCAATGACGTGGCCCCCAAAGACCGCGACATTGCGATGGTATTCCAATCTTATGCGTTGTATCCGCACATGACCGTGTTCGATAATATGGCCTTCGGTTTGAAGTTACGCCATGTTCCAAAGGCGCAGATTCAAAAACGTGTTGAAGAGGCCGCCAAGATGCTGGGCATCGAAGCCTTACTCAAACGCAAACCACGTGAACTTTCAGGTGGTCAGCGGCAGCGCGTCGCTGTCGGTCGCGCCATCGTTCGCGAGCCAAAAGTTTTCCTCTTCGACGAACCCCTTTCCAACCTGGATGCCAAGCTGCGTGTGCAGACACGTGCTGAGATCAGCAAGATTCACAACCGGCTGCAGACCACTTTCATTTACGTGACCCACGATCAGACTGAGGCCATGACCATGGCCACCCGTATTGCGGTCATGAACAAGGGCGTTTTGCAGCAGCTCGATACCCCGCAGAACCTGTATGATAAGCCCGCCAATTTGTTTGTGGCTGGTTTCATCGGTTCCCCGGCCATGAACTTCTTCCCTATGAAGTTGACGAAATCGGGCGAGAATCTCTACGTGGATAACGGCACAATGAACGTGCGCCTGCCCAAAGAAATGACTGCTACCTATGAGAAGATGGTTGGGCATGAAGTGATCTTTGGTATCCGCCCCGATGACATCCATAACCCCGATTTCGCCCCCACCAATATTCATGGTGAAAAGATCGAAGCCACGGTGGATGTGACTGAGTTGATGGGCAATGAGATCTACGTATACCTGGTGAGCGGCGGCAACAACTTTGTCGCTCGCGTTGATCCACGCAGCCGCTACAAGATTGGCGAAAAGGTAACCATGCTCTTGAATATGGATAACTTCCATATTTTCGATCCGTCGCAAAACCCGGATAACCCAATCGCCATTCGCTAAGCGAAATTGAAATATAATTTGTAGCGCAAGAGATTCTCTTGCGCTACTTTATTAAAAAATCAAGCAGGTAAGGAGATCACCATATGTATAAAGTTGTCTTGCTCAGACACGGTGAAAGTGATTGGAATAAAGAAAATCGCTTCACCGGTTGGACGGATGTCGATCTTTCTGAAAAGGGGATCGCCGAGGCCAAGCATGCCGGCCGGTTGATGAAAGAAGCCGGTTTAGATTTCGATATCGCCTATACATCCGTGCTGAAGCGTGCCATTCGCACGCTTTTGTTGGCCCAGGATGAGATGGATTTGCTGTGGATTCCGGTGGTCAAGTCGTGGCGCCTGAATGAACGCCATTACGGGGCTCTGCAAGGCCTGAACAAGGCCGAAACTGCCCAGAAGTTCGGTGACGAACAGGTACATATCTGGCGCCGCAGTTACGACGTCCAGCCGCCTGCATTGACCCCTGAGGATGAGCGCTTTCCGGGTCACGACCGCCGTTACCATGACCTGAGCAAGGCCGACCTGCCCCTTACCGAGTGCCTCAAAGATACCGTGGCGCGCTTCTTGCCCTTCTGGCACGAGACCATTGCCCCCATGATCAAATCCGGTCAGCGGGTGCTCATCGTGGCCCACGGCAACAGCCTGCGCTCGTTGGTGAAGTATCTCGATAATATTCCCGATTCAGAGATCGTAGATTTGAATATCCCCACTGGCGTTCCGCTGGTGTACGAGCTGGATGATTCTCTCAAGCCCATCCAGCATTATTATCTGGGTGATCCCGAAGAAGTGAAGAAGCTGGCTGAAGCCGTGGCCAATCAGGGCAAAGCCAAGAAATAGCTGTGTAAAAATGAAAATGGTCCGCACTCAGCGAAAGTGCGGACCATTTTTGATTTAATCAGGAAGATCAGACGGCTGTTTTGCGTTGAGACAGGCGCAGCCCCAAGAAGCCCAGTACGACTGCACCGGTCAGGGTGAAAATTCCCATGAACAGGAACGCGTCCGACCACAGTTTTTCGGGGAAGAGGCGGATGAGCGAATCATTGGCGTAGAAGAGCCAGGAACTGCCGGTGAAGAAGATGGCGTGAAAGCCGCGGAAGAGCGCGTCGAAATTGACTGCCACCCCAACCATTATCGCGATAACGATCAAGATCGTCAGCAGACCCCCGTAAGCGACCCCGCGCCAGAAAGCCCGGCCCCATTTCTTGCGCCAACTCCACAGCCATAGCAGGAGCAAGGCTGCAATGACGACATACCAGATCTTGAGCGTAGTTTGGATGAGGTTTTTCACGTCGTGCATGTGGCTCAACTCGCGTTCATTGTAAAAGGAAGTGCCGTCGGCAAATTTGAGATTGCCCAGGTAATCGATGCCCTGATCGTTGACCAGATAATTCAACGAGATCTTGCCCCAGTAGAGCCGGTCGGTTGTTGTGAAACCAAATGGATCGGCCGGAAAGTTGCTCTGATGATACTCATAATCCAGAAAGAAGGGATTGAGCAAGAGGCGGATGGCCCCCATCATCAGCAAGAAGGGGATGGCAATAGCTACCAGAACGGACAAAGCAGAATAGATTTTTTTCAATGCGCAACATCTACCTTTCCTGACAAAAGATAATTCAGCACCATCGAATTGGTAATTTGTTCCACCGGGTCATGGTCATCGGTGAAAATGGGCCCGGATTCAGTCTGTGGATGCAGGCCGGCATAGGTTTGTTCCATGATCTGCAATAAGAACGGCGGCGTGGCCGGGTCAGCATATAACCTGGCATAATTATCCATGAAATTTTGAATTGTGGTAGGTCGGGCCGTGGCAAAAAGCATGGAATTATACGAGGCCGGCAAATCCGATACGTACAGGGTGGGAAAGACCGTGCTGGCTGTGGCGTACAGGGCATCGATCAGGCGGCGGTCGTTGGGGGTGCGGCCCACATTGATCACCATTACCCCATCTGGTGTGAGATGGTCGCGCACTTCTTGAAAGAACTCCTGCGTGGTCAACGCAGCCGGGATGTAGGGGGGACGGTAGGCATCGATGCTGACGATGTCATACTTTTGTGAGCTGTGTGAGAGGGCCCAGCGTCCGTCCTGAATGATGACGTGCAAATTGGGCTCGTTCATGGCAAAATATTTTTGACCTACCGCCACGATCTTAGGGTCGATTTCGATGCCGTCGATCTGCACCTCCGGGAAGGCAGCCGCGACTTCTTTGGCAGTGGTGCCGGCCGCCAACCCTACAATGGCGACCCGCTTGACTTCATTCACGGGAATGGGAGCCGGGTTGAAAAACGGCGCCGAAAGCACCTGCTCCCAGGTGCCGTCATAATTGTAGACGCCGGGTTTATAGATGGAATGGATGCCCTGACCTTCATTTAAGCGCAGCATCGTGTAGCCATTTTGCTGAATGACTTGAATGTAGTTGTAGGCCGATTCGCCCTCGTAGATCAGTCCCGGGGTGGTCTTGCTGGCCCCATTGGCGCCAAAGACGAAAAGCAGTATCACGATTACCGGCATCCACAGGTAGAACAGGGCTCTTTTCCAGCCGATGGAAAGAAAAAGGCCAATCAACGCAATCACCAGCAGCAGGCTGGCGATGACGAGAAAGGTGCGGTAAGTGCCGATGGTGGGGATGAGCACCAGCACGGGCAAAAAAGTGCCTACGAATGAACCGAGAGTCGAAATGGCGTAGATACGGCCGGAGACTTTGCCAGCCTGGGCTGCGTCACTGATGGCCAGACGGATGGCGAAGGGGGAGGCCGTGCCGATGAGCGTGACCGGGATGATGAGCAGGATCATCACGGCGGTAAAGGAACCAAAGAGCACACCCAGTTGCAGTGCGTCGAAAGCGTTGGCCGCCAGCCGCAAAATGGGGCGCGAAACCAGCGGTATCAGGGCAATTGCCAGCGCGCTCCACGTCAGGATGCGGTAAAGGGTGCTGTAATGCGGCAATCGGTCCGCCCAGGCCCCACCAATGAAGTAGCCCGCCGTCAGATAGATGAGAATGAGCCCGATGATGCTGGCCCAGACCAGGTTGGAGGAGCCGAAATAGTTTTCGAGTAATCGAGAAGCGGCAAATTCCACGGCCAGCGAGGCCATCCCGGCAAAAAACACGGTGACATACAGGAATTTACGCATGTTCAGATTATACCGTATGTACTATGCGGGGGTTCTTGGCCAAAGGCTACTAAAAGGGAGGGTTACTCTTTGGAGAGAACTTCGCACTGCTGCGGCGCGGCCGAGCGCACTACCCGATCCCATGAGGCGATGAGTTGCTCGAAGGACAGGTCAGTCTGAAAATGCCCTGGGATGAGCTGCGACCATTGCATGCTGTCGAATTGTTTCGCGGCATCCCCGGCTTTCAACTGGGCACAGATCTCCTGAAAAAAGCTCTGGCTGCCCAGCAGGATAGCGTGTTTGTCATCGTCGTTTTTGGCAGCTTGCGTGCTGGCCGACACATTGGCGATGCCAAAGTCCTTTGCGATTGCATCCAGCCCGCTGCCATCGGTGAGAATGGTACCATCTACTTTAACTTTGTACTGTTCGGCAATCTTTTGCTCCAGGCGGCTCGATAGGCGGCCCGAACTGGTCATGGCAAAGGCCCCGGCTATGGCATCGTTTTGTGAGCTATCGTAAGAAGGGTAGAGTGGCAAGAAGATGATCTGCGGCGGATTCGAGTAATAGGTCAGCACGATCCAGGCCTGGATGAATTTGGGGGTGGGCTGGCTGAGGTCGTCCGCCTGGACGAGCAGGTAATTTTGCTGGGATGCGGCCAGCGCAGTGGCTGCATTGGCCGGCGCTGAGCTGCCGGTCGTTGACCCGTTCCCGGATTTTGACGCCATCACATACCCAGCCACCGCGCAGGCAGCGAATAAAATCAAACCCAGGATTAAAACGGATCTTTTCATTGATCAATTGACCATGCACAACGTCTTCGCCGTTAAAAATTTTTGATTTACCACCTTAAATATACTTGCATTTTACCATCAGGCAAATGAAATTTCTACCGGCTCGAAAATCTCTGTTGGTCGGATCGAAAAAATTTCCTTTTCAGTGAATAACAAAAAGCAGCCGTATTTACGGCTGCCTGTTGAAACAAGGTTGAGTAAATAATTATCCGATCACATGGGCCAGGGTAAAGATCAAAATGCCGCTGGCAAAGCCGGCACAGGCGATCATGGCAATCAATGCCACTTGCCGCACTAACTGATCGTTGTGGTAGAAGGAAGCGGCCGCTTTGATGGCTTTGCGCAGGGTCTGCGATTGTGATAACAGGGGCAGGGCAACGTCCCAGAAGCGCAGTTCGATTTTTTGAAACATGGTGGCGATCATAATGATTCCTTTCTACCTATCTGGAAGTGGATAATTTGAGGATGTTGCCGGCTTCATTGGCGGTGGCCCGTACCGTGCGCGGCAAGGTTTTGCCGTCTGCGGTTTTGACCTTACCTGAAAAGACGAGCAGAAATTGACCGCCCGCAGCCCGCACCGATGGCCGCACGCCCCGCAGTTCGGGGAACTGGCGATACACAGACTGACAAACGCGCTCGATTGCGCTGGATTCCATTTCAGCTCCTTAGCGGACGCGGCGCCGCATGAATGCGGGTACGTCCAGATCAACCGGGGTGCCGGCCATTTCGAATTGCGGGAAAGCGGCCGTTGCCGGGGCATTTTCGTGTAATCGCACGGCCGGAGCCGGTGTAGTTTCTGTAGTTTGGGCTGCCTTGAGTGCCTGACGGTTGGGGTCGAACTTCATCGCCGGGTCCATGGCGGTACCGCCGATGCCGGTGATGACCAGTGTGACCTGAGCCCGGTCCTGCAGGCGTGCATCACTGATGACACCGGGGATGATCTCGATATTGGGGTTGGTCTTTTGCTGTAAATAGATCAGGGCATCGGTGATCTCGGCAAATGAGAGGTCATCGCCGCCGGTGAAATTGGCGATGATTCCGGTGGCATTTTCGAGCCCGATGGTTTCGAGCATGGGATGATGCAGTGCATGTTCCACAGCCTGGGTGGCTTTGTTTTCGCCTTTACCGTTGCCGATGGCCAGCAGCGAACCGCCGCCGTTCTGCATCAGGTTACGTACATGCGAGAAATCCACGTTGATCAGGCCGGGTTGGGTGACCAGCTCTGAAATGCCCTGTACGCCCTGGCGCAGAATATCGTCCGCCAGGCGGAAGGCCATTTCGAGGGGCAGGTCGACGGGAGCGATCTGCAGCAGCCGGTCATTCGGCACGCTGATGAGGGTATCGGCAAAAGGCTGCAATTTAGCCAGCCCTTCGCGGGCGTTTTTGGCACGCCGGCCCATTTCAAAGGCAAAAGGCATGGTCACGATGGCAACCACCACCGCACCCAGGCTTTTTGCCACTCTTGCCGCGATGGAAATGGCACCTGTACCGGTACCGCCGCCCATGCCCGCAGTAAGAAAGACCATATCGGCACCGCTTAGCACTGCATTGAGTTCCTTGTAACTTTCTTCGGCGGCGGCTTCACCCACTGACGGGTCACCGCCTGCGCCCAGGCCGCGGGTCAGTTTGGGCCCCAGTTGAACTTTGGTAGGCGCCAGGCAGGATTGCAGCACCTGAGCATCGGTATTGGCGGCGATGAATTCGATCCCTTCCAGCCCTAATTCGATCATGCGGTTGACTGCATTTTGGCCGCCGCCGCCCAGCCCGACGACCTTGATCACGGGCAGTTTCGCTTCAATAGGGGTATGTTGGATTGGGGTAGCGGAAAATGAAATGCTCATGGTTCACCTCTCTGCTAGTTGTGTTGCAATACTCGTACCATCTCCGGTGATCCGTTCTACCCTGCAGCCGGCCGAGCGCAAACTGGCCAGGTCGTCTTCTGAGAAGGTCTGCTCACCGCCTACCACGGTGACCGCCTCAGCCAGCGCGGCTTCGGCCAGCGAGAAACCGATGGTGGGTTGGTGTTTGCGTACATAAGGCTTGATGGCTTCCAGGTGCCAGTCTGCGACGCCCCACTCATACTTGGGCAAAAGCAGGTAATGGTGAATGGGGTGGGCGGCATCGGGGTCTGACCGGGCTGCCGTTCTTTTAGGCTGTGTGACGGATTCCGTGCTTGAGGCGGCGGCTTCCGTAAATGTTTGGCTCGGAGCCAGGATGGCATAGGCCGGCAGGGTGCTGCCGTCTTCCTTGACCCAGGCCAGCGAGTAATTTTCGTCGGTGGCAGCGTCTTCGATCAGCCAGAAGTTCCCGCATATTACGGGGCTGGCTGCCTCTTTTGTCGTCAGAAAGGCTTTTATCTGGCGTACTTCGTTGGCATGATCTTCCGGTGGATAAATGTTGGTGGCAGTCAGATCTTTGCGCCCCAGGCCCAGCAGAAGTGCCGGCAGGGCATGCCCCAGCGTTTTGGTAGCAATGTCTTCCAGCCATTCGTACTGATTGAAGCCGATCTGATCCTGGCTTTGCGCAGGGGTAAAGTAAGGTTTATTTTGCGGCCAACGGACGGCGCCGCCCTTGCCCCAGTCCAGCGGGTGATCATGGGTGCAGGCGTAGGCCGCCAGCGCCAGCTTGTTCAAGAGTGCCTTCTGACCGCGGCGTTGCAGGGCCTGCAGAGCCAGGCTGAAGAAAGACAGATCCCAGTAGCTGCCGCCGGGCGTTAGGGCCGGGAAAACCGGCGCCAGGCCGGCATTCAGGCATTCATTTGCCAGGGGCACGAAACGGTCCAGAAAACTCTCGACCAGATTCACCTGCGACCAGCCCGAAGCGGACCAACTGGCGCGGTCGTTGGGGCGGTCGAAGAGGATGACGTAATTGGCGCCCCAACTGGCATAAGCGTGCAGGATCGCTTTCAAATCGGCAGCGGCCGGCGCGTTGGGCAGCGTCAGCGGAAAATGGATGAGCGGGGCCACGCCGTGCCCGCTTAGCCCGCTGATGAAGGTCTCGGGGATGGCGCGCGAAGTCTC
>Ga0187810_10000983_pt1 | contig 10172 bp, 7 predicted proteins | sample NC_wetland_sal_i_9_FD_132963 | JGI IMG/M metagenome (GOLD analysis project Ga0187810, IMG submission 132963) | Wetland sediment microbial communities from Neuse River Estuary, North Carolina, USA - ASW_5 | ecosystem: Environmental > Aquatic > Freshwater > Wetlands > Sediment | place: USA: North...
GCCTGGTGCGCCGCCCTCGAGCGCGACCTGGGCCGCTTCGCGGACGCGGACCGCCGAGCCGATGAGAGCCCCCTGGGCGCCTGCGCCTTGGCAGGCTCGGGGCTCCCCCTCGACCCGGAGGACTGCGCGCGTTCGCTCGGCTTTTCGAGGCCGTGCCGGAACAGCATGGACGCCGTTGGAGAGCGCGACGCCCTCGTCGAGTTCGCCGCGGCCTCCGCGACCCTCCTCATGCATCTCTCGCGTTACAGCGAGGAGGTGGTGCTCTGGGCCTCCGCCGAGTTCGGCTTCGTCGCCGTCGGCCCCTCCTGCTCCACGGGCTCGAGCGTCATGCCGCAGAAGCGCAACCCCGACCCGGCCGAGCTGATCCGAGGCAAGGCCGGGAGGGCCTACGGCTCCCTCGTCTCCCTCCTCGTCATGGAAAAGGGTCTCGCCCTCGCGTACAACCGCGATCTTCAGGAAAGCAAGGAGGCGGCCTTCGAGGCGGCCGACGCGGCCCTCTCCTGCACCCGCGCCTTCACGGCCTTGGTCGCGGCCCTCGAGCCCAAGGTCGACCGGATGCGCGAGGCCGCGGAGGCCGGCTGTCTTTGGGCCGCCGACGCCGCGGAGTACCTCGCGTTGCGCGGCGTCCCCTTCAGGACCGCCTACGCCGCGGGCCGGGCCCTCGTCGAGGCCTGGGCCGCGGCTTCGGGCCCCGGCGGCCTCGGGCGCTCGCCCTCCTCCGCGGGCCTCCTGGCCAAGCTGGGCGGCGAGGGGCTCGCGGCACTTCATCCGGCCTGGGCCGGCACCGACATCCCGGAGCTCGCGGCCCACCTCTCGCTCGACGCCTGTGTGGCCCGCCGCGACCTTTCTGGCGGCCCGGCACCGAAGCGGAACATCGAGGAGCTGCGGCGCCTCGGCGAGCTCATCGCGGCCGCGCGCGAGGCGGCAACGAGCTAGGAGGAGTATGGCGTCGACTGCATCGTGCCTCATCATGTTCGATCCGATTCCTTTTTTCTTTGTCGAGCTCCTTGAGCGTGCGCGCCGCCGTGGCCGCCTTCAGGGACATGCTCTTCGCCCAACCTCCGGCGCTGGACTATGCATCGAAGGACGTCTAGTATTGGACGATGGAACGGCATAAAGCGAACCTGCGATCGGTGGAGCTCGGACTTCTTCTCGTCGCCAACATCGTCGGCGGCTCCTCCGCGATCATGATCAAGGCTTCGACGATACATCCCATACTGCAAGCATCCTATCGGCTGCTCTTTGCCGGCATTCTTCTCACTCCCTTATTTTTCAGGGAGCTGCGCAGCGCCGGCCTTCGCCTGAGTTTGCGTCTTGTGCTGCCTTCCCTGCTGCCCGGCGTGGTGCTGGGTCTCCATTTCATCACGTGGATATTCGGCGCGCGGATGACGCTTGCCGGCAACGCTACTGTCATCGTCACGATGGTTCCCGTCGCGATGCCCTTTCTCGTTTTCTTTATGACGCGCGAGCTCCCCAAAAAGGCGGAGATCGTCGGAACCCTCGTCGCCATGGGGGGAGTCGGGATTCTCGCCTCGATCGACGTTCGCCTTGATCCCGGGCACTTCGTCGGCGACCTCACCTGCTTCCTCTCCATGCTCTTCTATTCCGTGTATCTGGCGCTGGCCCGTCGGTTCGCGCCTGCGGAGCGGATATGGCTCTACCTCGTCCCCCTCTATCTCACGGGCGGACTTTTCTGTCTCGCCTGCTCCCTGCCCTTCGCCAGTCCCGTCCACGGAATAACCGGAATCGACCTCGCCATGACTCTGGGCCTGGCGCTGGGGCCGACGATCGTCGGCCACTCGCTCATGAACCGCGCCATGACAAAGCTGCCTCCGCAGGTGGTCTCGCTGTTCAATCTGACTCAGTTCATGGTCGCGGGTATCATGGCCTATTTCCTTTTCGGAGAAGTGCCCCGCCCTTATTTTGTGGCCTCGAGCCTGCTCATTGTCGCAGGCATCGCCATACCGGTGATCTCCGAAGGCGCGGGGCGGCGCAGAAGATGAAGACGATCGAGGCTCCACTCCCCACGGTGCACGATGAATCGCGTGCGCAACGAAGGGTCGCCCTGGCCGTATCCTGCGTGGGCTTCAGCAGTCCCGCGACTGGCCGGAATCGGGAAATGGCCTTAGGATTGAGGTAGTGCGGGAAAGCGCCGCATTCAGGAGCGGAGAATGCCGGGATCAGCGAGAACGATCCTTCTTGTCGAGGACGAGGCGATCATCGCGCTGGCAGAACGCCGGGGCCTCGAGAGCCGCGGGTATTCCGTCATCACCGTCTCCTGCGGCGAAGAGGCCGTTCGAACCGCCGGCGTCCGTCCCGACATCGACCTTGTTCTCATCGACATCAACCTGGGCGACGGCATCGATGGCACCCAGGCGGCCGAGCTGATTCTCGACGAGCGCGACATTCCCGTGGTCTTCCTGTCCAGCCACACCGAGCGGGAGATCGTGGAAAAGACGGAGCGGATCACTTCGTATGGCTACGTGGCGAAGGACTCAGGAATTGCGGTGCTCGATGCCTCGATAAAGATGGCCTTCAAGCTGTTCGAGGCAAATCAGAGACTCAAGGCGACTACGCACAGACTGGAGGCGACGCTCGATGCCCTGCCGGATCTTCAATTCGAGCTGGGTCTGGACGGCCGCTATTATGGCATCCACTCTCCACAGGACGAGCTGCTCTATAGGCCCGCGGAGGAGCTGATTGGAAGGGACATCCACGACATTCTTCCGGCCCAGGCGGCCGAAAGCGTCATGGGGGCTCTCAAGGAGGCATGCGAAACAGGACGCTCCTTCGGGAGGCAGTATGAGCTGAATCTGCCCATGGGAGTTCGCTGGTTTGAGATCTCTGTGGCCCGGATAGCGAGCGAGGCCGACCAGCCGCACTTCATATTCCTCGCCCGAGACATAACCGAACGAAGGCGCGCGGAAGAGGCGCTGCGCGAACGCGAGGCTCGGTATCGCAGCCTCTTTGAGAACGCCCCGGTGGGCATCTTCTATTCCACCGTCGAGGGGAAGGAGCTCAGCGTCAACGCCGAGTACGCGCGGCTGTTCGGTTACTCTTCGCCGGAGGAGCTTCTCCATATAGTCAACGAGTCCACGGCTGCCCAGGTGATCTTTGACCGGCCCGAGGAGCGGGCTCGGCTGGTCGATGACGCGCTTAAAAGCGTCGGAACCTGGATACGGACCGAACAGGCATACCGAAGAAAAAACGGAACGCATGTCCTCACGAACCTTGCGTACCGGGCCCTCCCCGAGAATCCCAGCGTCCTGGAAGGCTTCGTCGAGGACATCAGCGAGCGCAGAGAGGCGGAGGAGAAGATAAAAGCCCTGCTCGGAGAGAAGGAGACACTGCTGAAGGAAGTGCATCACCGCGTCAAGAACAGCATGCACACCATAATGAGCCTCCTTGACCTTCAGGCCATGTCGGCCAAGCAGCGGGAGGCCGCGTCTGCGCTCGAGGACGCCGCGCGCCGCGTTGAGAGCATGATTCTGCTCTACGACAAACTCTACGACGCCGCGGATTTTAGGTCGGCGCCCGCGGGGGAATACCTCTCCTCCCTCGTCGATCAGGTGCTGGAGACTCTTCCCTGCGCCGGCGGCATTCGAGTCGAGAAGCGCATCGAGGATTTCGAGCTGGACCTGCGTCGTCTCCAGCCTCTCGGCATGATCATCAACGAACTGCTGACCAATGCGATGAAGTACGCTTTCGCGGGAAGGGATCGCGGATCGCTCAAAATCTCCGCCGGACGCAGGGGCGGATGCATAGGGATTGTCGTCGAAGACGACGGCGTAGGGATGCCGGACTCCATCGACTTCGCTCGCGGGTCCGGATTCGGTCTTACGCTCGTCGGCAGCCTGACGGAGCAGATCGGCGGCAGCATCAGAATCGAACGGGAGCGGGGAACGAGGATCGTTCTGGAGTTCGACCAGCGAGGAGGCTCGGGCGATGAGCGTCAGCGAACGGACTGAGCGCGCCAGGAAGGCGTACATCGAGGCCAAGCCCTCGATCAGCTGTCTCCGCGCCGCCATATGGACGGAATCGCACAAGGAGACCGAGGGAGAGGCCATCGCGTTGCGGAGGGCCAAGGCCTTCGCCGCGGCCTGCGATCGGTTGCCGGCGCTCATCTTCCCCGGGGAGCTCATCGTGGGGACCGCCGGAGAGCACAGGCGAAGCGCCATCCTGACGCCCGAGTTCTCGTGGACCTGGGTCGACCGGGAAATGGACAGCTTCGACTCGCGGCCCCAGGACCCCTACGTCATGACCGCTGAACAGCGCGCCTTCGTCCGCAGCGATATCTGGCCGTACTGGAAGGGCAAGTCGCTCGAAGAGGCCTTTCTGAAGCGCGTGCCTCCGGAGACGGCGAAGATACTCGTCGATACGGGCATCGTCGACAACGACTCGAAGTGGCGGCAGGCAGTCGGCGAGATCACGCCGGACTACCAGGACGTCCTCTTCCCCAAGGGTTTCAGGGAGATCCAGGAGGAGGCGAGACAGAAGCGGGCCGCGCTCGCGGCCGACTCGCCCGAGGGGCAAGAGAAGATCGAGTTCTACGATGCGGCGATCATAGCCTGCGGCGGAGTCATGCGCCTCGCCGAGCGCTACGCAGAGGCGGCCCTGACCCTCGCGGCCGGCGAGAAGGACGAGGCGCGCAAGGCCGAGCTGGCCGAGATCGCGGCCGTTTGCGCGAGGGTTCCGGCGAAGCCCCCGCGGAGCTTCCGCGAGGCCTGTCAGTTCGTCTGGTTCGTCCAGCTCTGCGCCATCATCTCGGAGAATCCCCTCGCCCTGAATCCGGGGCGCTTCGACCAGTACATGTATCCCTACTACGCGGCCGACCTCGCGGCCGGACGGCTTGACCGGGAGGGCGCCCAGGAGCTCGTCGAGTGCCTCTGGCTCAAGCTCTCAGAGTGGGTGTGGACCATCTCGTCCAACACCGCCAACTACTTCGCCGGCTACAACCAGTTCCAGAATCTCACCGTCGGAGGCCGGAAGCGCGACGGCCGCGACGGCACGAACGAGCTCTCCTACCTCTGCCTCGCCGCCACCGAAAGCCTCAAGACCCACCAGCCGGGCTTAAGCGTCCGCATCCACCCCGACTGCCCCGAGGAGTTCCTCATGGCCGTGGCCAGGCTCATCCGCGCGGGCACGGGCTTCCCCGCGGTCCACAACGACCAGGCGGGCGCGCAGATGCTCCTCCGGGCCGGCTACGAGCCCGAGGACGCGCGCGACTGGAACAACTGCGGCTGCGTCGTCCCGCACTTCCGCAAGACGGGCGAGTGGACCTCGGCGGTGAACATCAACTTCGGGGCGGCCCTCGAGTACGCGCTCAACGGAGGGCGCGGCAGGATGGGGGGCGAGGCGCTCGGCCTCCCCGAGAAGCCCCTCGAATCCTTCGCCGACTTCCGCGGCATCGTGGACGCCTTCCTCCGCCAGCTCTCCCACCTCGTGTCGCAGGCTGTCATCGGGACCATCGCCGCGCAGAGAATCCACATGGAACTGGTGCCGCGGCCCTTCCTCTCGCTCTGCGTCGACGGCTGCATGGAGAAGGGCAGGGACCTAAGCCGCGGAGGAGCGAAGTACAACATCGGGCCCGTCCTCACAGGCATCGGCCTGGGCGTCGCGGCCAACTCCCTGGCCGCGATCAAAAAGCTCGTCTTCGACGACCGCGTCACGACGCTAAAGGAGCTCTCCGCTGCCCTCGACGCGGACTGGGCGGGCTTCGAGGCTCTGCGCGAAAAGGCCCTCGCCGCGCCGAAGTACGGCAACGACGACGACTACGTCGACGCCTTCGCGACGGAGATATCGGACTTCTACTACCGCGAGGCCAGGCGGCACCGGGACGTCTTCGGCTCCCCCTTCAACTCCGCCTTCATGGGCATATCGAACTACGTGCCCATGGGCAAGGTCGTCGGGGCCCTGCCCTGCGGGAGGAAGGCGGGGCAGCCGCTCACCGAGGGCGTCTCGCCCTTCGCGGGCAGCGACCGCTCCAGCCCCCTCGCGGTCATGCGCTCCGCGGCCAAGATCAACCACGACGTGCATACGGGCGGCACCCTCCTCAACCTCCGGCTCAATCGAGAGCTCCTCGCGACCGACCGGGGGCTTCGGAACCTCGGGGCCATGATCCGCTCCTTCTTTTCGCTCGGAGCCTTCCACGTGCAGTTCAACACGATCTCGACCGAGGAGCTGCGGAGGGCCCAGGCCCACCCCGAGGAGTACCGCGACCTCCTCGTGCGGGTGGCGGGCTACAGCACGCAGTTCGTCAACCTCTCCCGCGAGATGCAGGAGGCGATCATAGCCCGGACCGAGCACGGCACGTTCTAGAGTCGCCATGGAGGGAATCCGCGTCTCCCACATCCAGCGCTACTCGGTGAACGACGGCGAGGGCATCCGCACGACGGTCTTCCTCTGCGGCTGTCCCCTGCGCTGCTCCTGGTGCTGCAATCCCGAGACCTGGGAGGCTTATCCCGATCCCGCCGCCTATCCGCCTGCCGCGCGGGCGATCCTGGGCCGGGTCCTGTCGGTCGAGGCTATTCTGAATGAGGTGCGGAGGGACCTGGTCTTCTTCAGAGCCTCGGGCGGCGGCGTCACCTGGTCAGGCGGCGAGCCCTTCTTCTTCCCCGAGGCGCTCAAGGAGCTCGTCGACGCGGCAGCCGGGCTCGGCATCCACCAGGCCGCGGAGAGCTCGGGCTGCTTCTCCTGGGCCTCCTGCGAGCGCATCGTGAAGAGGCTCGACTTCCTCTTTGTCGACATAAAACACATGGACGGCGAGGCGCACCGGAGACTCACCGGGATCGGCAACGAGACGATCCTGGAGAACATCGGCCGCATCGGCGAGCTCGGCATCGAGACGGTCGTCCGCATCCCGCTCGTGAAGGGCGCCAACGACGACGAGGACAACCTCGCGGCCACGGCGCGCTTCGTCCGCGGCAGCCTGCGCCCAGCCCGGATAGAGATCCTGCCGTACCACGACCTGGCGAAGGACAAGTACGGGCTCCTCGGCCTCGGTGGCCGCCGTGTCGCCTACGAGCGCCCGAGCCGCGAGGAGATCGGGCGGGCTGAGAAGGTCGTGGCTGGCGAGGGCGTGGAGATAGTCCGCTACCGCTGAGGCCCGGAATCGATCGGGCGACTACGTTCCGCTGTGAGGGCCCGGTAGACGACGAGCACCGCCATCGCGGCCACGAAGAGCAGCACCGACACGACGATGGCGTCTTCGAGCTCGCCCGCGGACATATCGAGGAAGATGGCGGCCGAGAGTGTTTCGGTTTTCATGCGGGTGACGCCCGCCAGCATGGCGGTGGCGCCGAACTCGCCCACGGTGCGCGCCCAGGTCATGGCGACGCCCGAGGCTATGCCCCGTCGCGCGAGGGGCAGCGTTATTTTGAGGAAGGCCGCGCCGGGCGTGCAGCCGAGATTCCGCGCGATCCCTTCGAGCTGCGGGTCGATCGACGAGAAGGCCTCGCGGAAGAGGCGCACGGCGAAGGGCAGGGCTATGAAGCCCTGGGCCACCATGACGCCCGCCTGCGAGAAGACGATCGAAAGCCCCGCGTTGGCCAGCGATCCGCCCACCATAGGCCCGAAGAAAATGAGAAGCGCGACGCCGCTCGCCAAGGGCGGCAGGACGATCGGCATGTCGAGGAGGGCCTCGACGAAGGCCTTGCCCGGGAAGTCGAGGCGGGCGAGGGCGTAGGCGCAGGCCAGGGCAAGGACGCTGGCCGCGACGGTCGAGGCGAGGGTCGTGCGCAGGGTGAGGAGGGCGGCGCAGCGCAGCTCGTCGCTCCGGAGCGCCATATGCCACGAGGCCTTCCACGAATAGGCCAGGAGGCCGCCGAAAAGAAAGAGGAAGAAGAGCGCGACGAGGATAAGGGCCGCGACGGAGAGGATGAGAGGCCATCCGCGCGTCGCGACCGGGATGCTACTTCGCCGCCTTGAATCCATACTTCGCGAAGACCGCCGGGCCCTCGCGTTCGACGAATGCCATGAAATCCCTCGCCTGGTCCTGCTTGGTCCCGCAGGAGAGGACGGCGCAGGGCAGGACCTCGACGACATTGAGTGTCGGATCGATCTCGATGACGGTGAAGCGGTCGGCATACTGCACGATGGCATTGTAGTCGACGATGCCGGCGTCGCCCTGGCCGAGGCTCATCGCCGCGGCGACTTTTTGGGGCGTCTCCATGAAGGCGATCACGTTGGCCCCCGCAGCGTCGGCTATGCCCGCGGCCTCGAAGACCTTCGAGACAGCCTGGCCGAGGGCCGTCGCCTTCAGATCGGGAAGGATGAGCCTCACTCCCTTCCTTCCGAAATCCCTGATGCCGCGTATGTTCGCCTTGTTCTCCTTCGGAACGATGATGACCGGCACGTGGTAGGCGATGGGTCCGCTGACCTCCGCGACGAGGCCGGCCTCTTTCGCCATATCGACGAAGGCCGCGCTTCCCGGCATGAAGATGTCGCCGCTCTTGCTCAGCTTGAGCTGGCCGACCAGAGAGCCCGAATTGTTGAAGGTCATTTCGATCTTTACGCCGGTCTTCCGCTCGTACATCGCGCCGAGCTCGATCACCGGGTCCTTGATGCCCGTGCCGACGTAAGCGAAGAGCGTCGAGGCGGGCTGCGCCGCGGCAATAGCCGCGATCGCGGCGAACAAGACGCCCAGCGCGAAACCGGTCCTCTTCCTAGTTGCCCTCATCCTGTCCCCCTTTTGTCGCCGCCGCGAAAAGCCGCGGCTCGGCGGCCGCCTCCATGGTCACCCCGATGTCCGCCGGCTTTCCGAAATACATGCTGCTCGTCGCCACGGCGTCGGGACCAGCCGCCGCGTAGGCGGCCACGTTGGTCGCATTTATTCCGCCCGCCGCGATGATGAAAAGCTGCGGCGCCTTCGATCGCAGCCGCGCGATGTACTCTCCGAGCCGCGCAGGAGGAACCTTATCGAATTGGATGCCGTCGACGCCCGCCTCGGCGAGTTCCAGGGCGTCGTCCAACGCCTTCGTTTCCGCGATCACTTTCTTCTCGCAGCACCGATGCTTGACCCGATCCAGCCGTGCGAGGAAGTCGCCCCTCACGAAGACCCTGTGGTGGTCGAAGACGAGAATGGTCTCGGACAATCCAAGCCGATGGGGCAGGCCGCCGCCGGCGACGACCGCCTTCGCCGAGAGCTCCCTCGTCCCGGGGAAGCATTTGCGGGTCGCCAGGATTTCGATCCGCGGCTGGACGGTTCGCGCCATCGCGTACAGCGTTCGCGTCCGCTCGGCTATGCCCGAGGCGTATTCGAGGACGTTGACCGACACCTTCCACGCGAGGTGCAGGGCCTCGGCCGGGCCGAATCCCTCGACGAGCAGAGCATCGCGCGCCGCGACGGTCCCCGACGTGAGCCAGTCGCCCGTCTGGATGCCCAGCTTCGCGAAAATGCGCAGGACCTCCTCGGTGCCGCACACGGCGGTCTCCTCTCTCGCGAAAAAGGCGATGCGCCCCCTCTCGCCGCCGATGCCGAGGACCTGCGTCGTGAGGTCCAGGTAGGGCGCGTCTTCTTTGATCCAGAAGTCGATGGTCTGATCGGGAATGTACACGGCGGCCCCGTTCCTTTCTTAGTGGAGTATCAAGAGCGCCCGTCGAGATAGGCTTTGCACTCATCGAGCCATGCGAGCGTGGCTTTCAACTGTCCTATTCTGTACCGAAAAACGAGAGCATCGACGCCCTCTTTTTTCGCGGCTCGCTCGCGCTCCTCAATTTCGGCTATCCACGCGACACAGAGCGCTCGCTGCTTGGCGAGGAGCCCCTTCCCGCTTTTGCGTCCTTTTTTCCGGGCGAAATGAAGCTTGGCCAGAAAATCGAGCTTGAAATCCTTTCGAGAGCTCGGAGTGCTCACCCAGTCTTCGAAGGCGCTCTGTCCCTCCTCGGTGAGATGGAAGACCTTTCGTACGGGGCGGTTCTCCTGGACGAGCACTTGAGCGACGATCAGGCCCCGTGCCTCCAGTTTGGATAGGATGGCATAGAGCAGCGCCTGCTTGACCGTCCAAATGAGGCCGATCCCCGTTTTGCGGCTGAGCTCCCGGTGGAGTTCATAGCCGTGCATGGGATGTTCATTGAGCAGGCCGAGGAGGGAGTATTCGACAGAATAGATGGATGTCGATTCGCCATCGCGCACTTTTCTTTCCTGGTTCCTGCAGATGCTTAGCCAATAAGTA
>Ga0187810_10000984_pt1 | contig 10172 bp, 12 predicted proteins | sample NC_wetland_sal_i_9_FD_132963 | JGI IMG/M metagenome (GOLD analysis project Ga0187810, IMG submission 132963) | Wetland sediment microbial communities from Neuse River Estuary, North Carolina, USA - ASW_5 | ecosystem: Environmental > Aquatic > Freshwater > Wetlands > Sediment | place: USA: North...
CCAGGCATCAGGTATGGGAAGAGGGATTAAAATGCCATTCAAAAAAATCTTACTGGTAAAACCCCCGGGAAGAAAAGGATTAGGTTTTGCTTCAGATGTAATCCCCATTGGTCTGGAGTACATAGCCGCATCAGTAGAGAACATCGTTGATGAAGTCACTATCATCGATCTGGACCTTGAACAGAGTTCTTTCCAATATTTTCTTGATGCTCTTAACCCAGATCTGGTTGCCATCACGATGTCGGCAACCGACCACTATGAAGGCCTGCGCATCGCAAAAATCGCAAAGGAAAAAGGCTGTACAACGGTTTTGGGCGGCTATCACCCGACCGCCATACCAGATGAGCTGCTTTCACACCCGCAGGTAGATCTGATTGTGAGGGGTGAAGGGGAATACACGATGAAGGAGCTGGTTCAGGAGGACTCTTTCGGAGATATTCCTGGCCTGTCCTACAAAAAGGATGGAAAGATAATTCACAACCGCGACCGCCCGCTCATTCAGGATTTGGATGCCCTGCCATTTCCGGCACGGCATCTGCGGAGACATGAATACAAAGATCACATAATGTTCGAGAAGGGAAGGGAGAGGGAAGTGATCACCATGTCCCGGGGGTGCTGGGGACGGTGCAGCTTCTGCTGCGAACCTATGATGTGCCGGGGTCATCAACGGTTTCGCTCACCCGAAAACGTGATCGAGGAACTGATGGGAACCGTGTCGTTCCACAAGGGACGCCCCCTGTCCATCTTTGTCACGGATCCCAATTTTATGGGTTTTCCCCAGTGGGTTGATCACTTCTGTGATCTGTTGCACAAGTATACATTAGACATAACGTTCTCGGTTCTTGTCAGGGCGGACAGTGTCGTAAGGAATCCTGATATTATCAGGAAGATGTGCGAGAACGGTATACTCAGCTATGAGATGGGAATTGAAAGTCCAAAAGCCGAAGACCTGAAGAATATCCGGAAAAAAATAACCCAGGAGATGCAGGAGAAAGCCGTGAAGATATTGGCAGACAATGGTGCATGGGTCGGAGGCACCTTCGTCATTGGCTTGCCCAACCAGACCGAAGAAGAGATAAAGGGATTTCCCACGTACGCCAAAGAAATCGGGTTAACGGGCGCAGCATTTGGTATAGCTACACCTTTCCCGGGAACTGACTTCTACAGAGATTTGGAGCAGGAAGGTTTGATCGTTGAACGTGACTGGACTAAGTACGATGAAATGCACTCTGTGTTCGAATTGAAAAACGTGAGCAGAGAGAGGCTGGAAGAACTGGCAACCTATTGCCATGCCCGATTCTGGACATTGGACACATTTATCCGGCAGGTAAGCATCTCTCTAAAACCCGAAGAGAAAGTGTCTTTGGAAGATTTTATTGCAAGCATACTCAATGCTTTGAGGTTTGGCTGGAACACAACAGCGGATCTCCAGACAAAAAACATTCTGACCCATCGAAGAATTGCTGCCGAAGCTGGTGCAGACTCAAGCGTCGAAGATTACACAAGGGAGATTGGCGTGCACAACGTCATAGAATTTCCCCCGTTGTTACTCAAGGTCTTAGGGGACCAGAGGATTCAATTTACCATCACAAGTGAAGGAGTGCCGATCACAAGTTATATCATAAAAACCACGGCGGGCACTGTAGAGTACGTGAGGGCCGTATCGGGAAGGCTGGAAGATGCGACTATCAATCTCGATGTTGATCTCAATGCCCTTGATCTGTCAAAGGGTACCACCAGTAACTGGGAGTTCCTGAAAAACTGCATCCGGGCGACAATCACTCTCCGGGGGAGATATGAAATAAGGCATAGGACGAGGTTGCTTGCCGCGATCGGTTTGGGATCAACACAGATAATCATTGTTCAGAATATCAGGATTTTGGAAAGGGCGGGAAATTTTGCTGCTGTCATTGGGGGATCGAAATGAGGATTGCTGAACGGGCCGTTTATGCGAAGAAACGTGTCAGAGACAAGGTTAGGAGGATACGGGGAACATACACTCTGCTCCGGGAACTCAGTTCCATAAACGGGGCAAACATCAGCCGCAGACTTCTGGACAGGGTGATGTACAGCTTCGAAACCCTGCCCCCCTTGGGGAAAGAGTACTGGTGGTTCCTGTTCTTTGGCAAAGACGGGAGGCAGATGATGGTGCTGGTGTACCGTAAATTTGGGAAAGGCATGGTCTTCAACGGGAAGGAGGTTGTATTCAGGAAGGCAGACCAAGATACATTTCAAGCGGTAACAACCGGCTGGATCTATGATGGGAAGGGAATATACGACCTGGGAGTTTCAAATCCTGTAATTGTATCTGCCCCTGGAGGAAAAGCGTTAGTCTCCCAAGTCTCCGACAGGAAGATGACCTTCAAGGGGAGTTTCCCTGAATACGAACTGAAGATAGGCGACCTTGTCCATCTTAAAATGACAAAAGGAGATTCTCTTGAAAACAGGTGTGCCTATGGGGTTTACCTTCCTCCCTTTGGAGCAGGGTGGATCGATATCTTCTCAAACGCTGAGGGGAATGTGTTGGGAAAAAAGTTTGTGGGAACTGCCCATCTGCAAAAAGTCGTCGGTATCATGCCCTATGGGTCTTTCCATTGGGCAAGAGTGGTCTTCCAAAACGGTTCTATATTCTCGTTTTTCTGCCTGAAACCCGTGGAAAAATCAAGAGTGTATTTCCATATATCCATGAATTTCTATGATCACCAGACCAGAAATTACAGCCGATTCAAGAAACCACGATTGAAAATTTCAGAGGAAAAGGGTAGAATAACAACGTGGACTATCGAGGGATGGGACGAGGAGAATGAACTCAGAATAGTGCTGGAAACCTATGCAGAAAAAAAATTCACCATGAAAGGTGGCGGTTCCCAGGTGTATATAGAATATGCTGTCACTCCTGCCGAATTCAGGTTTAAGACCAAGGACCTGACAGTTACGTTGAAAGATTTAGGTGATGGTGTAGGCACGTTTGAGGATGCTTATGGTTTGCCAGTTTAGTAGTGTTTTCTATGGATCCATGAAAATGATGATCGCCCGGCATCTCGCAACACCAAAATACATGATGTGATCTACGACGATCTCTCTTCACCGAAAGGACAGTTATCCGATTACAAAATATTTACTACCCCTGAGATGATCACTTGATACTGATTAAAAAGACACGGAGCCTTTGCCCCATATGTAATGCCGTTATTGACGCGGAGATTGTGGAAGAAGAGGGAAAAATCTGGATCGAACGAATATGTCCGGCTCACGGGCAGTTTCGGAATCTCTACTGGTCTGATGCCGCGATGTATCACCGGTTCGATAAGTATGACGCTGTGGGAAACGGTATTGAAAACCCGCAGAACACAGTAGTCGCAGGGAGTTGCCCGACATCCTGCGGATTATGCAGCAACCATCATTCGCAGACGCTGCTTGCGAATATCGATCTCACCAACCGCTGCAATCTTAACTGTGATTTTTGTTTTGCCAATGCCCGGGCATGCGGATTTGTGTACGAACCGGAATTCGATGAGATTGTAAAAATGATGCAGATCCTCAAAGATCAAAAACCCGTCCCAGTACCTGCGGTACAATTCTCCGGTCCGGATCATCCAAAAAACAACAATGAGATGTCTTTCAAAGCCTGAAATGCCCCCCTGTGTGAGGATCCCGGATTCACAAAAATTATTCCTTATTCTTCATCTTCCCGTTTCGTTTTGGATCGGCCTGCCGGTCTTTTGGGACGGCGATCTTCGTCATCACTTTCTGGACATACTACTTCATTAAGACGGACATGAAGCACTTATCCCTTGTGAATATCAAACTTTTTTGCTGGTTCCTGCGTAGCATGTATTCCTGCGATGTAGCCGTAGGTCATAGCCGGGCCAATGGTACTGCCGCCTCCCCAGTACGCGTTCGCCGTAGGAGACGCGATGCAGTTACCGGCGCCATAGAGACCCGGGATGGATTTATTTTCCGTATCAACGACCTGCGCCTTATGATTGATGATCGGACCCCCGTTCGTGTCAAGCGTTCCTGCACCCAGTATCAACGCATGATACGGACCGTCCGGACTGAGTGGATACATGGTGTAGTTCTTTGATTCAGCCGGGGGCCATTGAACGCCGGGAGTTGTTGGCGGAAACGTGGGCCATTCACGATCATATGCATACTCGCCCCGGTGAAAGTCCTCATCTTTACCAGTCGTGGCAAATCCGTTAAAACGTGCCACGGTCTTTTTGAGGTTTTCGCCAAAATCCTGGTCCAGATGGAATCCGCCGGTTTTTGTCACCAGCCGGGCAAGCCGGGCATCTATGTTCCTGACAAGCTCGTCCAGCGTGTTGCCATCGATAATGTGAGGTGCCGGCTCACCCCGGGCCGGAAGGGGAGGGAAGCCCTGCCAGAGAGTGGCGGTTCTTTCATCGTAAATCATGAACACCAGCATATTGGTCCATTCTGCGCGTTGCGGATCCCACACGAAATGCGTCATGGCCCTGTCAGTGTAATTCCGCTTCTCGTCCATGATTCTTACCCCATATCGGTTCACTTCCAGAACACTGTCGCCTAGGACCCAGAACACATTGTGAACACCGTACGGGTCGGTGAGTGCCTGTTCGAGAACAATTTCCGCTCTGAATGCACCGGCCATGTTACCTAACTGGGCTCCGATTGCACTGCCCATCAAGGCGAAATCGCCGGTATTCGTGGGTACGGCACAACCGCCGAAATGCGGGCCCCGCTGGAAATGCAACATCAGTCCGGGATTATGCGTAAAGCCGCCGGAGCCAAACACCACGGCCTTTCTGCCCCGGATCGTTACCAGAGAGTTCTTGCCGGTAATTGCTTCAACCCCGGCAATTTCGCCTTTGTTGTTTTTGATGATTCTTTTAACCCGATGGTTGAGCAGCAGGGGGATATCGTGGCCATCGGCCCATGCCTTGAGCTGGCGGACGAGTTCTACGCCGTAACTCTGTTTGCCTTCCGGAGACATGGAGTAGATAAGCCTGCCTCGGATGCCCTTGTTTTCGGGCAGATGATCCATATAATCCACCTGGGCCTGACCGGTCCAGTTGATTTCCTGTATCGATTTGACCGCACCTATGTCCCAGAGGAAATCAACCATTCTCGACGCCGTATCATAATAGGTGGCGATAAGATTGTACTCGTTCTCAGGTAATCCCAGTCGCGGATCGCCGGGATTGTACAGCTGGGGAAATGAATAGCGGGCCATATACTTTATCGCGTCGTCCCGGGGATCTTCCACTCCCTTCTCCCGCTGGAAACGGTTGTTGGGAATCCAGAATCCTCCGCCCGACCTGCCGGTCGTTCCTCCCGGGGCGGCACCTTTCTCGACCATTATGACATCTGCCCCGCGCGACTTTGCCGTAATGGATGCTACGTATGCTGCAGCGCCGCTTCCAACAACAACAATATCCGCGGTGTAATTCCATTTCTTCTCACTCATGTTCAGACCTCCATTTTGTTAAATTGACGAATGCCCCTGATGCTGTGGCCAAACTATAGTTGCCGGAGTGACTCCGGCGGGATATATTTCTTCATCCGTTCCTTTGCTGAGATACATTTCATACCATTTGTTTGCGACAAGAGAGGGGGTTTCTTCCCCGGGCTTCATAAAAAGACCTAACGACAGGTGTCCTGAATAAATTCCCTTTGGCTTTAACTCAATGTGCAGATTGCGGGCATACGCCCTGAGTGCCGATGCAATGATTCCCACACTGGCTGTCGGAGGAAACGGGTAAATCGAGGAGAGGGGTGTGGTAAACAACAGGGCCCCTTCTCCCCGCTCCAGCATATCCGGCAATACATGCTTAACACACCGTACTGCTCCAAGTATCAGGCCGTTGAACTGCTGCCCTAAACTTTCTTCCGTCAGTTCCAATGTCGAAAGAGGGGGAAGGTTGCCGGGCAACGGACTGAATTCAAGCACATCAATAAAACCGTATTTTTGTCTGATTGCAGTAAATGCATCATTCAGCTGGTTGCTCCTGGTAAGATCTGCCGGAAACGGGGAAACTTCAATCCCTTCAGGTCTCAGTTTCTCTGCCATCGCATCCAGCTTTGTTTTGTTGCGTGCAATCAGGGCAACTTGGAAACCATTTGCCCCAAACTTCCGGGCAAGAGAAAATCCCAGTCCCTCACCGGCTCCGGCAATAGCAATTGTTTTCATAGTATCATGTCCACCTGTATCCCTCCTAACTGGTGCATCCGGGCATCATCCCAGTGATTGACTCGGGCAATTTCCTTTGCGATGAAGACTTCATCGGATACCTGTATGTGACGTTTAGTGTCATCGGATGTCCAGGTTCTGCTCGGTTTGTAGAGCGTAGTCATGTCGGTCCCCTTAACTAAATAAAAATTAATTTAATTTACATTCTGTTAGATAGTTTAAATGCATATTAAGTTTGGGATAGATACAAAACCCCGGGAAATTTTGATCCTGCGTCCTGAATTATCTTCAGGAGTAGCGCAAGGCATTTCCTCTGTTGTACTAATGATCCGAATGGCGACATTGCACGCAGCAGTTCGAAGGGATGTTTGCGGGTTTCGTATATCTAAAATCTAAAAAGGGGCCAGGCCGGCGACGACATTCCGGTAATTCCACCTGGGAGACAAGCTACTGTCAGGAAGAAGAATCCTAAGTCGGACTCCAGTATACATGGATGCGGTTTGAAAGAGTTGCGGGATTTATTATTTCAGTCCGATCAGCAGGAACCTCTCCACCGTTCTGATCCAGATCTTCTTTTCAGCATTAACATCCATTCCCATGGAAGGAGAGCCGAACTGGAGCCCCATGGTCATCGCGATGATTATGCATGCAGCTTCATCTGGATCCACATCTCGCGGCAGTTTTTCCCGGGATTTTGCCCGGGCAAGGCAATCGCGAATGACAGACCGGCTCTTATCAAAGATGATGGCAAATTCCTCCCGGTTCCGGGGATCCTGGATCAGCCGGAAGGGGAGCTGGAAGAAGAGATTGGCATAGAATTTCTGCTTCTCGAAGAGCAGCTCGGCGAGATTCCTTATGATGTGATGGATATCATCGTCATCTGCAAGAGTTGTTTCAAGCTCCGACCGGATATTCCGGAACACTTCGAAGAGAACATCGCGCAACAGCGCCTCGCGGTTTTCGAAGTAACTGTAGAGTGCTGGTTTTGTCACACCAATATTCTGGGCAATTGCATCGAGTGTCACCGCGTCCCAGCCATGTTCGGCCGCTATATCAAGAGCTGCGGCGATGATTTTCTTCTTTGCGTCCTCCTTTGCGTTAATCCGTGCCATTCTTATCACTTTGTTGGGTTATTCGGTATATTCATATTTCGTTCTCCCCCCTCACTTAATTTATATTAAGTTTATTTACTAATAATTGAATGATATTAATGAAAATTAATTATTGCGGAATAACATGACGCCCGCATTGCCTGGAAAATACCGGGGAGCCCGGGAAGGGGGAGAATGATTACCGTCTTATATGTCGATTCAGATCCAAAGATGTGGAAGATCATTTCCCACGTCTTTGAAAAATATGGTGCCGTATCGATATTCCCTGCGGGTTCCGGGGAAGAGACACTCTCCTGGCTTTCTCAGTACCGTGCGGACGTGATTGTTTCTGATTATAACCTGCCGGGAATGAGCGGGATCGAGTTCCTCCATAATCTGCGCTCCAGAGGTTTTTCACTTCCTTTTATCTTCTTCTCAGAAAGTGGCAGTATCCAAATGAAGAATGAGGCAGCTTGCTGGAACACCTTCAGGCTGGTTCCCCGGAAAGGACTAGAGAGGAAACCTATCATGGACCTGTTGAGGCTGATTTACTGGGCAGCCGGCAACCATAAGACGGAACCTCCGTTCAGGGCAGGGGAACTGCAACATGATACCTGACGGCAGGATTCCTGATGATAACAAAAACCGTTCAAGAAATAATGACCGTCGCAGGACTGAAGCCTTCTGTCATGAAACTGTCGCATACAACTCTGAACCAAGAGACCGTTTTCCCATTCGTGCGGATACAGAAAAAGGCCGGGTATCCCGGTCCGGATGATCACGGATATCGGTGATGTGAGATCCATGCCTACCATCCTGTTTGTTGACGATAACGACGAAATCCTTGCCTTAGGAAAAATATCCATGGAGATGTCAGGAATTCTGACCGTTGATATCGCCACATCCGGCACCATGGCAATCGGGAAGCTCAACTGCGGGAACTATGATGGGATCCTGTCGGACTACGACATGCCCGGCATGAACGGAATCGAATTACTGCACCATGTCCGGGCAGAGTTCGGGGATATCCCGTTTATCCTGTTCACGAACGACGACACACATGAAGTATGTACGGAAGCTCTTGAAGGCGGCGCTGATTTTTTCGTAAAAAAGGGAATAAGCTAAAAAAACAGTTTGCCTCTCTGGAATTCATGTTCAGACAGGCTATTGAACTGAAGTGAACACGCGACAAACTCGGGGAACTGCAGGAACAGGAGAAACCATAACATGGAGCTGATCGTGATTGAGACGGTATTTACCAGATGATCTTTCCTGAAATCCTGAACACGTATTCTCAAATCTCCAGGCAATCTGCCTGACCTCTCATTTCAGGAACATTTTTGTTCCTTCAAAAAAATCCCATTCCAAACCCGGATAACCCATCCCTCTTTTAAAATCCCCCGGTTTTCCAAAAAAATTATTTCATAATCAAAACACATCCCCCTATACGTCCTATATGGATATGTCAAAGGGGCCCCCGAGACAGAACCGAAAAAAAGAACAAAGAAGGGAGCGGTAAAACTCACCGGCTCCCGCCGGAATACCGCACGCGGACAACCCGACAGGCCCGGGATAACGCCCAGCTCCTGCACGCCCCATCCAGCGAAACGATCCGGAGGATCGCATCAACAGGGCCACAAGGGAGCGCCGGGCAAAAAAGATCCCAGCCTCCGGGAAAATCCGTCCACGAAAATTCCGAACATAAAAATCAAAGGAGTGATTAATATGGGAGATTTCATCCAGAACACCGCAGTAAAAACCGCAGTCCGCACGCTCGCGACCCCGATCGCGGATGTCGCAGCATTTGCGACCATCGTTGATTCAGTGGTAAGCACCAACCCGTTCGGCTGCGTGTCGTACATGACCGCCGGCACGACCCACGCGCCGGTCGAGAAGACAAAAGAGAGCTATGTCGCAAAGATCGTCTACCAGGACGAGGACGCAAAAGTCGTGGGAAACGACTCCGGCAAGTACAACACGGTCGCCGGCTTTAATGCAGGGGCCGCAGCCACCCTCGCAAACGCCGCGCTCACGGCAGCCCACGGGGGCACGCCCGCCCGGGACAGCGACACCGAGACCTACTCGGCGACCTTGAAGTGCCACGACCCGAACGGCGAGATCTACATGATCACGTTTGGCCGCGACCAGATCAGCCTCACCTCGTACGAGGACGACGCGATCAAAACAAAGGTCGAGACCTGGGCCGACACGGTCGCAGCGCTTGCCTGAGGGTGACAACGATGGACAACGAACTCATCATTGTCGGGGCATTCCTCGGCGCGGGGCTGCTCGCCTTCGTGATCATCCCCGGCCTCATGGTCATCTGGGACCGGGTCCTCGACCACATGGAGTGGTAAAAAAATAAGAACCGGCAGGGGCACGGCCCTGCCCCTGCCACCTCCATTCTTTCATTTTTCTCCTGCCACCAGAAGGGAACAGATGCGGGGATATATTCCCCCTCTGTATTTTTTTAGAGGAAACAAGCGTCCTGGAGTAAAACAGGTTTTTCTCCGCGGGAAAAATTCCAAAAAAGGGTTTAGACCGTCACGCCGAGGATATTGAGCAGCACCAGCACCAGCACACCCGGCAGCCCCCCGATACCGCAGATGAGAAGCGTTGCAAGACTGTACCCGAGATCGGGCCTGCCCACCCACGTCATGACCTGGAGCGTGTTTAAGACAAAGAGGAAGATGAGGCCGAGAATGGCGTTGATGACCAGCACCGCGAGTTTCTTTACCAGATAATACGCGATGGCAAGGATGGCGACGATAAGGACGACAGCAAGGAGGATATCGCTCATGATTATTTACCCTTGATCCCGGGTTGGCACACGGGTATATTCCGGGATTGTTCCCGAATCGCCCCGCCCTTAAACGGGACTCATTTGATACACTATACAGGTACCTCTC
>Ga0187810_10000986_pt1 | contig 10158 bp, 8 predicted proteins | sample NC_wetland_sal_i_9_FD_132963 | JGI IMG/M metagenome (GOLD analysis project Ga0187810, IMG submission 132963) | Wetland sediment microbial communities from Neuse River Estuary, North Carolina, USA - ASW_5 | ecosystem: Environmental > Aquatic > Freshwater > Wetlands > Sediment | place: USA: North...
GACCGGCGCTAGTTCCGGCATCGGAAAATCTATCGCTCGGGCTTTGGCGGAAGAAGGGGCACAGGTTTGTCTTGTTGGAAACAAGCTGAACACCCTCGGAGAAGTGGAGAAGCTCGTACGGGAGCATGCTCTTGAGGCCGAGTTTTTCGCGGTGACCTCACCCGTGATGAAGGTATTGCCACCTCCGCCCCGGACTTTCAGGGCGACGGCGGCATCGTGGAGGTTCTGATTTTCTATGGCGGAGAGATCCATCATGCGGAACACGCGGATGCTGCGATCGCGGATTTCAATGCGCACTATCGCGCCAATGTTCGGAGCCGTAATTTTGACCCAAGCCCTGTTCCCGTTTCTGTGTGCTGGGCGCGGACAAGTTGCGTTCATCGATTCAACCACCGGTCTGCGGGCCCGTGCCGCACGGCACAACTCGCGGCGGCGCAACGCGCAATGAACGCGATTGCGGACAGCTTCAGCGAAGAGGTAAACGCTGACGGAATTCGAGCTCTCTCTGTTTGCGCCGGACACACCGCAACGCGTCGCACGGAGGAGCTGTCCCGCGGAGAACGCAACGCCTATCCGCCCAATTTGCCGATGAAGGCCGATGACGTTGCCGCTATGGTCGTTCATGCACTGAAGCTGCCGCGCACTGCCGAGGTCAGGGAAATTAACATCAGGCTTCTGTCCAAATCCTACTAGGATTGTTGACGACTCAGATGAATCACTACGGCTGCCGGTTCTGCGGGTCCAGACTCGAGAAGACATTTGTAGATTTGGGGATGTCTCCATTATGCGAGAGTTACGTCAGCGCGGGCAGCCTGAATCAGATGGAGCCGTTTTACCCTCTACATGTGTATGTATGCGGGGAATGCTTCTTGGTACAACTCCAGGAGTATGTTTCGCGCGAACATATTTTCAGCGACTATGCGTATTTTTCGTCCTTTTCTGACTCCTGGCTCGCACATGCCAAGAGATACACCGATCAGATGATCGAGCGATTCGGACTCGATGAGCAGAATCTCGTCGTGGAACTGGCTAGCAACGATGGCTATTTGCTCCAGCACTTTCTCGAAAGGAAAATCCCCGTTTTGGGTATTGAGCCAGCAGCAAATGTCGCGGCTGTCGCGACTCAAAAAGGAATACCGACTCTCGTTAAGTTCTTCGGGAAGGAGACGGCCCGCGAGCTCGCCACGTCGGGTAGAAAAGCGGACTTACTACTCGGCAACAACGTTCTCGCCCAAGTGCCCGATTTGAATGATTTTGTCTCGGGGATGAAGATGTTGCTGAAACCGCATGGCGTCATCACGATGGAGTTTCCGCACCTCCAGCGGCTGATGGAGGAAAACCAGTTCGACACCATCTACCATGAGCATTTCTCCTATTTTTCTTTCCTGACAGTAGAAAGAATCTTCGCCGCGCACGGCCTCATAATGTTCGATGTCGAAGAGCTTCCGACTCACGGTGGCTCCCTTCGCATTTATGGTCGGCACGCGGAGGATGCATCGAGGCCCATTGGTCCGCGCATTACCGAGCTTCGCACCCGGGAAAAGTCCGCCGGCTACACGCGCATGGAGTGCTACTCGCGCTTTGCCGAGCAGGTCAAAGAAACAAAACGAAAGCTTCTCGAATTCCTGATCCAGGCTAAGCGCGGCGGAAAGAAGATCGCGGGATATGGGGCGCCCGGCAAGGGGAATACGTTGCTGAATTATTGCGGGATTCGGACTGACTTCTTGGACTACACCGTGGACCGCAATCCCTACAAGCACGGGAAGTTTCTGCCGGGCACACACGTTCCCATTTGTCCACCGGACCGCATCCGGGAGACTCGGCCTGATTTTGTGCTCATCCTTCCATGGAATTTGAAGGACGAGATCATCAAGCAGAACGCCTTTATTCGCGATTGGGGAGGCAAGTTCGTGGTGCCCATTCCGGAGGTAAAAGTTTATGAGTAGTAGCTCGAACGCGGGCAGTAGTTCCGTCTAATGCGCGGAGCACAAAGAGAGGAACCCCATGAAAGTGGTCATTTTTTGCGGGGGGCTAGGAATGCGCTTGCGGGAGTATGCCGAAAACGTCCCGAAACCCATGGTGCCGATCGGCTACCGGCCGGTTTTGTGGCATGTGATGAAATATTACGCGCACTTTGGCCACAAGGACTTCATCCTGTGCCTCGGCTATCGTGCGGATGCCATCAAGCAGTATTTTCTCCACTACGACGAGTGCGTTTCAAACGACTTCGCGCTCTCGAAGGGTGGCAAGGATCTGCAGCTCTTCAATAGCGACATCCACGATTGGAACATCACGTTCGCGGAGACTGGCATCCATTCGAATATCGGTCAGAGGCTCAAAGCCGTAGAGAAATATGTGGCAGGCGAGGAGGTGTTCCTCGCAAATTATGCTGACGGCCTTACAGATCTCCCCCTTCCGAGTCTCATCGAGTTCTCTATGAATCACGGCAAGATTGCTACCTTTGTCTCTGCTAAACCCAACTTGACTTATCACGTTGTTTCTGCAGGCTCGGACGGCGTGGTCAGCGAAATAAAGGCCATTCGCGATTCGAACCTTCGCATCAACAGCGGGTTCTTCGTTCTCAAACAGGAAATCTTCGGATATCTCCGAAATGGAGAAGAACTCGTGCTGGAACCTTTCAAGCGATTGATTCAAAAAAAGGAGTTGATGGCTTATCAGTACGACGGCTTTTATGCTTCCATGGACACTTTCAAAGACAAGCAGCAGTTGGATGACCTGTGCGCTCGCGGCGAGGCTCCTTGGGAACTTTGGAAACATTCGCCCCAACCTATCGAGCGTGCAGTTCCTGTAGTTGGGACCACCGGGATTGGCGCCACCTAAAACAAAAAACTTACCGATGCTTAGACTTACTCTAGGTGAGCTTCGCAAGCCCCCGCGCCGCATTCTCTGCCTGGGCGCACATTGCGACGATATCGAAATCGGATGCGGAGGGATGATCTTGCGTTTATTGCAGGAGGATTCGGAACGCGAGATCTATTGGCGGGTATTCAGCTCGAGTTCTGTAAGAAAACGGGAAGCCTTAAATGGTGCACGGTTGTTCTTGGAACGAGCCAAATCCCAAAAAGTTGTTATCCGAAGCTACCACGATAGCTTCTTCCCGGCACTTCAAAAACAGATCAAGATGGAATTCGAAAAAATAAAGAATGAATTTGATCCCGATCTGATCTTGACACATTACCGTCACGATCAGCACCAAGATCATCGGATCATCTGTGAACTGACATGGAACACGTTTCGCAATCACTTGATTCTGGAATATGAGATTACGAAATATGACGGTGACATGGGACAACCCAGTGTATTCGTGCCACTCGAGTCGAACGTGTGCCAAAGGAAGGTTGGTTACATCATGAATGTCTTCCAGTCTCAGCACGAGAAGCGCTGGTTTCAGAAGGACACATTCTTATCACTCATGCGGCTGCGGGGAATGGAATGCAATGCTCCCAGCGGCTACGCCGAAGCTTTTTACTGTCGCAAGTTGGTGACGTAGATTGAACTTGAACATAGCGCAAGTGGCCTGATATCAAACCAACACCGGATAATCTTGATGAAAGACCTGAAGGAGAAAACGATTCGTGGTGGCTTGGCACGAATGTGCGCTCAACTGGCGGAGTTCCTGCTTCGCGTGGGCTCTCTTATGGTATTAGCCCGACTCCTGGGGCCGAAAGACTTTGGATTAGTAGGCATGGTCACAGCGTTTACTGGAATCTTGAGCTTGTTCCGAGATTTTGGGCTTTCGTCTGCCGCCGTGCAGCGCAAGAATATTACTGACGAACAGATTTCAACGTTATTCTGGATCAACATGTCGGTTGGCGCACTACTCGGGATTCTATCAGTAGCAATGGCACCAGCCATCGCGGCCTTTTACCATGAGCCCCGCCTTTTTGGAGTGACCGCTGTCCTGGCGATTGGATTCCTCTTCAACGCGGCCGGTGTGCAACACTCAGTACTTCTCCAACGCCAAATGCGTTTTACGGCCCTGGCGATGATAAACACCATGTCTTTGGTTGTGGGTACCGCTATTGCCATTGCCGGGGCCATGGTCGGCTTTGGATATTGGGCTCTTGTGGCGATGACGATTACCACTCCACTCGTCTACACAGTATGCGCGTGGCTCACAGCAGCGTGGGTTCCGGGCATGCCGCACAGGCGGAGTGGAATTCGATCCATGATGCGATTCGGCAGCACTCTCACTCTGAATGGCCTCGTCGTGTATGTCGCAAGCAACCTCGAGAAAGTTCTGATAGGTCGGTTTTGGGGAGTCGACGCCATAGGGATCTATGGAAGGGCATACCAGCTCATTAACATTCCAACAAGTAACCTAAATTCATCAGTCGGCGAGGTAGCGTTTTCGGCTCTATCCCGAGTCCAGGACGACCCCAGTCGCCTCAAGAACTACTTCCTGAAGGGATACTCTCTGGTCCTCGCACTAACCTTACCGATGACGTTTGCCTGTGCTTTTTTTGCTGATGATATGGTTTTCGTTCTGCTAGGTCCAAAGTGGAAAGCGGCAGCCCCCCTTTTTCGCTTACTGGCTCCCACGATTTTGGTCTTCGCAATCGCCAACCCCTTAAGCTGGCTGCTCACCTCCATTGGACTGGTAGGACGGAACTTAAGGCTCTCTCTGTTCATCGCGCCCTCCATGATCGTGGGTTACGTTATTGGATTGCCCTTTGGGCCCAACGGAGTGGCATTTGCCTACTCAGCAGTGTTGACGCTGTGGCTGGTCCCGCTAATTGCGTGGTGTGTGCACGGTACAGCCGTTTCCTTTCGGGATGTTCTGCAGACTGTAAGTCGACCGCTGGTTTCAAGCATGGTGGCCTCAGGGCTCGCCTTTGGAGTACGCCTAATTTTGGGCCAATTCTTGTCTCCTCTTCCCCGACTTATCCTGGAAAGTAGCGTTTTACTCGTTATCTTTCTTGGGATGCTCTTGTTCGTCATGGGACAGAAACTCTTCTACCTGAACCTGCTTCGAGCACTTAGGAGAACTTCGTCAGTCGGGGAGGAGATTTTGGTTTCGACTTAGCGAAACCAGTTTAGGAGCTACGCCGGTTGCTAGTCTCTTTCGGAAGTCCGGCTGAGGGAGACGACGCTCGCGGCCATCCGCGTAGGGGGCGACATCGTGCCAGGCGTCCCCGGCAGCAGCCGCGGCGAGTGATTGCCGACAAGATCGATGACAGTGACGCACCGCGAGCGAGGTTGTGGCGGCGGGGCATTTTGCTGATCGGGCCGCACCGCTCGAACCGTCGCCGGAGACCACGACAGGATGGACGCATGCTGCGCCGCTGCAAGCGGCCCTGGAGAGTTGAGCGCACCTTCACCTGCGTCGGCAACTTTCGCCGACTCGTTCTGCGACATGATCCTTCGCTCCAAATCTGCCGGAAGTTCTTTCTTATCGCCCGCTTCATGATCGTCTTACGGAGCGTTATGCGAAAGCTCATAGTCATAATTAGTGCCAGCTGCTCGGGTGCACGGTGAAAGGAATGTATGGCGCGATCGCCCCTGGTTAGAATGTCAAGAATAAGGGTTCTTCGAAAGTACGTCAGCAGGCCGTTCCTTCTTACCAACGAATGGATTTGGAACCGCTTACCATCATCGGTAAGAGCACTTCCGCCCGTATCATCGTACGGAGCTTTCCTGCATGCATTAGTGCGACTGGGTGCGGAACGTAGGCAGTTTCATGGCACCAGTTTCCTCAGAAACCGTCCTGAATTGACATTGATCCGTTCTCTTTCGAGTCAGAAACCCCAAGGTTCCACATTGAGAATTACGGTCCTGGCATGCAGCAATGGAGCCGAAGTGTACTCCATCTTGTGGAAAATTCGTTCGGCGCGGCCGGATTTAAAACTCACTGTGCATGGCATAGATATCTCAAATGAGATTCTGGAAATCGCGAAAAAAGGAGTGTACTCGCTAGAAAAAAACGAGCTCGTCAATTGGCCGATCTTCGAACACCTGACCGAAGAAGAGATGGCAGCACTGTTCGACAGAGAGAGAGATCAATTCCGAATAAAACCATGGATTATGGAAGATATTAATTGGCAGGTCGCGGATGCTGGGGATCCTGAACTTCCGAAGCGATTAGGGCCGCAGGATATAGTCGTAGCTAACAAGTTTCTTTGCCATATGGCTCCACCGGATGCAGAGAGATGTTTGCGCAATCTGGCCCGTCTGGTTAATCCAGGGGGATACCTTTTTGTCTCAGGAATCGACTTGGATATTCGAACTAAGGTTGCACTTGAATTGGGCTGGGTCCCCGTTCCAGATTTGCTCGAAGAGATACACAATGGCGACCCGTCTGTGAGGCACGATTGGCCGTGGAGGTACTGGGGGCTCGAGCCTTTTGACTCCAATAAGCCCGATTGGAAGACCCGTTACGCTGCGGTTTTCCAACTGGGCTCGCAAAAGGAAATGCGCGAAACGGTATGCATTCACCACTGAAAACGGCCATGAAGATAGGCCACCTCGATCATGTGGGGTACGGTAATCTCGGCGATGCGACTACCCCGGCTATCGTGCTAGCGAATATCAAGAAGCACCTTCCCGCCTCGCAGCTTGTTGGGCTTTCGATCCTTCCTTATGACATCGCAAAGAAACATGGCACTGCTTGCTAGATGGGCGAATTGCCGTGGTCGTCAGCGCGAGCGCCGGGATTGGGATTAGCCGTTGGCCACCGCCCGGGCTCGGGAATTGAAGGAAACCTTCCCTCACTTCACCCGATGAAGAAAGTCGCCCGCGTGCTTTGCGCCCATGAATGTAACTCTTGCTGAATTAGTTCCGCGCCGAAGGCACCACTGGCACCGTCGAGGGTCTCAACAAGAATTCAAGTGGTGACCAGAAGATCGCACGTACTCCGTACCTACAGCGCAATGGGAATGGCCCTTTATCACACGCCGAAATGCTCCAAACCGGAATGAGCCCACAAATTCTGCTGAGGAGGCAGAAAAAGCACCCTGACTGGCGACAGCGATGGCTAAGAGAGCGGAAAACCACTTTCTCCGCCTCCCAAAGGTCGACAGGCCGAACTGGCGCGGAAGTCTGAGAACGCCAATGAGATTTTATCAAATTGATCCGACACAGGACGCGCGGTGGGCGGAGCTTGTGGATAGGCACCCCAAGGCATCTGTTTTTCACACGGTCGGTTGGCTAGAGGCCCTGCAGCGAACCTATGGGTACAGACCCGTCGTGTTCACGACCTCTCCTTTGAATGGCGAATTGAAAAACGGTCATGTCTTCTGTCACGTCCGTAGCTGGTTGACAGGAAGGCGGATGGTATCTCTGCCGTTCTCAGATCATTGTGAACCTTTGTTTGACTCAGGGCGAGACCTACATTTCGTTATGGAGTATTTGCAGGCCAACCTGCAACATCGAGATTGGAAATACATAGAGATTCGACCGGTCGATGGCAGTTTTTGCCAACAAGGAGAGGAAATTGGTTTCCAACCGGCGAAGCAATATTGCCTTCATCGCATGGATCTTCGACCTGCCCTTGACCAACTTTTTCGGAGTCTTCACAGGGATTCAGCTCAGCGCCGGATCCGCCGAGCTGAAAGCGCTGGTGTGATTCAGGAAAGCGGGAGATCCACAAAACTGCTCAGGGATTTCTACGCCCTGCTGGTGCTCACACGACGTCGTCATCATCTTCCTCCGCAGCCTTACGTTTGGTTCCGCAATCTCGTCGATTGTATGAATGATGCACTCGAGATGCGCTTGGCCTACAAGGACCAGGTCCCGATCGCTGCGATCTTGACCTTGCGATTTCGAAATACGGTTTACTACAAATATGGCTGTTCGGATGCAAAGTTCAAACATCTGGGCGGAATGTCGTTTCTACTCTGGAAGACGATTGAGGAATCCAAGGCGGCGGGTGCGGAGGAGTTCGACCTCGGTCGCTCTGAGACTGACAATAAGGCATTAATCGTATTCAAGAATCACTGGGCACAGGGGCCGAGCAAACTCGTCTATTGGAGATCCCCCACTCCAGACAGGCTGGAAGCTTGGAAGCTGAACATCGCCAAGCGGTTTTTTGCGTGTATACCAGATCGCTTGCTTGCGGCGACCGGAAGGCTGATTTATCGCCACATTGGATAGAATCTGGGAGTTAGGACGCAGAAAGAGCGAAGGTTTTGACTGTCCAGAGATCAGCTGTCATGAGGCTCGGAATTCAGAATCCAATGCACACCGTGTCTGGCAACAGTTCACTCAGGAGGTGCAATGGAGCAGTCTAAGTCCGAACGCAGTTACCGCACAATGAAGGACCGAATCTCTTTTTCTTCGTTAAGGCCCCTTGTAGACGGATTATTAATCGTCGCAGTCGCGGCTGCTCTGTGTCTTCGATTTTTGCTCGCCGGTGTTCCTATGCGCGCTGATGCCGCAGATCACGTCGCGTATCAATACCATTTCAGTCAACAGTTCTGGAGCGGGGACCTTTATCCGCGCTGGCTCGCGGGTGCGAACAAAGGTTATGGCAGCCCTATTTTTCTTGTGCAGTATCCGTTCCCGTACTTCACGACGGCTTTGCTGCGCCCCATTCTTTCGTTCGTTCCGACTGACACCCGAGAGTCACGCGAACTCGGAGTTTATTGCTTTCTCATGCTCGCAGGCGCTGGCCTTGCTGCCTGGGTTTGGTTTCGTAATCGCTGCACTCCAGTCGCTTCCACGATTGCAGCTATAGCGTACATGTCGTTTCCCTATATCTTGGGGCTGGGCTTTTACCATCGGATGGCCATCGGAGAACTGGCTGCGTTCGTGTGGATGCCCTTGCTGTTCGCCTTGTGCGAACGTGCTCATAGCAAGCAATTCGGCGTTCTGAGCGCGATCGCCGTCGTATTCGCGCTTCTGTTAACGAGCAATATCTTGACTGCCATTCTTTTCATACCTGTTATCGTCCTATACGCAGTCGTGGCGGGACGACGCGCAGCCTTGCTGGTCCTCCTTGCGCTCGCTTTTGGAATCTGCGTCGCCGCCGTCTACATGTTTCCTGCTGTTGCCTATCAGCGATTGTTTACTCCGGGCGCATTTGTAGTGCATCGCCACTTCGCCGAGCTGGGCCGTAACCTTCTATACGTCAGTTTAGGTGACATACGGAACCATCGAATCGCTATCCCCGCAATCGTCGGTGCCGCCTGCCTGATGTTCTTTATTGCGTACCAAATTGCGCGAAGCGATGGAAGCGTTGTCGGGCGTCTAGGCATGCTGCTGATCCTTGGACTAGGAATGGTGTTGCTCATACCAGGTGTGGGACCGGCGCTGATTGAATTGAGCCGCTTGAAAGTATCAGGATTCGAGAGCTTCGCGGCCTATTCTATGAATATCCTATTAACCACGTTATTCACCGTAGGGTTGGGGCTTCTTGCATACTGCCGTATTTCGGGTCGGCGAACTGGTCCCCAAGAGCGCGTCCTCCTGGTAGTCTCTTGCTGCGCGTTTGTTCTCATGCTGCCTTGGAGCGCGGGTATCTGGAGGATCATTCCGAAAACTGAAGTAATTCAGTTTCCTTGGCGACTCTGCTCGATTCTCACGGTCGCCGCCGCTGGTCTTTTCGCCGTGGCCGTAGATGATTGTTTGCGTCATGGCGCCCGCAGCGAGAAGAGGCCGTCACTGCTTGTGATGATCTCGGTCGCGCTCGTAGTCATCTGCGCTGGGAATGTTATCTGGCGAATTGATATTCCTTGGCGGAATTTTGGCACTCCCCGCGTCGACACCACCCGATGGTTGGATCCAATGTATTTGGCTTACATTCCTGCACCCAAGCTATACGCATTTGCGAAGAGTGTAGGCGCCTCGCCTGACAGTTACGATGTTGCCTCAACTCCAGTCGAACAGGGTGTGCGTGCGGAGTTTACGGCCGGGAACGGTGATGTATCTGTCAAGCGCGTCGCACCCGACAAACTCTTGGTCTCCGCGCAGTGCCAAGGAGATGCCCGTGTGCGGATTGGGCAATTGTATTTTCCTCTCTGGAGAATCGTGTCGGCGATGGGGTCCCCACGAGTCGGCGAGACTTTGGGTAGTTCGTCTGAAGGACTTATGGAAGTATCGTTGACTCCTGGGCAACATGAGTTCTGGTTGGTATTCGACGGTGGTCTCCCTGAGCGGTTGGGTATCATTGTAAGTCTCGCTTCCATCTTGGTTATTGTA
>Ga0187810_10000987_pt1 | contig 10157 bp, 9 predicted proteins | sample NC_wetland_sal_i_9_FD_132963 | JGI IMG/M metagenome (GOLD analysis project Ga0187810, IMG submission 132963) | Wetland sediment microbial communities from Neuse River Estuary, North Carolina, USA - ASW_5 | ecosystem: Environmental > Aquatic > Freshwater > Wetlands > Sediment | place: USA: North...
CCGCGACCCGGCGGACCAGGCGCGCAAATTCGCCGGCGCCGGGGCGCAATGGATTCACGTGGTCGATCTCGACGGCGCTTTCGCCGGCAAGCCCAAAAACGCCGCCGCGGTCGAGGCCATCATCAAGGCCGCCCAGGCCAAGATCCAATTGGGCGGCGGCATCCGCGACCGCGCCACCATCAAGGCCTGGCTCGATCAGGGCGTGGCGCGGGTGGTGCTGGGCACGGCTTCGGTCAAGAATCCCGATCTGGTCAAATCGGCCTGCCGCGAATTTCCCGGCCGGGTGGCGCTGGGCATCGATGCGCGCCAAGGCAAGGTGGCGGTCGAAGGCTGGGCGGAAAGCTCAAGCATTTCCGCGCTCGATCTGGCGCGGAAATTCGAAGGCGCGGGCGCGGCCGCCATTATCTACACCGACATCGAGCGCGACGGCGCGCTCGAAGGCGTCAATCTCGAAGCCACGGCGGAACTGGCGCGAGCCGTCAAAACCCCGGTGATCGCCTCGGGCGGCATAGCCTCGCTCGACGACATCGCCGCGCTCAAATCCCGCGGCATACCGGGCGCGATACTGGGACGGTGCCTTTATGACGGGCGGGTCGATTTGAAATCGGCCTTGGCCCTGGCGGCGGCTTGAGATGCTGAAAATCCGCATCATCCCCTGCCTCGACGTCAAGGACGGCCGCGTGGTCAAAGGCGTGCACTTCGTCAACCTCAAGGACGCGGGCGATCCGGTCGAGCAGGCGAAAATCTACGACGCCGAAGGCGCCGACGAGCTGTGTTTCCTCGACATCACCGCCTCCTCCGAAAACCGCGCCACGCTTTACGACGCTGTAAAACGCACCGCCGAGCAATGTTTCATGCCCTTGACCGTGGGCGGCGGCGTGCGCTCGGTCGAGGACATCCGCACGCTGCTCCTGGCCGGGGCCGACAAGACCTCGATCAACACCGCGGCGGTGACGCGGCCCGAACTCGTCCGCGAGGCGGCCGAGAAATTCGGCAGCCAATGCATCGTCGTCGCCATCGACGCCAAATCCACCGGCCCGGGCCAGTGGCAGGTCTTCACCCATGGCGGCAGGCGTGAAACCGGCATCGACGCGGTCCAATGGGCCAAGCGCATGGCGGAATCGGGCGCGGGCGAAATCCTGCTCACCTCGATGGACCGCGACGGCACCAAGCTGGGCTTCGATCTGGGCCTGACTCGCGCCGTGGCCGACGCGGTGCCGGTGCCGGTGATCGCCTCGGGCGGCGTGGGCAAGCTCGACGATCTGGTGGCGGGCGTGATCGAAGGCCATGCCTCGGCCGTGCTCGCCGCCTCGATCTTCCATTTCGGCGAATTCACCATCGCCCAGGCCAAGGCAAGGCTCAAGGCGGCGGGAATACCGGTCAGGCTTTAGCGCCGCGCGCGGGGCTGGTCCGGACCGGGGGGTAGCCGCGCCATAGCGGAATTCTCAAGCCTGGCCTAATCTGCTAGGCAAGAGCGGAACCCCGGAGGGAAACCCATGGCCGAGATCGACGGCGCGACGCTCGACCGGCTCTTTGCCGTGATAGAAGCGCGCGCCGATGCCGACCCGGCGCAGTCCTATACCGCGCAGCTGTTGCGCGAAGGCACGGCCAAGATCGCCAAGAAGCTGGCCGAGGAAGCGGCCGAAACCGCCATCGAGGCGGTCAAGGGCGACCGCGCGCGCCTCATCCAGGAAAGCGCCGATCTGCTCTATCACCTGCTGGTGCTGTGGGCCGACGGCAAGATCGCGCCGGAAGAAGTGTGGCGCGCGCTCGCGACGCGCCAGGGCCGCTCCGGCATCGAAGAAAAGAAATCCCGCACTTCATAAGGATTTGGGAGGGCTCATGGCTGCCGCTTACGACCGCAACAACATCTTCGCCAAGATCCTGCGCGGCGAGATTCCGTGCCAGAAGGTGTTCGAGGACGCGCATGTGCTGGCCTTCCGCGATATCAAGCCGCAGGCGCCGGTGCATGTGCTGGTGATCCCCAAGGGCGAATACGTCTCGTCCGAGGATTTTTCCGCCAAGGCCAGCGCCGAGGAGATCGCAGCGCTGTTCCGCGCCGTGGGCAAGATCGCGCGCGATCTCGGCCTCGATAAAAGCGGCTACCGCTTCCTCGCCAATCACGGCGATGACGCGCATCAAGAGGTGCAGCATTTCCACATCCATATCTTCGGCGGCAAATCCTTGGGCCGCATGCTGCCCCGGGACTGACGACTCGGGAGCGCGGTTTGGGCCGCCGCAAGCCCGCCTTGATGCCGCCCCATTGGCGGATTATTAACCATAAGCGAATCCGAAAAAACCCAGGGAAAAGGCCGGTTTGCGGGCTTCGGCCGGCCGGAACCCGGCGGGTTTTAGCGAAAAATTAACCGTAATCGCCGCCTAATCGGGCCCGTGACGATCAAGGACGCGTTCATGCCGCTTTCGCCCGTCGAAGCCCAACTCCACCCGGTCCTCGGGTCGCTGCTGCGCTATTGGAGCGCCCAGCGCGAGGGCCGGATCATGCCGGCGCGCCCGGACATCGATCCCTTGGAGATGGGACCGAAGCTGCTGCCCCATCTGCTGCTGTGCGATTTGCAGGACCGCGGCACGCGGCCGCGCTACCGCCTGGTCGGAACCAATGTGGTGCGGCGCTGGGGTTTCGATCCCACCGGGCGCTATCTCGACGAAACCATGGGCCCTTATTTCGCCTATCTCGGCGACCTGCTGCGCCAGCTTTTCCAGGAACGCGCGCCGATCCAGGCCAGCTGCGCCTTCCGCTGGGGCGTCAACCGCGAGCTCGAGGCCAATCACCTGCTGCTGCCTTTGAGCAAGGGCGGACTCGATCCGGCGATCGCGCTGGTGGGCCTGACCTTCCGCTCGGACGAGGTGTTCCCGCCGCAGATCCGTTCGCTCAACGGCGTCGGGCGTTTCGAGCAACGCGGCCGCGCGGTCATCGAGCCGCTCGACGAAGTAGCATCGCCCCGCACCGGACGCAGCGTCGCCTAAGATTTTCCCGTCATTCCCGCGCAAGCGGGAATCCAGGGCTCTGGACCCCCGCTTCCGCGGGGGTGACGCAAAAACCTAACGCGTCAGATTTCGATCTGCCCGCCCAACTCGACCACGCGGTTCGAGGGGATGCGGAAGAACTCGGTGGCGTTCATCATCGTCGCCTGCATGAAGATGAACAGCCGCTTGCGCCAACGCCAGAAATGGGGCGTGGGCGCGCCGATCACCACCTTCTCGCGGCCGATGAAGAACGAGGTTTCCATCAGGTTGAACTTCAACCTCATCAATCGCAGCTGGGCCAGCGTGCGCGGAATGTTGGGCGTGTCCATGAAGCCGTAGCGCACCGTGACGGTGTAGAATTGGTGGTCGAGATTCTTGACCTCAAGCCGCTGATCCTCGGCGATATGCGGCACGTCGAGCGTCTCGATCTTCATCAGCACCACGCGATCGTGCAGCACCTTGTTGTGCTTGAGGTTATGCAGCAGCGCCGCCGGCACCAGATCGGGATTGGCGGTCATGAAGATCGCCGTGCCGGGCACGCGTTCGGGGTGTTCGGGCTTGATGCTCTTGAGGAAGATGTCCAAGGGCATGGCGGCTTCCGCCCGCCGGCGCGCCAGCAGGTCGCGCCCCTTCATCCAGGTCGCCATGACGATGAAGACGAACGCGGCGACCGCCAGCGGGAACCAGCCGCCCTCGACGAATTTGAGCAGATTGGCAATGAAGAACAGCAGGTCGACGGACAGGAAAAAGCCGAACAGCACCGCCGCGCCCGCCGGATTCCACTTGAGCACGCCCACGGTGTAGACCATCGCCAGGATGGTGGTGAGCGACATGGTACCGGTGACGGCGATGCCGTAGGCGGCGCCGAGATTGTCCGAGCTGCGGAAGCCCAACACCAGCAGGATCACCGCCGCCAGCAGCGCCAGGTTGACGCGCGGCACGTAGATCTGGCCGATCTCTTCCTCCGAGGTGTGGCGGATCTGGAGCCGCGGCAGATAGCCCAGCTGTACCGCCTGGCGCGTCATCGAGAAGGCGCCCGAGATCACCGCCTGCGAGGCGATCACCGTCGCGCAAGCCGACAGCACCACCATCGGATACAGCGCCCAATCCGGCGCCAGCAGATAGAACGGATTCTCCAGCGCCTCGGGCCTGGCCAGCAGCAACGCGCCCTGGCCGAGATAGTTCAGCATCAGCGCCGGAAAGACGAAGACGAGCCAGTCGCTCTGGATGGGGCGGCGGCCGAAATGTCCCATGTCGGCGTAAAGCGCCTCGACCCCGGTGACGGCCAGAACGACGGCGCCCAGCAGGATGAATCCCTCGAGCGGATGGCCGTACAGCAGCCGGATGCCGTAAAACGGATCGAGCGCCAGCAGGATAGCCGGGTTGCGCAGGATTTCCGTCAAGCCCAGCAGGCTGATGACGGCGAACCACAGCGCCATCACCGGGCCGAACAGCCCGCCGACCAGCGCGGTGCCGCGCCGCTGCATGGCGAACAACACCACCAGCAAGGCCAGCGTGATCGGGATGACATAGGGATCGAACAGCGGCGTCGCCACCTTGAGGCCTTCCACCGCGCTCAAAACGGAAATCGCCGGGGTGATGACGCCGTCGCCGTAGAACAGCGAGGCGCCCAACAGCCCCGCCGCCAGAATCCACCAGTGCATCCGGCTCTTGCCGGAGACGGCGCGCAGCGCCAGCGCGGTCAGCGCCAGAATGCCGCCCTCGCCGCGGTTGTCGGCGCGCATGATGACCGAGACGTATTTGAGGGTGACGACGGTGATGAGCGACCAGGCAATCAGCGACAGCACGCCATAGACGTTGTCCGGGGTGATGTGGCCCAGGCTCAAGACGCACTGCTTCACCGCGTAAAGCGGCGAGGTGCCGATATCGCCGTAAACCACGCCGAGCGCGCCGAGATAGAGATTGTGGTGAAGCCGGCGGCGCTGACCGGCGCCGTTGACCGCGGCGGTCTGCGCCATCGGTTGTGCCCGTGTGATGCCTGGGAAGGCGCCGTGTGTAGACCTTCCCCGGCCAAGGCGCAACCGGCGCCTTAGCCCCCTGATATCCCTGGCGGATTCGCCGAGGCGACCGGCGGCGCGGCGGCTTCAAGGGAAGACTGCAACGCCGGTCTCGCACCGTCCCCTATTGCTGCGCGGCGGTGTAGGGGAAGATGAGGTTGCCGGTCTTGTACGCGGCCGGCCACACCACGACGTCGTGCTTCGGGTCCTGGAGCTGGCCGAGATCGTTGCCGGTCAGGTGCTGCCACTGGCTGAAGACGTAGCGCGGCTTCGCCCATTCGCCGTCGGCGTTGAAGGCGATGTCGCCGACCACGGTCGAGAAGCTGTGGCCGTGCATGTAGGCGGCGAGCGTCTGGTGGTCGAGGGACTTGGCGCCTTCGACCGCCTGTTGGAGCACCTGCCCCGCGGCGTAGCCGAAGGGCACGAAGCCGTAGCCCAGCGGATCGATGCCGCCCTTCGCCTTGGCGATCGCCTGATACCGCTGCAACAGATCGCGCGAGCCCGGGAAGTTGAACGCCGGCACGAAGTCCTCGTGGAACAGGATGCCGTTCATCAGCGGTCCGAGCTGCACCTTGAAGGGCGTGGCCAAAAGGCCGATCATGGTGCCGCCGAAGATCTTGGTCTTGAGGCCGATCTCGTGCGCGGCTTGGACGATGCCGACCGTGTCGGGCGGATATGACGCCACGAACACGATGTCGGGGTTGGTCGCCTGCACCGCGCGCAGGATCGGCGTGAAGTCGGTGGTCGGCGGCGGATAAAGCTGGTCGTAGACGATGGAAAGGCCGGCCGCCTTGGCGTTGTCGCGCGCGCCGTCGGTCGCGTTCTTGCCGAATTCGGCATCGGCGCCGAGCAGCGCCACCGTCTTCACCTTGGGCTTGAGCGCGGCCGCGATCTCGAAGAAGCCCGACGAGAAGGCATGCAGCGGATCGGGACCGAGCGGCACCATCGAGAAATACTGGCCGTAGTGATACTGCCGGTTGACCGCGGTTGCGAGCATGCTGACGGTCGTCAGCTTGTGCTGGATGATCACCGGCATGGCCGCGGCGGCGAGATTGGTGCCGTAAGGGCCCAAGAGCAGGTCGACCTTGTCCACCTCGATCAGCTTGGTGTAGATGCCGGGATCGTTCGCGGGGTTGGTCTGGTCGTCGTAATAGACCAGATCGACGGGGCGGCCCAGCAGCCCGCCCTTGGCGTTGACGTCGTCGCGCCAGATTTCGAGCGCTTGCAGCAATTGGTTGCCGTTGGGCGCGTTGGCGCCGGTGAGGCCCAAGGCGAAACCGATTCGGACCGGATCGGCGGCTTGCGCGGAACTCGTCAAGAGCGAAGCAAAAGAAAAGATCAGCGCGGCGGTCAACACCCCCAAACCGCGACGCCGAGGATTGATCGAAGACATGCGCTCCCCCATGGTTTTATTTATGGTTAGACCGCTTGTAACATGGCCGTGGGCGGGCGCCCAAGAGCGGCGATAGAAGCGTCATGAAACGGGCGCGGCGATAGCCGCGTAGCGAAACGGGCGCGGCGCAAGTTCGGGCGATCTCGCGCGACAACGCGCTCCGGCTGTTCCCGGGACTGAAGGCCTAGCGCAACGCGTCGCCCAGCAGGATACGGCGATAGCTCAACGCCTCGGCGAGATGGATGCGCCTCAAGCCGGCGCTTTCGTCCAGATCGGCCAAGGTGCGCGCCACGCGCAGCACGCGGTGATATCCCCGCGCCGAAAGATGGAGGCGCTCGGCGGCCTCGTTCAACAGCTTGCGGCCTTCGGCGTCGGGCGATGCCAGCTCGTCCAGCAGCGTGCCGTCGAGCTCGGCATTGGTGCGGATGCGCTTCTCCTTGGGCAAGCCCGCGTAACGCGCGGCCTGGATCTGGCGCGCGCGCTTGACCCGCGCCGCCACCTCGGCCGAGCCCTCGGCCGGCGGCGGCAGCGAGAGATCGGCGGCCTTCACCGCCGGCACGTCGATGTGCAGATCGATGCGGTCGAACAGCGGGCCGGAAATGCGCGACTGGTAATCCTGCGCGCAGCGCGGCGCCTTGCCGCAAGTCAGCGCCGGATCGTCCAAATGCCCGCAACGGCAGGGATTCATCGCCGCCACCAATTGGACGCGCGCCGGATACGTGACATGCGCGTTGACCCGGGCGACGTTGACCCGGCCGCTCTCCATCGGCTGGCGCAAGGCTTCGAGCGTCGCGCGCTGGAACTCCGGTATTATGCAGCAAGCACACCTAAATTCGGTCGGACTCGACCCACCTTTGAACGGTCAAACGTGGCCCCAGACTCGAAAAAAACAGCATAGGCGGCAAAAGAGAGCTACAAGGAAGGCCGCTGGTGCGTTTTTTAGCCTCCGGACTCAAAAAATGACCCCTTTTAGAGCACTTAAATGGGCCCAGAGTGGGATAGATAATTCCTAAGCCATTGATATATAATAGAGTCGGTTCATTGAATATTAGGAGGACTCGGTATATATATCTAATCACCGTCGTTCCCCGATATATAACCGTGGGTGCGCCGGCATACAAAAGGGTCTCCTTGCGGGGGCCCTTTCTACTTTGAGGGTAGTCCAATGGACCGCGTAGCCTTGTTCGTGGACGCTGGCTATTTATTTGCTCAGGGTTCCACTGCGATCTGGGGCGCAAAACAGGCGCAAGCCACCCTTGATCTAAACGAAGCGGCAGCTGTCGCAGAATTGTTGGCGGTTGCTACGGCAAAAGCTCCGAAAGCTTCCCTTCTGCGCATTTATTGGTACGACGGCGCAAAAGGTGGTGGCCCTTCCATGCAACAACTGCGCTTAGGACAACTTGACAACATCAAACTGCGCCTCGGTTTTATAAATAGCCAAGGGCAACAAAAGGGCGTCGATTCTTTAATCGTCACTGATCTAGTCGAGCTTGCCAGAAACGGGGTAATCACAGACGCGGTCCTGTTAGCTGGCGATGAGGACGTTCGTATCGGGGTCCAAATCGCACAAAGTTATGGTGTCCGGGTGCACTTGCTTGGAATTAGTGGACCTCACCAATCTCAATCGCCGCAACTGATGCAAGAAGCCGACACAAAAATGCTTTGGAATGCCGCCACAATGGCTCGAATGATTTCGCAGCGCATTCCAAGACCAGTTGTTGTTGTTCAGGCTCCTGCTGCCTCAGCTGGTACTCCACCTGCTGGGAGCAGCGGAACTTCCCCAAGCCCCGCAGGGACACCCGCTCCGGCACCCACGGGCGGAACACCAATAATTGATCCATCTCTCGATGCAATCACTGATGCACTAATTGCCTCTCTCGATGCAGCTGACGTAGCATTAATTAAGGCTTATTGGACTACGCAGCGCGGCGTTCCGGCCGAGTTTGATGGCAAACTGATTGCGAGCGGTCGAGCAGCTATCAATCGAAATCTATCAATTGCTGAGAAACGTTATGTTCGCACGAGGTTTAGTACGGCAGTTCGGGCATTGCCCTAACAAGGGGAATTATCACCTTGACAAAGCATCCTCGTTGTGGGAGTATAGCGGTGAAAGGAAGCCGTCATGCCCGCAGCCCTCTATAATCCGATCTTTACCGACGAGGCGAAAGCCCGCAAATGGGTCGAGTCGCAGATTTGGCCCGATGGCCCAGTTTGCCCACATTGCGGCGCTGTATCGGAGCGCGTGACGAAGCTGGGGGGCGATGCGCATAGGGATGGTCTCTATCAGTGCAATGAATGCCGCGAGCAATTCACGGCGACTGTAGGAACCCTTTTCGAGCGTTCTAAAATCCCACTGTGTAAATGGGTTATGGCGCTGTATCTGCTGATGGCATCAAAGAAAGGTATCAGCACGCATCAGGCAAGCCGCATGTTGGGCGTCAGCTATAAATCCACATGGTTTATGATGCACCGTCTCCGCGAAGCCCTGCGCGAAGGAAAATTCCCCGGCCCGCTCGGCGGCAAAGGCAAGACGGTAGAGGCTGATGAGACGTTCATTGGCGGTTTGGAAAAGAATAAACATCGCAGCAAGCGTAAGCATCTCGGTACAGGTGGTGCTGGCAAGGAAGCTGTGTTCTCCCTAGTCGAGCGTGGCGGTTCCGTTCGTTCCCATCATGTCCCCGCCGTTAATGCCAAGACGCTTTGGCCGATTCTAGTCTCGCAAGTGGATCGTGGCAGTTTTCTTATGACTGACGAAGCCGCGCCGTCAAAGATGATGGGAAAAGAGTTTGGCCGTCATCAATCGGTCAATCACCATATCGGTGAATATGTGCGCGGTGAAGCGCATACCAATACGATTGAGGGTTATTTCTCGATCCTGAAACGCGGCATCACTGGCACTTATCATCACATTAGCCAGCAGCACCTAAAGCGTTATCTCGCGGAGTTTGATTACCGCTATAACGAGCGCATGGCCTTAGGTATTTCGGATATGCAGCGCACCGAGAAAGCAATCACTGGTATCGTTGGCAAGCGTCTTACTTATCGGCGGACTAATCGGGAAGCCTAAACGTCGCGTGCTTTCCTGTGCCGAAGTTTTGGCGAGGCTTTTGAAACGTCGCGTTTAGATTTAGCTTTACGATGTCGTGGGGCACTTTTGGCAATAATACCGAAAGCCCGCTGGAAGCGTTCCCAACCATCGGAACGAAATTCGATCTCTGGTTCTTTTGGTTTTGTCATGGGATCATTCTACCACAAATAGATAAAATTAGAGGTTATTGCAGGGGACAAAAGGCTTTGGCGAGAAGTTGGATTGATTCGCCTTGTGTGGTGTTATTTCCTAAAAAATAATTGAGTGCATTTGGATTAGTATCTCGCATTTTCTGTAGGAATTGGCGTGGGGTTGAACCAACTGTATCTTGGATACCGTTTGAAGCATATGCGCCAGTATTTATCTCCGTCGGATCGGTTTCTCCCTGATTAAGCGACATAAAATTGAGATACATTCCATTTTTGCAGTCTATATAAATGATTGTTGGCGGATCGGGTTTATCTTTCGGTATTACATTCATGCCAATGCGAAAAAAAGGATGATCTCTCGCCCATAACACCACAACGCCATCTTCCACTCTTATCGGTGACTGCGCCTCGATAAGGGTTCCTTGGGATCCTTGCGTAATTGTCCCGACGGAAATCCATGGTGTCGGTGTCCAGGTATGCGGTGGCGATTGAGTGCTGCCCAAATGCTCCTTCGCCAAGAAAGC
>Ga0187810_10000989_pt1 | contig 10155 bp, 12 predicted proteins | sample NC_wetland_sal_i_9_FD_132963 | JGI IMG/M metagenome (GOLD analysis project Ga0187810, IMG submission 132963) | Wetland sediment microbial communities from Neuse River Estuary, North Carolina, USA - ASW_5 | ecosystem: Environmental > Aquatic > Freshwater > Wetlands > Sediment | place: USA: North...
AGGGTCGCGTAGATCCCCAGAATCATTTGCTCGTACTCGGGCTGATTCGGAGTCCATCGCCATCCGGAAGGCCACCACATCATCATCAGCGGGTACACACCGAAGATGAAAGCGAGTCCGAAAACAATCAGCGCAATGCGGAGAAAACGCAAGCGTGCGGAAGTGTCCACGTGATACCTCCTCGATTTTTGTGTCGGGCCCGTATGGATCTTGGCGGGGATGCTAGCCGCGACGGACGGAGATGTCAACACCGGTTCCGAGCGGAGGTCTCCCGGGGCGGGACTTAATGCGACGGAGCCTTACTTGACGAAGAGGTTTTCGCGGAGCTGGTCGCGGCCGACAAAGCTCTTGGACGAACGGAAGCGCATGAAGAAGTTGGAAATTTCGCGATTCTGATAAATGCGATGCGCCGCAATCGGACTGGGAGTGGAAACCAGTTCAACGCGCTGGGCATCGAGGATGCGATAGCGATGGAAACCCTCGGGTTTGCGATTGTGAAAGATGGCCAGGACCGCGCCGCCATCGCGCATCAGTGAAGTGACGCGCGCAACTACGCGCGTGGACATTTCCGCATCGAGGTAGTCGAGCAGATCCCACATCAGGACGGCGTCGAATGTGCCGTCGGGGTAGCGCAGGCTTCCAGCGAGAAACCGCTCAGCGCGCGAAGCGGGAGAAGCCAGCGCCGGGTCCGCGTTGGCGGACTGCTCGCGGATTCGCTTGGCATCGGCGTCGAGGAAATCCTTCCACGCGCTCAGCAAATCTTCCGTGTAAACCTTGAAGCCGCGCTCAAGGAAAAACATGATGGTGGTCTGCCAGGCGGGGCCGAGATCGAGCAGGTGGCCGTGGCCGATGCCGTCCAGCGTCCAAAGGAATTCCTTGAGGCCGTTGGACTGGCGCCCTGCCCGCTGCACGTAGCCGGGTCCCGGCGGCGCGCTGACGGAGGCTTTCGCGACCGCCGTGGCCGCGTGTCCGGAGCGAGCGGAGTGAATCCTCGACGGGCTGTCGTATCCGTTTCCCGCGCGCAATTTGTCGAAAAAGCTCATGATTCTCGATCAGCTCCCTTGTGCATGAGCGCTTATGGCTTGCAGGGATGACGATTCGGCCGCCGCTTTTGGAGCGCCCGCGCTGCGGGGTTCCTCGGCGCGCGTAACCTCCACGGAGCCCTTGATCCTCGCGCCATCTTCCAGCGCGATGCGGCGCGTGACGACGTCGCCCTGCACGTCGCCCGTTGGGCCAATCTCCACGCGGTCGCTCCCGAGCAGTTTTCCCTGGACGCTGCCGCGCACAATGATTTCGCGCGCTTCGATGTCCGCGGTCACACGGCCGTGAGGCCCGACCGTAACCTTGGCGTCACCGAGCCGAATCGAGCCCTGCACCTCTCCATCCACGTACAAATCCTCGCGCCCGCGAATTTCGCCTTTGATGACCATCGTCGAGGTCAGCACGCCGCCCGCGGGCTGCACCAGCTCCACAGTTTGATTGGCGATGCTGCGCACGGCTTCGACTTTGGGAGCTGCAGCGGGCTCAACGCCCGGGGGATTCGAAGCAGACTTCGAATCTTCCTTCTGCCGCGAAGAAGGCTTTGCCTCGTCTTTATGCCACACGGGATCCTCCACAACCGATACTCCGTAGCCTCGAGGCTGGGGGCCCGTGAGGGCTTGCTCGGAGAGGGCGGCTAACCTGGAATATAGTACAGCGCGGGGCTCGTGTAAACGCCAAACGAGGCGAATTCGAGACGAGCACGTCACTTTCTCGACACCTCAAGGGCGAACGGGGTCGCTCGCGAATTCGCGAAACGGGAGGTTGCGGCCGTTCCGCGCGGCGCACTTCAGGACCGCGGCAGCTCCCAGTGGGCTTCGAGGTCGCCAAGGATTTCGAGGAAAAAAATCTTGCGGCCGGCGCGGGATTCCCACCAGTGCGCAGGATCGAAGTCCGCGTCAGGTGCGGCGATGAAACGCAGCGTGCCGTCGTGCGGGAACACGCGACCGAAGATGAGCCGGGCGCGTCGGGTGTGATAGTTCGAGGTGACAATCAGCAGGCGCTTCCAATGCCGCGTGGCGGCGAGGCCGAGCAGCGCTTGCGCCTCGGAGATCGTGTTCGCGCCGTTGTGCGGAAAGCGGACGACGGCGTATGCAGGGACGCCATCGGCTTGCAGGTCATGCGCGATCAGCTCCGAAACGCCGGCGTAGGAGCGCAGCATGCGGCCGCTGGCGACCACTTGCGGCGCCCAGCCGGCTTTGTAGATCTCGGCGGCGCGCGCGGCGCGCTGACCCGAAAAATTGTCGTCGCCCAAAACGACGATCGCGTCGGCGTGATCGGGAGGCTCGTTCACCTCCCAATACCACGCGGCAAACCGCATCAGCGGATGCCGCGCCAGATACAAGCACGCCAGTACGCCAACAAGAAAAAGCAGCGCGACAACCCGCGAAATGATTCCGCCGTGTTCGGCGCGACTCACGAGTCAGGGTCGAGCTGGCGCAGGCGTTCGGCGGCCTGCTCGGGCAGTATGGCGTTGAAATAGACTTCCTTGATGCTGTAGGACTTGCTGCGCGTGTGCACGATGGGCATGATTTCAATGTGCCAGTGGTAGTCTTCCGCAATCGTCGCCCAATAAGCGGACATTTCGCCCTTGGTGGACAAAAGATTCGGCGAGGTGTGCACGACCATGTGGTATTCCGGCGAAATCTTCTCCAGGCGGCGCAGCACGCGGCCCAGCAGCCCGGCCAGATGCCGGCGCACGGCGCCCGGTTTCGGCTGCTCGAAGAGATGATTGTGTTGACGGCCGATCAACCAGACTTCGTACGGGACGCGCGAGGCGTAGGGGCACAACGCGACGTAATCGCCCTGCGAGTCGACCAGGCGCTTTCCCTGGCGCTCTTCCTGGCGCACGATGTCGCAAAAAACGCAGCGCTCTTTTTCTGCGAACCAGTCTCGCGCCGCGCGCAGCTCGTACACAATCCGGCGCGGGACAAACGTCGTCGCCGTCACTTGAGAATGCGCATGCGGCCATTCCTCGCCGGCCAGTGCGCCCTGATTTTTGAACACGGCAACGTACTTGAAACGGATGTCGCGCTTCAAGTCATGGAGGCGATGCGCCCATGCGTCGAACACCGTGAGGATCTGCTCGTCAGAGAGGTGCGCAAGATTACGGTTGTGCTCCGGAGTCTCGATGATGACCTCGTGCGCGCCAACCGGGCGCATGCGATCGTAGATTCCGTCGGCCTGGCGGCCCGGCTCGCCTTCGATGCGATAGAGCGGGTCGGGATGGGGCTGTACGCGAACCTGCCACGCGCCAGAAGGAGGAAGCTGCAGAAGCGCGGGCTGCACATCGGCGCGCGCCGGATCGAGCGGGCAGCCGTCCGCGGCCCCTTGAGTCTCTTCGCGGTGGCCGACGACGACCCAACTGCGCGTGATGGGATCTTTGCGAAGTTCCATTCTGAACCGGCGCGATGCGCCGTCCCCCGGGGCGCAGTTCTTATAACGCAGCGGGGGAGCGAGCGCAAGCCGCGCTGAACGCAAGTGTTTCTAGTGCGAGGAATTCAGCGATACCGCCCAAGCCGCGGGCGCGAAAGAATCAGCGCGTGTACCGCGCGGGCGTGGGCCCTTCTTCGAGGCGATGGCGGTCCCAGATGGCGCCCTCCCGCGAGTAGGAAGCGAGCTCGAAATCCTGCGTGAGTTCGAGGCAGTCGGTCGGGCAGGCGTCTTCGCAGAGTCCGCAAAACATGCAGCGCGAAGTGTCGTAGGTAAAGTAAGTGAGCACTTTGCGGCGCGTGGCGTCGTCGCGGTGCCAGCCGACGACGATCAGATTTTCCGGGCAGGCCAGCGCGCAAAGATTGCACGCGATGCACAGCGTCTCGCCCGTCTCCGGATTCATGTTGAGGCGCGGCGCGCCGCGGTATCGCTCGGCCACCATGGGGCGCTCGAGCGGATACTGCTCGGTGTAAATCTTCTGGGGATTCTGCGAGCGGAAGGTGACCATCATACCCTTCCAGAAATCGGCCATCAGCAAGCGCCGGAGAAGTTGGCTCATGCGATTAGTTTGTCGGCGTGAGTGAGAATTGTCAAGGAGGTGTCCGCTTGCAGCTTGCGAGTGGCCGGCCAACGGCTGAGCCCGGTTGGCATCCATGTGCCGAGCAGCGAGTAGCTGTGTTAATCTCCTGCGTTGCTTTCATCGCATGGGACGCATTCATGGACAAACCGAAAATTCTTTCGACGCACCCGCTGTTTGATGCACCGCGCAAGAAACTTGCCGAACGATTTGACGTGGAGTATTGGACGGAGAGCGAGCGTCCGCCGCGCGCGGAAGTTCTGAAGCGCGTGGCGGGCAAGGACGCGCTGATCTGTCTGCTCACGGAAAAAATCGATCAGGAGCTGCTGGACGCGGGGCCAAAGTTGCGCATCGTCGCGAATGTGGCTGTCGGGTTCGACAACATTGACGTGGCCGCGTGCACGCGGCGAAAGGTTGTGGCCAGCAACACGCCTGGAGTGCTCGACGAGACGACTGCGGATTTCGCTTGGACGCTGCTTATGGCTGTGGCGCGCCGGGTGCTCGAAGGCGATCGGCTGGCGCGTTCCGGAAAATGGACGGGGTGGAACCTGGATCAATTGTGCGGCGCGGACATCTGGGGCAAGACGCTGGGGATTCTCGGCTTCGGACGCATCGGCCGGGCCGTCGCGCGCCGCGCGTCTGGCTTCCGCATGCGCGTGATCTACAACGACGCGGTGCGCGCGCCGGCGGAAGCGGAAAATGAATTGGGCGCCGAATTTGTGACGCGCGACGAGGTGTTCGCACAGGCGGATTTTCTTTCGCTGCACGTTCCGCTGCTGCCTGAGACGCGCGGGATGATCGGCGCGGCGCTGCTTGCGAAGATGAAGCCGACGGCGTTCCTGATCAACACTTCACGCGGACCTGTCGTGCAGGAGGCCGCTCTGGTCGAAGCGCTGGCATCGGGAAAAATTGCGGGCGCGGCGCTGGACGTGTACGAGCGCGAACCCGCCATCGGCGACGGTTTGCGCCGCGACAACGTCATCCTCGCGCCGCACATCGCGTCGGCGTCGATCGAGACGCGCACGAACATGGCGAATATTGCCGTCGAAAACGTATGTGCCGTGTTTGACGGCCGGCGTCCGCCGACGATTCTCAATCCCGAAGTGATCGACCAGAAATAGGTAGAGCGTGCGGCTCGCGCGGCCTGGGCGCGGCGACTTTCATCTTTCGCTGGAGAGAAATCATGGCGCATGTGACGCGCAATAACCCCAAGCTGACGCTGGAAGGCGCCGAAGCCGTGCTGGCCGCGGCCAAGCGCCGCGCCGCGGAAATCGGCGTGCCGATGAACATTGCTGTGGTGGATGACGGCGGGCACTTGCTCGCGTTCGCGCGCATGGACGGCGCAAAGCTTTCTTCTGCGCAGATTGCGCTGGTGAAAGCGCATGCCTCGGCGATCCGGCGCGGGCCGACCGGCCCGGCGCGTTCGGGCGAAGAGGTCAACGTGCTCCTATCGGTTTCGCTCGCCCTCGCCAGCGAGGCGCGGCAGACGCCTATTCGCGGCGGCGTTCCGCTGGAAGTGGACGCCCAGTGCGTGGGCGCGATCGGCGTGAGCAACGGCAGCGAGGACCAGGACGTGGACGTCGCGCGCGCGGGCGCCGCGGCGCTGCAGGGCGGGTAGTTTCCATCTCGCTCCGCAATTGCGCCACGCAATGACGGCTCGATCGAATTCATGCTCGATGGGAAACAACTCGCGCGGCGGATTTTTCTGGAGACGCTTCAGGCGATCGACATTCCCGCGGCGTTTCATAGCAAACTCGCGCGGGTGGGGTCGCGCATCGAAGTCGGCGGCGCGCGCGTGGACCTTGCTGAGTTCTCACGCATTCAGGCCATCGCGATTGGGAAAGCCTCGGTCGCGCTGGCGAGCGGACTCGCCGGAGTTCTCGCTCCAGATTTCCGGTGCGAAGGAATTCTCGCCTGCCCTGTCATTCCAACTGAGCCGCCACAGGGATTTCACGCGTTTGCAGCGGGGCATCCCTTGCCGAACGCGGAAAGTTTTGCCGCGGCGCGCGCCATCCTCAATCTGCTTGCGACAGCGGATGCGCGGACTCTAATTTTTTTCCTGCTTTCCGGGGGAGGCTCATCACTCGTCGAATTGCCGCTTGATCCGAGCGCAACGCTGGAAGACGTTCAGGCGCTGAACCGGCTGCTGGTGACGTGCGGCGCGCCGATTGACGAGATCAATGCCGTGCGCAAACATCTGTCCGCGGTGAAGGGCGGCCGGCTCGCTGCGGCCGCTCCTGCGGCTATGAAAATCACACTCGGCGTGACCGACGTGCCCGAGGGCCTCGAATCGGCGCTCGCCTCCGGGCCGACGCTGCCTGACCCCACGACGGTGGCTGACGCATGCCGCGTGGTCGAGAGTTACGCGCTGCTCGAAAAATTTCCGGCGACGATCCGCACAAAGTTTGAAAAGCCCACAAGCATTCCAGAAACGCCGAAGGCCGATCATCCGGCCTTTCGGCGCGCGAAATTTCAAATTCTGCTCGGCCGGCACGACCTGTTTCATCCGGCGCATATGGCGTCCGAAGGGGAGGGCTACGTCACAATCTGCGACAACACGACGGACGACTGGCCGCTCAGTCGCGCTTCCGATTATTTGCTCGCACAGCTCGCCGAGTTGAAGCGCGTGAACCCGGGTCGCCACGCCGCCGTGATCGCGGACGGAGAAGTCAGCTCGCCGGTCACAGGGAACGGCATCGGTGGACGCAACTCGGCATTTGTTCTCGATTGCGTGGAGAAAATTGCGGGGAAGAAAATCACGGTGCTGAGCGCGGGAACCGACGGCATCGATGGCGTGAGCCCAGCCGCGGGAGCAGTCGCTGATGGCGAATCGTTCGCTCGGGCCCGCGCGCTGGGTCTCGATCCCGATGATTATTTTCGCCGCAGCGATTCGTACACATTCTTCAAGACGCTCGGCGACGCGATCGAAACCGGCCCGACGGGGAACAATCTGCGCGACCTGCGCATCCTGCTCGCAGACTGAGCGCTGGCTGACCCGCTCTGCTCTCACGCGTTCATTTTGTCGCGCTTCCAATCCTCGAAGGCGTTCTTCAGGCGCCAGAGATTCTGTTCATTCATTGCAATCTCGTAATTGAGCAGCGCGGCGTCCACGGCCTTGAGCTTTGAGCTGCGCGGCTTCAGGGACGCGGGCATTGGTATCCTGAAGCCATTGTCGTTGCGTGGGAATTGCCATGGACATGCTCCTGAAGGAGCATAGGGGCTTCGGGCGGATCTAGGGGACTCGCGGAGTTTACACCAGCCTCGCCGCCGGCGAGAAGAATCAATCCGCCGCGCCGTCGCGGGCAAGCAAGACGGTGTGCCCCGCGTCGCGCAGTGCAGCGACCGCCGCGGACAAGGAGGCCTCGTGGACGAGCACGTAGTCGGTGTCAAATGTGGACACGGCGAATAGCGAAACGCCCGCCGCGGCAAGCGGCGAGGTCACCGAATGCAGAACGCCGACGACGGAGAATTCGAACGGCCCGGCAAGCTTCAACACACACCAGCCGCGCCCTGCCCTTACATTTACGGGAACGCTTGACTGTGGACACACGATGGAGAGTTCTTCTTGTGTGCGCGAAACCGAAATGAACGCCCCGCCGCCAGCCCATTCCGGCACGGCTGCGTCTGGCGCCAATCGGCAGACGGCCCATCGCCCGGGGAGAACTTCCATCGTCAAACAATGCATGAGCGACTACAGAAGGCTGCGGACCATGCCGCCATCCACGGCGATGGACGTGCCGGTAATGTAGCTCGCGCGCTCCGAGCAAAGGAAGGCCACGAGCGCGGCAAACTCTTCGGGCTTGCCGAAGCGCCGCATAGGCACGCTCGCGGCGAGCGTCTCGATAACGCGCTCCGGCGTCGTCCCCGCGGCCTTGGCGCGGACGTTCATCAGTTCGTCCAGGCGTTCGGTGAGCGTGTAGCCCGGGCAGACGTTGTTCACCGTGATGCCGTCGGCGGCGAATTCATTCGCCAGAGTGCGCGCCAAGCCGGTGACGCCCGCGCGGATCGAATTCGAAAGCAGCAGCCCGTCCACGGGTTGCTTGACGGCCATCGAAGTGATCGTGACCAGGCGGCCCCACTTGTTCTTGCGCATGCGCGGCAGCGCTTCGCGCGCAAAATGAACCGTGCTCATCAGGTTGAGTTGGACCGCCGCCTGCCAATCCCCGAGCGTGATGTCGAGAAACGTTTTCGAGGGCGGGCCGCCCGCGTTCGTGACGCAAATGTCCACACGCCCGAATTTGCGCTCGACGTTTTCGACGAACTGAGCGACGCGCGCGGCGTCGGTCACGTCGAAGTCTTCGCTGTAGACCGCGCGGCCCGTCGCGGCGCGGATCGCCTCGGCCGCCTCGCGAAGGTTCGCGGCACTGCGCGCGCAGATGGCCACTTCGGCGCCTTCGCGCGCCAGTTCGAGCGCGGCCGCGCGGCCCAGCCCCTTGCTGGCCGCGGCCACAATCGCCACGCGGCCTTTGAGTCCCAGATCCATGGCAGTTCTCCTCAGCCCCTCAAGTAGGCATCGTCCTTCTTGATCCAATCCTCGCGGCGCGGCGAGAAGATGTCAATGTCCACAGTGTCTTCGACCGCGACGGCCGCATGCGGCATGTTCGCAGGAATGAACAGAACTTCACCGGCGCCCACTACCAGTTCACGGTTATCGTCAAACGTGAAGCGCAAAGCGCCGGAGAGAATCCAGGTGAATTGTTCCGCCAAATGATGATGCCGCGGAACGACCGCACCCTGCTTGAGCAGGATGCGCGCGAGCATCGCGTTTTCGCCCCAGACCATCTGCCGCGTGATCTTGTCGTTCATCTTTTCCACTTCCAGCATGCTCCACGAAGTTTTCCGCAATTCGCCCACGAATTCCTCCCCGTGCGCCGGATGGCGCGCCCGAGCATACTCCACGGAATTGGCCTCTCCGTCAATCGTTGCGCAAAGGCTTGACCCCGGCGAAGAAGTTGGTATCCTCTGCGCAGAACCTGCCGCAAATGGAGGGGGCAGCGCCGGTTGCCCGGCGCAGCCCGAGGAGGCCTGCCGTGCGCCGAACGCTGATCAGCATTGGTGTCGTAGTCGCGCTGTTGGGAGCGGTTGCGCCGGCGCGCGCGCAGATCACGAGGCGCATTGCTGTGCCCGTCGGCAGCCCCGCCGATAAGGCCCTCGACGAAATTACAGCCACGACCGACGCGGCCCAGAAACAACAGCTCATGGAAAAATTTCTGACGGAGAACGGCCAGGGCGATCTCGCGCTCATCATCTACGACATGTACATCCAGCAATACGACGCGGCGAAAGACGACAACAAGGTGATCGAGTACGGCGAGAAGGCCCTGGCGATCGATCCGGACCGGTTCAGCTCAGTGGTCAGCATGGTGCGCGCCGCGCAAGATAAGGCCGACAGTGCGAAGGTGTATGACTATGCGGAACGTGCCGGGCAAATCGTACAGCGGTACAAGAGCAAGCCAGCGCCGCAGGGAATGGAACCGAAAGATTGGCAAGCGGAACTCGCCAACAATATCGCCGGGGACCAGGACGCCATCAACTACGTCGAATACGCGTTCTTCGCGCCGGCCACGCAAACCGCCGATCCTGCTGCGCGCGCGGCTCTCTTGCTGCGCTACGCGGCCGCGTTCCCCGATTCATCGTACACCGAGCAGAGCCTGGCGTACGCGGCCGTCGCATACCAGCAGGCGCAAAACTATCCGAAGATGTTGGAGACCGCGCAGGGCCTTCTCGCCAAGGATCCCAACAACGTGGACATGCTCGTGCTCCTCGCTGATTACGACAGCGATGCCGGAAAGGATTTGAAGACGGCGCAAGCCGACGCGCAGAAGGCGGTCGACATCCTCGCCTCGGCCAAGCGTCCCGACGACGTCACGGAAGATGAATGGCAGAAGCGCACCGATCTGCAAAAAGGCCTGGCTTCATCGGCGCTCGGGCAGGTTTTCATCACGCAAGGGAATGAGACGCAGGCGCTGACCGCTTTCAAGATGGCCGCGCCGCTGCTGAAATCAAATCCGTTTGCATACGCGCGCAATCAATACCGAATGGGATTCGCGCTGATCAATCTCAAGCGCAACCCCGAAGCCAAAGCCGCATTCGCGGAAGCCGCCAAG
>Ga0187810_10000990_pt1 | contig 10138 bp, 7 predicted proteins | sample NC_wetland_sal_i_9_FD_132963 | JGI IMG/M metagenome (GOLD analysis project Ga0187810, IMG submission 132963) | Wetland sediment microbial communities from Neuse River Estuary, North Carolina, USA - ASW_5 | ecosystem: Environmental > Aquatic > Freshwater > Wetlands > Sediment | place: USA: North...
ACACCAGATTAATGTTTCGGCAGGCTTTCAGCCGCTGCCGCATCTCTGGATAAGAGGACACTGGGAATACGGATCCGGTCTTCCTTACACGCCGTCCGCAGGATTCTACCCCCAACTGATTTTCAGCCCCGGAACACTCAGGACGTTTTTATCGGATTCGGTCGGCAGTCAAATTGTTTTCGGGCAGAAAAATTCGGAAAGGCTATCAGACTACCACAGACTGGATGCCGGTGTATCTTATGAAATGCTCATCGCGAAGTCGTCGCTAACAATGGAGCTCATGTTCATAAACATTTATAATAGAAAGAATGTGTTTTATATTAACAACATAACGGGAGATACCGAGTACTCTTTTCCGTTCCTTGTCGATATCTCGCTGAGTTGGAGGATATAAGTATGAAAAAAGAAATACTGCTTTCGATTTGTCTTTGTTATACCGCTGTCGTCGCGTTGACAACGGCTTCGGTCGCGCAACAACGCTTGATAGGCGCCGTAAGCACGGCTGAATTCAGGTATGATTCGACTCGATCCTATGTCGAGTTCTATACGGGGATTGCGCCTGCCGGTTTGACTTTTACCCGCGAGCGCGGGCAGGATGGCGCAGCGCACATCCTTGTCGCAAAAGCAATTTTGGATTTTACGTTCACAAAGCTTGACAACGATTCCGCCTGGAATTATATGGATACTCTTCCGATCGCCATTACGGATACTTCATCCATTAAAGCCACCCAGAGTATCGTTGCCATCAGTAAATTCCTTCTGTTGCCCGGAGACTATTCGATCGTCCTTTACGTAACCGACGCGGTTGACTCAAGCAAGTTTGACAGTTTAAGTTCAACGCTTAAGGTGAGAAATTTCCCTGCACAACAACTCGACATTTCAGACATAGAAGTGTGCAGTGCAATCTCGAATGGCGAAGGAGAAGGAGACCCATATCTAAAGAACACGCTCCATGTTGTTCCGAATCCGGGTTCTACTTATGGATTAGGGATGCCGCGGCTGCCATACTATTTTGAAATATATGGATTGACTGATTCATCAAACATTACTCGCTACGGGATTTCATGGCAGCTGAAAGATACATTTGGGCGGACGATAAAATCGGATTCCTCTGAAGGCACCGGCGGTTCACCTGATATAGTTCGTGTCGGCGAGGTGGATGTCTCTAATGTCCCGAGTGGAAAGTATGCTCTCCGGATTACCGCACGGGACAACGAATGTGCAAAGGTTGCCTACGGGAGCCGATCAGTTTTCGTCTATAATCCATACGTGAAGGCGAAGGTTGTAGAAGACACATCGAGCATTGAAGTGATCGGTTCGCCGTTCTATGCTATGAGCGAGAAGGACATCGATGATGAGTTTTCAGCCGCGAGATTTCTTACGACGCCCCAGGAAAGTCAGGTTTACTTGAGCCTGAAGACGGTTGATTCGAAACGGCGGTTCATGATTTCCTTTTGGAGGCGGCAGGGCCAGATATCAGGTGAGGTCGGACTCGTGGTCCGCGACAAGTTCATAGAGCGAATGAAATATGTCAACTCCAAGTATGGCACGTCCTTTAAGAAAGGCTGGCTCACCGACCGGGGAAGAGTTTACTTACAGTATGGTAAACCGGACGACATAGAACGCCATCCCAGCAATGGAGAATCCAAGCCTTATGAGATATGGCAATATAATTCCATCGAAAATGGCGTTGACTTTGTTTTTGTAGATATGTCCGGGTTCAACGACTATGTCTTGACCCATTCCACCAAGAGCGGAGAAGTCTCAGATCCTGATTGGCAAAAGTATCTTCCGTCACCGCAGCAATAGAGCGGGTACTGCTGGTTTTTGCGGCTTCCCGTTCTATGGCTGAGTCTCTAAAATTTCACATTATCAAGTTGATTATTGCTAAAGTTACAAGTCTTTTCTAAATTATAGTCGTATTTTTGGAGGTAATTTATGATGGCAGAGAAAAAGTGGTACAATGTTTTTGTTTCAGTTGAAGACGAACAAAAGAAACTTGAAGGCACACAGACAACAGAGGGCCAGACTCGCTTAGAAATTTCCGAGCCTGAGCTCGAACAACCGGTCGCCCGTGTCGGTGAAGAGCTGCCTAGTTTTGAAGCTGTATTTCAGGCCTTCGGTATAAAGGAACCCTCCCATGGGTTCACTGTCTATCGCGCCGAAGAATTGCTGAAGAGCGTTTATCTCAAGAGTGCGTCCCCGGAAATCAAGCGCAGCGCTCTCATGGTCGCTCTTGAGGCGTTAAGGATTCCAGCCGAGGAAGTTATTCAAGACGCAGTCAGGCGAGACAAGGCGCTTACTCAGTTCGAAAAAATTGAAGAACGACGTCTGCGTGAGCTCGAGCAAAAGAAGAGCGAAGAAAATAAACGCCTCCAGGAAGAAATGGAAAGGATTTTCAACGAGATACGCGAGAAGATGGAAGACAACAATGCCATGTTAAAGGAGACTCGCGAGAAGTTCCAGTCCTGGCAGCAGGAAAAGGAAAAGGAAGAGCAGAGGCTCTCCAGTGTTCTACAGTATTTCGTTTCTCAGGAAGTGCCTGAGCAATCGCACCCGACACCCACGCGGCGAAGACGTTCATCATCTTCCGACAATTGAAATAAGACATGGCTCGAGTCAGGATCGAACCTGGTGGCAAGGTACTTATTGCCGCAGTCATACTATGTGTGTTGCTCCTTTTATTTTTGAAGATCAAAGCAGGTGTGCGCGTAGAAACGCAGAGACCGCCGGAACCTGCTGCTGTTTCTGCTCCCCCTAAACCCACCGATGTTCAGACTGAAAACGAAATCAAGCCTCAACAGGAAATTACTAAGAATAAAGATCAAGCGGCTGAGTCACCTGCATATTCGTATGCAAACGGAAACCCCGTAAAGATCTTTTTCGATTTCAATCGTTCGAACATAAATAAGAACGTGTATTGCATTTTTGATAGGATAGAAGAAGCAGTGAGGGCAAACGGGGCGAGGGAAATAAGAATTGTCGTTCAAGGAAACGCGGACTCGATTGGGCCCCAACGTTACAATTTCAAACTTTCGAGGATAAGGGCGGCACATGTAGCCGATTCTCTTTCGAAAAGGTTGAGAATACCTTTGAAAAATATTAAGCTTGTAGCAAACGGTTCGACAAAGCCGGTTAGTTCTAACGCGACTCGCGCCGGCAGAGCTGAGAATCGTCGCACCGAAGTAGTAATATACTAATCCAGTATACTTCCGTCATATCGACGTAAGGAGAAGGATACATTTTAGAAAGGGACATAGTTCTTTTCGAAAATCCTCATCAGGCATACGCAATCCTTCGGCAATTTATATCGACAACGGGTATCCTTGTAATCCTCTGGAGCTTTTGATGAAACTGAAACTTGCTACTGCACTCCTTCTACTGACGACAGCAAGCATCTCATTTGCACAACATAACTTCTCAATACCCGTAGACAACTGGGCCTACGATGCCATTCAGCAGCTCCAGACACGCGGTTATCTCCTTGACTTGAGCCCGGGTTTCAAGCCGTATCGACGGACGGAAGTCGCCGAAGCCCTCCAAAAGCTCGAGAAGTCTGCCGACATCTCCAAGCTCCCACAACCAGATCAGTGGCTTATCGGAAAATTAAAAAAAGAATTTTCTTATGAGATGAATCTATTGAATGCAAAGCAGGAGAATCCCGATACTTCATTCACCGACATGAGATTTTCTGAAGAGGCTTTCCTTAATTTGGCCAAAGGCGATTACAAGACTTTCAAATATGCAGACAAGGTCGAATTCCGTCCAACGCTTCGCAGCGAGTTCGGGTTTGATATTGGGAATCATTTTTTGTTGTACACCGATGCTACGGTGGATCAGACACTGAACGATGATACGCTTTATACGGGGTCAAAAAAATTCGGGCTCAGGGCTTTGCATCAGCAGGCGTATTTACAGTACTCCGATAAATATATCGATTTCACATTCGGACGTGACTACCTGTCCTGGGGATATGGCAATAACGGGACCACTCTTATTTCGACGACGCCCGGTGCGTTTGATATGGCATCTCTGTTCATAAAAACGGGGGTACTGAAATTCAATTGGTTTGTGGCACAACTTAATCCGGATTCTTTGTTTACTCGCGATACGACGGATTACACGCGACTTTGGCCTACCGGGCCGACTCCTAATACTTCTCAACCTCCCATTGCGAATAGATACTTTACGGGTTCGCGAGTCGAGTTCAATATTGCGGACAAAGTTTTCCTTGGTGTGTATCAGGCCGCTACTTTTGGAGGCCAGAATGTTCCAATCGACCTTGAACTCATAAACCCCGTCAGAACCACTTATGAAACAGAAGCGAATAGCAACAAAGACCCGAACACTTTTATTGGCGCAGACGTCAGCGTTTTTTGGCCGAGAGATTTGAATTTTTATGGTGACTTGATGATCGATGACTGGCAAGTTGACCACAAAGTGATAACAGACTTGAAACCAGACGTGTATGCGTTCGATCTTGGGGTTAAGGCATCGAACATCCTTTCACGGTTTGGGGTAAGTGGGACAGATGCTAATCTGCAATTTTCTATGGTCAGGAATCGTGTCTACAACGAGTACAATTGGATAAGCTTCGAGAAACTCCTGCTGAGAAACTATCCGGTTGCCAGTCCCTACGGCGATGACTTCTGGGATATTGATCTACGTTTGTCTCATTGGCTCACTTGCGACTGGAAAGTTGCAATAGAATTGATGCATCTCGAACACGGCAGCCAAAATATTTACGGACCGTTTACGATGCCATGGCTCACTGATCCGAACATCACTTTACAAACCGGCTACAGCGAAGCATTTCCTTACGGGATCATACAGGAGACAAACCTCTTTCAGGCATCGGCTCTCTACCAGCCTCGTCAGGATCTCTATGGGCAGGTGATGATTTCCTATTCACAAAATCGGAATTACCAGTATTCGCCGGGCGTTAACAAAGGGGTCTTTTCATTTATGTTCACCATTTATTATAATTTTACCACAACAGTACCGTTCCAATAGTAGATGAAAAACAGGACCGAAGATCTTAGAAGGTTAAAAGAAGAAGCGAAGCTCGGCGGCGGAGAGAAGCGGATAGAGGAGCAACATAAAAAGGGGAAGCTGACAGCGCGGGAACGAATTGAGATTTTACTTGACGAAGGTTCCTTCGTAGAGTTGGACATGTTCGTGAAACACCGCTCACATGACTTCGGCCTGGAGGATCAACGTTTTCCGGGTGATGGGGTTGTCACCGGGCATGGCAAAATCGATGGTCGCCTCGTATTCGTATTCAGTCAGGACTTTACGGTTTTTGGCGGTTCTCTGTCCGAAGCACACGCCGAGAAAATCTGCAAGGTCATCGATATGGCAATGAAAATGGGTGCTCCGATTATCGGGTTGAACGACTCGGGTGGAGCGAGAATCCAGGAAGGAGTAGTTTCACTTGGAGGCTACGCAGATATTTTCTTGAAAAACACTCTTGCCAGTGGTGTCGTCCCGCAAATATCTGCAGTCCTGGGTCCATCAGCCGGTGGTGCAGTTTACTCGCCGGCAATTACCGACTTCATTTTCATGGTGAAGAATACAGGTTACATGTTTGTTACCGGACCAAACGTAGTCAAGACAGTAACACATGAGGATGTCTCGTTTGAAGAACTTGGCGGTGCGCTAACCCACGCGACAAAAAGCGGCGTTGCACACTTTGCATGTGAGACGGAGCCGGAATGCCTTCTTGGAATCCGGCAGCTCCTTTCATTTATTCCGCAGAACTATCGGGACGATCCGCCGAGGATGAAATCGAAAGACAGTCCGGGTAGAGCGGAGGCGAAGCTGGATACCGTCATCCCTGATAATCCGAATAAGCCTTACGACATGAAGGATATTATAAAGCTTGTCGTGGACGATGAAGTGTTTTTCGAAGTGCATGAGATGTTTGCGCAAAACATACTCGTGGGGTTTGCGCGGCTTGATGGAAGATCGGTCGGCATCGTTGCGAACCAGCCATCTGTCCTTGCGGGTGTATTAGATAACGACGCATCGGTGAAGGCGGCCAGGTTTGTACGTTTCTGTGATGCTTTCAACATTCCTCTTCTCGTGCTTGAAGATGTCCCCGGTTTCTTGCCGGGTACCGATCAGGAATGGAGAGGCATAATAAAGAATGGAGCAAAACTCCTGTTCGCATTCAGTGAAGCGACGGTCCCGAAGATTACGGTCATAACTCGAAAGGCGTACGGTGGCGCGTACGATGTCATGAACTCCAAGCACATTCGCGGCGACATGAACTTCGCATGGCCGTCTGCGGAGATAGCGGTAATGGGTCCAAAAGGAGCAGTAGAAATTATCTTCAAAAAAGAAATTGAGAAGGCGGCCAATCCGGATGAAGTCGAGGCAAAGTTGATCGCGGACTACACGGAAAAATTTGCCAACCCGTTTATTGCCGCAGAGCGCGGATACATCGACGAGGTGATCGAGCCTAATCAGACCAGGCCCAAACTCGTTCGCGCGTTTGAGATGTTAGAAACAAAAGTCGACTCGAATCCGAAGAAGAAGCACGGGAACATACCGCTGTAAGATTTTCACTGGAAGCGGATGAGCCTATGGCTCAAAAGTCAAATGAACAGATCAAAAATGATTTTTGAATTTTTATCTTTGATTTACTTCAACCATCCGTTTCTCTTGTACCATTCGATTGTATTTGCTATTCCATCTTCAAGTGAAAGTCTCGTCTTAAATCCAAGTTCGTCGTAAGCCTTCTTGTGACTGCAAGTCCAGTTCCGTTGAACCCCGTCCCGTGCCTTCTCGATGTTGATAAGTGCAGCCTTGCCTCCGATACGAGCGATCGATTCGCTCACCGCTGCGATTGTGAATAGAACGAAAGCCGGGATATGAACTTTCAAGGCTCGCTTACCAAGAACGTTACCAGCGATATCAGCCATTGACTCCCAGTCATAAACTTCTTCGTTTGTGATGAAGAAAGCCTGACCGATTCCTTTCGGATGTTCAGCAGCGGCAATAATTCCGTCGACCAAGTCGTACGCGTGGACGAAACTCAGAATGTTTCTTCCGAATCCAGCGAGCGGAACGAAATGGTTATTAACCGAATTAAAAAAAGCAAATACGTCTTTGTCGCGCGGGCCGTAAACTGCCGGCGGCCTGATGATCGTTATCGGAATCTCGGATGCTCTTGCTAAACATTCTTTCTCGGCTGCCATCTTGCTTCTGCCGTATGTGGTGATCGGATGGTAAGGAGTGGCCTCAACTACAGGTCCCGCACCGTCACCGGGTCCGATGGCAGTTAGACTGCTCACGAAAGTGAAACGTGTTAAGCTATGGTTGCACTCTGCCACAGATGTCAGGAGATTTTTCGTCGTGAGGTGATTGCCCCTGAAATAACCTTCCTTGTCTTTTGATTTAGTCACTCCACCGACGTGGAAGACGTAGTCAATTCCGGCGACTGCCGTTCGGAGCGATTCCATGTCGTCGAAATCCCCATGCACGAATTCAACCGGGAGGTCTTTGATGTATTCGAGTCTTGTTGTCTTGCGAATTAAACATCTTACTGCATACCCGCGCTCGAGGAGTTTCTCAACGAGGTGGCTTCCGACGAATCCGGTCGAGCCAGTGACAAGAGCATTCATTCCAATCCCTTTTTGATTCTTAATTTAATTCAGGCACGCCCCTGATAAAAGCTGTGACCGTTTGAAAATGTCGAATGACCAACAGGCAGGTGGCACCAGGAAAGGTTTGAACGCACAATTGAAGTGGGTTATATTCGTTTGTCAATCTCAATAATATTTATGGAGAAATGAATGTCAGGACTATTCCAAAACGATAAACCAACCACGACAATCGAAAAACTTTCGGACTTCGATGACAAGTCTGTAAACATTACAGGTTGGGTCTACAATAAGAGATCGAGCGGTAAAATACATTTTATTCTGGTGCGCGATGGTTCTGCGATTGCGCAATGCGTCATCGTGAAAAGCCAGGTCAGTCCGGAAGTATTCGGCTCCTTTGATCAGCTTAGCCAGGAGACTTCCGTAATGGTCACGGGTAAAGTACATAAAGACGATCGTGCGCCGGGTGGTTACGAGTTGCAGGTCGAAGATCTGAAGGTCGTTCATGTCGCACAGGAATACCCCATCACTCCGAAGGAACACGGCACTGAGTTCTTGATGGATCACAGGCACTTGTGGCTCCGGTCATCGAGGCAACATGCAATCTTGCGAGTGAGACACCAGATTATAAAAGCAATCCGCGAGTTTTTCGACAACAAGGGATTCACTCTGGTTGACTCGCCAATTCTCACGCCTGCGTCAGTGGAAGGGACAAGCACACTCTTCGAAACGGATTATTTCGATCTCGGCAAGGCTTACCTGACGCAGAGCGGTCAGCTCTATGCCGAGGCTGCGGCAATGGCCTTCGGGAAGGTGTACTGTTTCGGGCCCACTTTTCGCGCGGAGAAGTCCAAGACACGCCGCCACCTTACAGAGTTCTGGATGGTTGAACCGGAAGTTGCCTGGGCTGATTTGAACGATGACATGGATCTTGCCGAAGAATTCATCGAGCATATTGTCCAGAGCGTGTTGAAGAAAAGTGAAAACGAATTGCGATTGCTCGAAAGAGATATCGCTAAATTGCAGCCGGTGAAACGCCCATTCCCTCGCCTCCATTATGACGATGCTGTCGAGATGCTCAAGAAAAATGGAGTTGACTTCCAGTATGGAAATGATCTTGGCGCGGCGGACGAGACGATAATCTCGAACCAGTATGACAGACCGGTGATGGTCCATCACTATCCGGCGGCATGTAAAGCGTTCTATATGAAGCGCGATGCGGAGAGAAGTGACCTCACCTTGTCCGTTGACGTCCTTGCGTCCGAAGGGTACGGTGAAATAATCGGCGGCAGTCAGCGTGAAGATGATTACGATACTCTTTTGAAGAGACTCGAAGAGTTCAATTTACCTCGTGAACCGTTTGAATGGTATCTCGACCTTCGAAAATATGGAAGTGTGCCGCACGCCGGTTTTGGACTCGGGGTTGAGCGAACAGTCTCGTGGATTTGCGGGCTTGAACATGTTCGGGAAACGATTCCATTCCCGAGGATGATTTATCGAAATACTCCGTAAGAAATTAAAAATCCAAAATTCAAAAGATCCTATTTGTTCGGATGACTCCATGAAAGTATTCTCAATTCATCATCCCAAATTCATAATTTTTCATTTTTCGATGAGGCCTTATGCTTTCTGTAAATGACTTGCGAAAAACTTATGGGAACACGGCCGCGCTTGATGGCGTGACTTTCGATGTCTCACCGGGGGAGATATTCGGACTTATCGGCCCAAACGGCGCCGGGAAAACAACAACAATAAGAATCTCTCTGGGCATAATTGAACCCGATTCCGGTACGGTGAAATTTGGCGGTAAGGAACTCACCCAGGACATGAAAAATCGGCTCGCTTACTTGCCTGAAGAACGCGGATTGTACCGGAAGAGCAAGGTTATCGATGTCCTGATCTATTTCGGGAGCCTTCGCAATTTGTCACCTACCGAAGCGAAGAAGAGAGCAGCAACATGGCTGAAGAAATTTGAGCTGGAAGATTATGCGAACCGCAAAGTTGATGAATTGTCAAAAGGTATGCAGCAGAAAGTCCAGTTCATTTCGTGTCTGATGCATGAACCCGATTTGCTGGTCCTCGATGAACCGTTCTCCGGCCTTGATCCTGTCAATCAGATTGTCATGAAAGATTTGATGCGTGAACTGAAAGAGAAAGGGAAGACCATCGTGTTTTCGACTCATCAGATGGAACAAGCTGAGAAATTGTGCGATAGAATTTGCCTGATTAACCATGGCAAAGTAGTTCTATATGGTGGACTCGGAGAGATAAAGGCAAAATATGGAAACAATACGATCCACCTCGAGTTTGAAGGAGATCCGTCGGCACTGCGTGGTCTCAAATCTATAGCTTCGATGGATTTATACGAGAATTACGCCGAGATAAAACTGAAGGATGGAATCGATCGCCGGTCGTTTCTGAACCAGGCGGTCAATGCAGTCGACATAACTAAGTTCACGATCGAAGAAGCTTCGTTGAACTCAATATTTATAGAAGCGGTTCGAACATCTCCTTCCGATGACGGAGGCGAT
>Ga0187810_10000991_pt1 | contig 10137 bp, 8 predicted proteins | sample NC_wetland_sal_i_9_FD_132963 | JGI IMG/M metagenome (GOLD analysis project Ga0187810, IMG submission 132963) | Wetland sediment microbial communities from Neuse River Estuary, North Carolina, USA - ASW_5 | ecosystem: Environmental > Aquatic > Freshwater > Wetlands > Sediment | place: USA: North...
GGGCATCGACGTCGACTCGATCACGCCGCGGGAGGCCCTCAATCACCTCGCGCTCCTTCAGGCGAGGCTTCAATCGCCCTGAGCTTCCCCGAGCGTTGCAGGCACATGACTCTTCTTCAGCGCTTCTCCCGCCTCGCCGTGCTAGCCCTCGACGCCGTCCTGCCCCGCTCCTGCGTCCTCTGCGGCCGCCCCCTCGTCCTCGCCTGGCCTTCGGGCCCCCTCGCACGCCCCGACTCGCCGAGGAAAAAGCTCCTCGCGCTCGGCGAGCGCCGACCTCCTCCGCCCCTCTGCCCACAGTGCATGGGAGCTCTCCACCCCATAACGGGCCCGCGTTGTGAGCGCTGCGGCATCGGCCTCATATCCGAACAGGGGCTCTGCCTGCGCTGCAGAGAGCGCGATTGGTCCTTTGACCGCGTGTTCGCGCTCTTCTCCTACGAGGGAGCGTTCAAGCGCCTGCTCACCGCCTACAAGTTCGGCGATCGGCGATCGCTTGCTCCTCTCTTCGCCGCGCTTTTTGCGGAGTGCATCGAATCTCGGTGGCCCGACCGCGTTCTCGTCCCCGTTCCTCCCAGGCCGGGGAAGCTGCGGGAGCGCGGCTGGGACCAGGTGGAGTCGATCGCGCGCATTCTCGAGCGGCAAGGGTTCGTGGTGCGCAGAATTCTGAGGCGGCGCGGATCGAGCCAGCAGAAGCGGCTGGGCCTCCGCGAACGGCGGGACAATGCGCGGACAGCCTACTGTCTCGTGCGAGGCGCCTCCGTCCCCTCGGACATCCTCCTCATCGACGACGTGGTCACCACCTGTGCCACCGCGGAAGCCTGCGCCGCCGCCCTGCGCGCGGCCGGAGCCGCGAGCGTGTCGGTCCTCGCGCTCGCGGCCGATTAGGCCATATTGACGCGCCCTCGCGGAAGTTGTACTATCACGCCAGAGGTAAAAAAACAAAGATTCTCCTTAGCGATAAGAAGAGTCGCTTGCGGCTCTTTTTTTTATGGGTATGCAGGAACAGGAAGCCTTGATCGCCGATCTCGAGCCCCTCCTCGCGGGCGCGGGACTCACGCTGGTGGAGCTCTCCCTGAGCCGGCACCGCGGATCCGTTCAGGTGCGCGCGGTGGTGTACGCCGCGGGGGGAACGGGGACCGCGGAGTGCGCGGCGGCCCACCGGCTGATCTATCCGCGCCTGCAGCTCCTCCTCGGGGTACAGGACCCGTTCCTAGAGGTGGCGAGCCCCGGCATAGACAGGGCGATCAGATCGCCCAGGGAGTGGGATATTTTCAAGGGCAGGAGTGCGCGCGTCCTCCTCGGGGGGCGCGGGGAGTGGGTTCGCGGACGCATTGTATCCGCGCTGTCGGGCAGCGTGACGCTCGCGACGCCCAACGGAGAGAGGAGCATACTCCTCGCCGACATCGCCAAAGCCCGGCTCGATTCATCTCAGGAGGGAGACTAATCCTTATGGCTTCCGAAATGGCCGATGCGATACGCCAGCTCATCGTGGAAAAGGGCATATCAGAGGACCTCATCGTCAAGACCGTAGAGGACGCGCTTCTCGCGGCATACAAGAAGAAATACGGCACCAATGAAAACGCGGTCGTCAGATTCAAGGACAACTACGAGGGCGTCGATGTCTACGCAAAAAAGACGATCGTAGAGGAGATCGATGACCCAGTCCTCGAGATATCCCTCGAGGAGGCCAAGGTCTACAGCGATGAGGCCGAGGTCGGCGACATCCTCGAGCTGCCCGTGGACCCCCACGAGTTCGATCTCCAGTCCGTCATGCTCGCCAAGCAGACGACCCGCCAGTCCCTCAGGGAAATATCGCGCGACACGCAGTACGCCGAGTACAAATCCAAGGTCGGCGAGATCATCATCGGGTACTATCAGCGGGAAAAGAACGGCAACATCTTCGTCGACCTCGGCAAGATCGAGGGGCTCTTCCCCAAGAAGTATCAGTCGCCGCGGGAAACCTACCATCCCAACGACCGCATCAAGGCGATGATCGTCGAAGTCGAGAAGGGCCGGATGGGACCGATGATCATTCTGTCGCGGACCCACGCAGAGTTCGTGCGAAAGATATTGGAGCTAGAAGTCCCCGAGATCTACGACAAGACCGTCGATGTCTTCAAAATCGTGCGGGAGCCGGGTTATCGAACGAAGATAGCCGTATTCTCGAAGCGCGAGGATATCGACCCGGTCGGCGCCTGTGTGGGGCTCAAGGGCATCCGCATCCAGGCCATCATCCGGGAGCTCGAGGGCGAGAAGGTGGATATCCTCAAATACGAGGTCGAGCCGAAGCGCTTTATCCGCAATGCCCTCTCGCCGGCCGAGGTCCGCGACGTCTACATCATCGATGAGGCCAAACACCTCGCGCTCGCCGTCGTGGCAGACAGCCAGCTCTCCGTTGCGATCGGCAAGCAGGGACTCAATGTTCGGCTGGCCAACCGACTCTGCGACTGGAACATCGATGTCAAGACGGAGGAACAGTTCCTCTCCATGGATCGGTCGAGCGATCTCAAGCGGGCGGTCTCCGAGCTCTTCGGCGACAGCTCCGAGGAGGCGCCGGTCCGCATCGCCGATCTTCCCGGTGTCGAACCTGCCTGGGTCGAGGCTCTCTCCGCCCAGGGAATCTCCCTCATCGAGGACTTCATCGATTTGCCCGCGGAGCGCCTCTCCACGCTCGAGGGCATCAGCGCCGATGACGCCGCGAGGATCCAAGCGATCATCGACGAGAATGTCGAGGTCGTCGAGGGCGGTGAAGTTGAGGAAGAGAGCACCGAGGCGCCGAGCGATGAAGTCTACGAGTGTCCCGATTGCGGGCATCGCGTGACGCCTGACATGACCCATTGCCCGAGCTGCGGCGTCGAGCTGAGCTTCGAATACGAGGACGATCAGGAAGCGTAAAGGGAGCGTATGACGGATAATACAGAGAATCCGCAGAAGAAGGCGAATCTCATAAAGCAGCCCAAGGCGCGAGCGCAGGAGGCGGAGCCACACGCGCCCGTTGGCGGCGGCACGCCTCCGACGGAGCACGAGGCCGCGGGAGAGAAGCGTAAGGTCGTCGTCGTCAAGAAGAAGCTCGTCGCGGCCAAGCCGCAGGCGCGCGTTGTCGCGCACCATAAAGAAGAAGCCGGCGCCGATGAGGCGCACGCAGTCAGGGCGGAGGAACCGCGAGTGGCCCCAGCCGAGGCGCCGGCGCCCAAGCCGGAGAGTCCCCGAACTCCGCTCCCCCGCACTGATGCCGGGCGCCCCGAACCCGCCCGATCTGGCGCTCCCCGACCGGAAACCGGCGATCGGCCTCCAATTCGCTCGCCCTATTCCGATCGGCCCCGCGTCGCGGGCTCCCCACCTTCGCCCCGCTCGGGACAGTCGGACTCCCGTCCGGCCACGCCATACGATCGCGGCGGCTACGGAGGCTCCTCTGGCGCGCCGCGTTCCGGCGGCTACCAGGGTCAGGGCGGTTATGGCGGCCAACGTTCGGGCGGCTACCAGGGCCAAGGCGGCTACGGTGGCCAGCGCCCAGGCGGTTACGGCCAGGGCGGTGGCGGCTACGGTGGCCAGCGCCCAGGCGGCTATCAGGGCCAGGGCGGCGGCTACGGCGGCTCGGGAGGGCCACGCCCCGGCGGCTACGGCCAGGGCGGCGGCTACCAGGGGCAGGGTGGCTACGGCGGCGGCCCCGGTGGGGGACGCCCCGGTGGCTACGGTCAGGGAGGCTCAGGCGGCGGACGCCCGGGCGGCTACGGCGGCCAGCGCCCAGGCGGCTACGGCGGAGCTCGGCCCGGCGGTTACGGCGGCTCCGGAGGAGGGCGGCCCGGTGGTTATGGCGGTCCGGGCGGCCGCTCAGGCGGCTACGGCGGTCCCGGCGGAAGGCCGGGCGGTGGCCCTCCCACGATGGGCACTGGCAAGACTGCCACCCGAAAACCGATCAATCGCCGCAAGCCGAGCTTCAACAAGCGCGAGGACGAGGCCGAGAAGGCTTTACAGCTCAAGAAGAAGGCAGAGGCTCGGGCTCTCGCCATCCCCAAAGAGATCGATATCATGGAGACAATCTCCGTCTCCGAACTCGCCAAAAAGATGAATATCAAGCCGGCAGAGCTCATAGCAAAGCTCATGAAGCTCGGCGTCATGGCGACCATAAACCAAAAGATAGACGCGGACACTGCGACGATCCTCGCGGAAGAGTATGGCTGCGCTGTCCACATCGTCTCGCTCTACGATGAAACGGTCATCGAGAAGGCAGAGGATAAGCCGGAGGAACTGTCGCATCGCGCGCCCATCGTCACCGTCATGGGGCACGTAGACCACGGAAAGACGAAACTCCTCGATGCTATCCGCAAGACCGACGTAGTCGCCGGCGAGTTCGGCGGCATCACGCAGCACATCGGCGCCTACCAAGTGGAGACGGCCAAGGGCAAGGTCACCTTCCTCGACACGCCGGGCCACGCGGCCTTCACCAAGATGCGCGCTCGCGGGGCGGGGATCACGGACATCGTCGTCCTCGTCGTCGCGGCCAACGATGGCGTCATGCCTCAGACGCGGGAGGCCATCGATCACGCGAAGGCGGCCAACGTGCCGATCATCGTCGCGATCAACAAGATCGACCTGCCAGAAGCCAACCCCGACCGGGTCATGACTCAACTCTCCGAGCTGGGCCTCGTTCCCGAAGCCTGGGGCGGCACCACGATGTTCTGCCAGATTTCGGCGCTGCAGAAGAAAGGCATTACAGAGCTGCTCGACGCGATCCTCCTTCAGGCCGAGGTGCTCGAACTCACTGCCAATCACGATAGAAGGGCCGAAGGCAAGGTCATCGAGTCCCGCATCGACCAAGGCCGCGGCATAGTCGCGACGATCATCGTCGAACGCGGCACGCTCCGGATCGGCGACTCCTTCGTCGCGGGCATTTTCCCCGGAAAGGTCCGCGCTCTCTTCGACGACCTGGGCGAACGCGTGGAGACGGCACCGCCATCCATGCCCGTGGAAGTGATCGGTTTTGAAGGCATGCCTAATGCGGGCGACCCATTCGAGGTGGTCGAGGACGAAAAGTTCGCGCGCGCCATTTCGGACAAACGCCAGGAGCTGAAGAAGTACGAGGAAGGCAAGAACGTCAAGAAGGTCACCCTCGACAACCTCTACGATACGATTCACGAGGGCGCTGTCCAAGAATTGAAGGTCGTTATCAAGGGCGACGTTCAGGGATCGGTCGAGGCGCTCAAGGGACTCCTTGAGAAGCTCTCCACCAACGAAGTGCGGCTCAACGTGCTCCGTGCCGCCGCGGGAGCCATTTCGGAGGACGACGTGATGATGGCATCCGCGTCCGACGCGATAATAATCGGCTTCAACGTTCGCCCAAGCCCCGCCGCGAAGCTCCTCGCGGACCGGGAAAAGGTCGATATCCGCAAGTACAACATCATTTACCGGGCCCAGGAAGAAATTCAAAAGGCCATGGAGGGCATGCTCGCGCCCGAGTTCAAGGAGAGCGAGATCGGAAAGGTCGAGGTGCGCGAGACCTTCAAGGTGCCCAAGATCGGCATCGTGGCTGGATGCTTCGTCCTCGAAGGCGCCGTGCGGCGCAACTGCCAGGTTCGCGTGATCCGAGAGGATATAGAGATATTCCAGGGCAAGATCAGCTCGCTCAAACGGTTCAAGGACGACGCCAAGGAAGTGCTTGCTGGCTTCGAGTGCGGTATCGGCATCGAGAACTGCAACGACCTCAAGACCGGCGACATCCTCGAAGTCTACGAGATGATCGAAATTGCCCGCACTCTCGGAGCCTCCGCCGCGGTGGCCGGAGGAAACGACGATGGACGAGATAAGGCGTAGGCGGGTCGAGGAAGAGCTGCGCGACCTGATCGCCGCACTGATCCTTGGTGGAGAGGTCAAAGATCCGCGTGTCGGACCCTTCGTGTCCGTCACGCGGGTCGAGGCTGCGCGGGACCTTTCTGCCGCGCGGGTTTTCGTATCCTCCTTCTCGGAGGAGGGGCCCGCCGGCGGCTTGAAAGAGGCCGCGGGCCCCAAGGGAGAGTCGCTTGAATCGGCTGTGGCCGGCCTCCAGCACGCTGCCGGCTTCATCCAGGCGCAGCTCGGGAAGCGTTTGAAGACTCGCCTGACTCCGCGTCTTCACTTCATCCCCGACAAGGGCATAAAAGAAGGCTTCGAGCTCACCGAAAGGATCAAGGGTCTTTTCTCGTGACGTCCTCCACGGGTTCGCCGCCCCTTCGGATGGGGCGGAGTCCCGCGGGTCTGGCCCTTCTCCGAAAGCCAGCCGGAATCACCTCGTTCCAGGCGCTCGGCGCAGTCAAACGCGCCCTGAAAATCAAACGGGTTGGGCACGCGGGCACGCTGGACCGTTTTGCCTCGGGCCTGCTCATCGTCCTGGCGGGCTCGTACTGCCGACTTGCCGCGTATGCCGAGGCGGGCGAGAAGCTGTACCGCGGCACGATAGCCTTCGGGACCGAGACAAAAACCCTCGACCCCGAGGGCGAAGTTGTCGCCGAGGCGCCGCGGCCTTCGCGCGCGGACCTCGAGTCGGTGCTTCCGCTTTTCCTCGGTTCCATTCTCCAGCGGCCGCCCCTTTTTTCCGCTGTTCACCTCGACGGCCGCCGGGCCTACGAGCGCGCGCGCTCCGGCGAAGAGCCCGAAATGCCTGAGCGGCGCGTGGAGGTCCGCGAGCTCGTGCTCGAATCCTACGAAGACGGCGCCGCCCGGATACGGGTGCGCTGTTCGCCGGGAACCTACATCCGCTCTTTGGCGCGCGATCTGGCGCTCGCCTGCGGCTCGCGCGCCCACCTCGTTGAGCTGGAACGACTGGCGATCGGGCCGTACGGCGTCGACGAGGCCTGCGACCCCGAGGCTTTTGATCCTGGACGCGACCTCCGAAAGATTGATTCGCGCGCGGCTTCTGGTCTCGGACTGCAAAGCCTTGAGATTGACGCCGCGGATGTACAACCCTTTCTGAATGGAGCCGCCCTTGCGCCAGCGTCCTTTAAAGCGATTTCTGCGGTCTCCTCCGGCGTGGGAAGCGCGGCCGCGGTCTTTGATCCTGCAGGGGAGCTCCTCGGTATCGTGGAGTTCCAGGGACAGCGCCTGAGCTATAGGGCGGTCCTCGGCGGCCGGGAGACGACACAATCGTGAAGATCCTTTCGTGGGACGAGTTCGTCGGCGCTCCCTTCGAGGACCGACCCCTGGCGGCCACGGTTGGAGTCTTCGACGGCCTCCACAGGGGGCATGTCGCTCTCGTGGACCGCGTGCTCACTTCCGCCGGAACACACGCTGCCGTCTTCACCTTCCGCGAGAACCCGAAGCGCTCCCTGCGCCCCAGGGCCTACCATGGCGACCTCTTCTCGCTCGAGCAAAAACTGGAGACCCTCGAGCGGCTCGGCGTGGAAATCTGCGTACTGATTGACTTTTCCGGCGATTTCAGTAAACTGGCGGGCAGGATTTTCCTCTCTTTTCTGGCGGAAAGGGGCGGGCTTCGCCTGATCGTGTTGGGGAGCGATTTCCGTTGCGGCCATCGCTTGGACACGGGAGTCGCGGAAATACGAGCATATTACGCCCCATTGGGAATAAGGACGGAGGTCCTCGAGCCGGTTCTGTGGGGTGGTCATCCAATCAGCTCGAGCAGAATCCGCAAGGCCGTGGTCGAGGGTAGGATCGATGAGGCCTCGGCCATGCTCGGTAGGCCCTACGAGCTCGACCTTCGGAGGGCGGAGTGTGTGGCGCCCGGTTGCCTGCGCTTGGAGCTCGATGGGCTCCAAGTTTTTCCTCCGTCTGGACGCTACGACTCGATCGTCGTGGGCGATGGCTGGGAACTCAGGGCGCAGGCTTCCTGCGCCGGCGGGATATGGACGGTTGAGGTGCCCGACGGTTCTAGGCCCGAGGCTCTGCGCCTCGTTGAATTGGTATCAAGAGAGTAGAAGGAGATAGAGAAGATGGCGTTGACCAAAGAGGACAAGGCCCGGATCGTACTCGAGCACGGAAAGTCGGAGAAGAACACCGGTTCCACCGAGACGCAGATCGCCCTCCTCAGCGAGCGAATCAGCATGCTCACCGAGCATTTCAAAGTCCACAAGAAGGACACCAACTCCCGGCGCGGCCTTCTCAAACTTGTCGGCCAGCGCCGTCGTCTCCTCAAGTATCTGCAGCGCACCGACCTGGCCGGGTACCGTGTGCTCATTGACAAACTCGGCATCCGCAAGTAAGTCGCTCTCTAACGCCGCGGTTTGCCGCGAGGCGCTTAGGCCCCCTTTCCGTGGGGGCGCCTCGCGGGTGAACCTCCGGCGTGGAGACCGGGAGGCCCGGCCGTTTCGGCGCGGGCCTATTCGTATTGGCTGAAGACAAGAAGGAAAATATGGTACACAAGCTTTCATACAGGATCGGCTCCGAAGAGCTCATCCTCGAAACCGGGCGCATGGCCAAACAGGCCAACGGCGCCGTGTTCGCCACCTTCGGGGGGAGCGCGGTCATTGCCACCGCCTGCGCCTCCGACAAGGTCACGGAGGGGCTGGATTTCGTTCCCCTCACGGTCGAATACAACGAGAAATTCTACGCCGCAGGCAAGATCCCAGGCGGTTTCATCAAACGAGAGACGAGGCCAAAGGACAGGGAAATACTCGTCTCGCGCATCATCGACAGGCCGATGCGCCCCCTCTTCGACAAGGCCTTCGGCCGGGAGATACAGGTGGTTCCCACCTGCATCTCCTTCGATGGAGTCAACCCTCCCGACATAATCGGCATCATCGCCGCGAGCGCCGCTGTGCACATCTCGGATATCCCCTTCAACGGCCCGATCGCGGGAGTGCGCGTCTGCCTCGTCGGCGGAAACTATATCGTCAACCCGACTCACGACCAGATCAAGAGCGCCAAGCTCGAGATCGTCGTCGCCGGCACCGCCGAGGGCATCACCATGGTGGAGGGCCACGCCGAGGAGGCCTCGGAAGAGGAGATGCTCCAGGCCATCGAGGTGGCCAAGAAGCCGATCGCCGATATCTGCGCCCTCATCGTCAAGCTGCGCGAGCTCGCCGGCAAGGAGAAGCTCGCGCTCGCTCCACTGCGTGCCCAGCTCGAGCGCAGGGACGAGATACGCGCCTACGCCCACCCTCTCCTTTCGAAGGCCCTCTTCACCAAGGCGAAACAGGAGCGGGGCTCCGCGGTTCGTGCGGCCATTAAGGAAACGGAGACGCACTTCGCCGACTCCCTTGGCGACGAGATCCAAAAGAAACTGTTCGCCGCGCTCATGGATGAGCTCCAGTACGAGATCCTTCGCGGAGGGATCCTCGACAAGGGTCTGCGCGTCGACGGCCGCGGCACCGAGGAAATCAGGCCCATAACCTGCGAGGTCGGGGTTCTCCCCAGGACGCACGGCTCGGCCCTTTTCACGCGCGGCGAGACTCAGGCTCTCGGCGTCACCACGCTCGGGACCGTCTTCGACGAACAGATCCTCGACGACATCGAAGGCGATCGCCGCGACAGGTTCATGCTGCACTACAACTTCCCGCCCTTCTCCGTCGGCGAGGTAGGCCGGCTCGGCACCGGCAGGCGCGAGATAGGCCACGGCAACCTGGCGCGCCGCGCGATCGAGGCCGTGCTGCCTCCCAAGGAAAAGTTCCCCTACACGATTCGCGTCGTCTCTGAGGTCCTCGAGTCCAATGGTTCCTCCTCGATGGCCACGGTCTGCGCAGGCACGCTCTCGCTCATGCAGGCGGGCGTCCCCCTTAAGATGCCTGTCGCCGGCATCGCCATGGGTCTCATAACCGACGGAAGCCGCTACGCGGTCCTGTCGGATATCCTCGGTGACGAAGACCACCTCGGCGACATGGACTTTAAAGTCGCGGGCTCCACCCAGGGAATCACCGGTTTCCAGATGGACATCAAGATCGCCGGCGTTTCGAGCGAGATTCTCGCGAAGGCCCTGGATCAGGCTCGCCGCGGACGTCTGCATATCCTCGGCGTCATGGAGAAGACCATCGCCGCGCCTGCCGCCGACATCTCGGAGTTCGCGCCCAAGGTCGTCTCCGCCAAGATCGATCCCGAAAAGATCGGCGCGATCATCGGCCCGGGCGGGAAGAACATCAAGGCCCTCTGCGAGCGATACGACGTGCAGATCAATGTCGAGGACGACGGCTCCGTGACTATCTACGGCAAAAATCAGAA
>Ga0187810_10000993_pt1 | contig 10122 bp, 14 predicted proteins | sample NC_wetland_sal_i_9_FD_132963 | JGI IMG/M metagenome (GOLD analysis project Ga0187810, IMG submission 132963) | Wetland sediment microbial communities from Neuse River Estuary, North Carolina, USA - ASW_5 | ecosystem: Environmental > Aquatic > Freshwater > Wetlands > Sediment | place: USA: North...
CTGGAGCACAGGCGACCACGGCATTGACGAATCGGACGCCGGGCGGCTATTACGGGAGCGCAGCCGGTGCAACGACCGCGGCTTACGATACGGCCCTCCAGCAGTACACGACGCTCTCGCCGCAAGGGCAGGCCATCGTCGATGACGTGACCTCGGGCAAGATCACGCCGCAAGCGGGGGCCCTGCGCGCCTCGAAGATCCCCAAAGACGCGCAGAAGATCATGTCGGTCATCACGCAGCTCGGCTCGAATCCCACCCCGCCCAAGAACCCGAACGCGATCACCCCAGCCCAGCGCGGGACGGCGATTCGCGCCGCGGTCGCGCAGTTGAACGCGCAGGGCTTGAAGCTGCCGAACGACCCGCACATCAACACCATTCTCGATGCAATCGCGGACCCGTCAACGCGTGACGCGGCGCTCAACGATCCGGCGATGCCCCCGGCAACCAAGGCCTACGCGCTGAAGTTCGCCGCACTCATGCCGTGAGCACGTCGTACGTCTCGCCGTACGGCAGCGCACCGGCGGCCGGGACGACGTACCAATCCCCCTACGGCAGCGATCTGCCGGAGAACCGCAAGTACAAGTCGCCCTACGCCAGCGGCGTCTTCGCCGATCCAACGCACAAAATCGGTGCGCCGGACCAGGCGTTCGAGGAGCGCGAAGCCGCAGCGCGTTCGGCCGTTGGCGGCGCGGGGAAACGCGCTGTGGCGGGCGCGCTCGAGCTTCTGAACCGGCCGACCGAGGCGGCCTACGCCAAGCACGCCGGGCGCGGCTACTGGGACACGATGGTGCACGGCGAGGACTCCGACCAGGCCGCGGCCGATGCGGCGCGCGCCTACGCCGATGTCGGCAAGACGAACATCGACCCGACCACCGGCAAGCCGGTTCCGCTGTCCTGGGCTGGGCAGGCGGCGCTCGATATGGTGGTCAACCCGCTCTCGCTCTTGGGGATGCCGATCAAAGGCATGACGACGCTCGCGCGCGCGGGAGAGCAGGTCGAGAAGTACGCCTTGCCCGCCGCGGTCAAAGCCGGTCAGGCGGTTGCGAAGGTGCCGGGGGTCGGGAAGCCGCTGACGGATGCGGCCGCGCGGGCGCACAACTTCCTGGGCGTGCACTCCGAGGCGAAGCGCGCGCTCGCCGCGCAGCACGGCCCCGAATGGCTGCAGCAGTACGCGACCGCTCGAGCGCGCAAGATGGCCGCCGACGCGTACAACGCGGCGCATCCCGAAGCTCCCGCTGCGCCCAAAATCGCGCCGGACATCCTGCAGAAGATGCAAGGCCGGGAAGGGCCGTTCGAGGCCTCCCCGCTCACGCAAGTCGGGCGCGTTCCGGCCGACGTCCTGACCGCCGGTCTCTTTGCCGTTCCGTTCGGGCACATGGCGAATATCGGTGCGCTCTCCGCGCTGGCCGATCCGCTCGCCGGCGCGATCGCACTCGGCCGCGGAACGGTCAACAACGCCGCGTGGCTCGCGCGCAAGGGCGAGACGGACGCTGCGCGTGAGGCGCGTCTCGCCGATGCTGCCCGGCATGGTGCGGTCGGCTCGCACCGCACTGAGGAGGACAACATCCTCACCGGCGCGCTCGGCAAGGCCGCGACGGCGCTCTCCGGCGCGGGACCCGCCGGGCAGGCGCTCGCGCTCATTCCCAAGGGCCTGCGCGCGCTCTATCGCGCCTCGGGGAAAACGCTCTGGAAGTTCGATGACGAGGTGAAGGCGCAGCGGTATCAGCACCTCGTCGATGGCGGGATGGACCCCGATATGGCCGGGCTGCGGGTTGGCGGCGAGCTCGTGGACTACGAGAACAAAAGCCCGGTCGCGCGCAACATCCGGCCGCTCGCCCCGTTCTCGACCTGGCGCACCAAGGCGCCGCTCGCCGTCGCGCGCAACGCCTTCGAGAATCCCGGCCGCGTGTCGTTCCTCTCATCGGCGGTTCCGGCAGCGTTCGGCGGCAAGCAGGGCACCTCGCCCGAGGGCAAGACCTACACCTCGTCGCTACCGATGGCGGAATTCAACCAACTGACCTCTAACCCGTTCGCCTATGCGGGGACTAGCGCCGGCCCGATGCCGCGCGTCGTTCAAGACATCGGCAATATCATCGCGAACAAGGGCATCCCGCCGGATACCCCGCGCGGCCGTGCGCTCATGCGCGAGATGTTCAAGGCGACCTATGGGATCGATCCCGGCACCTTCTTGCTCAACGAGTCTCCGGTGGTCGGCCAGGCGCTGCAGATGATCGGCAAGGGCATGTTCAACGACGACGTCGCGCCCCCGACGCAAGACGACCTGCTGAGTCTCTTGCGCGTGCGGGCCGTCAACCCATGACAAATGGTAATGCTTCACGGGGAACACGTGGACTACGCTAACTGGGTAAAGTACTCCGACGTGGAGAAGATCGACGCGCTCTATCAAGAGGTGAAGACCTTGGGCACGTTGGTTCGCTGGGGTGTGGCGGCCGCGGGCGCAGTGGGTGCTCTCATCGGGAGCTTGCTGACCGTGATCGTCGAGCATTTCTGGAAATGAGAAACGGTATCGAAGCGGCGTCGCTCAGCCCGGCGCTCCCGTACGCTGCGCCCATCAACGAAGCGTGCGCGCGCCTGAACGCGACCCAGTCACCGCTCCTGTGCTACGCCATCGCTTACCGCGAGACGATCGTCGAATTCGGCTCGGGCTCGGCGGCAGTCGTCTCGGACGACGGCGGGCATGGCCTCTTCCAACTCACCGCCAGCTTCCCGGACAACTGGCAGTCGGCGTACGTGAACGCCTGTTACGCGATCGACGAGTTCATTACGCCGGCCGAGGTCTTTTGGGCCAAGGAGGTCCAAGGCGAAGACCTCGTGCGCTGCATCGCGGCGGAGTTCAACGCCGGGCGCTCGGCCGCGCTCCGGGGCCACGAGGAAGGCAACGTCGATGCGTACACGACGAACGGCTACGCCGAGGCCGTGCTTGGCTACTACCAGAATCTCGTGACGCGGGGGGCGCCGTAATGCAGCGGAAGGTCGCGGCCGGTGGCCTCGGAGGGGCGCTCAGTGTTATTATTATTGCGATCCTGGGCGGCTTTCACGTCCCGGTGGACCCGGCTCTTTCGAGCGCCATCACGACCGTCGTCTCCGTTCTCGTCGCCTACTACGTCCCCGACGCCGTCACGAAAGGACCCTAACATGGCCTCGCTCCTTCAGACCCTCAGCGGGTTTGTGACCAAAGCCCTGCCCACCGCCGAGACGGTCGGTCAGATTCTGCTCGACGTCGAAGTCGATGCCGCGCAACTCGAGTCCGGGCAACCCGTGCCGATTCCCAAGATTCAGATCGCGAGCGTCGGCGGGAAGGCCGTCTACCTCGAAGGTCAACTCTCGACGACCTGATGCCCTTCCAGTCGGAGAAGCAGCGTAGGTATCTCTGGCTAAAAAGGCCAGATATCGCGCGCGCCTGGGCGCACGGGCGCTCGTCCAAAACCGGGCGCAAAGAACACGGCCGCAAACACACGCGCAAGAAAAAGGGCCGCTCGCGCTCGCGCCGCTAGTGTGAGCGAACCGTTCCGAACTCCACCACTTCGGTCGGGACGACCACGCCCCGTTCGAAGACGACCATCTCTTTGTAGAACGCGACGGAGCTCGTGTTCTACTCGAAGGCGCGACTTCGTCAGCACGCGCTGGCACTGCTCGGCCTCTTCTAAAAGGGTCGTCATGCGTTTCCTTGGGGTATCCCTTCGTTGACGGGGACTTGTCCGACCCAATCGACCGGGTTCGGCGGGTCGGGGAAATCGAAGCGCCCGAACCAGTGGCCGGTAAACCCGTCCACCGTCGTCATACGCCGGCCGACGATCTCCTCGGGGCACCCTTCCTCGTCGTTGAATTGGTGAAAACTGCGCCCGGCGATGAACGACGCGTAGCCCGCGCTATCGCGCGTGATGACAAAGATCGACGCCTCCGGGAGTCCGTTCTGCCAGCACGAATGCGGCGGGCTGATCCAGCCCTGTGCCTCGTTCTCGATCCACTGCAGATACCGCTGCGAGGTGATGTAGAAGTCGTCCACCGCGACCACGACCTTGTCGTACTCCCAGCAGGAGAACAGCGCCTCGACGAACCGAATCGCGCGCCAGCCATAGAGGATGTCCGGTGGGTTGCGCGGGTAGTGGATGGCGAAAGGGATGATGCGGACGTTCTGCCCGTGCACCTCCCCGCGGAAGGCTTCGATGCGCTCTTCGGACGAGCCGTTCTCGGCGATGTAGATATCCCAGGTGCAGGCCATCGTCGTGCGCAGGTGACGGACGGCTTTCAGGGCCTTGGCGAAATACTCGGCGTTGTCGAGGTAGCACGAGAACAGGTAGGCTACGCGCACGGGTCCCCGCTATCGTGAACCGGCATCGTCCACTTCACAAAGCGCGCCGGGTTGCCGACCATCACCGCGTAGTCGCGCACGTCTCGGAGCACCACCGCGCCGGCCCCGATCGTGCACCACTTGCCGATCCTCACGCCCGGTAGAATCGTCGCGTTCGTCCCGACGAACGTCCCGTCCCCAATCGTCACCTTCCCGGAGATGCTCGCCTCATGCGCGATGAAGACCGAGTGCCCAAGCGTCGTCTCGTGCCCGAGCGCCGCGCCGATGTGGAGCGAGCAATTGTTCCCAATGCGGCACCCCGCTTGAATCAGCACGTCGTTCTGGATGTAGTTGCCCACGCCGACCGTGACGCCGCGCAGATCCACGTCGGGATGGATGAGGTTGCCGAGCCGGCCGCCGCACCGCACGACCTCGCGCGAGGTCTCGTAGCGTACGGCTGTCGAGCCGGTAATGAGGTTGACGAAGGAGGTGTCGGGCTGGGCGATGAGCGCGTCGAGCTGGTCGAACCCGCCGAGCACGGGGAGGCCGCAGAAGCGCGTCCCCCACTTCGCTTTGTCGTTGTCGATAAAGCCGAGTACCTCGAAGGCGTCTTTGGTTGGGAAGAACGAGGCGTGCGCGTGCTGGTCGATCAGTTGCCGCTCAGTCTCGGGATTGGCCGCGCCGATCAAGACGAACACCCGACGAGCCTCCGCACGTCGAGCAGGTCGCAGCCGAGCGCCCCGAGCCCCTCGGGCGGCTTCGTCTGCCGGTAGCCCCGGCCTTCGATCTTTACCGCCGGGTCCATGATGACGAACCGAATCGGCACGAACAGCATGGCCGTCTCGAACTGCGGGCCGAAGTTGTCGAACATGCCCTGCGGGCTCACGCCGATTCCGACCGCAAGCGAGTAGCCCCGGATGCGGCAGTAGCGCTTCATCACCGGGAGTGTGGCCCACGCGACGCCGATCTCGTGCGGCCAGTACGAGGTGAGCAGTCCAACTCTCATTCGTGCTGCCAGTAGACCATCGGCCGCACGCGCACGAGCCCTTGCGCGAGCGCCCCTTGGACGTCACGGGTAGGGCAGCCGCTCGGCCAGTAGCGGTGGAGCGTGCCGTGCACGAGGCTTGTGCTGTAGTAACTGTAGTTGTCGATGAGGACGTGCGCCGGCGCGGCAATCGCGGCGCACAGATGCTGCGAGCCCGAGTCCGTCACGATGCGCGCCTTCGCCGAGTGCAGGATGTCCAGGTATTCGTAGATCGACGAGACTTGATAGGCCGGATTGCGCGCGAGGTACTCCATCCAGCTGCCGTGCATGCCCGGATAGCGCGGTACGAGCGCAACGATGTCCGTGCGGCTGATCCCGTGCACCTCGGCCATCCAGTCGAGGTAGTCGTGATAGACGGGGTCGGTGTAGTGCTTGTAGCCCGTGAGGTCCGCGACGATCGACCCGCTCCATTGGGGCAGGTCCTTCGGCACGTAGCCGATGGACGGTAGCCCGTTGCTCACCGTCTCGCCGAAGAAGCTCAACTCGGTAATGTGCACGCACGAGAGCGTCCAGGGCATCGGCTTCGACGCGCGCGGCCACGGCGTCGTGGGCGCAATCGGCGACTCTTCCGTGAGGCCCGCCAGCCCCGGAATCGAGCGCACGAGGTCTTCCGCCTCGGGGTTGCATTTGTTCGGCGGGACGACGTCGGGACGCGGACACGAGAACCACACCTCGTAGCCGAGTTCGGACAGGCGGGCGGGCACGGTCGATGAGAGCAGCCGGTCGCCCAGGCCGTAGCCGACGCCGAGCACGACGCGTTCGCTCAAAACGCCGAGCCGCAGACGATTTGTCGCCCGTCCAGGTCGCGCGCGAAGCCGTCGCGGCTCGCTTTCCGTTCGCGCACGAAGCGGAAGTTGCCGACGATGGGACTCGGCATATCTTCGGTACGCGCGTAGAAGCGGCAGAGGAAGCCCTCCTTCTCCATGTGCGCGCGGAGCGTGTTGAGATCGCACGGCGGAAGCCCCATCTCCTGGGCGAACCCCGGGCGCATCGTGAGGTGCCACTCGCCGACGAACTCCGCGACGTTGAGCAGCCGCGAGGCGGTGTAGAGAATCGGCCACTCGCTCCCCTCGCAGTCCATCTTTACAAGGCGCGTCGGCCCGAGTTGGCCGAGAATGTCGTCGAAGTCGAGCGTCTCGACGGGCGTTCCGCTCGGGGCGAAGACGTTGCCGACCCCGGTGTTGAGCTCGTGCTCCATCGGGATGTGCCCGGAGTAGAAGACGGGGTCCGTCTTGCGCGCATCGGAGCGCGTGACCGCGATGTGATGGATTTGCGCCATCCCGCCGACGTTGGCTAGCGCGAGTCGGCAATTGTCCTCATCCGCCTCGAAGCCGTAGATGCGGCGGGACCCCGCGATGAACGCGCGCGCGCAGAAGGAGCCGGTGTGCATTCCGATGTCCACGACGACGTCTTCGGGGAGAAGTGTCCCGATGCGGTACTCGTCGTCGTTGACGACCGACGTCCAGATCGAACGCTGGTCGCTCTTGTCCACGACATAAACAAAATGCAAGTTCACAACGTCACCTTCTCGGCGTACTGTGCCATGAGGTCGATGCGCCGCGCGATGTCGAGCCCGGGGAACGTCACGATCCAGTCGCCCGGCTGGTAGAGAATCGTGTCCTCCATCCCCGGCCGCGTCCCGACCTCCGGCGCGAAGCAGTGGCCCGCCAGCCGTCCCCACAGACAGTCCTCGGTGAGCCGGTCGTACGGAGCCCACTTCGCAACCTCGCGCATCGCGTACTGGTCGCCGCCCCCGTACTCGTACGCGCAGGCGAATGCAAAGCGGTGTACCCACGCGCGCACGAACGGCGTGGTCCGTCCGATCCAAAAGCCCGACATCGGCCCATCGGTGTTGCAGGTCCACAGCCAGTCCCGGCCGCGCAAGGGCGCCAGCTCGTAGCCGCTCACCTCGCCGTACCGCTCGCGCTCGGCTACCTGCCAGGCCACACTCTTGTCGCCTGCACGCCCGGCGAGCTGCAGCGTTTCTTCGATACCGATCGCGTGGTTCATAATGATCGAGTCTACGTCGAGCCACATGAGGATATCGAACTGGTCGGCGTTGTTGAGGAACATGGCCGACTTGCACAGGTCGCCCCGGCTCATGCGCCAGTTCTCGCCGTCGTTGTCGTGATACCACGGCCCGGCGAGTAGCTCGTACCCGTGCCGCTGGCAGTACTTGTCCATGATCGGGTGCGTGATCTGGGCAAGCGCCGCGTACAGGTCGTTCCAGGCGGTCATCAAGCCAATGCGCATCAGGTCGCCTTCTGCGCGTACTCGCGCATGAGTTTCACCCGCTGGTCGAGTGGGACGGCCGGGAACGTCACGAGCCAAGCTCCCGGCTCGTAGTCGTTGATGTTCGGGTATTGCTCCGGCCACTTCATCACGTCGCGCGGGTAGGTGTGCCCGCACGACCCGCCTGTGTAGCAGTGCTGCAAGACCTCGGCATACGGCGGAACGTTCATCAGCCGGCGCATCATCGTCTGGTCGCTCGTGCCGTACGGCTCCATCGACAACGTGACGGAGTGCGGCGGTCCGGCGCTCTCGCGTGCGATCAGTCCGCCGCCCTCGGGCGCACGGTTGCGTACCGTGTTGAGCATGAGGAAGACATCCGCGATGCAGCGCGCGATCCAGAACCCCGAGCAGGGGCCGTTGCAGTCGTACGTCCACAGGAATGGGAGATTCCCCAGCATATCCTCGATGCGAACGCTCTGGTTCATCACGAGCGCGTCGATGTCGAGGAACATCACGATGTCGTAGTCGCGGTAGATTTGGTTGAACAGGTCGATCTTGCCCCGGTCGCCGTAGGTCTTCAGGTCGCTCGGGTCCGTCTGGTAGGGCCCCTGCACGAGCTGGTAGCCGTGGCGCTTGCAGTAGCGGTAAAAGTTCGGCAGCGCGATCTCGGCAAGCGGTTTGTACGTGTCATTGAAGTAGGTCAAGAACGCAACGCGCTGTTTCGGCGCAGCGGCAGGCGCCGGGGGAATGAGGATGCCCGCTTCCCGGGCGCGGTCGAAGTCTTCCATTACGGCCCCGGTGGCGGTTCTTGGTCGTGGTGGGCGTCGTCGGCGTAGTGCTCGGCCAGGCGCAGCCGCCGCTCGAAACTGAGCGCCGAGAGGTGCAGCGCGAAGTCGCCGGGCTTCCAATCGCAGTCGCCGCTCACCTCGCGCGGTACGTTGAACGCCTCGTACTCGACCGCGCGGATCGGGCACACGTCCTTCACCGGCAAGAAGCCGACCGTATCGTGGTAGATGTGATCGAGCCAGAAGTTGCGCATCGAGGTCATTTCGTGCCAGGGGTCGCCGAGGTAGAACCCGCGCCCGGTGCGGTTCGACGCCCACAGGTACTTATACGCGCGCGGCGTGTTGCGGGCAAAGATGACGGTCGAGTGGAACCCGTTCCAGTCCTCCTCTACGATCACGTCGTTGTCGGGCATCCGTGCGAAGAACGATTCGAGCGTGATCTCGCGGTTGGTCAGCACGAGGTCGGCGTCCATCCACACGACCCCTTTGTACTTCGGCAGGAAGTGCAACAGCAGTTCGAACTTGATGAACCCCATGATCGGAACCTGTTCGCCCACGGGAACGCAGTTCTGCCGCGTGCCGGCTGGACCGTACAGGTTCGAGCAGTCGGCAAAATAGTGGTAGCCGTGCTGCTTGGCGTACTCCCACTTCAACTGGTCGGTGATCGTGGTCAGCCGCTCCCAGTCGGGCGGGTAGCTCGTGACGATCGCGTAGTCGGCGGTGCCCTCGTTGATCACGCCTGCGTCGCCTCGCGCCACGACGAGAGCCGCGCGATACTGACCATCTTGGCCGAGACGTGGTAGCGGTGCATCTGCACCTCGGCCGGGTTGAGGTAGTCCTCCCCGGCGCATTCACGCGACGTGCGGTACTTCACGCCGCGGTAGCAGAATGCGAGCGAATTGCGCGTGCCGACCGCCATGAGCGAGACGATCTCCGGGCGCGCCTCGTAGTCCCAGACGTCGTGCGGCCCGCGCACGGCAGCAGCCAGCGCCTGACCGCCCGCCTCCGAGCCAACCCATGCGCGGCACCCCGCGAGCATATCGACGTACTGGTAGATCGAGCGAATCCCAATCGCGGCCGCCTCGACTGCCAGGGGCAGTTGGCGCATCCCGCCGACTTCAGCGAGGTGCTTGCAGATGACGATATCCGGGCCGCCTTCGCTCACGACCCCGAGCGCCTCGGCCATCTTCTCCATGAACCGCTTCCAGCCGTTGTCCGTGATCGTTGACGAGAGCGCGGTCCAGTCCCACAGGACGACGTTGCTGAGGTCTTGGTGATAGGGCTGGGGCGTGTAATGCATCTCCGGCGCAATCGAGTACGGCGGCGGTAGCCCGTGCACGCGCTCCATCACCTCGAGGTTCGCCCCCTCGGGGTACTTCTGCAGCTCGTCGTAGAACGCGCCTTGGAGCGGGTAGCCGGCGTTGGGCTTGCGGTCGGTCACGTCGTCGATGAAGGGGTTGCGGCGCCAGATGATGTCGAGCGTCTCGTCGTTGCGCGCGAAGTTGTCACTGTCGAGCAAGACGTTGTGCCCCGCTTCTTTGAAGCGTCGCGGGAGCGTACTCCACAGAAAGTGATCGCCGAGCCCGGCCAGTGGTCCGGTGCTGAGAATGACGTCTTTGGGCCAGCCTGGGATCAATGGGAATCTCCTGCAAAATCTTGTTCAAGTACTATAAGCATCTCTGCGCTCATCGAGCGTTTATTCGCGGCTGCTGTTTCCTTTATGGTTGCGTGGAGCCAATCCGGCATTC
>Ga0187810_10000994_pt1 | contig 10121 bp, 8 predicted proteins | sample NC_wetland_sal_i_9_FD_132963 | JGI IMG/M metagenome (GOLD analysis project Ga0187810, IMG submission 132963) | Wetland sediment microbial communities from Neuse River Estuary, North Carolina, USA - ASW_5 | ecosystem: Environmental > Aquatic > Freshwater > Wetlands > Sediment | place: USA: North...
GCCTGGCGGTCACGCCGGTGCGCCCGCTGACCCTGCTGGCGGCCGACGTGACGGTGTGGGCGGCGTCCGCGATCATCTCCGCGGCGCTGGTCGTCGCGGTGGCGCGGGTCGCCTACCACGTGCCGGCGCCGCACGCGACGGGCTGGTTCATCGTGTCCGTGGTGCTGGGCATCGCCTCGCTGCTGGCGGTCGGCCTGCTGTCTGCGGCGGTGTCGTCCACCGCCCGGGGCGCGGCGGGGATCGGCTGGCTGCTGTTCTTCCCGAACATGTTCCTGGCCGGGGTGTACCTCCCGAGCGAGGAGATGTCCTCGACAATGCGCCAGATCGGCAACTTCACCCCGCTCGGCTCGGCCCTGCACGCGGTGCGCGACAGCTGGATGGGAATAGAACCGCGGCCCGAGTACCTGGGCATAATGGCGGCGTGGGCCCTGGTCGCAGGCGCCCTGGCGGCCCGCTTCTTCCGCTGGGACAAGGCGTAGGAGGGCAGGAGCGGTGACGGTGCGCACGCCGGACAGCGGCCTTGAGCTGCTGGAGCAGCGATACGAGCGCCTGGCGCACGTGATCGTCTACGTGCTGCTCGCCGTCCCGCTCATCCCTTACGTGCTCTCCCAGAAGCCGAGTGCCGGAGCGATCGGCATCACGGCCGGGGTCGCCGCGGCGGCCGCGGCCTGGGTCACCTGGGTGGACATCCTGCATCCGGAGTGGATGGAGCGGCCCTGGCTGGTGTGGGTCTACTTCACGGGCCTGGTCGTGTTCATCGCCGTCCTCACCATCCGCAGCCCCTGGTACGCCTTCTTCACCTGGGTCGGCTACCTGTACGCGTTCCGGCTCCTGGCCGGGCCGTGGCGGTGGATCGCCGCGGCCGTCGTGTCGGTGTTCTTCGCCATGGCCCAGGACGGCGGGTTCCACCGGCCGACCGCATCGACCGCGGTCATCTGGCTCCTCCTGGCGTGCGTCGACGAGGGGCTGGTCGGGTTCTTCGTCATGCTCGGCGTGCGGACCGCGGAGCAGAATCAGGCGCGCAAGGGCATTATCGCCGAGCTCGCCGAGGCGAACCAGCGGCTGGAAGAGATCATGGCGCAGAACACCGGCCTGCAGGCCCAGCTGCTCACCCAGGCCAGAGAGGCGGGCACAGGGGACGAGCGGCAGCGGATGGCGCGGGAGATCCACGACACGCTCGCGCAGGGGCTGACCGGGATCATCACCCAGCTCGAGGCCGCCCAGCAGACCGCCAGGGACGCCGAGCGAGAACGGCGGATCGGCAACGCCAAGGGGCTCGCCCGCGACAGCCTGGCCGAGGCCCGCCGTTCGGTCCAGGCGCTGCGCCCGCAGGCGCTGGAGGACAGCAGGCTGCCCGAGGCGCTGGCCGCGGAGGTGACCCGCTGGTCGGCGACCAGCGGCGTGGCCGCCGAGGTGGAGACCACCGGCGAGGCGCGCGCGCTGCACCCCGAGGTGGAGGTGACGCTGCTGCGCGTCGCGCAGGAGGCGCTGGCCAATGTGGCCAACCACGCCGGTGCGTCGAGGGCCGGGGTCACACTGTCGTACATGGAGGACGTGGTGACGCTGGACGTGCGGGACGACGGCGTCGGGTTCACCCCGAAGGCGAACGGCGACCAGGGCGCCGCCGGCGAGGCAGGCGGCAGCCCGCCCCAGGGCGGGTTCGGGCTGATCGCGATGCGGCAGCGGGTGAGCCGGCTGGCCGGGCAGCTGGAGATCGAGTCCGAGCCCGGCGCGGGCACCGCGGTGTCGGCCAGCCTGCCCGCGATACCCCTGGGAGACTCTTCATGACCGGGACAGGGAAGGGGATCATCCGGCTGCTGATCGCCGACGACCACCCCGTGGTGCGCGACGGGCTGCGCGGCATCTTCGAGGCCAGCGACGAGTTCGAGGTAGCCGGCGAGGCCGCCAACGGCCGGGAGGCGGTCGACCGGGCGGCGGCGCTGCGCCCCGACGTGGTGCTGATGGACCTGCGCATGCCGGTCCTGGACGGGGTCAGCGCGATCAGGCTGCTCGCCGAGCGCGGGGTGACCGCGCGGGTGCTCGTGCTCACCACCTTCGACACCGACACCGACGTGGTGCCCGCGATCGAGGCCGGGGCCACCGGCTACCTGCTGAAGGACTCCCCGCCCGATGAGCTGCTGCGCGGGGTCCGGGCCGCGGCCCGCGGCGAGGCGGTGCTCTCACCGTCGGTCGCCACCCGGCTGCTGGGCCAGGTCAGGGAGCCGGCCAGGGAACCGCTCAGCCAGCGCGAGCTTGACATCCTGGCCCTGATCGCGCGCGGCTGCTCGAACCGGGAGGCCGCGGCCCGCCTGTTCATCAGCGAGGCCACGGTCAAGACCCACGTGCTGCACGTCTACGCCAAGCTCGGCGTCAACGACCGCGCCGCCGCCGTGGCGGCCGGGTTCGAGCGGGGGCTGCTTCCGAGGCCCTAACTGGCTGGCGCGGGGGAGACACCATCCGCGTTCGGGATAAGAGGGTCTTTGTCGTGTAACGGCACAGGAGGAAGCCGCTGTCCTCCAGGACGTGCGCCAGGGTCAGGGGCAGCGGTCCGGCCGGGAACGGGTGGCCGGTGAGGATCCGCTCCCCGCCCGGGCCCGCCAGCAGGGGGCCGATCGTCAGGCACAGCTCGTCCAGCAGGCCGGCCGCGGCCAGCTGGCCCAGCAGGTGCGGCCCGCCCTCGGTGAGCATCCGCCGGTGGCCGCGCTCGGCCAGCGCGCGGACCGCGGCGCTCAGGTCAATGGCCTCCTCGCCCGCCGTGATGACGTCCGCGTGCCGCGCCAGCCTGGCCCGCAGGTGCTGCGGCGCCGAAGCGGAGGTGATGACGATGGTGCGGGCGTCCGGCGCGGCCCCGGCGAACAGCCGGCTCTCGGGGTCGAGGTCCAGCCGCGCGCTGACCACCGCGACCGGGGGAGTCGCGGGCCGGCCGTCCCGCAGGTGGGGCCAGAGCCGGCTCGGCCGCGCGGGCCCGTAGCCTTCGGCCCGGACCGTGCCCGCGCCGACCACGATGACGTCGCAGAGCGCGCGGAGCAGGAAGAAGACCTGCCGGTCGGCGGCCGATGACAGGCCGCCGCTGACGCCGCCGAGGGAGGCGGCGCCGTCAGCGCTCGCCACCATGTTGCCCCGCAGCCACGGCCCGGGCGGGTAGGCGTACAGCGCGGCCAGGTCGGCGTCGGCGTCCCGCGGGAAGGGTGAGGGGAAGAGCTGGCGCATGGTCAGTCCGTGGACCGCAGCACGGCGGCGGCCCGGGCCGGGACCTCGACCTCGCTCTTCGGCTTCACGACCGCGCCGACCTCGAGGGCGGCGGGACCCTGCTCGGCCTGGCGCCTGGCCTGGTGGCGAGCCCGGCCGCCCTTGGCCCCCTTGGTGGCCTGCGGCGCGGTGGTGATCATGATCTCCCATCCGGCCGCGAGGCTGGCCTCGGGCAGGGTGAACGTGAGCGGGTTGCTGTGCGCGTTGAACAGCAGCAGGAACTTCGCGTCGGCGATCTGCTCGCCGCGCGCATCGGGTTCGCTGATGGCTTCCCCGTTGAGGAACACCGCCAGGGACTTGGCGTAGTCGGCGCCCCAGTCCGCCTGGGTCATCTCCTGGCCGGCGGGCGTCAGCCAGATGATGTCGCTGGTCTCGTCGCCCGGCTCATCCCGCCTGCCGCGGAAGAACCTGCGCCTGCGGAACACCGGGTGCTCCCGGCGCAGGCCCGCCAGTGTCTCGGTGAACGCGAGCAGGTCCCGTTCGGTGTCGGCCCGGCTCCAGTCCAGCCAGGAGAGCTCGTTGTCCTGGCAGTAGGCGTTGTTGTTGCCGGCCTGGGTGCGGCCCATCTCGTCGCCGGCCAGCAGCATCGGGACGCCCTGGGACAGGAACAAGGTGACGAGGAAGTTCCGCATCTGCAGGGCGCGGAGCTCGCGGGTGGCGGGGTCGTCGGAGGGCCCTTCCGTCCCGCAGTTCCACGACCGGTTGTCGTCGGTGCCGTCCCGGTTGCCCTCGCCGTTGGCCTCGTTGTGCTTGTGGTCGTAGCTGACCAGGTCCTGCAGCGTGAACCCGTCGTGGCAGGTGACGAAGTTGATCGACGCGACGGGGCGGCGCCCGCTCGTGGCGTACAGGTCGCTGCTGCCGGTCAGCCTGGAGGCGAACTCGGGGAGCGTCGCGGGCTGGCCGCGCCAGAAGTCGCGGACGGCATCCCGGTACTTCGCGTTCCACTCGGTCCACAGCGGCGGGAAGTTGCCGACCTGGTAGCCGCCCTCGCCGATGTCCCACGGCTCGGCGATCAGCTTGACCTGCGAGACCACCGGGTCCTGCTGGACCACGTCGAAGAAGGTAGAGAGCCGGTCGACGTCGTGCAGTTCCCTGGCCAGGGCCGAGGCCAGGTCGAAGCGGAACCCGTCGACGTGCATCTCCAGGATCCAGTAGCGCAGCGAGTCCATGACCAGCTGCAGCGCGTGCGGGTGCCGGGCGTTGAGGCTGTTCCCGCAGCCGGTGTAGTCGAGGTAACGCCACCGCTCCGAGTCGGCCAGCCGGTAGTAGGCGGCGTTGTCGATGCCGCGGAAGGACAGCGTGGGGCCCATGTGGTCGCCTTCGGCGGTGTGGTTGTACACCACGTCGAGGATGACCTCGATGCCGGCCTCGTGCAGGGCCTTGACCATCGACTTGAACTCGCCCACCTGCTCGCCGAGCTGGCCCGCGGCGGAGTAGGCGTTGTGCGGGGCCAGGAACCCGATCGTGTTGTAGCCCCAGTAGTTGGACAGGCCCCGCGCGACGAGGGAGTGCTCCGACACGAACTGGTGGACCGGCATCAGCTCGACCGCCGTGACCCCGATCCGCTGCAGGTGCGCGATGACGGCCGGGTGCGCCAGGCCGGCGTAGGTGCCGCGCTGGTGCTCGGGCACCTCGGGGTGGCGCAGCGTCAGCCCGCGCACGTGCGCCTCGTAGATGATCGTCTCGTGGTAGGGGATGTTCGGCGGCCGGTCGTTGCCCCAGTCGAAGAACGGGTTGATGACCACGTTCTTCGGCATGTGCGGGGCGCTGTCGGCGGTGTTGCGCCGCCTCGGGTTATCGAACTGGTAGTCGAACAGCGCCTCGTCCCACGTGACGTGGCCCTCGATCGCCTTGCCGTAGGGATCGAGCAGCAGCTTGGAGGCGTCGCAGCGCAGCCCGCGCCACGGATCGTGGGGACCGTGCACCCGGTACCCGTACCGCTGCCCGGGCGCGATGCCCGGGAGGTAGCAGTGCCACACGAAGCCGTCGACCTCGGTCAGGTCGATCCTGGTCTCGGTCAGCGCGCCGGTGCCCTCTTCGCTCTCGTCGGAGCTCTCGTCGGAGCTCTCGTCGAAGCTCTCGTCGAACAGGCACAACTGGACGCTCTGGGCGACCTCGGAGAACAGGGCGAAGTTCGTGCCCCACCCGTCCCAGGTCCCACCAAGCGGATAAGGCGTCCCCGGCCAGGTACGCATTCGCCCCCTTCTGTGCGGCAGGTCAAGACCGGCCGACTCTACCTGGTATGCGCAGGCCTGGGAGGACGTACGATACCGGATCGTGATCAGCGCGCCGCGAGACCTCGCGGCTTACCCGGGGTTTTACCCAGTTTTACGCCGCTCTCCGTCCGAGCGTGGCTGCCTCTTGGTACCGGTCCAGGAGGACCTCGGCGACCTCGGGCAGCGCGCCGAGCGCGGGTGATACCGCCGCCGCGCCCGCGGCCAGGGCGGAGGCGCGGATCCGGTCGGCGAACAAGCCGGGCGCGAGCAGGTAGGTGGCGACCAGCACCCGGGGGGCCCCGGCGCGCAGCAGCCCGGTCACGGCGTCGGCCGGGGTCGGCGACCCGGCCGGGCCGGCGGCGGCGCTCGCCGGGCGGACCGCGAACCACCCGGCCCGGGCCTGCCAGTGCGCGGCGAGGCTGGTGATGGTGGCGTTCGCCGCCGGGTCGCTGGATCCCGCGGCGGCCAGCACGACCCCGGTCCGCGCGCGGCGGGCCGGGTCGGCCGGACCTAGCGGATCGGCCTCGGCCAGGCGGCGCTCCAGGGCGCTGAGCAGCAGCGGGTGCGGCCCCAGCGGGGCGCCGTAGCTCACCGGCCACTCACCGGTCATGCGGGCGAGCACGCGGGGGATGTCCTGCTTGCTGTGGTAGGCCGCCGTCAGCAGCAGCGGCAGCACGGTCACCCGGGCGCGCCCGATCGCCCCCAGGACCTGCGGCAGCGACGGCGCGGCGTGGCCCAGGTAGGCGGCGCGCACCTCCGGCAGGTGGAGGCCGCGGGCGGCGGCCCGCTCCGCGGCGACGGCCATCAGGTCCGTGATGGTGGCCGCGGCGCGGGGGTCCGCGCTGCCGTGGGCCACCGCCACGAGAACCTGCCGCTCAGGCATGGATGCCGCACTCCGTCTTGCCCGTCCCGGCCCAGCGCCCGCTGCGCGGATCGGCGCCGGGCTCGACTCGAATCGTGCACGTCGCGCAGCCGATCGAGGGGTACCCGTCGTACACGAGCGGGTTCACCAGGACGTTGTTGGTGGTGATGTAGTCGTCGACCTGCTTCTGCGTCCAGCTGACGATCGGGTTGACCTTGACCATCTCGCGCCGGTCGTCCCACTGCACGACGGGGGTCTTGCGGCGGTCACTGGTCTCGTCCCGCCGAACGCCGGTGATCCACGCGTCGTACTCGGACAGCGCACGCTCGAGGGGCTCGACCTTGCGCAGGTAGCAGCACAGGTCGGGGTTGCGCCCGAACAGCCTCGGCCCGAGCTCGGCGTCCTGTTCCGCCACGGTCCGCGACGCGGTGACGTTGATCAGCCGGATCGGGTACACGACCGAGACCGCGTCCCTGGTGCCGATCGTCTCCGCGAAGTGGTACCCCGTGTCGAGGAAGACCACGTCGATGCCGGGCTTGACGGCCGAGGCCAGGTGGATGATCACCGCATCGGTCATGGAGGAGGTAATACAGATCCGCTCGCCGAACGTGTCCACCGCCCAGCGGATCACCTCTTCGGCAGGCGCGTCGGCGAGATCCTCAGCGGCCTGTTCGGCGAGGGTTCGCATGAACTCGGGGTCCTCCAGGCTGATCTGCGCCAGGCCATACTCAGGCAGTACGGTAACGGGACTCACGCAGTGACTCCTATTCCGGAAAAGCGTAGCTGGAAACTCCTCGTGCAACTGCGGCAATGCCATTCGCCATCGGTCGCGCTACGCGGCTCGATGTCCTCCTCGCCGCAGTAAGGGCAGTAGAACGGGACCGCGCGTTCGGTCATGACAGGTCCTCCTCGGGCGCCCGGACGGCCCAGGCGGCGAAACTCTCGCCTGGCCCCCGGGCCGCCTGGAACCTGCGCAGGACCCGCTCGACGTAGTCGGGCAGCTCGTCGGCGGTGGTCTTGAGCCCCCGCAGCTTCCGGCCGAAACCGGAACTCGTCCCGTCCCCGCCGTTCAGGCTGCCGCCCAGGTGGACCTGGAAGCCCTCGACCTGACGGCCGTCGGGGCCGGTGACCAGCGACCCCTTCAGGCCGATGTCGGCCGTCTGGATCCGGGCGCAGGAGTTCGGGCAGCCGTTCACGTTGATCGTGACCGGCGCGTCGAAGTAGGGCAGGCGCCGCTCCAGCTCGGCGATCAGGTCGCTGGCCCGCTGCTTGGTCTCCACGATGGCCAGCTTGCAGAACTCGATCCCGGTGCACGCCATCGTGTGCCTGCGGAACGCGCTGGGGTTGGCCGGGAGGCCCGCTTCCGCGAGGCCGGCCACGAGCTCGCCGGTGCGGGCGGGCGGCACGTCGAGGATGACCATCTTCTGCTCGGCCGTCGTGCGCACCCGGCCGCTGCCGTACCGGGTGGCCAGGGCGGCGATGACGTCGAGCGAGTCGGCGGACAGCCTGCCGACCGTCGGCGCGAACCCGACGTAATAGTGCCCGTCCCGCTGCGGGTACACGCCCACGTGGTCGCGCACGCCGCCGCGCGGCGGGGCGGGCGCCGGCCCGTCCGGCAGCGCGTACCCCAGGTACTCCTTCTCGAGCACCTCACGGAACCGCTCGGTGCCCCAGTCCGCGACGAGGAACTTGATCCTGGCCCGGTGCCGCAGCCTGCGGTAGCCGTAGTCGCGGAACAGCCCGGCGACCCCGGCCCACACCTCGGGGACCTGGCCCGGCCTGACGAACGTGCCCAGGCGCTGGCCGATCATCGGGTTGGTGGACAGGCCGCCGCCCACCCACAGGTCGTAGCCGGGCTCGCCGCCGCCGTCCAGGACGCCGGCGAACGCGACGTCGTTGATCTCGTGGACCGCGCACTGCGCGGCGCACCCGCTGATCGACGACTTGAACTTGCGGGGCAGGTTGGAGAACGCGGGATCGCCGATGTACCGCGCGCCGATCTCGTCGATCTCCGGGGTCGCGTCGATGATCTCTCCCGCGTCGATCCCGGCCAGCGGGCAGCCGAGCATGACCCGCGGGGTGTCGCCGCACGCCTCGGTGGTGCTCAGGCCCACCGATTCCAGGGCGTCCCAGATGGCGGGGACGTTCTCGATCTCGATCCAGTGCAGCTGGATGTTCTGCCGGTCGGTCACGTCCGCCGTCCCGCGCGCGTACCGGCGCGAGACGTCCGCGATAACGCGCAGCCGCCCGTGGTCGAGCTGCCCGCCGTCGATCCGGATCCGCATCATGAAGTAGCGGTCGTCGAGCTCCTCGGGCTCCAGGATCGCCGTCTTGCCGCCGTCGATGCCGGGCCGGCGCTGCGTGTAGAGCCCGTACCAGCGGAAACGACCGCGCAGGTCGGCCGGGTCGATCGAGTCGAAGCCGTACCGGCTGTAGATGTCGATGATCCGCTGCCGGACGTTGAGCCCGTCGTCGTTCCGCTTGTGTTCCTCGTTCTTGTTGAGCGGCTCACGGTAGCCGAGCGCCCACTGGCCTTCACCTCGCCTGCGCTTGGTACCTGCGGTGGTCGCGGTCTTGGTCCCGGTCGCGACGGGCATCATGATTCCTTCGGGTTCGGCGGGCGCGCGGCACGAGAACCCAGGCTGTGCTGGCCGTCCTTACGGACGGCAGGCCGCCATCTCGGCGGGCTCAGCAGGAAGCCACCCGGCGTCGCGTACGCGCCCGGTCAGATATCCGGGGCGGCGATCATCGGGTGGGGTGACAGATGGCACTGCGGATGCGCTGGAAGTCGACGTGCCTGCGCACGACGAGCAGCGGGTCCGTAACGCCCATACCAGCAGGATCACATCCAGCGGACCCGGCTGTCCAGGACACGTCCGGCATGTGGACAGTGCGAGGTGTCACATGCGTGCCCATACCGGCGCCAACATGACCGCTCCGGCCGCTATTCCCGTCCGCCCTGACGATCTAGGCTCCGGCGATCTAGGCCCTGACGATCTAGGCCCCGGCGATCTAGGCCCCGGCGATCTCAGCCCTGGCGGATCCAGGACAGCGGCGGCTCGGCCCCGCCGGGCGCCGATCCCGCCGGAGCCTGATGCTGGCAGTCGCACCAGGTGCCGCCCGGGCAGTCCTCGTGGTGGTGCTTCCGGCAGGGGACGCAAATCATGCTCCCTATTCTGCCGCCCGGTTTGCGTGGGCTGTCCCGCGCTGCGGGTACATCCGGTGGCATGCTTCCCTTCGCCGACCGCCGCGCCGCGGGCCTGCTGCTCGCGGAACGAGTGCACGACGCGGTGGCGGTGGATCATTTTCCCGAACGAGCGATGGTGCTCGCCCTGCCCCGAGGCGGGGTGGCCGTGGCGAAACAGGTCGCCGTGGTCCTCGGGCTCCCGCTGGATGTCATCGTCACGCGGAAGATCGGCTACCCGCCCCAGCCCGAACTCGGCGTGGGCGCGATCGCGGAGGGACTGACCCAGCCCGTCTACGATCCCGTGCTGCTCGACCGGCTGTCGCTATCGCCCACGGACCTGGCGCCGGTCGCCGCCGCGGAGGAGGCCGAACTGGCCCGGCGGGTGCGGGTCTACCGCGTCGGTAACCCGCTGCCGCGGGTGGCGGGGTGGTGCGTGATCGTGGTCGATGACGGCCTAGCGACAGGCGTCACCGCGCGCGCCGCCCTGCGCTCGCTGCGCGCCGCCCGGGCCGGGCACCTGGTCCTAGCCGTACCGGTCGCGCCGGCCGTGGCCGCGTCCTTGCTGCGCCCGGAAGCCGACCAGGTGATTATCGCGGAAACGCCTAGC
>Ga0187810_10000995_pt1 | contig 10117 bp, 5 predicted proteins | sample NC_wetland_sal_i_9_FD_132963 | JGI IMG/M metagenome (GOLD analysis project Ga0187810, IMG submission 132963) | Wetland sediment microbial communities from Neuse River Estuary, North Carolina, USA - ASW_5 | ecosystem: Environmental > Aquatic > Freshwater > Wetlands > Sediment | place: USA: North...
GAATGGCGCGCGGCCCGCCGGAGCCGAACACCTGGCTGACACGGTCCGTCGGCTGCCCGAAAGCAGTGGTGCTGAGCGTGAAGTTGGCATAGCTCAAGTTGGAGATGTTGAACAGATTGAAAAACTCCCCCATCACCTGGAGCTTATAGCGTTCCTTGAACACGAATTCCTTGGTTACGCGAAGATCCTGCGTAATAATCGGCGCGCCCAAACTGTAGTTCGATGGCAGACTCAGCGTGGGAATCGCCACGCCATTCATTGCGACCTTGCCGGTGGCCGCCGTAGCCACATGCGTGTTCCAGTAGTTGACGGCTTTTACCAGATCCCCTTTACCGCAGCCTACATTAAAACAGTTATAGGGCAGATTCGGGACCGCTAGGGAAAGCGGGAAGTCGGACGTGTTGCCGGAGCCGTTCAGATCCACGCCGGAGATGTAAGGTTCCATGGGCAGAGCGCTGCTCATGGACGAGATGAGGTTCAACTTGAAACCCCAGGGCAAATCAACCGTGGGTGCGATGGTCAGATTCTGCCTGGGCAGCGCGCCGCTGTTGCCATAGCTCGCAAAATAGTTGTCCAGATCCGCCACCGGGTTCGTCAACCCAGCCGCTGCGTTTACTTGAACCAGTTTCTGCAGCGAGTACGACACGATGAACGAGTAATGGTTCGATGGACGCTTGGTGAACTTCACCAGCAGAGCGTCATACACCGAACGCCCTTCCGGCGTCCAGAACGTAATCGAGCCAGTGGAGCATTCAGCGCTCGGATTGACAACCTGTTGTGCAGACGTGCACACCGGAATCACTGGAGAAAGACCATCGGCTGTCCGTCCGAAATGGTTCAAATCCAATTCACCGAGATTGACGTTCTCGCCTTGCGTTCGAACCCAATCCGCACTCAACAGCATGTCGCGTCCGAACTGATGCTGCACGCCGATGTTGGTCTGGTAGCTTCGCAACAGCGGGAAGCTTGAGGGGTAAATCTCGATACCCTGCTTGGCTAGATCAATGCCGGCCACCGAGAAGGGGCCACTGGAGGGAGGCGTTGGGGCCAACTCCGCGCTGAGCGCCGGCAGTTGCTGATTGACGATCTGAATGAATTGTCCGAACGTCATGGTAGTCAAGGCGCCAAGCGGGAGGGGGGATCCGACACCAACCGGACAAACAATAGGCGCGGGGGGAGCGCATCCGACTTGGAGGATTCCTGGAATGGTATTCGTGAAAGCGCTGGCTGCCAGCGTCGACCGTCCATCGCCCGGAGGGCCGATGGAGGCGCCTTCGCGGAAATGTTGCCAGATGGGCTGAGTGTCCCAGTATATGCCTCCGCCGCCCCGAATCACCGTCTTGCCGCTCGTGCCGGGCGACCAGGCGAACCCGACCTGTGGCGCGAAGTCGAGTTTGTTGGAATGCGTGGGCGCCAGTCCGCCGGGAACGGTCTGGCTGTTCACGATCGGCGCCAGATACTGCGGCAGCGGAAGGTTGGAGTAAAACAGTCCGGTCTCCAGGTCATAGCCGAGTCCCAAGTTTACCGTGAGATTTGGCTTGACCTTCCACGTGTCGGCGATGAAAGGATGAATCCGGTTGTTCGACCCTCCCTGACCGTGCTCATACAAGCCGGGGAAGGTGCCATTGCCGACTCCGGTACCGCTATAAATCGACTGAGGCAGATTGAGAATCGGCAGGTTGAGCAAGTCCGCGGTCGAGTTGATCGTTTTGGGCAGATTCGGGAACAGAAACGCCGCGGCAGGACCCACGAGCCCCTCGACATCCTCGGGCGAAAATACGTAATCGCAGCCCGGATCGCAGAAGTCCCAGGGCGCCACCTTGGTCTTCATATATTCGTAGTCGATTCCGAATTGAATGCGATGGGTTCCTTTCTGCCAACTTAGCGTGTCGGTCAACTCATACGAACGGGCCTGGCGGAATTGCGGCGAGTTGACGTTCGTGCCGGTGTAGAACGTGCTCGATCCAAGCATGGTGACGATGGACGGCAGCCCGAAGCCGATGCATGGATACACACAATTCGACGCCACCGCGTCGGTGACGTTGTTTTCCCAGAAGTGGTACTGGAAGCGAGCGTCATTCACTAAGGCGGGCGTCAGAACGCTGGTCCAACCCAGCATACTTTGGTCAGACCAGTTGTAGTTGTAATTGAAGCTCGCGGGTTGGGGAGTCAAGGCATACGGACCGAACCCCTCGTTGCCGTCGTGAGAATAACGCACAAAGAAATTGTTGGTTGCGGACAGGTGATAATCGAGGCGCACGTTGATCAGATTGTAGTGGTAGGGTTCCGGCCAGATGCCACTTAGCCCCTGCACGGAGGGGAGATCCTCCTGCTCAGCCAAAACTGCGGTTTGCGCCAGGTGTTCGTAGTTGAAAAAGAAAAATAGCTTATCCTTCTGGATTGGACCGCCGAGCAAAAAACCGGGGTTTTTACGCTGAAAGAACGGACTCCGGAAGAGGGCGTCGCGAGCTAAGCCCGGGTAGGCGGCCATGTTGTGGTCACGGTAAAAGAAGTAGGCGCCGCCGTGAAAATCATTGCTGCCCGATCGCGTGATGATGTTGACAGCGCCCCTGGTGCCGATTCCGGTGGAGGCATCGAAGTTTGCCGTCGAGATTTGGAACTCCTGCACCACCTCCTGCGAGAAGTTCATCGAGGTGCCGCCTTCCATTTCGTCGTTAATGGTCCCGCCGTCCATGGTCAAGCGGGTTCCGACGCCGCTGCCCGACGTGGCGCCTGCTGTGGATCCGAATACGCTGACGTTGAACATCGCGTTGAATTGCGAGGTGCTGCCGGGCACCACGCTTACGCCGGGTTCGAGCGCCGCCAGTTGCAGCGAGCTGCGGCCGTTCAACGGAAGGTCCTCGATGGTCTGCCGCTGGATGACACCTTCGATGGCGTGGCTGTCATAGTCAACCTGAGCGGCGGTGGTCTCCACGGTGACCACCTCGTTGGGTGCTCCTGGCGAGAGAGTGAGATTGCGGGTCGCCGTGCCCCCAGCCACTACTTCAGCAAAGGTGACCAAGGTGCGAAAGCCCGGCCGTTCCACGCGCAATTCGTATTCACCCGGCAAAAGCGCGGGCGCGCTATACAAGCCCTCGGCGTTTGCGACAGCGTTTCGCGTCACACCGGTGGCTTTGTTGGTGATGGTCATAGTTACATCTGGTACCACCGCTCCTGATGTATCGGTAATGGTTCCCGAAATGATCCCCGTCGGTTCTTGCGCCGGGGCGGAAAACGTGGCCCACAACACTACACAAGCAGCCACGGTGCTTGAAAGTCGACAGCGCAATGGCATCGCGATGACCTCCTGAGTCTTTCTGACTCTAACCGTTCGACCGGTAGGGAGATAATATGGAAGGCCGGTTCCCTTGTCAAGGGGGTGCGAAACCCGCCGATATTGGCGCCGGGCCGTGCGAGCCTGCCCGGCGATCGGTTTAAACGGCGATGGGAACAAGCCCGCGCGCAAGAGCATCGCGGAGCAGCATCAATGACAAGTCAGTAAGCTCACGCGCTCTGGCTGGCCCTGATATCGTTACCCATCCGCTCGATCATAGCGAAGCTTTCGGCGACGCTTTGTCGCGCCATGATCTAGCTTCGCCGGAGGCGCGGGTGTCGAAAAGGCGCCATCGAACGAGCCGGATGAGCTTGCCGCGGCCGGCGGACTCCACGAGTTCGGATCAGCCGCCGCGCCGGTCAAATAGATGGTTGCGAACAACGTGCCGATCTGGGCGGGCGATAAGGGTCCATTAGGCCGGTACCACACCAGTACGCGGTTCAAGAGGCCTAACAGCGCAAGGCAAAGGTACTTGACCGGCACATCCTGGCGCACTACGCCCGCGGTGTGCGCCTCATCCAGAACAGATCGTGTGAGGCTCTCATAGGCATCCCGAAGCGCTGTCACTTCAGCCAGGCGTTTTGTGGACAGGCAGGACATCTCCGTCAAGGCCGCCGAATGCCTTTCGTACTCCCGCAGCATGCTTTCGATGTGAGTGCGAATCAGTATTTCAATTCGCTGCAAAGGATCCGAAGCGTCCTTGAGAGCGGCTTCGACATCTTCTCGTATTTGTCTCAATGCGGAGTTGCAAATATCGTAGAGCAGATCTTCTTTGGTTTGGATGTGGTAATACAACGAAGCCTTATTGATTCCGAGCTCTGCGGCGATTTCGCGAGTGCTAGTCAGATCGTAACCCTTCTTGGCGAACAAAGCGGCGGCGGCGTCCAGCAGTGTCGATCCGGCTTTCCGCGCTGTTTTAGCCGGCTTTCGCCGCCGTACTACAACGTTCCGGGCGCCCGGTTTGTGATGGGGAAGCAGGGAGAGGCGTCCCGCGGATGTGGTTGCACCCTCGATGTACGTACGTGCGAAGATCTCGGCGAGCTGGTCTGAGGAAAGCGCGTCGTCGTCGCGAAACCACAGAACTGCCCAATTGAGAACATTCAGGAGGGCCAGGCAGAGGTATTTTGTAGGAATGTCCGTTCGCACCGAGCCAACACGCTGCCCATGGTTGAGGATCGACAGAACCAGCTTCTCGTACCGTTTTCGTAGTCCAAGTACCTGTCGCCGGCACGTCCCCGAGAGCGCGCGCAGTTCTTTTAGCATGAGCGCGTGCCGGGTTCGGTACTTCAGCAGCGTGTTGAGATGAGCATGGACTAAGAGCCGGATCTGCGCGGCGGGAGAGCTCGATTCATTGACGGCGGACTGCACCTCCTGGAGAAGTTGCTCGAGCGACGTCACGCACAGTTGGCACAGTAGATTTTCCTTACTGGCGACATGGTGATAAAGCGACGCCTGCCGTATACCCAAGCTGGCGGCAATCTCACGCGTGGTCGTGGCCGCATACCCTTTCTTCCAAAACAATTCGGCCGCCCTCTCGAGGATTCGCTCTTGCGTGGACGCGTCAGGTTGAACCGCGGTATCGGAAGTTGGCAACAAAGCACGGCTCTGGCGCATGGAGTGAATTGACCATTATCGCGTACAGGGCGCGTGACGGTTCAACCATTCTCTCCATCGTCGCGATTGACGAAATCTATCAGGCTGTCGAGCTAATCGGATTTTCCAGTCTGCGTCGTTAGCTCCGTCTGAAGGAACTTCAGTAACTCCCGGTTGAAAATCTCGGACACTTCAAGATGCGGGACATGGCCTGCGTTTGGGATTAAGACTAACTCCGCAGAGGGAATCGTATCGGCGATGTGCTTGGCCCGCTCCGGGAAATCAGGACCATCTTTATCGCCACCCAGAACCAATGTCTTTGCACGGATTTTTGGCCAATCGTAGACCACGGGATCCAGGTAAGTAATTTGCTGATAGATGGCGCGGACCATGGCCAACCTCGGCCAGTCGCCGCTCAGCGTTGGCGCGTAGAGAATTCGCACGTACTTTTCATATTCGGGTTTCCAGGCGCCGGGCGACGGAAAATAGCGCCGGATATTGGCATAAAACGCCTGGTAAATCTGGTCGTGAGATTGCGCCATGGTCGCTTTGTACGCATCGTCCGCCGTGCGCCACGCCGTCTGATAGCGGGGGTCTGTCAACCCGATCGGATTGTAGATGACCAGGCGCTCAGTCATGTCGGGGTAGGAGGCGGCGAACCGCGCGGCCAGCATCCCGCCCATGGAATGTCCGACGATTGCTGCTTTGGCGACACCAAGCGACTCGAGGAGCTTGCGCGTGTTTCGCGCCATGTCGTGAAAATTGTAGGGAATAATCGCCTTGGACGATCTTCCGAAACCAATCTGGTCGGGCACCACCACCCGGAAGCCTGCGTTGCGGAGCAATTCAATCGGCCCGCTGAAATAGAATCCCCCGAAGTTCATCCCGTGAAGCAGCACCACCGTCCGGCCATTCGGTGTGCCGGCCGGCGACACGTCCATGTAGGCCATGCGAACGTCCTGCCCGTAAAGAGTCAGCGGGAGGTACGATACAGGATACGGGTAAGGTACCTCCTCGTAAGTGATACTTCCTGGTTTGACGTCGAAAGGAGCTTTTGGCAAAGCTTCGGTTTGTTGCGCGTTGGAAAAGCCGGCAAGCCCGCAGACGAGGAGCAGGGTTGCGCGGAAAACCGGCCAGAGCGTTTTGTTAGGATGTTCCATACACCAGCCTCGTGCTCATCATAACGGCGCTCCTGGCGGCCAGCAAGAAAAATTTGGCTGGAGCGCGGATTATGATAAGCTAATGTAGCCTACCGGGCGACAGGTTAGAAGCCGGCTTGGGTAACAAGACGTTTTGAGGAGGATTAGGATGCGTCGAGCACTTCCCGGTTTGAGTCTGCGAAATTTGGGAATGAGCGCCCTGGCGGCAGGAGTTTTGATGGCGCTTTCCACCCCGTCGGTGGCGGCTGAGTTGACCAAGGAGTCAACCAACCGGCCCGTAACGTTCACCAAAGACATCGCGCCGATTTTTCAAGAAAAATGTCAGAATTGCCATCGCAAGGGCGAGATGGCGCCAATGTCGCTGGTCACCTATGAAGAGACCCGCCCGTGGGCCAAAGCCATCAAGGAAAGGGTCGTCACCCGCCAGATGCCGCCGTGGCATTTGGATAAGACGGTTGGCATCCAAGACTTCCAAAACGATATTTCCCTGAGCGACGAGCAAATTTCCGCTATTGCCCACTGGGTAGACTCGGGCGCTCCCCAGGGCGACCCCAAGGACATGCCTGCTCCCAAAGAGTGGCCGAATACTGACGGCTGGCAACTGGCCAAACAGTTTGGCGCGCCGGATTTCGTTTTGAAGTCCGAAGCCTACACCATGCCGGCCAAAGGTCAGGACCAATGGTTCAGACCCGTCACTCCAATCCCGGTGACGGAAGCGCGCTGGGTGCGCGCCGTCGAGATGCGGCCGGCGACTCAAGCCGGACGGAGGATCACGCATCACGCGCTGGCTTATCTGCAGCAGGATGAAGGTTCTTCGGGCAGCGCAGGAGCCATGACTCAGGGACTTCTCATGGAATGGGCCGTGAACAAGCAATTTGATATTTACCGTCCCAACACCGGCAAGCTGTTGGTACCCGGAGCGCAAATCTCGTGGGAGGTACACTATCACGCCGTGGGCGACGAGATTCGCGACCATGTCGAATTGGCTGTGTATCTCTACCCCAAAGGTGAAGTGCCCAAGTATCGGACCCGCTTAACGCTTTTCCCCGGAACGGCAGTTCGTGGCCTCGGATATTCGCTGGACATCCCGCCCAATTCAATAACCGAAACTGAAGGTTATACAGTGCTGCGGTCAGCCGCCCGCCTGGAGAATTTCCAGCCGCATATGCACCTGCGCGGCAAGGCGATGTTGCTCGAAGCTCTGCTTCCCGATGGGAGCAGGCGCACGCTGAGCTACGTGGATCACTTCAACTTCAATTGGATGACCAATTACATTTACGCTGACGATGCGGCGCCTGTGCTTCCCAAGGGCACGATCATTCACGTGGTAGCGTGGCACGATAATACGGCCGCCAGCCGCAACAACCCCGACCCTGAGCAGTGGGTCGGGTGGGGCGATCGCACCGTGGATGAGATGGCGCATGCCTGGGTCAACGTCACTGATATCAGCGACGAGGATTATGCCCAATGGGTGGCAAGTCATCCGCCGGGAGCGGCCGATACCCGGCAGAGCCGCAGGAACTAACGATATCTTGGCCGAGCAAGCGTTTTCGCCGATCGAATGAAACGCCACGTCAGCTTCCTGGTAGGTGCGTTGTCGTGCTGTGCCCTGTTGTGCGCCCAACAGCAATTGAAGGTGGAGCCGCCCCACGATTCGGGGCAGGGCGTTACGCCCGCATACGAAGGTTATTTTGAGAATTCGGATGGAAGTCTCAGTATCCTGTTTGGCTACTTCAACCGGAATCTCAAGCAAAATCTCGATATCCCGGTTGGACCGGATAACCGCATCGAGCCCGGCGGGCCGGATCGCGGCCAGCCTACGTATTTTCTCACCGGGCGGCAATGGGGTGTCTTCACCGTCACCGTGCCCAAGGCATTCAACGAGAGGCTCACCTGGACTTTGACCGCCAATGGGAAGACCGCGGTCGTCCCCGCCAATCTCAACCCTTTGTACCTGTTGTCGCCCTTCGTAGATGCTACGGGAAATACCCCTCCGTTTATCGGTTTTTCTGAGGCCGGTCCGTTCGTTCAGGGACCTCGGGGACAAAGCGTCTCGCTCCAAACGACGTTGCCCAATCCAGCACCTCTTGCGCTTTGGGTAGCCGACGACGCCCGGGTCGCGCCCGGACAGAAACGGCCGGTCTCGACTCCCGTCAACGTGACTTTGACCAAATATCGCGGACCCGGCTCGGTCAGTTTCACTCCTGACCACCCGCAAGTGGAAAAGGCCGATTTCAAGGCGCCGCCCATCACCACATTTACCGGCAAAGTTACGGCCAGCGCATTGTTTAGCGAGCCTGGAGAGTACATTTTGCGAGTGGTGGCTAACGATTGGTCCGGTGTGGGCGGCAATGGATTTCAATGTTGTTGGACGAACGCTCAAATCAAAGTTTCTGTCAGCCCGGCGCCTTCAGCTGGGCGATAACTCCACAAAGGAGGATCTATGCAGACCAGACTCGCAGCGGTGCTCACCGGCGCAGTGTTCACCACCGCATTGGCCTTCGGCCAGCAGCCATCCACCAAGAGCGGCGAGTGGCCGCATTATACAGCTGATCTAAAGGGAACCAAATATTCTCCCCTCGATCAGATCAATGCGTCCAACTTCAACAAGCTTGAAGTAGCCTGGCGCTTCAAGACCGACAACTTGGGAACGCGGCCGGAATACAAGCTGGAAGGCACGCCCATCATGGTGAAGGGCGTTCTCTACACCACTGCGGGAACGCGCCGATCGGTAGTTGCCTTGGACCCGAAGACCGGAGAGTTGATGTGGGTCTACAGCTTGCGCGAAGGCCAACGCGCTGCCATCGCACCGCGGCAACTTTCGGGGCGGGGCCTTTCGTATTGGACCGATGGCCAGGGCGACGATCGCGTGATATTCGTAACTACTGGTTACCGTCTGGTGTCTCTGAACGCCCACACCGGCCAGCCGATCAGCAGCTTCGGGAAAAACGGAATGGTGGATTTGAAGGAAGGGATGGTAACCGGCACCGGCCAACAGATCGACCTCGAAACCGGCGAGGCCGGTCTCCATTCAACGCCGCTCGTAGTGAAGGATGTGGTGATTGTCGGATCGTCTTTCAAGGAAGGAATGACGGTGGTCACCCACAATAACACCAAAGGCCTGGTGCGGGCTTTTGATGTCCGTACTGGCAAGCTGCTGTGGACCTTCAACACCATTCCACGGCCGGGCGAGTTCGGCAATGAGACCTGGGAAAACAATTCCTGGGCGACCAACGGCAACACCGGTGTGTGGACGCAGATGACCGTCGATGAGGACTTAGGGCTCGTCTACCTGCCCGTCGAATCGCCGACGTCGGATTTCTACGGCGGTGAGCGGCCCGGCAACAACCTGTTTGGCGAGAGCCTGGTCTGTGTCGATCTGAAGACCGGCCGGCGCAAATGGCACTTTCAGATTGTGCATCACCCCATTTGGGACTACGACCTCTCTTCCGCTCCGATTCTGGCCGATATCAATGTGGATGGAAAGGCCATAAAGGCAGTAGCCCTGCCGTCGTAAGAGGCGTTCCTCTATGTATTCGACCGCGTGACCGGGCAGCCGGTTTGGCCGATCGAGGAGCGCCCCGTGCCGCAATCGGACGTGCCGGGAGAGAAGACCTCGCCCACCCAGCCTTTTCCCACCAAGCCACCGGCTTATGCTCGCAATTTCCTGAAGATCCCGGACGATCTGATCGATTTCACTCCGGAACTGCGAGCCCAGGCCAAGGATGCCGTGGCCCGCTACAAGACAGGACCGATGTTCCTGCCGCCGGTGGTCGGCAATTCCAACGTTCTGGGTGCGCTGAATCTAGGTAACGCCAGTGGCGGCACAAACTGGCCGGGCGCGGGCTACGATCCGGAGACGCACATTGTGTATGCGCAGGCGCATCAGTCGGCTCTGTTTCCCGTTTCACTGCGTACCCCGCCGCCAGGATTCTCCGATATCCGCTACGTGATGGGCCGCAACGACACGGAATTTCGCGTATCGGAAGGTCCGGGGTTCGGCAGCGCGGCCGATGCACCGCAGCCCAAA
>Ga0187810_10000997_pt1 | contig 10107 bp, 9 predicted proteins | sample NC_wetland_sal_i_9_FD_132963 | JGI IMG/M metagenome (GOLD analysis project Ga0187810, IMG submission 132963) | Wetland sediment microbial communities from Neuse River Estuary, North Carolina, USA - ASW_5 | ecosystem: Environmental > Aquatic > Freshwater > Wetlands > Sediment | place: USA: North...
GGTTCTGCAGAACCGGGATCTCATCCTTTTCGGAGAGGGAGATGAAGTCCGTATGGAATCATCGGAAAACGGTATGCGGCTCCTTTTCTTCTCGGGAAAACCCATCCATGAACCGGTTGCGTGGCGGGGACCGATTGTCATGAATACCCAGGAAGAACTCAGGCTGGCTTTCCGGGAATTCCAGGAAGGAACATTCATTAAAAAGAAGGCCGGGATTTGAAATGTTTATAATTTTTCCATACCCGGACTAACCGGAAAACCGGGCCGACAATATCGGAGCGTATTCCAGTAATAACTCCAGCAATACCAATTTCATAACAGCAGATTTATCTGCCTGCGTTTCCGGAATTTTCTTATCAGGAACTGACTTCCCCGGCCATCAGGCATCGTTGATCGAACGTGGATTGTATCTGGTAAAACAGGGTATGTTTGGAATACGACAACTCATTCCAGGAAGAAAAAAGAGGCAAATAGCGGGACAGCTGTCAGGGACTACTGACGACCCGGGTGTAAACGTCCCCCCAATTGGTGTGGGTCACGCTAAAGGGGAAGAACCGGACCATATTTTTGAAGAGGGAATAAAGTTCCATTCGATTCCCTCATCATTCCGGCAGATCTTCGAGGTTTCAGAATATTGGTTCGATGACATCATACCGGAAGATGCAGTTGTCGACATCGGGGCAAATGTTGGTGCATTCTGTATCCGGGCGGCACGTCAGGCACGAAAAATTACCGCGGTCGAACCTGTTACCGCAGCCATCCTTCGTCGGAATATTGCTCTCAATAATGTTTCAGTCGAAGTCATCGAAGGTGCACTCGGGATCGGAGACCAAAAAGAGATTTGCTGGGATTCTCAAAGCGCAGCGGTACAAACGTATCCACTACGCGAGATCATCAGGCTCGCCGGTGGCTGCACATTCCTGAAATGCGATTGTGAAGGCGCAGAATGGCTCATCAATCCGGCAGATCTTGACGGGATCCGGAGAATAGAGATGGAACTGCACCTGCCGCCCATCTGCGATCCACCACGCTCCGAATTCCTTGAGTACATCGGGCAGCATTATGATTTTGAGATCGAGCGGAGGCCGGTTCATAGTCCTCTCGGCGTAATGGGGATCCTTCATGCAGTCCGAAGATAGGCCCGCAACCTGTATGAGCTGGCTTTCGGAAGTCGGCGTCAGGAGGGGAGAATCAGTACACCAACCGTTTTCCGGAAATAAAATAAATATACATCAAATTCCCGGATCGTCAATTGTCCTTTCCGGGATAGACTTTTTCAGTCAATCGATCTCTTAAAAATCCTTTAATAGAATTTTTTTCCAAAATAAAAATCGCTCATTTTTTAGCGGGTAATTTTCGTGACGAACTGCATGGCAGGTCAAATATTTATATTAACATGTACCTTAAAAAAACTAACATAGATTGTTTCGACTCCGGTTCCGAATCGCGATATCATACCTGAAAACCAGGGAAAAGCCAAGGCAGATAATTTCTCTCCGGCATATAAAGGAAAAATAGAATATGACTGGCAGCTACTGCAGAGTTCAAAGACTTTATCATAAAAGTGATATAAAAGTGCTCTATGTCCCTGGGCAGGATAAGAGCATGAGGCTACACGGTTTTTGGATAAATCTATTGGAAAATTTCCTCTATGGCAAGAATACAATCTCAATGATCCCAGTGAATAGATCAGTAAGAGAAAGGGAGATCGAATGACCGGCGAGTCGATTCTTATTGTTGAAGATGACGGGGTCATCGCTCTCCGGATGCAGGAGATGCTGATAAAATCCGGTTACCGTGCACCTGACCCCGTAGCATTTGGAGAAGATGCTCTGGAGCAGATCGCCGGGTCACGGCCAAGTCTCGTGCTTATGGATATCGAGCTAATGGGTGAAATTGACGGGATCGAAACTGCCCGTTTGATCCAGGAGCGGTTCGATATTCCCGTTATTTACCTCACTGCATATGTCGACGATCACCGTCTAGCGAAAGCTAAGGAGACAACCCCCTACGGGTATATTGTCAAACCCTTTATGGACCGCGAGCTCCTCGCAACCATTGAGATGGCGATACACCGTCATTCCCTTGATCGTAAACTCAGGGAAAGCGAACAGCGTTACCGTGCTGTTGTCGACAAAGCGGCAGAAGGAATTATCATTATTGATTGTGGGACCAGGCATATTGTTGAGGCAAATCCCGGATTTATCCGGCTTCTCGGTTACGACAAGGATGAATTATCCAAGCTCGACATAACACAATTATTTGCCGGGGACCCCGAGACAATTAATTCCCTGACAAACAGGATCTGCTCAGACCCGGAGTATATCGGAGAGAACCAGATACGCTGTAAAAACTCCGCACTCCGTGACGTTGAACTCGCCTCCAGCGTTATTTCACTCAGGGGTGCCCAGCCTATGGTCAGCCTTGTTGCCCATGATATCACAGACCGGAAACGGGCAGGTGAGGCACTCAGTCAGGTAAACCGCAAGATGCATTTCCTCACGCAGATCACCCGGCATGATATTGCGAACTCGCTCACAGTAGCGATTGCCTACAACGGATTTATGCAAGGCCTTGTCAGTGACCCGGAGGTAAAGTCGTACCTCTCAAAACAGGAGATCATTCTCAACACTATCAACCGGCAGATACAATTTACTAAGATCTACGAAGACATAGGCGCCCAGTCTCCGGCATGGATTTCATTTGATAAGACAATCCGTGCAGCGATGAACCAGTTCGATGAAACACTCTTCTCTCTGCCTCTGGAAAATGACCATCTGCAGATCTTCGCAGACCCGCTCTTTGAAAAGGTATTTTACAATCTTTTTGAAAACGCCATTCGCCATGCGGAAACGCTGAAAAAAATCATGGTATATATCCGGGAATCTGATCAGGGACTGGTTATTGTTGTCCAGGATGATGGAAAAGGCGTTCAACCTGAAAATAAAGAGAAGATTTTTAACCGGGGATTCGGAAGTAACACCGGTCTCGGCCTCTATCTCAGTAGGGAGATCCTTGATATCACGGGAATCACAATAAAGGAAGTTGGTGCCGCGGGTGAAGGTGCGAAATTTGAGATCGCTGTACCAAAGGGAGCTTACCGGTTCTCCGAAGCAAAAAAATAAAATTGTTATCTGGCAATTTATTTTGCCAACCCTGTGCACCTTCTGAAAAACAGATACAATTCTTTCGTGTCCTAACCTTCATGAACTGTCACATCGTATACCTTTGGAGAATATCATGTGCACCGAGCCTTTTGAGCAAAAAAATATCTGCCTCGACCTGATCCTCGCAGAACGCCGGTCTTACCGCGTGTTTACAACGAAGATCCCGACAAGGGACACGATCGAACGGATAATCCATGCCGGCCTTCTTGCTCCCTATGCGGCAGCCGCAATCGGAAATTCAAACGATTATTTCCGGCGGTTTTTCGTAATGCAAAAGGGATCTGCTAGCCTGAATGCGGTCATCCCGATTGTGAAGTCACAGATCGATGTCATGTCCAAAGGTCTGGAGATCGAGATGGAAAAAAATCCAGAACTCCGTGCAAAAGCGATCTCGTTCGTGCAGCGCCTATCAGCAATAAAAAAAATGGGTTTTGTCCCGGGTGTCGGGACGGCGCCGTACTATATTGTCGTTGCTGAACGGAAGGGTTTCCCCCCCGTCGAATTGCAGTCGCTTGCCCACTGCCTCGAGAATATGTGGCTGAAGGCAACGGCTCTTGGTCTCGGATTTCAGATCGTCTCGATTACTTCGCAGATGTCAACTGACCCATCATTCTGCAGGATATTAGGCATACAGGCCGGTGAGTGGGAGCTCATGGGATGTGCGATCGGTTATCCGCAGGAAGAACTTTCTCCATCAGTACGCCCTCCTGTAGAGAATGTGACAACCTGGCTGGAATAATCGTTATTGTTTCCCATCGAACAGAAATTGAAGTGAAAATCTGAACCGGACTTCCCAGAACATTTCGGGGCCGATGGTGCACTGATACAAAATTTCTATGGAAGACCTCAAGAACCGCTAATGGTCCTGCGGGAATACAATTGGGTGAAAAAAAATTTTCCACGTTTGTTCCGGGAAAAATAATTTTATTTTTCCGTACGGACCAGAAAGATTAGAGCGGCAAAAGAGTTTTAAGAATCTTTTCAAATTCAAGTTTATTGATAGGCTTAATCAGGTAACCCGCCGGATGAACAAGCATGGCCCGTGCCCTTACCGATTCGTCAGAATACGCTGTGATAAAGACAACCGGAATTGAAAAACGTTCCTTTAGCATTCGTGCAACTTCGATTCCATCGATATTTCCTTTTAGTTTTATATCTACAAGAGCGAGGGATGGAGGCTTTTTCTCTGCCATGGCAAGCGCCTGGCCAGCGTCAGCAGCTACCCCGGCAACGATATAGCCATTGATTTTTACCATTCTCGCTATGTCAAGTGCGATTATCGCTTCATCTTCAATAATAAGTACATCTCTGCTCAAACGTTCCCACTCTCCGGAAGCATTAACTCAAATTCCTGCAGGGTTTCCCTGTTGATCGAGATCGTCCCGCCCAGTTGTTTTGTGACAAGCGTCCATGCAAGCTGGAGGCCGAGTTCATCCGTTTCAGCCAGATTAAGTTCTTTTGGAAATGGAATGCCATCATGGGAAATTTTTATTGAATAACCGCTTCCCGATCTCACACCACTGATCCGGAGCATCCCCTTAACACCATCTGGAAACGCATTTACCACGGTGAAACTGATCAACTCATTCAGGACAAGACCTATTGCCGTAGCTTTATCGCCGGCAATAGTGATCTGCGACGCCTCAACCACAGAACGGATCTTTCCTTCTTCCGTATGATAAGCGGCGAGAAGTGCACGGATCAGGTTTTGGATATAAATACTGATGTCAATTTCCATTCCCGGACGAGCTTTTCCCATCTGGCTGTAGACCAGCGCGAGCGTCATAATCCGGTTCTGAGTCTCTCTGAGCATTCCACAGGTCAATTCATTCTTGATCGAACCGACCTGAAGCTCGATAAGACTGAGAATGAGCTGGAGATTATCATTGATCCTTTGGTTAATATCGCCGAGCAATGCTTCTTTCTCGTGCAGTGCGTTGCGAAGCGATTGTTCCGCGTATTTGATATCGGTCGTATCTTCAAGAATGATTGTTACCCCGGGAGAGCCGTTCTCAAATACCGTGGGGATAAACTTCACGTGGTAGAACTGATCTTTTCCATCCACCGGCCACCTGATCTCTTTTGCGATTTCTTTTCCTCGTAACGAATCACGTGCAGCCTGGATTGTCCCTTCTTCCGCAAGCAACGCTATTGTATCGTTACCAATTATCTTTCCAAGAATAGTATCCCGGCTTGTTTTTAAGAATTCAAGAAAATGATCGTTAATCTGGATAATTTTGAGATTTTCATCGAGGACTACAATAAATTCTGATGAAAAATCCATCATTGCAGATATCGGAACACGGTGCGAAAGATAGTACATCTTCGCCATACCGATTGTCCGCATCTCGACCTGCCCCGATATGAGGAGCATGTCAAGGTACTTCGCTGCAAGATTCCGGTTAATCTGGAGATTATCAGTAATTTGCCGTATACTCAGGCCCCTTGGTTCATTTTTAAGGAGTTCTTTTATTCTTGAAATATCGTCACTGTCTTCTCCCATACGAACCCCCATGTTCGAATTCTAGGTATGTGCGTCTTTGAATAAAAACTGTATGCATTGACACTAAAAATAATGCAATGCAAAATTATATATACAAATGCGTGGCATCATTATTTGTCAAATTGCACAAACTATTGCCATGCAATAGAAATTGCAATAGACCCCGTCAGAACACCGGCCAGACCGGAATTCTGTAGTCAGGTCAACATTTGAAAAGTGTTGAGCGTCAGGATCGTCAGCGGAAACCGGTGATTAATGTGGCACCAGAAATGAAACTTCAGGACAGTGGTGAAAGTGACCTGCAGAACCGTACGGTCTACAGGGATGGAATTCATGAACAGATCGTCATTCTTGATAAACTCTCACAGAAACTCGATGAGTATTTTGCGTTGAGGTTGATCAAAACTGACGCATGGCGATGAAAATCTGGCAATTACAGATCAGGATCAATCAGACTTGATGGAGTTTTAAAAAATGGAAACAGTTGCTGATTCAAAGGGTAAAAACGAGATGACTATCACTGAAACGACGGCGAATCCGGCACCGCTGGGACTGCTTGCGTTTGGACTGACAACAGTCATGCTGAACCTGCATAACGCAGGCTACTTTGCAATGGGATCAACGATCTTTGCGGTCGGTATATTCTACGGCGGTATCGCGCAGATTATCGCGGGCATCATGGAATGGAAGAAGAATAACACCTTCGGGATGACAGCCTTTATCTCGTACGGGTTCTTCTGGATATCGCTTGTAGGACTCCTCCTCATGCCAGTCTTCGGCTGGAGTGCAGCGGTACCAAAAGAAGCGTTGGTGTCATTCCTCCTGGTATGGGGGTTGTTCTCGTTCGTGATGTTCCTCATCACGCTGAAGCTGACGAGGTCTTTGCAGGTAATTTTCGGTCTGCTGGTAATACTCTTCGCGCTCCTGATAGCAGGCAATGCGCTGGGTAACGTAACGATCCTCCAGATCGCGGGTATTGAAGGGGTAATCTGCGGATTGTCGGCAATGTATACCGGACTCGGACAGATCATGAATGAAGTGTACAAGGAACAGGTAATCAGGCTCGGGTGAAGAAAATGGTAGAAGTACAAGACTTTACAGTAATGTTTGAGAAGAATCCTCTGGCCCATGCGGTCATGGATGCAAACCTTAAGATTGTCATGGTGAACGAAGCATTCAGCAGGATGACTGGATACAGCAGGGACAGGCTGCTTGCAATAAAGTTCACCGATTTCCGATCCCAGGGAATGCTCAAGTATCTCAAGGATTCCGGGGAATCAGTTGTCGATGCAGTGAACGGAAAGCGGATAACTGTCGGCCAGAGCACGCTTGAAACGCCTTCGGGTATCCACGTCGTTCTCCGAACCAATATTCCTCTCCTCGATGAGAAGAATGAACTGAAGTATGTTTATGTCACGTACAACGAGATCACAAAAGTCGTAAAAAGCCAGCAGTTCATGGAAAAAGAGGTCGATGAACTCAGCAAGGTTTATTCGAAGATGGCCGAAGGAGATCTTACCGTACGGTATGAACTTACGAAACCCGATGAGGACACGAAGGAGACCTACGAACAGATCGCCAAGCTCCGCGATGCCGTCAGGGGCATAGTAATCAATCTGGAAAATAATATCGGTGATGTAAACAAACGGATGCAGAATCTCACCTCAACTGCGGCCAATGCATCGACCAGCATCGAAGATGCATCAAAGAGTGTTACCCAGATCGCAAAAGCGATGCAGGACATGAGTGCCGCGGTCGAAGAAATTACCGCGAGCATGGAATCGGTCTCCGCCCTGTCAAAAGAGACCAACGATCTCTCGCACAATGGTGCAGAACTTGCCGGAAAGGCCGAGAAGAGCATGGGCGACATTTCGATCTCGTCAGAGAAAGTGTACCAGATCGTCTCCGATGTTGAGAAACAGATGGGCGAGATCTCCAAGATCGTCCTCCTGATCCGCGAACTGGCAAACCAGACCAACCTCCTTGCACTCAATGCAGCGATCGAGGCTGCACGTGCAGGCGAAGCCGGACGAGGGTTTGCCGTTGTCGCGACCGAAGTCAAATCTCTCGCACAGGAATCGAGAAACTCTGCCGAACGGATCGAAGAGATGATCGGGAACCTCAAGAAGAGCACGGCAAACGCTTCAACTGCAATGGCCGAATCCAAGGTAATCGTCGATCAGGGTGCAAAGATGGTAACCGAGACCGTCCAGTCGTTCAAAAGTATTGCATCGGCAGTCGACAAGGTCGCAAAGAGCGCATCCGAAGTTGCCGCTGCAACCGAAGAGCAGGCCGCAACAACCGAGGAGATCACTGCGAGCATTGCCGAGGTTGCAAACCTCGTCGAGCACACTGCAAAAGAAGCAGGCGACGCAGCTGCAGCTTCCGAAGAATCATCGGCTGCCATTGACGAGATCACCCGCATGGTGGCAACGGTCAACCAGGTAGCTGTCGAAGCAATGGATGCAAACAAGAAATTCAAGGTGGATTAAGGAGGTCCGTTTCATGGCTTCCAAGGCAAGTGAAATACCGGCAGAACTGGAGGGCGTCACCGGCTCACAACGAAAAGAGGGCGGGACCATACAGGTCGTCGAATTCGTCCTTGGCAAAGAACACTTTGCCATTGACCTTTTCGATGTGAAAGAAGTGGTCGAGTACACTTCGATAACCCAGCTTCCCAATGTTCCCCAGTACCTCAAGGGCATCATCGATCTCCGCGGAGAGATTACGACGATCATCGATCTGAAGCTCCGTCTCAACATCACTGAAAACAGTGACGTCGCTGCAGAATCATCGCGGATTATGGTTCTCGATGATAAAATCACCAAATCCAAGATCGGTATCCTTGTAGATGACGTAACTTCGGTGTCGACGTTTGAGGGCAACCAGGTGGATTATACATCGGCATCTGTCAGCAAGGAAGATACCGCGATTATCGGTATTATCAAGCGCAAGGTAAAGGTGAAAGACAAAGAGAAGAACGAACTGATCATCTGGATCGACGTCAAGCAGCTGCTCGCGGATATCAGCGTCGGCTGAAGGTTCCGTTTTCCGGCAAACGGTAGCAGGCGCTATAGTCATGCAATACCCGCGCGTATTGACCAAGAGAACACCTGGTAAACAGGAGTAAAACCAGTAATCTCCGGATTGATGGAACGTAACAAAAAAAGAATCCGTTCCGCACCGGAAATTGTCCTGAATGGATAAAATAAAAATTGCACGTCTCTCCAGCCAAATCAAACCAAGACAGATATGACCAGTGTCCGGACTTGAAACAAATGACCGTACTTTCGATCATGATCGCAGAACCCGATCTCATTGTGGCAAAATCGATGGAGCGATTGCTCCTGGCAAAAGGTCAATCGGTTATCGCCATTACTACGACCGGGGCGGCGCTCCTGAAAGAGGCGGGAAAACATCCCCCGGATCTGGTCCTCGTCAATACGCGTCTCAAGGACGGAATGACGGGCATAGACGTGGCACGGATCCTCAACGACACGTTCGATGTTCCCTCCATACTTATTGCCGCGTACCCGGATGAAATTCTTCAAAGCGAAGTTGATAAGGCAGATATTTACGGGTACCTCATAAAACCATTCAATGAAAAAAATCTTCTTCTTGCGGTCAGAACTGCATCGTTACTGTACCGGAGGGAGAGCGAAATCAGGAGATCCTGCGATTACCTGAAGAGGATTATTGCTACCCTTGATGAGGCGATCATCGCAACGGATTCCAGGCATCGGATAACGTTCATGAATCATGAAGCCGAGAAACTGACCGGCTGCAATGCAGGTGAAGTACGGTCAGCAGATATTTGCGATGTTTTTTGCCCGACGAGGGTGACCGTGGGTACTTCTCCATCAGGTAAATCCGCCGGAAAATCCAACCGCAGCCTACCTTTCGGGCATCCCGGCACTGAGAGTATGAGATCAAAATCCGGCGAGACATATATCATCTCGCATTCCGTCGCGCCCATTCATGACAGTCTGAATCGTGAAACCGGATCGATTCACATGTTCCGGGATATCTCTCACGCCTTTGCAGCAGAAGAGAAGATCCTGAAGGAACAAAAACTCGCATCCCTTGGTATTCTTGCCGGGGGACTTGCTCACGATCTCAACAATATTCTGACAACGATGATGGGGTATCTTTCCCTTTGCCGGATGTCGATACCTGATGGACCGGCAGACACGCATCTCCGCAAACTGGAGAAAAACATTTTTCGCATCAAGGATGTCGCACAGCAGCTGCTGACATTTACCCGGGGTGGAATGCCGGTAAGAAGAAATGTACCGATTCAACCCATCGTATCCAGTGCGATCAGATCAGCGTCCACATCCCCAAAAGTCCTGTACGATCTCAACCTGCCCGATGACCTCTGGCAGGTCTTTATTGACGAAAACCAGATCATCCTTTCGTTGCGGAACCTTATCTGGA
>Ga0187810_10000998_pt1 | contig 10106 bp, 11 predicted proteins | sample NC_wetland_sal_i_9_FD_132963 | JGI IMG/M metagenome (GOLD analysis project Ga0187810, IMG submission 132963) | Wetland sediment microbial communities from Neuse River Estuary, North Carolina, USA - ASW_5 | ecosystem: Environmental > Aquatic > Freshwater > Wetlands > Sediment | place: USA: North...
CGAGCGTGGTCCGAGCGCTATGGCCGTGAGCACCGCTTCGTTCGATTCCCCGCGACCAAGGGGTCCTTCGAGTAACGGCCGGAGTCGGACGAACGTCCATCCCGCGCGGCACGACCCCTCGCGAGAGACTTCCATGGCGGACCCGCAATCGACGCGAATGGAGGGCACCCTGGGCTCCTAAGGACAGAGGGGCGAGCTACCGCTTCCCGGCGCGCTGGGCTCGGCCGCGGGAGCGGCCTCTCCGAGCGCGAGAGGGTTGGCCCGGACGGCCTTTCCGTGCGGTCTTGCGCGGGCGTGCGCCCGGTTCCGCATGGTTCGATCGTTCCCAGGGGAACGAAGGCGCCTTCCCCGGTGACCGTCGCTCGGCCGGGAAGATCGCGGGACGCTTCTCGAGGAACGCGCGCATCCCTTCTTGCTGCCCGGGGGTTTCGAAGAGACGGCCCCACAGCTCTCGCTCATACTCGAGACCTTTGAGACGACCCGGGTCCGTGGCGTGATTGATGAGGTACTTGGCGGCGGCCAGGGCCTCGGCCGGCTTGCTTGCGAGGGTCCTCCCGAGGTCCACCGCGGCCTCCACGAGGTCGGCCGGGGGAACAACGCGGTCGACGAGTCCGTCCTGGAGCGCCTGGGCGGCCCCTACTCGGTCCCCCGTCATGATCCAGCGTCGCGCCCGGACCGGGCCGATGGTGCGCCGCAATCGTTGCGACCCTCCCCAACCGGGAATGACTCCGATATTGATCTCGGGCTGCCCAAAGAACGCATCGTCGCTCGCGATGACGAAATCGCAGGCCTGGACCATCTCGCAGCCACCGCCAACGCAGTATCCCCGGACCGCGGCGATCACCGGGAACGGAGCCCGTTCGAGGAGATTGTAGAGCGTCTGGCCCTTGGCCGAGTGGCGGGCCGAAGCGGCCCGGCTCATCGACAGCATTTCGCGAACGTCCGCTCCGCCAGAGAACGCCTTTTCGCCCGATCCCGTGACGACCACAGCGCGCACCCGTGGGTCGTGGGAGAGCTCGACCACCTTCTCTCGCATCTCGTCGAGCAGGGGGGTGGTCAGAATGTTGAGCGGAGGATGGTTCAATCGGAGGATCACGACCGGACCCCGCCGCTCGAGCAGGATCAAGGATTCGTCAGCGGTCGCGGCAGGGGGCGGAACCGCCGCGGTTTCTCGCGCGCGGTCGCTCTTCGTGGCGGCCACCTCACTACGAACGGCCTCGGGAGCGGCGCCGTGCGGGGCGAACCGCCTTCAGGGTCCGGCGTCCGCGGCGGGAGGTACGGGGAGGTGCGGCGTCGGGCGGGGCGTCGTGCGCCCGAACCCACTCGACGTACCGGGGCCAGAGCTCCTGATGGGCCCGACGGCTCGTCGAAAGGCCGATGTGACCGGAAGGATGCTCGAACCTCCGAACGTCCTTGGACCCAACGTGGTCGAGGACCCGCTCGGTGGACTCGGGCGGAACGAGGTTGTCCTTGAGCCCGACGATCGTGGACACCGGCATGGTGATCCGACTCAAGTCGATCACCTGGTCGTCCCCGTCGAGGGTCCACCCTCCCTTGACGAGCAGGTTTCGCTGATACCCCTTCTCGAGGAACTCGGCATAGGTGGGGCCGGCCATCGGGATGCCGTCCATGTTCCACAGCTCCATCCGCAGGAAGTTCTCGACGAACGGACGATCGTCAAGGCGCTCGAGAAGGCCTTGGAACTTGAGGTAGTTCGTTCGGAGCGGGTCGAGCAGCTGGAACGCCGAGCCAAAGAAATCGGCCGGAATCAGTCCGTAGGTTCGGGCGATCTTCCACGGGTCGAACCCCGGGGCCCGCGCCCAGATGTTGAGGAAGCTCGACTGCGTGTCGAAGTCCAGGGGCGCGGCCATCAGCGAAAGGGTACGAAGGTTCTGGGGGTGCCGGGCCGCGTACATGGCGGCGAAAGTGCCTCCCATACAGTACCCCAGCATGTGAATCCGGTCGACGCGGGCCTCCCGCAGCGTCGCGCGGACCGAGTCCTCCACGTACCCGTTGATGTAGTCGTGGATCCTCAAGTCCTGGTCGAGCACGTTCGGCGTCCCCCAATCGATCAGGTAGACATCCAGCCCTCCGGCGAGCAGGCTCTCGACGACCGAGAGGCCGGGCTGGAGGTCCATGATATACGGCTTATTGATGAGCGCGTAAACACACAATATCGGAGGCCGGCCGCTCGCTGCCACGGCCGATGGTCGACGATAGTGGAGGACCCGCATGCGTCCGTCCCGGTAGACGACGTCGCTCGGGGTCTGTCCGACCTTCACGGAGGGAGGGAAGAGCGCAAGCTCCCACGCCCGTCGCAGCTTGACCGCGAAGTCGACGAATCCCTGGGGCCAGTTCCCGATCGGCGGCCGGCCACCGGGGTCCGGGGAGGCCCGCGCGGTGTCTATGACCATGCAATCGCCCGCAGTACGTTCGGCGGCTTAAAACTCCGCCGCAAACCGGGCGATTACGGCCGCTTCCCGCTCAGGCGAGAAACCTGCTCCGAAAGCTCGCGGACGGCTTGGTTCAGCTCGCTGATCTCCTGCCGTGTGGGGAGGCCGGTCACTCGCCGGAACAGCTCGTCCGAGTCCTTCCAGGTCTTCTGGAGGTCGAGGGAAGTGTCGAGCGATTTACCGAACGCGGCCACGAACGCGGGGCTGGTGAAGTAGATCCGAGTGAGCTTCTGGAAATTCTCCGCGAACTGCTTCGTCACCTCGTCCTGGGCCGAAATGAACTCGTCGAACCCCTTCTCCGGCTGCATCGCGTCGACGAGCCGACGGGTGAGGTCGATCGTGAGCCCGGACCATAGCTTCTGGACGAGCCCCAAGACCTCCCGGTTCCGTTCCGCGAGGGTGGCATCGGCCGGAAGAAAGGGTTTCGCCCAAAGCTCGAGGAGTTCCCGCTGCGGGGCAAGGCTCTTCTCGAACGCCTCGCGAACTCGGCTGCCGACCTCAGCGGACTGGCGGTTCCACTCGTCGAATCGGGCCTGAACCGCCGGGGCCTCCGTCGCCGCGAGTTTCGGGCGCACGGCCTCGGAAAGCGTCGACGCCCATGCATCGTAGCTCTTCCGCTGCTCTTCGCCGAAGCGTCGAAGGAAGTCCGTCACGGTCTCGCCGGTCTCCCGAGCGTACCGAGTCCACAGGTCCAGCCCCTCCTCGATCGGGTTGCGGGTCGCCTCGGACGGCGGGACCCGATCGGGTGGAGCATCGACGGGGGGAGTCTTGGTCCTCGGGGGCGAGCGCGCGTGGGTCTTCCGCTTCGGCATCCTTCCTCGTATGAGCGGGAACTCCTTACCCTTCCGGTCCGTTTAGGTCGCGCGGCCGGTGCGCTTCTCCGTCGGTTCGCGGGCGCTGACGGGCACATCAGTCCACTTCGGCATCCCGCCGAAGAGTGGGAAGTTCTTCTGCATTCGGGCGAGGAAAGCGAACTGGGCCTCCCCCATCTCCGAGAGCCGCTGGGTCGTAGCGAACGTCTGTTCCAGCATCTCCTTCCGGACGTTCTGGAACCACCCCAGATACGTCTCGAGCTCCTTGAGGTAAAGCTCCGTGGCCTGATTCACGGCCTTTGCGACCTGGTCCCAACCCTCGCTCATCTCGCTTTCGTCTCCTTTGTTCTCTTTCATACCTACCTACCCGGTTTCCGTCACATGAATCCATTGCTCGCGTCGGAGCGACTCGCTTCGGGGCGCTTCCTTCCTGCTCGTGTCTGCCGGTGTACCGCCGTCGACCCGGTCGTCGTCCGGGTTCGGCTCGTCCGCGCGGCACGAACCGCCGTGGGATTTGCGAGGTGGCCCTTGACCCATCGGTCCACCTCGGCCGCCAGGTCGGGTGCGGAGATCCCGAAGGCGTTCCGCACGAACGACCGGGTCGCCTCCCAGGGTGTGGCGTAGATCTTCTGCAGGACCTCGTACCGCTCGTACGCCTGTCGCATCTGCTCCTCTACGGCCTGCGTCACTGCTTCGGTGGAGCCCCAGGGGATGGGGGACTCTGGGTGGGTGGCTCCAGGCAGGATGACGAGGACCTCGCGGCCAGCAAACTCGGTGAGCCCGCTCACCTGGCCGTTCGGCGATACCCTTCGGCTGCCGATAATCTTGCCGTCTGACCCAAGCTCTAGCCTCATAGATTCCTGTGATTAATACAGTACTGCACAATATATATTTAACTTCTCTCTAGAGGTCAGCCTCCGGGTGTGTCCCTCGAAGCGGGCACGCCACGCCGGTCGACCCCCCGCAGACGTCCGGTCGGCCCCCAAGAAGAAGTAACCGTCCCGTATACCTCTGCGATGCGCTAAGTTCAAGCGTTGATTCCGCCCACAGAATCACGCGCGATCCGAGAGACGGCGATGGTGGACTCGTGCTACATTTGCAGAAGGACGCAAGCCGATCTCGACCGGCTCAATGAAGAGCTTCGCGCCAGGGTGTATTTCTCATACTTCAGCAATGCACGGAATCAAATCGATGAGCAGCAGAGGAGATTCGCCTTTCTGCAGCGGCTCAAGGACGAGGAGGGCGGGGACCCGCACTTCCGAATCAACGCCCAGCAGGTCTTCGGCGACCCGAAGGCCTACGAGAAGCTGATGCCCTGGATCGGCCCCCTCATGGAGATCGCCAACGCGACCGAGCTGCGTTCGGATGACACCCGGACGATCGGTCGACTAGTCGAGGAGTTGCTCGATGAGGAACATCGGCTCGCCTCCAAGATGGAGCAAGGATTGAATCAGCTCAGGACCGGGTTTCCCAGCGGGGGAAAGTTCCCGTTGGTCCTCGAGAGCGTAGCCTACACCTTTCCGGTCGAGTGGTCCGTCGACAGCTATCCGTTCACCTGGCACGCGAGCCAAGCCAACGATCGCGAACCACTCCGACGGCAACCCGGGGAATCGAAGGCCACGGTGGAGGTCCAACTCCACCTCTGCTCGGTCTGCCAGAGGTTAGCGGGCGGAGCGGAGCGAGTCCCTCCTGCGTAGCTTCGCGCCGAGCCGAAGCCGGTTGCCACGGGGTGGGTTGGAACGGGGTGCCCCCGTCATCCTCGACCAGAGTCGAGCCACAACGTACGCCGGTCTTCGCCTGCACTTGGCAACAACACATCACCGAGAAGACGGTCGCTGGTACCGACCCGGTGGACGAGCCATCCCTAGAAACCCTCCTTTGAGCCGATGCTAGCCGAATCTGAGTAACATTCATAACCTGAAACTGCAACTACCGCACGGCCCGCCGGTTGCCCTCACCACGGGGGCCGAGGAGACGTGCGCGGTGGTAACCTGCATCCCCGCGACCGGTGCTGCCTGCGACCCGGGTGACATTGCGTGGGTCATCGCGGCGACGGCGCTCGTCATGATCATGACCCCCGGGTTGGGATTCTTTTACGGAGGACTTGTCCGGCGGAAGAATCTCGTCTCGACCATCGTTCAGTGCATGGCGATCTTCGCCGTCGTGAGCCTGGCGTGGGCGATATGGGGCTACACGTTGGCGTTCGGCCCCTCCGTGCTGGGAGGGTTCATTGGAAACTTCCAGTTCTTCGCTCTGAACGGGGTCGGCCCGGCGGCGAATACCGCCTACTCCTCCACGATCCCTGCCCTCTTGTACTTCGCCTTCCAGCTGAAGTTCGCGGCCATCACGCCGGCCTTGATCATTGGGGCATTCGCCGGACGGATCCGCCTGAAGCCTCTCCTCATCTTCATCCTCGCCTGGGTGACGTTCATTTACTTCCCGATCGCCCACTGGATCTGGGGAGTCGGCGGATGGCTGCACGTCATGGGCGTGGAGGATTTCGCCGGCGGAATGGTGGTTCATACGAGTGCCGGCGTGAGTGCGCTCGCCGCAGCGCTCGTCATTGGCCGTGGGATGGACTTTGGCAAGGAGAGTCGCCCGAACAACGTCCCCTACGTGATCCTCGGAACGGCCATCCTTTGGTTCGGCTGGTTCGGATTCAACGCGGGCAGTTCTCTTTCGGCCAACGATATTGCGGTCAACGCGCTGGTCACCACGAACCTAGCGGCCGCCGCGGCCGGAATGAGTTGGCTGGTGATGGACTGGATCGTGAAGGGCAAGCCCTCCGCGGTAGGGATGTGCGTAGGTTTTGTCTGTGGTCTCGCGGCCGTAACTCCGGCCGCTGGCTACGTGGGTCCCCAGCTGTCGATGGTCATCGGGGTCGTGGCCGGGGTCGGTTGTAACCTCGTGGCGAATTGGAGGGCCCGGTCCCGGTTGGACGATTCCTTGGACGTGTTCGCTTGCCATGGCGTAGGCGGGGCGTGGGGAACGGTGGCGACCGGGCTCTTCGCGTCGACCGCTATCAATGCGGCCGGCCAGAACGGTCTCGTCTATGGGAACCCTCACTTCGCGTTGCTTCAGTTGTTCGCGGTGGCCGTCGTGGCCGCCTACGCCTTTTTCGGGACCTACGTGATCCTTCACATCATCAACTTCTTCTCGCCATTGCGGACCAGCGCCGAGGAGGAGCGGGCCGGCTTGGACGAGGTCCACTTCGGAGAGGAAGCGTACTATCCCGCCTCGGAGTGAGCGAGGCCGAACAAGGTCGATCCCGACCTTGCGACGCGACCCTTGGTTAGCGCAGCCTTCGTCGGACCAGGCTCCCCTTACGTGAACGAGGCCGGGGTCACGCTCCCGAGCCCGCATACGCGGAGAACGCTACGCTTCGGGAGTGGACACGGGGGGTTTTGTATCGTAAAGGGTTCAGAACTGCCCCTAATAGCGCCTCATCGGGCCGGCCTGCCTGCCGTTCGACGCAGAGGATGTCTGGCCCTTAGGGGTGTCGCCTGCCGGCGCTATCGTTAACTCGCAAGAGATCACATGACCCGACGGCCGTCGAGAGATTTGCTGCGAAGGGTCGGCAATCCTCGACACCGAATGTTGTCTGCATCATTGGCTGACGGAGCATCCCGGGAGACGAGGCACGATTCAGTCGGTCGAAAGCTATACTACTCGCTGCTGTGCAGCCGGTTTCCGGTGGGGGATTCCTAGACGCCCGCGTGACCACTGAGTCGCCTGCTGCGGTGAGCCTCATCTTGTAATCGGCCTGTGCCCTCATCCCGCGGATTGCGGTCCCGTCATCGGCCGCGCGCGTCTAACATCAAGCCGGCGGCGGCCAAACTCGTACTTTATGCCACTCGCGAAAGTGTGGCGTCTCATGCCTGGGAGGAACCACGCAACGAGCGGCGCGCAGAAGTCTGCCAAAGGGTTCACGCCAGAGGAACGAGCCGCGATGAAGGAGCGCGCCCAAGAGCTGAAGGGGCGCCCGCGAGCCGGCAAGGCGGACGGGGAACGCGACGTGCTCGCTAAGATCGCCGAGATGCCGGAACCGTATCGCGCCATGGGCGAGCGGCTTCATGCCGTCATCATGTCCAATGGCCCATCCCTCTCGCCGAGAACCTGGTACGGAATGCCCGCGTATTCCAAGGATGGCGAGGTCGTTTGCTTCTTCCGGGGAGGGGAGAAGTTCAAAGAGAGGTACATGACGCTCGGTTTCAACGATGCGGCAACCCTCGACGAGGGTCACCTGTGGCCGGTTGCGTTCGCGCTGACGGAAGTGACCGCGACCGAAGAGGCGACGGTCGCCTCTCTTGTGAAGAAAGCGTTGGGCTGAGAATTGGGCTCGTCGTAGACACTTCACAGTCGCTACTGGCCGGGCGCTGATTGCGGTCCCGTCATCGGTCGCGCGCGTCGCTCGCCCGGCGGAGCAGCCTGGGAGTGTTCCCTCCCTCATGACTAATATGCAGAACCACCTCCGGGTATTGGTGCCCCGGGACAAGGTCCTTAATTGGCTGCTTGAACCGGACCAGCCGTCCATCCGATATCTCGCCTTGACCCGGCTCGTCGGTCGGAAGGAGACCGACCCCGAGGTGCGGGAGGCGAAGGCGCTCATCCCGTCTGTCGGTTGGACGGCGGACATCCTGAGCCGCCGCGACCCTGCCGGCTGGTGGGTCCGCGATCGCGGGTGGCTCGAGCCGCGCTTCACGGGGACTCACTGGAACATGCTAGCGCTGGCAGACCTCGGGGCGACGCGCTCCATCCCAGAGGTGGCCGCGTCCGCCGAATACTGGATGGCCAAGTCCCCGCTCCAAGGAGGGGGCGTCGGCGGGTTCGGGAAGGGGAAGGGGCACCACTGCTACACCGCCAACATGGCCCGGGGACTCATCCGCCTCGGTTACGCCGAGGACCCCCGCGTCCGAAAGACGCTCGACTGGTTGGTCAAGACCGCTCACCCGAAGGGGGGCTGGTCGTGCCGGTTCGTGAAGGACGGCCCCGCGCCGAGCCGGACGCTCGACGCATGGGAGGGATTGGCTGCGTTCGCGGCCTATCCTCGCTCGAAGTGGACCCCGGCGATGACAGCCTGCGTCGAGCGGACGGCCGAGTATTACCTTGAGCACGAGCTGCACGTGCAGGGAGACCGGTACGAGCCCTGGTACCGCTTCCATTGGCCTGTCCACTACTATTACGACCTGCTGATCGGACTGGACGTCCTGACCGCGCTGGGTTATGGAAAAGACCCTCGCCTCGGATTCGCGCTCGACCTTCTTCGCAGGAAGAGGCGGCCCGACGGCCGGTGGAACCTGGACGCGGACCAGCCGGATCCGGACCCCGAGACCGCTGCCTTCTACGGGAAGAACCCGAAACAGCGCCCCACCCCGCTCTCCTTCGAGATGGCGGGCGGACCGAGCAAAATGGTCACGCTCCGAGCTCTGGTCGTGCTCTCGCGCGTGGAGTAGGCGCCGGCTGCTCCGCGCTCCTCGCGGTCCGCCCTCGACCGCGCGCGTCTCCCATCAAGTTCGCGGCGCGCTTCGCTCGACCGTCTCCTCGCTCCCTTCAGTCGCTCAGCGACCATGAGAGAGACACGGCCGTCCGCATCGCTCGCGCTGCTCCGCGGACGACCTGCGCTCTTGTTTCGCATCGACGAGGGCGGCGGAGCGGTCACACCGTTCTCGCGTCCTTGAGTTCTCCTCGAAGCAAGCCGTAAACCCAAACGTCCGTCCAGGTCCTCCCCACCCGCGCTTCTCCCCGAAGGGTTCCTTCTTGGCGAAAGCCGAGCTTTCGCAGCATCGCCACGGACTGATTGTTACCCGAGACCACCTTCGCGAGAATACGGTGAATTCGCATCGATTGGAATGCGAACCGGCATGCCAACCGGACCCCTTCAGTCCCGTACCCTCTTCCCCAGTACTTTCTCTCTAACCAGATGCCGATCTCGACCCTCTTTTCGTCGCGTGACCAGTCCATGAGGCGGACTTGACCAACCACTTCGCTACTGCCTGCGACCACTATCGCGAACGAGAACCCTTCACCGGCTTGTTGTTCGTCGAGTACCCGTCGCACGAACTGCAACCCAGTTTCGCGCTGGACGCGTGGCGGCAGATACTTCGTCGCTCGGGGATCCCGGAGAACTCTGTTCAGCATGGGCGAATCCGCTAGCGTCAAGGGTCGGATGGTGACCAGAGTTCCACGAAGCGTCACGCTCATCGCGGTCGTGTCATCGAACGCGCGGTCCCTTCATGAAGGTCGCGCGGCCACCGCCGCCCGCGCGACCATCATGAGGGCACGGCCTCGGGCCTCGCTCGAATCGCCCGCCCGAGGCCTCCGCGCTCACTCCGTGTCGATGACCGCGATGAGCGCGCCAGGCGCCTCCGACGCCGCGGCCCCGTTCCCCGTCGGCTCGCTCCCCGCCGGCCGCTTGCGTGCCATCGCGGAAACGTGTCACGCCCAATCGAACGTGCGCGGTCTCCCCTGCCCACTAACGACAAATAGAGACTCCGAGTACCTTGGTTTGACCTCCCTGGTAGAGCACAGGCGGTCGGAATGAAGACCCTCCTGCTCGCAATCATCATCGCGGTCGTCGTCTGCGCGGGGATTGCCTCGGCGGTTGTTGTCGCGCCCCTGGTCGATCCTTCCTCGCAGGCCGGCGGGGTACGTTCCTGGTGGAGTACGAGTTTCAACGGCTGCTGTTTCGATGACGGCATCCGTAACGCTGCGATCACAACTCCACCGCTCATTCATGCAGGCACCTCGACCCTCTACCTAGTGGGATCGGTTTCTGTCAGCGGGTGGACCCGCTGGAACGGGACGGCAAACGTCACTGGGAATTGCCCCTCTGCTACCGGTC
>Ga0187810_10001000_pt1 | contig 10095 bp, 4 predicted proteins | sample NC_wetland_sal_i_9_FD_132963 | JGI IMG/M metagenome (GOLD analysis project Ga0187810, IMG submission 132963) | Wetland sediment microbial communities from Neuse River Estuary, North Carolina, USA - ASW_5 | ecosystem: Environmental > Aquatic > Freshwater > Wetlands > Sediment | place: USA: North...
CCGGAGGTACTCTTGGAGCGGAAGTATAGGCAGCGGGGTTATCAGGACTCCGATAAGCCTCAGAAAAAAGAAAAACGGGCACCGGAAGGACATCCACGACAGGATCAGATCGGGCCGCGGACGCCGCGCATGGTCGGTACGATCACACGCGCGCGCTGTTCGAATTGCGGCACTGTGCTGCTGCCGGGATTCGACCCCAACGGGAAATGCCTGAAGTGTGGATTCGATCTGCATTGCTGCAAACAGTGCGCGTATTTCGACAGCGGAGCGCGGTTTGAATGCATGCAGCCCGTGCCGGAACGCATCGCGCGCAAGGACCAGCGCAACGAATGCACGTTCTACGAGTTTCGCAGAACCGTGGAAAAAGACACCGCGCCTTCCGCCCCGGCAGCCGCAGCCTCCGCGCCCGCGCCCAGCGCTTCGCGACCCACCGACGCGCGCAAGGCGTTTGAAGATCTGTTCAAGAAGTAGGATTCCGCCCGCAAAAGATTTTCCTCGTTGCTCTTTGCGCATTTCTGCGCCGCCGTTTTGTTTGCAACCGTTCGCCCAGATTGCTATTCTTAGTTTAACGATGCGTCTGAGTATCAGACGACGAGTCGCTCACCCTTCCGTACTTTCCGTTGAAAGGTGCCCCATGAAGATTTCCATCAGCTACAAGCACTTGGATTTGCGCGAGCCTGTTGAGGAGGAAGCTGAGCGCTGCATTGAGAAGTTGGGTCGGCTGCTGAAAAATTTCGCGCCCGATCTTGTCCAGCTCCACGGAAGCATCCAGCGACGCCCCCGCAAGACGGAATACCTGTTTTCGCTGAACCTTTCACTGCCCACCGGCGTGCTGCATTCCACCGGCAGCGGGCCGGATGTTCGCGCCGGCGTCAAAATGGCGTTCGCCGAAATCGAGACGCAGGTGAAAAAGCACCTGGCGCGTCTGCGTAAACACTACGAGTGGAGTCGCCGCCGGCCGCGCGCTCGCGAAGTGGCGTGAACGCGCGCACGCGAAGTTGGCGCCGCCGTGACTGCAAGAATGGTTGCGCCCAGGAAAACAAATCGCTTCCATTTTGTAACCTTATATGCACGCATAGTCATCTTCCTCTCTCAGTGGTGTAGCACCTTCACAAAGTTGGAGAAATCAGCAGTAAGTTCCTTCTTGAGAAGCTTCTAGTTGTCGCCAATAGGGCTTTGGTCGAAATAGCCTTTCTTGGAGCGTAGCGTCTACCACGCGTGGTTGGAGTAGTCAATGCGTTTATGCGCTTTTTGATCTGACACGAGGTTCATACGGACGATTTCCGAACTCTTCTGGGCAAGTTAGTATTCATTCAATCTGACGCCCCTCCCATCTTTTCGTCTGTGTTGGTCAGTTCAGCAGGGCGAGCAATTTCTGGGCCGAGGCGTATTGCGGATAATTTGGCGGGATAGCTTTTAGAATCGCGCGCGCCGATCGCGCGTCACCTGTCTCCGCCAAAGCTTGAGCGAGAGCGCACTGCGCGTGAATCTTGCAGCTGAGGATCAAACTGAGACGCTGCCCGGCTACAGCCGGTCTTGTGTTCGACCGGCCTTTTGTTCTAGTGTCATGGCCGCTATGACCCAAAAACTTCTACTCGCAATGACTTTGGCACTGACAAGCCTGGGCTCGGCCGGCTATGCTTCGGCGCAGCGAGCCTCCGGAGCGCATCGGCTCACCATTGAGCAATTAATCGACATCAAGCATCCGTCCGACCCCATCTGGTCGCCCGACAATCGCCACGTCGCGTTCGTGTGGGACCGGGCCGGCGTCAGCAACCTGTATCTCGCCGATGCCGACGGCCGAGGCCAGCCCGTGGCGCTCACATCGTATCCAGAGGGCCAAGGTGGCGGCGCCTTCTGGAGCCGCGATGGACAGGTCCTGTACTTTCCACGCGGCGGTGATTTGTGGCAGGTCTCGATAAATGGCGGAGAGCCGCGACCCGTGTGGAGCACCCCAGCTTCGACGGCGGGCATCGCCGTGTCGCCCGACGGCGCGCGAGTAGCATTCGTGCGTCCTAGTGAAGGGTCAGCCGCGGGGTCGCCTCGCGGAAGAGATCTCTGCGTGCGATCGTTCGCCGACGGAGCGGAGTCGCGTGTGGCGCACGATGACGTAAGCATCGGCGGGATCAGTTGGTCCCCGGATGGGTCGCATCTGGCCTACTCTGCAGGTTCGCAGATTATTCATCACGATGAATCGCCGTCCTACTCCGGTGCGAAAATCATCTACACAGTTACGGAGCGTACGCAGGGCCATATCTTTGTGGTACCGGCCGGGGGAGGCCAAGCTGTTGCGATCAATGTGCCAGGCGGATTCGGGAGCATGCGATGGGTTGACGCAACGCATTTGGTCTTCGCGAGAGAGTCGAGCGACTACAAGAAGCGCACCGTCTATGTTACCGACATCGAAGGCGGCGCGGCCCGCGTGGTGCACGAGGATGTCGAGGAAAAGTTCTGGAGTATTCCCGGCGATGCGGGCGACGCTCCGCAGCCGTCTCCCGATGGCCGTTGGCTCGCATTCCTGAGCGATCGAGACGGGTGGGATCACCTGTACGTCATGCCTGCGGCCGGTGGCGAAGCGGTCCAGATCACCAAGGGACACTTCGAAGCATGGCGTCCTTCGTGGTCGCACGACAGCACGCGAATTGCATTCGACGCGAATGAGGCGGATCATCCGGGCGATCGGCACCTGGGTATTGCGACGATTGGCAACGATCCGGCGCAGGCAACGGTTATTTACGTTACGTCGGGCCGTGGCACCGACACTGAACCCTTGTGGTCGCCCGACGATCAGCGCCTTGTGTATCAGCACACCGACCCGCATAACTCTGCGGACCTCTTCGCCATTGACTCACGGGCGGGGGCCAAGCCGGTGCGGCTCTCCGATTCGATGCCGTCGGGCATGGATCGCACGGCGTTCGTCGAACCTCAGTTTGTCCATTATCCCGGGGCGAACGGCGACCAGGTGCCGGGCTGGCTGTTTGTGCCGAAGGACCTGGACCGCACCAAGAAACATCCGGCAATCTTGTGGATTCACGGCGACGGCATCAACCAAAACTACGACGGCTGGCACATCGAGCGAAACTACGCCGTGTACTACAGCTTCCACCAATATCTGCTGCAGGAAGGCTATGTCGTTTTCGCGCCCGACTATCGCGGCAGCATCGGCTACGGCCGCGAGTGGCGCGATGGCGTTTACAACGACATCGGCGGGAAAGATGCGAGGGACGCATGGATGGCCGCGAATTACCTGAAGACGCTCGATTACGTCGATGGCGACCGCATTGGAGTTTGGGGTTTGAGCTACGGAGGCTTTTTCACGCTGGTGGCGATGACCGACCAGCCGAAGCTCTTCTGCGCAGGCGTTGATGTCGCGGGCGTCGTCGATTTTGCGATGTATTACACTGACCCGTATCACAGTGGCTGGACGGCAAGCCGCATCGGCACACCCGAGGACAACCCCGAGGTCTATGCGAGGACCGCACCAATCGCGCATATCGACTGGCTCGAGCGGCCTTTGCTCGTGTTGCACGGCACCTCTGACGTGAACGTGCCTTTTCTCGAATCGGTGCGCTTGATGGACGAGGTGCTAAAGAAGGGCAAGGGCGGCCTGGTCTCGTTCATGATCTACCCGGGCGAGTTTCATTATTTCACGCGCGCACATGTGCTTTCCGACGCGTGGCACAGAGTTGACAGCTTCTTTGCCGCGCACTTGCTCAGTGCGAGCGGAGCGTGCCGCTAGAGTTGCGCAGAAAAAATGAGTTTGCACGGTCATCCCGGACTCGAGCCGAAGTTTGACCGGCATGAGAAATCCTTCCTTTCCGCCTGCCTTGACGGATCGAAAACTGGGTCGGCGGCAGAACCATAACTTGAAGAATGTTGCGCTTTTTTGGTTACAAATGTGTACAGGTCTGCGTCTTAGATCTGTGGGGGTGCGGGCCTGTATCTTCCACCGCGAGTCGCTGAGAATTGGGAGGGCGCGGCCTTGACAGCGGAAGTTGTCCGCAGTAGGCTCCGGAAAATTGGGGACGGCTTCGTGTGTCAATTGCTTTTGATTTAGGTCACGCGTTGTCGGGTTTTTGGGGGGTCATCGAGCCTCATCAGGTTTGTGAACATGCGGTTCTCTTCTTTCGCCGCCTGCCGCGAGCCTTCCGGAGTACGTTTAAAAATAGGGGGTGTTCCATGTGGAGAAAGGCATTCCTTCGAAGTATTTGTCTGTTCCTTTTGCTTCCAGGCTGCGCATTTGGACAGGCGCTGGTCACGGGAAAAATCGCTGGCACCGTGACCGACTCCTCCGATGCGACGGTCACCGGAGCAAAGGTCGTGGCGTCTGGAAGTGCGTTGATGGCGCCGCAAACGACAACGACAAAATCTGACGGCAGCTATCTGCTGAATCTCCTGCCGCCCGGCGTCTATACGGTCACGATCACCGCGACTGGCTTCGAGACCTACGTGCAGCAAAACGTGGAAATCACGGCAGGGTTCACGGCCACCGTCAATGCCAAAATGCACGTCGGCGCGGTCACCGAACAGGTTACCGTGAACGCCGCCCCTCCCGTGGATGTTGCCACAGCCACAACTTCGACGACTTATGGAACTGCCTTGCTTCAAAACATCCCGACGGGAAATGATCCGTGGTCCACGGTTGCTTTGACCGCAGGCGAGACGCAAGACCAAATGGACGTGGCCGGGTCAAAGAGCTTCTACCAATCCACCACAGAAGTGCATGGCAGTCTTCCAGGACAGCAATCCTATAGCTTCAACGGCCTGGCGATGAACTGGCCCGAAGGCTCCAATAGTTATACGACCTTCTACATCAACCGGGATGATCTCCAGGAATTCCACGTTGAATCCGACGGCGCGCAGGCCAACGTCAGCGTAGGTGGCGTGTACATGAACATGGTCACGCGCTCGGGCACGAATCAGTGGCACGGGGACGCCGCTGCTTACTATCTGACCAGCCAATTTCAGTCCACGCCGAGCTACCCGGTTTTCGGCGGGACCGTGACAAGGGTCGGCACTCCCTTTCAGATGTCGCGCGACACCACGGTGGATGGGGGTGGACCGATCATCAGCAACAAATTGTGGATTTTTGGTTCCTACGGGCGATACGACACAGTTGAGAACAACGTGGCCATCCCCAATCTCGATGGGACCACCACGCATTCGTCCAATCACCAGTCCAACACCCTGGCGCGCCTGGACTATCAAATCAACGCAAAGAACCGCGTGAACTTTAACTGGTGGTGGAACGAACAGAACCAATTCAATCGCTTCGACGCGACGTTCCCAACTGCGAATGCCACTTGGCAGCAGATTGAGCCTGCCTACATTTTGCAGGGCCAATGGACCAGCCTTCTGACTTCCAATCTCTCGCTCGATACGCGTCTGGGCTGGAACCACCTGCTGTTTCCTCTGATGTACGAGCCGGGTGTCGGACCGAACGCCATCCCGATTTCTGATATTCAAACGGGCACGCTGACCGGCGCCGCGATCTTCCAACAGATCAACAACACGGACGTGATCGCTCTCGCTTCGACGGCTTCCTACAGCAAGTCCAACTGGGGAGGAACTCATTTGTTCCAGTTCGGCTACGAGTTTACCGACGGCCGCAACCGATACCTCTATCTTGCGAATCACAACTTGGAGGAGTTTCTGAATAACGGCGCGCCCTTCGAAGTGACCGTATACAACACGCCCTCCGACGCGCGCGAGGTCTACCACAACAATTCGTTTTTCGCTCTGGATTCGTGGACCATTAAGCGGCGGCTGACACTAAGTCTCGGACTTAGGTATGAGCACTACAACACCTTTAATCCCGCACAAACCCGCGTGGCGGCGACGGATTTCCCGACATTGTTCCCCGCGCAAAGCTTCCCGGCATCGGGGAACATCACCACCTGGAATACGGTTTCGCCGCGGATTGGCGTGGCCTTCGATCCGACGGGGAAAGGCGATCAGGTATTCCGCGCTTCCTTCGGAATCTACGAATTGCAACAAGGGACCGGGCCGGCAGAAGCGGTGAACCAGAACGCCTTCAGCGGCAAGACCTACGCATGGGGCGGAGCGGTGGACTCCAATGGTCTTCCCACCGGCTTCCTCAGCGGTCCCCTGCTCAATGCCTTCGGTGGCGTGACCACGATGATTGATCCCAAGCTGAAGCGCCCCTACTCGGAGGAAATTTCCGCCGGGTACGAGCGAACCATCTTCAAGGACATCAGGATCGGCGTCAATTACTACTTCCGCGTGACGAAGAATCAGATGGGTACTCCCAATCTCTCCACTCCCCTGAGCGACTGGACTCCGATCACCGCGCTCAATGGCGTGACCCTCATGAATCCGATTACCAAGCAGCCATTGACGGTCTATCAATTAAAGTCCGGCGATATCGGACTTTTCAACTCTGTGCTCACGACCATTCCGGCGTTTGACGACAATCGCTACGATGGAGTGGACTTCACCGCGGAGAAGCGTTTGAGCCACAATTGGCAGGTCCTGACCGGCTTCACGGTTTCACGCAACACGGGCTTGCTCAACAGCGGGAGCGGCGACAACTTCAACGATCCGAACCTCAACATTGGCGCCGCGAATAGCTACCTGAACTTCGACGCCACGTACGTGTTCAAGGCCGCTACAACTTATGTTATTCCAAAAATCGGCGTGAGCTTCAGCGCGAACTACCAGCACTACAGCGGCTATCCATTCCAACCTGTGGCCGTCATCCCCGGGTCGTTTACCACGGGATCGGGCTCCACGCAAACCACCACTACCGTACTAAACGAGGGGTCGGAAACAGTCGCCTTGTTGCCCGCCGGCTCCATGCGCCTCCCCGATCGCGATTCGCTCAACTTGCGGTTTTCGAGACCCTTTACGCTTCGCGACCGTTTCAAATTCGAGCCGATCGTGGACTTGTTCAATATCACTAACAGTGCTTCCATCATCAACGAGCTGAATTCCTACGGGACGTATAATTACGTCGCCAGCGCCGGCAACCCTGTGGGTTTCTCCGCAGCATCCAGCTACTTGCAACCCACCGACATGCTCAATCCGCGAGTGATGCGCCTCGGATTGAAGATCAGCTTCTAGACTTGGCCGTGCTTCCGAGGACCGCCGGCCAGCGAGCGCTACAACTCGCCGAGCCGGCGGTCCTCTTCGATTTCCTGAAGCCCGCCTACCTTTCGACCGCAAGGGCCCTTTGCCCGCCAATAGGGAGGCACCCGATGAAGCGTCTTCTTCCAAGCTGTTTGTTCGCGGTGGTTTGCGCTGCCGCAATATTTATGTTCAGCGAGAGCGGCATTCCTGCCCAAGGTTTATCGGGTTGGAACGCCACGGCTCCCGCTCACATGCCGTTCAAGGTCCGGCCGGTTGCAACGTTTTCCATTGTCGCCATTGATCCTTCGAATGGCGACATGGGCGTGGCTGTCGCTTCTCGTTACTTCTCCGTTGGTTCCGTGGTGCCGTGGGCGGAGGCGAGCGTCGGCGCAGTCGCCACGCAAGCGGACGTTAACGTGGGTTACGGGCCCAAAGCAATCAAGTTGCTGGAACAAGGTCTTACAGCCCAAGCTGTTCTAAAGCGGCTGCTCGACGAAGACACATTCCCCGGCAAGGACGGACGCCAAGTGGCGGTGGTGGACGTTCACGGCAACATCGCTGCCTACACCGGCCCGAATGCTCCGCATTGGGCGGGTGACCGCCAAGGCAAAACGTGGTCGGCGCAAGGCAACATTCTCGTCGGGCCGCAGGTGCCCGAATCGATGGGGAAGGCATTTGAAGCCACGCACGGCGAGCTGGCGGAAAAACTGTATGCCGCACTCAAGGCCGGCGACGCAGCGGGCGGCGACGCTAGGGGGCGGCAATCGGCGTCCATGCTGGTTGTTCGAAAACAGGGAGGCCGGAATACAAACAACGACCGCTACATTTACATCAACGTGGACGACAATCCGAATCCTTTTGCTGAACTGCGCCGCCTGCTGGATCTAAACCTCGCCTATAACTATCAGGATCAAGGATTCAAATTGCTCGCCAGTGGAAAGATGCAGGAAGCGCGCGATTTCGTCGAGAAGGGCGTCCACTACTCGCCGAACGAGTCCGACGGCTACATGAGCCTCGGCTTCATCGAGTACGCGCTCGGACACCAAGATGCCGCCCTCCAAGATTTCCAGAGGGCCAAGGGGATGGATCCAAAATTCAAGGATGAATTCAACGCCGAAGCGAACTTTGAGCCGGCGTTCAAGAAGATCCTGAACGATTCGGCGTTCATGCAAAAGCTCTTTCCAAAGAACTGAGCGGCTTTGGCGCGCATGAGCACACCCCGCAGATGGCCCCGCAAGTGGATTGGGTGGGGAGATCAGGCGCCTGTGCCTCACGAATATTCTGTCCAATGCTCGAGTTGAATGGATTCAGCCTTGTGCGACCGGCTTTAAATCCGCTCGAACTCTTCGAATGAAATCTGGCGTTATTTGACGGTCGAATTTTCGCCGAACGAACGCACCTGATCGCTTGAGCTGGCCCCTGGCTCCGCGCACGGAACCATTCGACACCCGAATCAACTGACTCCACGGGTTGCGAATCCAGCAGTGGAGCGAGCGAACTCACTCGGCGCCAGATGTCCCAAACTGCGCGGCGTGCTGCATTCCACCGGCAGCGGCCCGGATGTCCGAGCCGGCGTCAAAATGGCGTTCGCCGAAATCGAGACGCAGGTGAAGAAGCACCTGGCGCGTCTGCGTAAACACTACGAGTGGAGTCGCCGCCGGCCGCGCGCTCGCGAAGTGGCGTGAACGCGCGCACGCGAGGTTGGCGCCGACGTCTTGTCGGGCCGCGCGCCCTCACAGCAGGCCTCCGCTTGCCGCCGCGCCGTTTGGGCACGGGAGCGCATTGGCGCGCAGGAATCCCGCTGCGCGCGGTTGCGGCGAGCGCGAGCAATCGGTACAATCATCTGATTGTTTAGCAGGGGCGTAGCTCAGTGGTAGAGCAGCGGCCTTTTAAGCCGAAGGTCGTGGGTTCGATCCCCACCGCCCCTACCAGCCTTCTCGTTTTCTCCTAAGGACTTGCGAAACGCGCGAGACAGCAAGAGGCAGCAATATGGAGCAAGTAGTGTCGGCCATTGAATTCGAAGCATCACGGTACGGATGGCAAGGCGACCACGATAACTAAATTCTGCAACCCTTGTTCCGCTTGTCGATAGGGAACGGTTCTGACCCATTTTCCGATAATCCGACTTGAACGAAACCGCCCGCGCGGCGGCTTAAAAACTGATCGCTCACAGTAGGGAGCAAGGGCTGACAAGGGCGGACGCGCGGGCGCCGAATCATGCTCGTTGTTATTGGCTGCCCCTGGCGTAGCGGCATTTGACGAGGCGTCAGTTTGTCAGCATGCTGTGGCGGATGGCGAGGCTGCTGGTTCCGACGTTGTGCTCCCCGGTTGTGGGGCTGCTGGAGGCAATTCGATAGCGGACCACCTGCGGGGCTTCAGGACTCACGGCGGGCGATTAAGAGCCGGTCTGGAAATCCTGGAAAGGACAAATGCGGCGAAGGGGCTCAATCGAAAGCAAAGATTGATTGTCTACTCATAAGTGCAAGTGGCCATAAATGGAAATTTTCTTCTCACATTTGGTTAGGAATTTCCGCATTCAAAGCCCGCGGAATGAGATGTGGTTTATCGCCTAACTGATTGTTTCTGAGGGGATTAGCTGACATCCGAGCGCGAAATCCATTGACAGCGATTGAGAACTAGAGAGGCTGGCAAGTCCTTTTTTTCCTGATATTTATAGAGCTTGGTGCCAAACGTGCCCTCTTACCAGAAGGAGATTCGACGGGAGAGGAGCATTATCAGTGTCTTTGCCATACGTTGATCCCGGTCTCGGTTCTTTTCTTTGGCAAGTACTGGTTGCTACCCTCCTGAGTCTTTCATTCTATGCCCGGCGTGCCTCGCGGTGGATTCAGTGTCGCTTTCGCAAATCAATCAAGTAGGCAACGCGGCAATCGGGCTAGGTCCTCCATTGCGTGCGCCTTCCTTCCGTGATCCAGCGGGTCGTCTCATAGAAGCGGACGGGCGCATTTTTCGGTGGGTTTCCCGCGTTCACCGGGACGATTTGTTGGC
>Ga0187810_10001001_pt1 | contig 10091 bp, 6 predicted proteins | sample NC_wetland_sal_i_9_FD_132963 | JGI IMG/M metagenome (GOLD analysis project Ga0187810, IMG submission 132963) | Wetland sediment microbial communities from Neuse River Estuary, North Carolina, USA - ASW_5 | ecosystem: Environmental > Aquatic > Freshwater > Wetlands > Sediment | place: USA: North...
AAGCTCGCCGTGCTGTACATCGAGTCGTTCGGCAACCCGCGCAAGTTCGCCCGGACCGCCCGCCGCGTGGGCGCCAGGATGCCCGTCCTGGCCGTGGAGGCCGGGCGCTCCGCCGCGGGCCAGCAGGCGGCCGCCTCGCACACCGCGGCGGTGGCCACGCCGCTGGCCAGCCGGGAAGCCCTGTACGAGCAGGCGGGCATCATCACCACGCCCGGTTTCGGGTCCCTGGTCGAGACCGCCGCGCTGCTGGCCAGCCAGCCGGTGCCCGCGGGCCGTACGGTCGCCATCGTGTCCAACGGCGGCGGCGCCGGGGTGCTCGCCGCGGATGCCTGCGCCGACCTCGGCCTGACCGTCCACCGCCCGCACGGCCTGACCAGCCGGCGGCTCCGCGCAATCGTCCCGGACGCCGGCGCGATCGGCGGCCCGGTCGACACCACGGCCGCGATCTCGGCCGCGAACTTCCGGCAGTGCCTCGAACTGGTCGCGGCGGACGATGAGGTCGACGCGATGATCGCGCTGGTGCTGCCGACCGCCGCCACCGGCGACCTGGTCGCGGCCATCCAGCAGGCCGACGTCCGCGTCCCGCTGGCCGCCGTCGTCCTGGACCAGCCCGAATCCGTGCGGATGCTCCCGCGCACTGACGGGGACGGCCAGATCCCCGCCTACGGGTACCCGGAGGCGGCGGCCGCCGCCATGGCCCGCGCCGCCCGGTACGGGGCCTGGCGTGCCGAGCCGCGCGGCCAGGTACCTGATCTTCCCGACGTCAGGACCGAGGACGCCCGCACGCTGCTGCACGGGTTCTTCCACGCCACGGTCGGCGGCGGCTGGCTGCCCCCGGACCAGACTGCCGAACTGCTGCGCTGCTACGGCATCCCGCTGGCCGAGCTCACCCCGGCCGACAGCGAAGACGCGGCGGTCCGCGCGTTCGGGGCCGTGGGCGGCCCGGTGGTCCTCAAGGCCGACGTGCCCGGGCTCCTGCACAAGACCGACGCGGGCGCCGTCGAGCTCGACCTGCGCACCGAGGCCGACGTGCGGAGCGCCTTCCGCAGGCTGGCTAGCCGGTTCGGCGAGCGGCAGCGCCAGGTCCTGGTCCAGCCGATGATCTCAGGCGGAACCGAGGTGATCGTCGGAGTGACCGACGACCATACGTTCGGCCCGCTGGTGGTGTTCGGCCTCGGCGGCGTGGACCCCAGGACCACCGAGGTCCTCGCCGACCAAGCCGCCCGGCTCACGCCGCTGACCGACACGGACGCGGACCGGCTCATCGGCTCGATCCGCTCCGCGCCACTCCTGCGCGGGAACCGCGGCGGTGCAGACCCGGCGGGACGACCCTCCCAGGCCCCCCCGAGGCCCCCGGCCGACCTGAGCGCGCTGCGCGACCTGCTGCTGCGCGTGTCGCGGCTGGCCGATGACCTGCCCGAGGTTACCGAGGTCGACCTCAACCCGGTGATTGCCCGGCCGGACGGAGCGTTCGTCGTCGACGCGCGCGTCAGGGCCACCCCCTACCAGGCCCAGGACCCGTTCCTGCGCAAGCTGCGCTGACGTGTCCCGCCATCCCGGATGGGTGCACCACCGCTCGTTCGGGATAACTGGTCTTAGGGACGGGACCTTGGTCCCTGGATCATATGACCCACATCACTTCAAGCGCCCTCGCCCGCTGACGAGGATGATGACATCAGTTATCCGCCGCGCGGGCTAGGCCGCGCGCCCTGACCCTCGGAGGCCCCGTTGACCACCACCGTCCTGGCGGGACACGCTCCCCAAGCCATCGACCTGAACTCGCCCGGCACTTACCTGCACTGGAACGTCTTCACGGTTTCGGTGGCGAACCTGGTGCTGATCGCGGTCATGGTCGCCATCTTCGGTGCCGCGCTCCTGATTCCCTTCCCCGGCCGCCGTCGTCACCAGGGTGACGATGCGCAGGTTGCGACCGGTCCGGATGAGTCCGCTGACCCGTACGCCGCGGCGGCCGGGGATGAGCGGATGTGGACGGCGCGGGTGCGCCGCGGCGTGATGGGCGCGCTGCCGCCGAACAAACTGCTGCCGGACCGCCAGCCCGCCTACGTCTCCTCCTGGATCTACGTGTTCGGGGTCGGGTCGCTGGCGGCACTGGGCGTGGCGATCGTGAGCGGGTTCACGATCGCGCTGGGCGGGACCGACTGGTGGAAGACCAACCCGGTCGGGCACTTCTTCAACAGCCTGCACCTGTGGAGCGTGGAGCTGTTCATGGCGCTGCTGGTCATCCACCTGTGGGGCAAGTTCTGGATGGCCGCCTGGCGCGGCCGGCGCACCCTGACCTGGATCACCGGCGTGGTCGCGTTCGTGGCCTCGATCATCGAGTGCTTCACCGGGTACCTGTCCCAGCAGAACTTCGACTCCCAGTGGATCGCCACCAACGGCAAGGACGCGTTCAACGCGGTCGGGGTCGGCGCGTTCTTCAACCTGATGAACTTCGGCCAGATGCTGCTGTGGCACGTGGTGCTCGTCCCGATCATCCTGATCGCGATCGTGGGCGCGCACGTGCTGCTGGTCCGCGTCCGCGGCGTCAGCCACCCGCTGCCCGCCAAGATGCCGCGCGGGCGCCTGGCCCTGAGCGCGCTGCGGAGGGCCGACCGGGCGCCGTGGCGCGGCCCGAACAGGCGCTACGACATCATCAAGGAAGGCAGCATCGCCTCGGCGATCGTCCTGCTTCTCGTCGTCTTCCTGGCCGGCCTGCTGTCCTCGCCGGACGTCCCGCCGGCTACCGTGTCCAGCTGGGCCAAGGTGGCTCCGGCCGATTTCCTCGGCACCGCCGCCAACGAGCTGACCGGCAGCACCCTGACCGGCGGTTACGGCCCGCCGTACAACACCAACGGCACCCCGCAGCACATCGGCTTCGCCCCGGCGGACTGGTTCGGCGTGACGCAGCCCATCGATACGGCCCAGACCTTCGTGCTGAAGCCGCTGGCCGCCGTGGCGCCCACCAACCCGGCCCTGGCCTCGGCCCTGGCCACCTACACCGCCGCGTCCGCCAACCAGCAGAACACCTGGGCCACCAACTACGGCACCGCGGTCCAGAAGGTCACCTTCAGCAACGGCACCCCGGTCGTCCCGGCCGCCAACGACGGTCCCGTTCCCGTCATGCTCGCCAGCGAGCTGGCCCTGGCCCGCAGCGGCGCGATCGACGCGGACCTGATCGCCCAGCAGCCGTTCTACGGCACCAACTACACCCTGCCGCTGATGTTCCTCAACGACGGCATGTACTACTCCGGCCTGGCCGCCAGCATGAACCTGACCGGCAGCCAGTGGGGCGTCATGAACGAGACCGGCAGCTACCCGGGCCAGCCCTGGCTGTGGCTGTACCAGCTGTGGTACCAGCTGCCCGGCTTCCGGACCTCCACCAACGCCGACCTGATCGCCATCTACCTGACCGGCGCCGCCACCATCCTGCTCCTCGCCATCCCGTTCATCCCCGGCCTGCGCGACATCCCCCGGTGGATCCCCGTCCACAAGCTCATCTGGCGCGACTGGAACAAGCAGCAAGCCGCCGGGACCGCCAGCCAGCCCGAGGCCGAACCCGCCGGGCAGAAGTAGCGCCACCCCGGTCGTCGGGCCGCCCGCCGGTCACCGATGAGGCCCGGGTGTACGCGGAGCAGCGACGCTCCCGTACTCCGGGCCTCACGCCGTCAAACCCGTCCCTTGAGAGGATGACGGGATGCTCCCGGTCACCTGGGATACCGTCCGGCTGTTCCTGCACGTCCTGGCCGCGACCATCTGGGTCGGCGGCCAGCTCATCCTGGCCGTGCTTGTCCCGGTCCTGCGCCGGTTCGGCGCCGACGCGCTCGGCGCGGCGGCCCGCCGGTTCAACCAGGTCGCCTGGACCGCCTTCGGCGTCCTGGTCGTCACTGGCATCTGGAACATCGTCGCGGTCAGGTCGCAGATCAGCGACAGCGCCAGCTACCGGGCCACGCTCATCGTGAAGCTCGCGGTCGTGGTGGTCTCCGGGGTCACCGCCGCCCTGCACGTCCGGTCGCGGACCGTCCGGCGCCGCGCCATCTTCGGCGCGCTCACCGGCCTGTCCGCGCTGGCCGCGCTGTTCCTCGGCGTCCTGCTCGCCGGCTGAACACGTTCCCGCCACCTAGGGACCTTGGTCACCCTAGGGGCCTGCCCAAAGGCCCTGGGATGTCGCGCTTGCCCCGAGAGATCCTGATCACTCACGTAGGGCAGGTGGCCAGCATGAACGAGGAGACCATCCGGGAGGCGACGCCGATCCTGGCTGAGCACGCCGACTATCTGATCGCGACCGCGGCCCGCGCGCCGTCGGTGCACAACACCCAGCCGTGGCGGTTCCGGGTCGGCCGGTCCGCGATCGGGCTGTATTGCGATCAGCGCCGCAAGCTAGAGATAGATCCGATCGGCCGGGAGATGCTCATCAGCTGCGGCGCCGCTCTATTCGGGCTGCGGCTCGCGGTGCGCTCGCTCGGCTACCTGCCCGTCGTTGAGCTACTTCCCGACCCGGCCCGGCTGCGGTTGCTGGCCCGGGTGAGCCTGGGTGCGGCGGAGCCGATGACCGCGAGGGAGCGTGACATGCTCAAGGCTCTGCCGCACCGGCATACCCACCGCGGCGCCTTCGACGTCGGCCCGCTGCCCGCCGGCCTCCTGGCCGGGCTCCAGCACGACGCGCTGGCCGAGGGAGCAACGCTCGATCTGGTCGGTGAGGGGATCGCGTACCAGCGGCTGGCCGACATCGTCAGTACGGCCGGCCACCGGCTGGACCTTGACCTGCAGGCCCGGGCCGAGGTGCGGCGGTGGAGCCGGAGCATGGCCAGTCCCGCCCGCGACGGCGTCCCGGCGCACGCCTTCCCCGCGGCGGACTGGCGGTCTGGTCGCCGGTCCGGGCGGCTACGCCAGCGTGACTTCGACCTCAACCGGGGCGTGGGCCTGCTCTCTGCCGACGGCCCCGACCCGGCCGTCACCGCCGTGCTGCTCACCCCGGGTGATAGCCGGGCCGACTGGCTGCGCGCGGGCCAGGCGCTGTACCGGCTGCTGCTGCACGCCGCGAGCCGGTGGGTGTTCGCGAGCCTGTACACCCAGCCGCTTGAGGCCGCCCTCATCCGCGCCCTCATCCGGGATCGCCTGTCGCTGCCGGGAGACCCTCAGATGCTGCTGCAGCTGGGCGTCGCCCATACCACTCACGCCACCGCACGCCGACCGCCCGGTGATCTCATCGAGCCCTGACACCGGCCAGGCGGATCGGGCCGCAGGCCGTTCCGGTCACTCGTGGCCGCGTACCGGGTGCGCCACGTAGGGCTCTTCCAGCCGGCGGATCTCCTGGTCGGTGAGTTCCAGCCGTTCGGCGGCCAGCGCGTCCTCGACGTGCCCGGGTCGGGTGGCGCCGACGATCGGCGCGGTCACGCCCGGCTTGTGCAGGAGCCAGGCCAGCGCGACCTGCGCGGGCGGGACGCCCCGCGCCGACGCGACCTCGGCGGCCCGGTCCACCACGTCGAAGTCGGCGGGATGGCCGTACAGCGAGTCGAGGAACGAGTCCGTGCCCGACCGGCTGGTGCGCTGCTCGCCGCCCCGGGTCCGGCTGCCCGCCAGCAGGCCGCGGGCCAGCGGGCTCCACGGCAGCACCGCCACGCCCTGGTCGATGCACTGCGGGATCATCTCCCGCTCTTCCTCGCGGTAGACCAGGTTGTAGTGGTCCTGCATGGACACGAAGCGGGTCCAGCCGTGCCGGTCGGCGGTGTACTGGGCCTTGGCGAACTGCCAGGCGAACATGCTGCTGGCCCCGATGTACCGGGCCTTCCCGGCGCTGACCACGTCGTGCAGCGCCGCCATCGTCTCCTCGACCGGGGTCCGGTAGTCCCACCGGTGGATCTGGTACAGGTCCACGAAGTCCATCCCGAGCCGCTCCAGCGAGGCGTCAATCGCCGCGAAGATGTGCTTACGGGACAGGCCCCGGTCGTTCTGCCCGCTACCGGTCGGGAAGTAGACCTTGGTGGCCACCACCACCTCGTCGCGGCGGAAGAACTTGCCGAGCAGCCGCCCGGTGATGACCTCGCTCGCTCCGCCGTTGTAGGCGTCGGCGGTGTCGAAGAAGGTCACGCCGCCGTCGACCGCGGCGCGCACGATCGGCTCGGCGGCCTCCTCATCGACGGCCCACGGACGCTCGGGACTGGTGCCGAAGCTCATCATGCCGAGGCAGATTCGGGACACCCGCAGGCCAGTGCCGCCCAGATTCACGTAGTCCATGTCTGCGATTATCCGCCCGTCTGCCGCTCCTCTTTTTCCCGAACGCCGCGCCGGGTGACCCGGTGCAGGTACTCCTCGCGGTTGAGCGGGTTATCGTCGGTGCGCGGCCGGGTCGGCACCGGGCCCCGGACCGGCTCGTAGCGGTCGAAGGACGATTCCATGACGCCTTCGCCCCGGGTGAGCGGCGGGATCTGCTGCCGAAGCTCGTGCACCCTGGTTACCGGGATGTCTCCCTCCAGGGTGCACCAGGAGTCCCTGGTCGCCGCGACCGCGGGGACGGCGTGCAGCCTGGCCAGAACGGGCAGCAGGCCGGTGAGCGTGTCGGCCGGGGTCTCCAATCGGAAGCGGTGGACCGGCTCGCAGACCACCGTGCCGGCCCGCTTCAGCGCCGCCATGACCACCAGCGGCGTGAGCTTGCGGAAGTCCTGCGGCCCGCTGAGCGGCCCGCGGACCGACGGGGGCCCGTCGGGCACGCTGTACTGGGACCGGACCAGCGACACCGTGCAGTCGGTAACCTGCCAGCCGTAGAGCCCCTGGTGCAGCGTTCGGGCAATGTAGTGCTCCATCGCCGCGGCGAAGTTGTCCATGTTCTTGTAGATGTACAGCGGAACGGACTGGTGGCCGACCTCGAGCCGGACCGCGGTGCCCGCGCCCGGCGGGGCGGGGTCGATGCGGATCCCCAGCGTGGCGAGGAACGGGTTGCCCGGCGCGTGCAGGATCTCCTCGGCCGTGCCGGTGCGGACGGGCCGTTCGACGCAGATCGGCGTCGTCTGGTTGAAGCCGACCTCGACGCCGTACTCGGTGGCCAGCGTGGCCTCGATCACCTGCTTCTGGACCTCGCCGTAGAGGGAGACGTAGATCTCCTGCCGGATGTCGTCCTGGCGGACGTTGATGAGCGGGTCCTGCTCGGCGATCTCGGTGATGGCGGCGTGCAGGCGCGGCTTGCCGCCCGGGTCGCGGGCCACGATGGCGGTCTCCAGCGTCGGCGGCGCGAAGTAGTGCTGGTCCGCGCCGCCCGGGGCGGCCCCGATCGCGTCGCCGATCTGGATGTCCGTCAGGCCCGACAGCCTGGCGATCTGGCCGGCGGTCACCTCGTCGCGGCGTGCCGCGGCGCCGTCGGCGAAGACGCTGATCGCCGTGACCTTGCCGTCGCGGCCGCGGCCGAACCGGACGCGGTCCCGGGTCGCGACGGTGCCGGAGAACATGCGGACGTACGCGATCTTGTCACCGGCGGGCCCGCGCCCGACCTTGAACACCCGGCCCGAGACCGGGCCGCCGGCGTCTTGTCCGGCCGCGGGCAGCAGGCCACCGAGTTCATGCAGGAGCACCTCGACGCCGGCGCCGGTAATGGCGGACCCGAAGTACACCGGGTGCACCAGCGTGTCCCTGACCTGCCCGGCCAGCTTCTCCCGCAGCCAGCCGCGGGGCATCGCGGCCTGGCCGTCGAGGTAGGCGTCCAGGACCGCGTCGTCGTGCTCGGCCAGCAGTTCGGCCAGCCGCGATCGGACCGCCGGGGCCGCCGCGTCATCCGGGATGACGGCGGCCTCGCGCGTGCCCAGCCCGCGCACCGAGCCCATCGGGATGATCGCCGGTGTCAGCCGTCCGGCGATATCGGCCAGTAGGCGCTCGTAGCCCGCGCCGCGGCGGTCGATCTTGTTGACGAAGAAGATCGTCGGTACGCGCAGGCGCTGCAGGGCACGCCACAGGATGCGCGTTTGCGGCTGGACGCCCTCGACCGCGGAGACCACCAGCACGACACCGTCCAGCACGCTCAGCGCGCGCTCCACCTCGGCCACGAAGTCCGGGTGGCCGGGCGTGTCGATCAGGTTCACGGTGGTGTCACCGACGGTGAACGAGACGACCGCCGACTTGATCGTGATCCCGCGCTGACGCTCCAGCGCCAGCGTGTCGGTCTGCGTCGTGCCCTCATCGACGCTGCCGGGTGCGTCGATGACACCAGCGCAGTAGAGCAGGCGCTCCGTCAGCGTTGTCTTGCCGGCGTCAACATGTGCGAGGATCCCCAGATTCAGTATTCCGCGAGGCACACGCCACATCCTCCGAATAGGCCCACAGACGCTTTTCGATGGACACGCGCGCTCCCCGCATCACTGACTCCCTCTGACTTGCGAACCAACCGGCTGCTACGCCACGCATTGTCGTATCTAGCCAGTCATGACGCGAATGAATTTCCACCCGCCGGTCCCAGTCCGGAGCGGCCTTCGCGGCCCACCCGCCCCGGTCGCCGGCGGCTACGCTCGCGGTATGGCGCGCCTTTTCCACGTCAGTTCCGCCCTGAACCGGGACTCGATCCTGGCCCATGGCCTGGACTGGACCCGGATGGGAGCCGCCCCGGGTGTCGCCGGAAGAAGCCGCGGGCCGGCAAGTGAGCGATCCACCGGTCCGCGCGGCCCCAGAGCTCCCGGTAGATTCAGAGGCGTGAAGAAGGTCCTGGAGCTCCTGGTCTGTTTCCTCCATCCCGTCGCCGTGATCCTTGTCTGGATCGACTTGGCCACTCGCCGTAACATCGGCGTCCTCGCGAAAGTGGCGTGGGCGGTATTCGCCCTCATCCCGCTCGTGCCGTTCCTCTACGTACTAACGGGCGGCGACCTCTGGTAACACGGGCAGCGTTCACGCCCGGCGAGCGACTTCGGCTCGACCGAAGGTGCACTCGTCTTCGCTCGCGCCGAGCACAGTATGCGCGCCCTTGACCTCGTAGAGCGGCAGCTCCTCAGCCTCGGCGCGACTCTGTGTTGATCGAGCAGCCGGTCTCTGGGACTCGAACCCGCGACACCCAGGACCACAACGGCGTCGTGGAGTTACAACCACTCCTCGGCGTTGACGAGGTCTGCTCGCCGGGATACTGGCCGAGCTTCGCCTCAAGGTCACGTCGGGTAGCCGCGGCGCCAGACGACGTATTCGGGGCAGAGCGGCCGGCCGGTTTCGGGTCGGCTGATCCACAGTCGCAGCAAGTGCCGTTGATGCGCCGGGTCCCCGGCGTCATCCACGAATGCCGTGCGGGTGTGCACCGTCACGAAGTTGTTGATGAACTGCATGTCGCCTGTCTGGAGTTGCATGCCCAGAGCGACGCCTGGTCTTTTCGGCAGGGAGTCGAAATACCGGAAGCAGGAGACCTCGTCGGCGGTGAGCCTGGGCACCTCGGGGAATCGCATGGCTGATATGACCCGGCCGGTCCTGACGGTCGCCGAGAGCGCTCCCCCGAAGTAGCTGTACAGCGGTTCCAGGTACCAGCCGGGCGATCCGGGCGGTTCCTCGCTCCGCCAGTCGGTCGGGAAGTTCTTGTTGAGGATGGGCAGGTACCCGGGCTGCTCGTCGACGACAAAGTTGTACAGCAGCCCGGAACTGGCGACGAAACTCTCCCCGCCGTGGAGCGCGGGGCGCAGGCACATCAAGCCTACGAAGTCGGTGGAGTCGGTGTGGAACCCCAGATCCTCGTTGGTTGCGTACGCTCGCTCGTACGGTCCGCGCTTGCCGAGGTCTCGGATCTGGCCGATCAGGTCGCCCTTGCGGTTTTGCGGCACGAGGTTCCCCATGTGCCGGCCCATTCCCCAGTAGATGATCGTGGCCTCGTTCACGCTGAACCTGTCGTAGATGGGCAGCCCGCACAGCAGAACGAGCCCCAGACCGCGTTCCAGCTGGTCCACGATGTCATCGATCCGCTCCTGGAAATGAGGAAGCGGGAAATCTTCGGCGCGGATCTCGGTGACGTCCCTGAGTTGCCTCTTGGCGACGTGCGCGAGCGCTCGCTCGAAATCGGCGAAGTCTTCTTCGGTGAAACGGATGATCCAGCGATCGGTGTCGGCGAGTTCGTCGCCTCTCCATACATTCGGAGCCGACAC
>Ga0187810_10001003_pt1 | contig 10084 bp, 6 predicted proteins | sample NC_wetland_sal_i_9_FD_132963 | JGI IMG/M metagenome (GOLD analysis project Ga0187810, IMG submission 132963) | Wetland sediment microbial communities from Neuse River Estuary, North Carolina, USA - ASW_5 | ecosystem: Environmental > Aquatic > Freshwater > Wetlands > Sediment | place: USA: North...
CCGGCCGACGCCCGCTGGAGCGCCCGGCGAGCCGCGTCGCGGCCGGCCTGGCGGGCCGCGTCGAGCTGATCGAACTCGAGCAGTCCGACGCCCTCGGCGCGCGGCCTGATCACCAGGTCGGCGTGACGCCGGGCTGCCTCGGTCGTGTTCTGGCTACCGAGCAGCAGCAGCCGGGTCAGCGTCTCCGGCAGGCTCGGCGGCCGGGGCGGCCGATCCCGATCGGGTCGGGCGGGGGCCCGGGCCGGGCGGTGTTCCCGCTGCGCGGGGATGGCCTTGACGTCGACCGCGATGACCGGGCCTTCCCCCATATCGGCCATCGTCCTCACCGGCAGGTTGTCGACCAGCGAACCGTCGATGAACAGGTCGCGGCCGCGAACCTGCGGGGGCGCGATGACCGGCAGGTTGATGCTGAACCCGACCGCCTCCCACAGCGGCCCGTACCGCGCGATGTGCAGGCGCCCGGTGCGGAGTTCGGCGCTGCCGCACATGAAGCTGCGCGGCAGTTCCTCGATCAGGCGCGTGCCGAAGCTGCGGTGCAGCATCGCCTGGAAGCGCTCGCCGCGGATCAGCGCATGGCGCGGGACGGTGAAGTCCCGCATCGGCCGTCGCTGCACCCACTCCTCGAAGCAGATCGCATCGATCTGGTCGGCGTCGTGGCCCATCGCGAACAGGGCGCCGACCATGGCGCCCATGCTGACGCCGGCGACGCGGTCGATCGTCACGCCGGCGGCGGTCAGCTCCTCGAGCACGCCGATGTGCGCGAACGCCCGCGCGCCGCCGCCGGACAGCACGATCCCGACCGACGTGCCGGCCAGCCGGCGGGCGATGCGGGCGAGGTCGGCGCCCAGCTCGGTCTCCCGGATCAGGTGCGTCCCGGACGGATCGAGCGCGGCCGCCCAGCCGGCCAGCGCGCCGGGCGCGGCCTCGTAGGCGACCAGGTCGCAGGATTGCAGCTCGGGATAACGACCGAGCTCCTCGGGGACGGGCCCGCCCGCCGTCACCGCGAGAATCCGGTCGGCGTGCTGGAGGCAGAACTTCGTCCAGGGCTCGTGCAGGGCGGGTCCGCCGACGAGCAGGACCAGGTCGTGGCGGGCCTCCGCCCGGTCGAGCAGCGGCCCGTACACGCCGACCAGGTCACCCGGCCCCGCCGCGTCCGGTACGTCCGGATCGCCGAGCACGGCGACCGGCAGGTGAGTCGGCAAGGCGGCGCCCAGCTTGATGGCGAGCCGCCATAGCGGGATCGTGCCGTCGAGCGCGATCAGCGCGACCGTCGCCGGGCGTGGCCGGGCCGTGGGCGCCGACGCACGGGTGTCCTGGAGCCGACGGCTCAGCGTGCGGTTGAGCGCCGATGACAGCGCCGGCGAGCTGCGCAGAAGCCCGGTGAAGTCGGCTTGGTCGACGGCGATGACCTCGGTGCCCCGCGCGGCACGCACCGAGGCGGTGCGCGGCGAATCCGTCAGCAGCGCGAGCTCGCCCACCGCATCCCCGCGGCGGTACTCGCGGATCACGGCGTCGGCGTCCTCGTCCACGACCTCGAGCCGGCCCGCGCGGACGACGTACATCTCGTCCGCGGGGTCACGCTCGCGGAACAGCCACTTTCCTGCGGCCAGGCGGCGCGTGCGTGATTTCGCCGCGAGCCGCTCGACCAGTTCCGGATCGACACCTGAGAATAGCGGGGTACTGGCGAGGAACTCGGCGGCCGACTCCGCCCGGACGGCCGCAGGACCGCCTGGGGCCGACGCGATCACGCGCTGCGGATGCGGGCGCGGGCGCGCGGGCCCTTGATGCTGGGCCGCCGCGAGGACCGGTCGGGCGGCAGCGCCTGCGGGGACATCGCCTGCGGAGGCAGCGCCTCGGGCCGCCTGGCCCGGTGCCTCGCCCGTCTTGACGCGCCCGACGAGCAGGCAGCCAAGCCCGGCGGCGAAGAGGCAGACCGCACCGAAGGTCCAGGCGTGCTGGAAGGTCGCGTAGGCGCTCGCCCGCGTCGGCGTCCCGATGATCGCTACGACTACCGCGACACCGAGCGCGGCTCCGAGCTGGCGCGCGACGGAATTCATCCCGGTCGCCGTCGCGAAGCTGCCGTCCGGTGCGGAGGCCACCGCGGTTCCGGCGAGGTTCGGGAACGTCATGCCCGCGCCGATCCCGAGCAGCACCATGCCAGGCAGCCACTGGCCCGCGAAGTCGGGCGTGCTCCCGACCCGTTCGACGAACCACAGCACCGCCCCGCCCCACATCAGGCCCCCGGCCACGAGCACGGGGCGCGGGCCGAGGCGCTGGGCCAGCCGGCTCGCTGGCCCCGCCACCGCGACCGCCACCAGCGGGCCGATCGTGAGAGCCAGGCCCGCCCGCAGCACCGAGTACCCCCACACGTCCGTGAGGAACAGGACATTCGCCAGGGTGTAACCGTAATACCCGGCCGCTCCTATGACCATCATCGCGTTGGCGGCGCTGACCGTCCGGACCCTCAGCAGGGACAGGTCGAGGACCGGGAAGCGGTGCCGCCTGCAGCGCCTGATGACCACCGCGCCAGAAGCGAGCGCGACCGCCAGGCAGCCGATGATCCGGGCGCTGCCCCAGCCCCATTCCTGGCCCTTGACCACGCCGAGCACCAGCGCTGCGACCGTAATGGCGAACAGCAGCGTGCCCGGCAGGTCGGGCACGCGCCGGCGGCCGGGCATCCGGCTCTCGACCAGCCGCCGGCGGGCCAGCAGGGCCGCGGCCACACCGATCGGGATGTTCACCAGGAACACCAGGCGCCAGTTCGCGGCGGCGACGAGCAGCCCACCCAGGGAGGGCCCCAGGCCCGCGGCGGCCGCGCCCACCGCGGACAGCAGGGCGACCCCGTGGGAGCGCTGGGCGGGCGGGAACGCGTTCAGCACCAGCGCCAGGGCCGATGGCACGAGGAAGGCGGCGCCGATCCCCTGCACCGCCCGGAAGGCGATCAGCGCGTCCGCCGACGGCGCGATGGCGCACAGCAGTGAGCCGACCGTGAACAGCGCGAGGCCGAAGACGAAGGCCCGCCGTCGCCCGAGCAGGTCCGCGATCCCGGCGGCCGCCATGAGAAACGCGGCGAAGACGATGTTGTAGGCGTTCAGGACCCACGACAGCGTCGAGATCGACGCGCCAGGAAACGAGCGCTCGATGTCGGGGAACGCGATGTTCACGATCGTCGCGTCGAGGAAGGCGACGGCGCTACCCAGCGCGGCGATCGCGAGCACGGTCCGAGGGGAGGGCTTACGCCGTACCCGGGCCGGTTGGTGGTTGGCGGCGAGGTGCATCGTGGTTTTCCCTTACGGCGAAGACGTGGCAGCGGTCTGCCAGGCCAGGACGAGGCCGAACGCGACGAGGCCCAGGCCGGACAAGAAGTTGACGGCCTGAAGGACGCGCCGTCCGGCGAGCCGGCGCACGAGCGCCATGGCGGTGGACAAGACGGTGAACCAACTCGCCGTGCCCAGGCCGATGCCGGCCAGCACGAGCAGGGCGCCACCGGTGGTGTGGGTGATCCGGGCGGTGGAGGCCGCCGCGAATACGGCGGCCCAGGACGCGATGGTCAGCGGGTTCGCGGCGGTGACACCGAGCGCCGTGAGGTAGGCGCGGGAGGCGGAGCTGACCGGCACGGGCGGTGCGGCCTGTTCGCCAGGTCGGGTCACGCGGCGCAGGGCCAGTGCACCGAGGGCGATGAGCACGGCCGCGCCGAGCAGCCCCAGCCCGAGGCGCAGACCGGGGATGCGCAGCAGGCTGGCGGCGCCGGCCAGTCCCAGAGCACCGTAGGACACGTCGATGGTCGCCGCGCCCAGGCCGATCATGATCCCGGAGGCGAGTCGGCCGAGGAGCACGCTGCGGGCCGCCAGCAGCCAGACGGGTCCGACCTGCGCGGCCACGAGGAACCCGAGGCCGAGGCCGGCGAACAGCGGCGTGGTCATGATGCGAGTCGCTCCTGATCGCGGTGGCTGGGTGCAGCCCGCCGGACCGGCGCGCCAGCGGCGGGAGAAGCTGGCCTGATCGAACCGGGCCGCCTACGGCGGAGCAGCCGGTGTCGTTCGGCTTCGGTCAGGCCGCCCCAGATGCCGGCCTCCTGGCCGCTGGCCAGCGCCCAGCTCAGGCAGGTGGTGCTGACCGGGCAGCGGCGGCAGGTCAGCTTGGCCATCGCGACCTGGGCCCGGACGGACTTGACGTCGCCGTCGGGGAAGAACAGCTCGGGGTCGACGTCCCGGCAGGCGGCGGCGTCGCGCCAGTCCCGGTAGCCGGGGACCGGCCTGGCGACCTCGGTGGGCGTGCTCATAGCGCTGCCTTTGTCCCTCCGCCGCTCAGCGGCCCGCGCGAACCGTCAGCCGGGCCGGTTGACCGGCGCGCTGGCCGTTGTGCTCGGCCTGAGCCCGGTCCAGATCGCCGACGCTCCGCAAGCTCGGCGTGACCTGCCGGACCGCGATGATGCTGTGCAGCGGGCCGGCCAGCACTGACGGCTGGTACGGACGGCCGGCGTCGGCTTCCTCGAAGCGGAAGCCGGGCGTGCCAGGACCGGCTTCCGCCTCGAAGCTCAGCGAGGCGACGCGGAACGAGCCCGGGACGATCCGGTGCCAGCCGTCCGCGAGTAGGACCGCGACCACCCGGCCGCTGGTCACCATGGTGTGGCTCATACCGCTGCTGCCTCTCGTTTGTCTGCGTGGCGGGGGATAAGGACCGTGTCTTCGCCGGAGTGGCGCAGCAGCGCCGCGACCTCGGTGTGCCCGTTGCCTTCGGCATCGGACAGCGGGGTGCCGCCCCACCGGTCGGTCGGCTGCCGGTTGGCGCCGGACGCCAGCAGGTAGCGGACCACCTCAAGCTGGCCTTCGGCGGCGGCCAGGTGCAGCGGGGTGCGCCCGTCGTAGTCGGCGGTGCCCGGCTCGACCCCGGTGGCGATCAGCGCGCGGACCTCATTCAGGTCGCCCTGGCTGGCCGCCCAGGTCAGCGCGACCACGGCCTCGGTCTGGGTCTGGTTCTTCTTCCGGCGCGGGTCGCGCTTGGCGCTCCGGCCGCGTCCGACCAGCGAGTCGAAGACGTGCACGTTATAGGCGGCCACCAGCCTGCGGCAGAACTCGATGCCGCGGACGGAGTTGCCGTGCTCGTCCAGCCGCGGTGACCAGACGCAGATGCCCATCAGCCCGGGGATGACGAGCATCAGCGCACCGGACACGCCGCTCTTGGCGGGCAGGCCGATGGTGAACGCGAACTCGCCGGAGAAGTCGTACATGCCGCACGAGGACATCAGCGACAGGCAGCTTCGCACCGTGCCCGGGGTGAACACCGGGTCCTCGGTCAGCGGGCACACGCCGGCGTTGGCCAGCGACGCCGCCGCCATGGCGAGCATCTCGGCGTCGACCTCGATCGAGCAGCCCTGGAAGTAGAACTCCAGCGTCTGCATCAGGTCGGTGCCCGGCCGGAACGCGCCGCGCTCGCGCATCGAGTAGCCAAGCGCGAAGTTCCGGTCCGCGGTCTGCCGCTCGGACAGGTAGACCGCGTTGTTGAAGCCCGGCCGGCGCCCGCCGGCCAGGCGGCGCCAGGTCTCTGCGACCAGGTCGAACCGGTCGGCGATGTCCGCCTCCGGGCGGATCAGCGAGTAGGTCATGATCCCGCCGGCGTTGACCATCGGGTTGTGGGGCAGTCCCGCCGGGTTCAGCGCCAGCTCGTTGAACGACTGGCCGCTGGGTTCGCGGCCCACGTGCTGGTGCACCGCCTCGGTGCCGTGCTCGTCCAGGGCGAGGCAGTAGCTGGCCATCTTCGACACCGACTGCAGGCAGAACGCGGTGGTCGCGTCGCCCACGGAAAACCGCTGCCCGTCCACGGTGCACAACGCGATCGCAAGCTGATCCGGGTCGACCCGCTTGAGCTGCGGGATGTAGTCGGCCACCGCGCCGGACCTGACCGGCAGCAGTTCGTCGTACATCCGGCTGATGTCGGCGGTCAGCGCGGCGAAGTCGGGCACCGCGAGGTTCCCCTCGACCGCGCGCCTGATCAGGCTGCTGTTGTGCTGGGCGAGCGCCTTGAACTGCGCGAAGCTGAGCTGCCGTGACCCGTCCGCGCCGGCCAGCCCGGCCAGCGCCTCGGCTATCCGCGGATCGTCCGGGCGGAGCCCGGAGCGCTCCAGTCGGCTGAGCACCTCCAGCGGGGAGATTCGGCCGCCGGAGTCGGGGTTGAACGAGTCGAACAGGGTCCGGTAGATCGCGTCGGCACCGGGCTGGGCAGCATCCGGCGGGCGGACTGCGGTGACTGCCTTGGCCATGATGGTTTCCTCTCAGGTCTCGTGCGGGGGCGCGTCGGGTCGGGGCAGTCACGCTGCCCGGTGGCACGTCGGCGGGGGCGGGTCAGAGGCCGCGGGAGCCCAGCGCGGCCCTCACGCGGCGACCCAGGGCCGGCCATCCGGGCGCGGCCGTCCCGCGCTGGCCTGGCCGCGCGTGGCGGGCGGCGCTGGCCAGGGCTTCCTGCTGCGCTTGGTGGTGCATGTCGGCCATGCGGGACCGGGCCAGGTGATGGCCGATGGCGGGGTGCATTGCGGTCTCTTCTCGGTGTGATCTGGCGGCTTGGTCCGCCCGTGGGCGTCCGCACGCGAACCTTGCGCGTGTCCAGACCACATCAGTGATATGCGGCATTGCCTGGCCATCGCGTCGCCTGTACGGGCCAACTTCGCTCGGCGGCGGCAGATGGCCCGATCGGGCCAGGCTCAGGCGAGCCCGGTACGCACCGCCCAGGCCGCGGCCGCGGCGCGCGAGGAGAGGTCGAGCTTGCGGAGGATATTGGCCAGGTGGCGGTGCACCGTATGCTCACTCAGCACGAGCCGCTGGGCGATGTCCGGGTTGCTCAATCCCTGCGCGACCAACCTCAGCACGTCGAGTTCGCGAGGCGTCAGCCCCGCCGTGTCCCTGCGTGACGGGGCGGCGTCCCGAGCTTCGCGTTGCTGCTCGGCCGCGTTCATGTCCTCGAGCGCGGCCGCGATCTCGGCCACGCCAAGGGTGCGGCCCGCGGCGTACTCGGCCTCGAAGGCCTCGGCGCCCAACGCGGCGCGCAGGCGCCGGCGGTCGCGGTCGGCCAGCCTGCTCTCCAGCGGCTGGAGGGTATGGCCCAGCGCCGCCAGGGCCTGGTCGGCTGCCCCGTGCACCCGGGCCGACCAGCCGGGGTCGGCCCCGCCGTGGCCGGCCAGGGCCAGGCCGATCAGCGCATAGGCGGCATGCCGCTTCATCCCCAGGCGCCGGGCCAGGTCGAGTGATTCCGCGAACCGGGCCTCGGCCGCCTCCGGTGAACCACTGAGGTACTCGGCCAGGCCGAGGTTGAACGTCACGATGACGGCGCTGTGGCGGGCGTTGAGCGCGCGAGCGATGTCCAGCGACTCGGCCAGGTGGCGGCGGGCGGCATCCAGGTTCCCTGCCCACAGCTCGTAGTCACCGAGGTTGTTGAGCATCACCCCCGCCTGGAGCCGGTCACCGGCCTGGCGGAAGAGCCGAAGGGCCTCGGCGTTATCGCGGGCCCCGCCCGCGGCGTCGCCCTCAACGGTCGCGGCGAACGCGCGGGCGGAAAGCAGGCGGGCGGTCAGGTGGGCTTCCCCGAGGCCGCGGGCTAGGCGCAGGCCCTGCTCGATGAGCGGCAGCGCGGCACCGGGCTGCCCCTGACGCGCCAGGATCCAGGCTCGGTCATACAGCAGCCCGGCGACCAGGTAGTCATCGCTGGCGGCGCGGGCGATGGCCAGTGCCTCCTCGCAGTAGTTCCCGGCGATGGTGTAATCGCCCGTGTGCTGGAGGAGGTGGGCCGCGGTGGCCAGGGCCCGGGCGCGCGACAGCGTCGGCCCCCGGGCGGCCGGGATGTCCAGGAGGGATTGCAGGGCACCGGCTCCTTCGACGGCGTGCCCGCGAGCCAGCCAGTACACGCGCAACGAGGCGGCCAGCCGCAGGCCCGGCTCGGGGTCGGGCTGGGTCAGGCTGAAGGCGATCGCGGCCCGCAGGTTGCCCAGGTCCGCGTCGAGCCGGTCCAGCCATTCCGCCTGGCCGGCGGCCATGAGGTGCGGCGCGGCCGCCTCGGCCAGGGCCAGGTAGTAATCGCGGTGGGCGACCAGTGCGGCCCCGGCCGCCGCCGGGTCCTGGGCGTCCAGCTGGCCGGCGGCGTACTGGCGGACGGTTTCCAGCAGCCGGTACCGGGTGGAGCCGGTCCCGGTTCCACCGAACTGCACCAGGCTCTTGTCCACCAGCGCGCCCAGGTGCCCCAGGACCTCGGCGGCGGGCACGTCCGGGCCGACGGCGACCGCCTCGGCCGCGGGCAGGCCGAATCCCCCGGCGAAGGTCGACAGCCGGGCCAGCACCGCCTGCTCGGCCGGGTTGAGCAGCTCCCAGGACCAATCGACCATGGCCCGCAGGGTCCGCTGCCGCGGCCCTGCCGCCCGCGACCCGCCCGTCAGCAGCGCGAACCGCTCATCAAGCCTGGCATCCAGCTCCGCAGCCGACATCACCCGCAGCCGGGCCGCGGCCAGCTCGATGGCCAGCGGGATGCCATCCAGCCGCCGGCAGATCCGCCCGGTCACTTCCGCGGCCGGCTCGTCCCAGGCCAGTGGCACTCCCTGCTCCCCCGCCCGGTCGGCCAGCAGCCGCACCGCCTCGCTCGCCCGGATCGCCCCGGCGTCATCACCGTCAGCCGGCACCCTCATCGACGGCACCCGGTACACGCGCTCCCCGTCGATGCCCAGCGGCTCCCGGCTGGTCGCCAGCAGCGCCAGGTGCGGGCACCCCCGCAACAGCGCGTCGGCCACCTTGGCGCACGCCCCGATCACGTGCTCGCAGTTGTCCAGCAGCACCAGCAGGCGCCGCCCGCCCACCGCCTCGACCACCGTGTCCACCACCGCACGGCCCGGCTCCTGCCGCACCCCCAGCACGTCAGCCACGGTCACCGTGACCAGCCCCTGATCCTGAACCGGGGCCAGATCGGCGAACCACACCCCGTCCCCGGCGCCATTGGCCAGGCCCGCCGCCACCTGCAGCCCGAGCCGGGTCTTGCCCGCCCCGCCCGGTCCGGTCAGCGTCACCAGCCGCGACCCGCCCACCAGCGCACGCACCTCGGCCAGCTCAGCCTCCCGGCCGACGAAACTCGACACCTGCGCCGGCAGGTTATTCAGCAGCATCAAACCAGCCCGGTGCGTACGCTCCAGGCCGCGGCCGCGGCCCGGGATGAGAGGTTGAGCTTGCCGAGGATGTTGGCTAGATGCCGGTGGACGGTGTGATCGCTCAGGACCAGCCGGCGGGCGATGTCGGCGTTGCTCAAACCCTGCGCGACGAGCTTGAGCACGTCGAGCTCGCGAGGCGTCAGCGCCGTCACGGCCGCACCCGAGCCCGTAGCGTCCGGTCCACTCGCCGGCGCACCCGTGCCCTCCGCGGGCATCCCCCGCAGGGCTGCCTGAGCCACGCGGGACGGCTCGGCCGGTGCGCCATCGGGCCCCAGCGCAGCCAGCACGCCCGGCAGGTCGAGGGCCTGGCCCGCGGCATATTCGGCCTCGAAGGCCTCGGCGCCCATCGCGCCGCGCAGGCGCTGGCGGTCGTGGTCAGCCAGCCTGCCTTCCAGCGGCTCGAGGGCATAGCCCAGATCCGCCAGGGCGTGGTCGGCCGCGCCGTGCAGCCGGGCCGACCAGCCGGGGTCGGCCCGGCCGTGGCCGGCGAGAGCCAGGCCGATCAGCGCATAGGCGACGTTCGATCTCATACGGGTGCGCCTGGCCAGGTCGAATGATTCGGCGAACAAGGCCTCGGCGGCGTCCGCCGAGCCGCCGAGGTACTCGACCAGACCGAGGTTGAAGGTCTCGTAGACGGCGCTATAACGATTATTGAGCGCGCGGGCGATGTCGAGCGACTCCGCCAGATGACGGCGGGCGGCGTCCAGGTCGCCCGCCGACAGCTCGTAGTTGCCGAGGTTGCCGAGGATCTGTCCTACCTGTTGCGGGTCACCAGCCTCGCGGGAGAGCCGCAGAGCCTCGGTCGCATCGCGGGCCGCGCCCGCGTGGTCCCCCTCGAGGTACGTGGCGTGGGCCCGGCCGGCCATCAGGCGACCGGTCAGGTGGGGTTCCCCGAGGCGGCGGGCC
>Ga0187810_10001004_pt1 | contig 10078 bp, 12 predicted proteins | sample NC_wetland_sal_i_9_FD_132963 | JGI IMG/M metagenome (GOLD analysis project Ga0187810, IMG submission 132963) | Wetland sediment microbial communities from Neuse River Estuary, North Carolina, USA - ASW_5 | ecosystem: Environmental > Aquatic > Freshwater > Wetlands > Sediment | place: USA: North...
GCAGCTGGCGCAGGTCGCGGTAAAGAACCATTTCAACGGCGCGAGAAACCCGATCGCACAGTTCCAGAGCGAGATCACGCTCGATACCGTGCTGAAATCGACGATGGTCGCAGAACCCCTCCGACTCTTTGACTGTTCGCCGGTGACGGACGGGGCGGCAGCAGTGATTGTCGCACCGCTCGACCGGGCCCGCGAGTTCACGGACACGCCGATTAAAGTGCTCGCGACCGCTCAGGCCAGCGACTCAATCGCGCTGCACGACCGGCGCGACATCTCGACGCTGGACGCAACGGTTGCGGCCGGCCAGCGGGCGTTCAAGATGGCGCACCTCACCCAGAAGGATATCAACATGGTCGAGGTGCACGACTGCTTCTCGATCGCAGAGATCTGCGCCATCGAGGACCTTGGGTTCTGCAGGAAGGGAACGGCCGGCAAGTTCACCGCCGATGGCGAAACCGCTCTCGGCGGGAAGATCCCGGTGAACACGAGCGGCGGCCTCAAGGCCTGCGGCCACCCGGTCGGGGCGACCGGCATCAAGCAGGTCTGCGAGATCGTCCAGCAGCTCCGGGGCACGGCCGGCAAGCGCCAGGTTGACGGCGCAAAGGTCGGCATGACGCACAACGTGGGCGGGACGGGCGCGACGGTTGCCGTCCACATCCTCGGGAGGGTATAATCATGACGGTTGCACGGTTCTGGCGGCACCTGCCCCAGCGGTACAACATGGTGGGAACGAAATGCGAGACGTGCGGCAGGCACTTCTTCCCGCCCCGGACCTTCTGCCCGGACTGCCGCAGGGCAGGAAAGATTGTCGAGCACAAGTTCAAAGGCGAGGGCACGGTCGTCACGTTCACCGTGATCCACACGGCGGCCGAGCAGTATTCAATGCTCACCCCGTACGTGCTTGCGATCGTGAAGCTTGACGAAGGCCCGCAGATCACGACGCAGATCGTGATGGACCCGGCAAAGGCGAAGATCGGGATGAAGGTAAAAAGCGTGTTCCGCAAGATCGCCACCGATGGCGAGAGCGGGATCATCCACTACGGCACGAAGTTTGTGCCGGTGGAGTAAGTTCTCTTTTTTAGAGAGAACACTAGGGAGGTTAAGATAGGTATTTTTTCAAACCGACAATCTCATGAATGTATTTTTGTCTATCATAAGCTCCTCTAATAACAAATGAGGGATGGATAAACGGCAAGAATGTCCGGCCATTTACCTGTTGAGGGAGATTATGACAATCCGTAAACCGAGCAATTTTATGTTTTAAAACATATTCAGAAACTACTTTTCCAAACAACACTACTACATCAGGATTTACCGAAATTATTTCCTGTTCAAAGAATGGAGCACAGTTTTTAATTTCTTCAAGAGTAGGGGTCCTATTGCATCCATTTTCTTGTTTAGGATTACACTTTACGAGATTTGTTACATACACATTTTTTAATCGAGGCAATTCGTTCCTAGGGTTTTGTTCCAATGAGAAACCTGCTGCGATTAAGCATTCCTGAAACAATATTCCGGATGGATCGCGAGTGAAAGGTATTCCTGTTCTATCCGCCCCATTTCTGCCAGGTGCCATCCCCACAAACATTAATTTTGCATTGAGATCTCCATATCCTAAAACAACCATATTGCGGGTTTGCACTAATTTATTGCATAGATCGCAGGATTCGTGTAAGTGATTCATGTAAATGTTGATCTTTTTCTTTGTTTGATTCTTCTCCTTCAACGAATTGATTCCAAGGAAGTATTTTTATCGTGTTATCTTTTTTAATTTGGACTTTTACGTCTTTGGGATTTGTATGGATAAATGTATACTTAACACGCTCCTTAACGGGTTCTGTGATTTGATCCTCAAGAGAAAATGTTAAAACCAAAGATCTAAGACCTCCCCCTACGGCACTCCGAAGGATTTTACGAAATATTTCGCATTTCCGGATAAATTCCTCTTTGATAATACTTTCAAATTCTTTTTTATCTTTTTTCTCAAGAGGAGCTTTTTGATTATTATGATAAATACATTTATAACTTATATTTGTGGCATCTAGTTGTTCAACGTATAAATCCACTACCGGCTTGTGTTTAAATAAATCGGATAAGCCGGGCCTCCCCCAATCTTGCATCTCATCCATTATTCTTAATAAAAAAGGGAATTGCGGCAAAGTTAAATAATAAATTTCATCACAATCATGGGATGCAATAGATCGTAATATTGTTTGTCGAATTAAAAAGTTACGTGCATCCAATTGATTCAACGGTTTTGAGGGATTAAGAGAAAAATCACTTTCAAGGAAATAAATACAGTTTTTAACGAGCAATATTGAACTAAAAATACCATGGCTAAAATGGTCAAAAGATCTTGAAAATTTCAATAAATATTTCGACTGGGTATGATTTATATATTTTCTTCGATCTTCTTGAGGAATTTTCTTTTTGCTAACCTGTTTCTGCGATAAATTCTCATTGCCCATCTTTTCATCAGTTTTTTCTTTTAACTCTATTAAATCGGAGCTAGCAAAAGTGATTACAAACTCATTGAATGGTTGATTTGGAAACGAAAACCCTAATTCATGTATATCAAAAATATCGAATTTTTCAAGCATTGATCTTGTTTTTGAATTTATTTTAGGGACTAATTTCATTCCGTATCCCAGATCGTGTGTCAATGCAATTATACACCACATTGCCTCTTTTTCCTTGTCGGAGATTTCAAATTTTTCATCCAATAATGAATCCCCTATCTTAATTTTAGGGAAAAGTTTCTTTTCCCTTAACAATAATTCTCCGAGGAAAAACACTCTGAACATATGTGACACATGATCTCGATAGTGATTATCCGCGCCATAAAACACACTTTCAAAATCAGTGAATGCCTTAAAAAATTTTGATAAATTACTCACACCATAATCCTCATCATCATGGTGTGTCTCTCTCGCATCTTTGGATTTTAAATAGACAATTGCACAACCGATTAAAAGATCCCAGATTTTTAATAATTGATCTTTTTGAAATGTAAGTTCTGAATCTGATTTTAACTTTAAAATTTCTTTTTTAAATTTCTTAACTTGGGTTGGGATTCTGCCATGGACTTTAAAGTTTAAGAATACTATATTCGGGTATTCCGATTGAAACCACCTAATCAATACCTTGTCATCAATCGGTGTTGATCGAGTCCAGATGGATTTTGCAGGTGTCATAAATAATTGCTCAAACTATCATTTTTTTAATTGCAATATCTTCGTTATTGGGGACTTTTTTTTGTAGACAATATGTATCCGCATCATCAATTGAATCCACTTTAATCAACCTCTGCGTCAGACACCCTCCCCTACATAAGGAATAATAATTACAGGAGCGACATGCGGATTTTTGAATTTTTACGTGATAATCTCTAATATAATTAAATAAATTAGACTCCTCCCAGATCTTCCGTATATTTGTTAATCGGACATTATCCAAACTCTGTGAAAAGCCAATCCTTTTCATACTAACGCAAGGGACCACGATACCATCTGGCCTAACTGCAGCTTTATCGATACCAGCAGTACAATATGTCTCGCAATCAATATGGAAACAATTGAATGGAGCCCCTAATCGAATATCAATTTTGGAATTACGACGTGCTGATGTTAAAATTTCCCTTAGTTCGAGTAGGTGACCTTCATCGAGATTCAAGACTTTTTGGTTTAATAAACCTCTTCCTTGAGGAACAAAACGTAATATACTAATTTTGGATATGTTGAGTTTCCTCGCCAAATTAATTATTTCGGGAAGTGATCGATAATTGGGTAACACCGGAACAAAATGCAATTCGATAGTATGTTTATAATCTTGTGCCCTTTTTATTGAAGTAATTAAATTATTGAAACTACCCGCCTTCGTTGTGACTTTTTCATGGATCTCAGCATTGGGCCCATGAATGCTGAATATTATTTTATCGACACCGACTTCTTTGAAAAGTTGAAAGTGTTCACTGTCTATTGGTACAATCTCTTTGCCTGATTCGACATTCCCACAGGTATATAATAATAATCGAAGCCCCTTCTTCTTCACATATCGAATGAAATCAGTCACGTAGGGACTTTCCAGAGGTTCCCCGCCAGATAATGAGATAGTTTCAATACCCAATTGGATCGAATCGTCAACAATCTTGTATAATTCCGTCAACGACAATTCGTTAGGATCACAATCTCCACCCTCAGAAGAGCAGATAGTGCAACGCATCGGGCATTTTCTTGTTATTTCAACTGTTAATTCTTTCAGCCGATAATGCGGTGTCATAACATTCCTATTTTTGAATTTCCCAGAATATGTGTGGGCGTTGAGATTCATCTTTCACAACGAAGCCCTTTACTTCAAGGGACATAAGGTATTTTGATGCAGTTGCCGGATTTATTCCAGCACACTCTGCAATCCTTTTCGAGAATGACTTGCCTCCTAATGTTTCTATTGCTTGAAGAATTACTTCTTCTTTCTCATTTAATTTCTTCATTCATCAGCCTACCAGCAGGATAATTAACTCAAGCTATTCCTTGAATCAATAGCTTCAATCTGTATGTTTAAGTTACACTTTCAATATATTAAATTATCCAAATGAATTATTTATAGAACATTTATCCAGCAATTCAAAATCGATGTCCATCCCCCGGCCGCCCATCTCCCCAACACCCTGCCCGACGGGTTGATACCAGGCAGCCCCAGACCCAGACCCACGGTCCGGCACCCCTAATCCGGGCCCGTAACTGCCCCGGATTACCCCCGCACCCCACCTGAAACGCACGAATTCGTGCAAAACACGCAGGAATTCGCAGTAATTTTGGGTTTTTCACGCCGGAGACGGGACGCCGCAAATAGCACTGTTCCTGCGGACGATCTTTTGCCCGATGGGCTCCTGCACGGATCCCTGCATGTTGGAGGGAAAAGACGGCTGTTTTTTGGGGGGGGCGATCCGGGCATTGGGACACACGGTCCGGCATACTCTGTTCTCCGACGGAGACCTCTTTCCTGGAGGTGGCATTTTCCCCCAGGTGGGGGCCGAAATCGCGAAAAAGGGGGTCTAATTCAGGTTCCCGGGGGCATTTTCACGTCGGAGAAAAAAGGGCCTAAATAGGCCCAATTGGACGGCCGATCTCCTCCACATATGGCCTCTGGCACGTGGGAATGAAATGTAGGCCTGTTTTGGAGGTCGGTCCTGTGGCTTCTCTCACCTTCGACCAGCAGGTCTGAGCAGTTCTAGGCCTTTTGACGGCCTGATGAGCTCCATCTGGTAAGTATCAAGAAGTTTTTTCTTTGCGGCTTTCATTAGCGGCTCATCCTTTGTCACAAAATAATCTGCACGGTTGATGATGGCCGTCGTAAGAAGCGTCGCATCCTGGGTCTTTGCATCTTTCGTGAGGAAGAGGAGCGGTGCGTAGATAGACCAGTACTCCGGGTCGCTCTCCGCTGAGCCTTCAGTGATGTAATGGATACGCCCCTCCCCAAGAAGCGTATCAAAGGACTGGAACGTTTTGTTATAGACCGCCCGAAAACATTTCTCCGGGATCTCCGGGTTGGCTCGTGCATCGCGCCACCGGGAGATCGGCATTCCCTTGTTGAACAGGATAATGCTCCGCAGTTCGTCTTTCATCGCGTAAAAAAGTTCGTTGATGGCCAGCGATGAAACGTAAAACTCATGCGATGAATCAGAGATTTCATCGTTTACGATTGCATCGATAAACGAGATGGACTCCGCATAGTGATTCGCATAAACATCGCGGAATTCCGGTGAAAGATGGTAGCCGGCGCACAGGACATCGAGAACCCCGCCGGACCCGAGCACCCAGTGTGTCAGGACATTGGCGTCAATGAACCAGACTTTCCCGGGAATGATATCACCTATAAAAAAATCATTTGCTTTTCTTTTTGGAACTCCACAACCCCTTGATCTGGCCGGCCTCCCCGTACTTGCTGGAGTGCTGGCGGATCTCGTAGTACTTCTGGGTCACCGGGTTGTAGATCCTCTTTTTTGCAGTTGCGGGTGACATGGTGTTGGATTCCTTTGATGTTACTTTTGTTTGATCTGGCATATACTTGTTTATCGGAGCAGGGTGTCAGGCCGCTTGGAGAGCAGTTCTACGCATACACGACCTCGCCAAGGATATAGGGCCTGAGCCGCTTTTTTATCGCACCCTTCATGACAAGATCGACCTTGCGGCCAAAGAGATCTTCAAGATAGAACTTGCAGTCCATGTAATGGTCGAACGTTTCCTCTCCTTTCTTAAACGTCACGAGCCACGTCCACATCGCTTTCTGGCCGCTCCTCTCCACGGACATACGAGCCGAATATGCCGATCGTCGCAGCACCGAACCGCTTTTTTATCTCCGGTTCGTGTTCGCGGAGGAGGGTTAAGGGATCCATTCTGATATTTTCATATATGAACGGACTGACTAAAAACGTGTGGGTGGAGGGGGTGTCGGGTGCGGACAGTCTCCCTGATACTGGAGACCTGCGAAACGGCGCTAGGAATGAAAAGAGATCTGGTTTTTCATGAATCCTGATGTGACCCGGAAACCTCCATCGACTCCTTTAAACGATCTCCCGATATTTGGAACGGCCGTTCCGGTTTTTCGAACGCAGGAGTTCCACGTGAACTTCTCAAGGTGTTTCACCCCACAAGGGGCTGTGGTACCGGGAAAAATCTGGTACCGCAGAAGGCATGAAGCATGAAAAAAACCGGAATATTTGCAGTTCTCTTCATAGCTGCACTACTGGCGGTTGGGGTTGTAAGTGCCCTGACCACCACCACAGATCCGCAGGAAAATATCATAACAGTCGAGAGTGCCGGACCAGGTACTTTGCAGTCAAGCGATGGACAAATTTTCAATGTCCAATTTCATACGGTAGGAGAACCCACCACGGGCTCCATCAGTACGGCCAATGAAAAAGAGGTAACCGTTGAAAACGCCGGTAAGGATCTGATCAAAATAGGTTCGGACACCTACAAACTAAACTATGTTATCCACACAGAATCACAAAAATCGGATTCCGGATCGATTGTACCTGGTGATTCCGATGTCTGGGGTCCCTACTCATGGACTGCCGGAACTTCGGTAAGTGTATCTGCGACATGGACGCCCACAAATCAGGATGTTTACCTTGGTATTCTTGATCTGGCACAGGGCCAAGGCCGGGCAGCCCTCCGATCCGGTGGGGCAGGTACTTATTCGACATCAGTACCCTGGTCAAGCAACGAATGGGGAAAATTGATCATCAACCCGACCGGAAATACTGCAACCGTCTATTACACGATCAGTTAAACCCTCTGCCACTCTCTGAACGAAGTATATGTACTTTAAATCCACTATTTTTTCATAGTGAGTGATTATAGAAGCTGCACGTAACCGGGACATCACATGAATGGAAGAAATCTCGTATTGATGGGGTTGATGGTTCTTATAGGACTGGCACTTGCATTTGCAGTTATTTTTGTCACCGATGGTAACTTTGGACGGACAGAGGATGTCTGGCTGATCCATAATCCAATGGCGACAAATTTATCCGGACTGCCCCATGAAACCGGATTGGGAAGTAACCTGAAAACAGAATCTGTTGATTCAACGTCTCATCTCTCTGAAACGACGGATTCCTCAACTACCAACAAAACTACCGGGGAAGTTTTGGCCCAGAATCAAAGTGCACTTTTGCTCTCGTTTGGTGAAACATCGGGAACCGCTATAGTTGAACTGGAAAATTCTCAAACAGAGCAGTTATCTGCGGAACAAATTAAACTGGCAGAAATAATTGCTCTTTCAGATACGCGAGTCCAAAACATTCTTGGAGCCGGGATGTACTCAGCAGATGTTCATGTGCTCGATAATATCCACGTAGAAAATTTTGAAGAACTTCCCCGGAATGGGACCGATGTTTCCGTCATCTTCACCATTATCAACACAACCACAGCTGAAAATGAATCCGCCTTTTTCGTTCACGTCGATCTCGACAACGGACGGGTTATCCGGATAAGCCCGCTGTTTCCGCAGAACTGATGAGACGTGCCCGAAAGATATTCTGTTTTCCGCGAGATGATTGTAATAACCGGATATCTGATACCATGATTCTGGACAAAAAGACCGTGCTTGTGATGGGAATTTTCGTTGCGGCAGTTTTCATTCTTGCCACGACGCTTCTGCGACCGGTCACGGTCAATGTGCTCTTCGAGGGCAGCGGCCCGGCTGCTGCCGCCATTCCCGGGGTGTACACGCTCGCGGACTGCGTCCTCATATCTGTCGCTGCATTCCTGCTGGGTGTTACTGCTATTATTCTGATCCAATCGGGTTTGCGTGTGCCCTTGGACCGGAACATGACAAATCCGGGATCTGATCCTGTAATTTTATCCGACGCCCCGCATCAGCCCCAAAATCCGACTGAAGAAAACGATCCGGGGCATCTTACCGTGGATGAACCGGACACTCTTCTCAACCTGCTTAAGGGAAACGAAAGACTCGTGGCAGAAACCCTCATGAAATACGGCGAGATGAACCAGGCCGATCTCTCTGCACGGACCGGGATACCAAAATCGACGCTGTCCCGGACCTTGCAGAACCTTGAAGAACGCAAACTCATTTTCCGGTACGATAATGGTATGAGCAAGATGGTGAAACTTGAAATCCACCGGTAGTTTTTCGGAAATTCCGGTCCAGCCCCATCGCGAGCGCTATCAGGCCGCACGATAACATTCAGATAAAGCAAAAAGATCCCAGAGACCGTCGCCATGCACACCCTCATCGAGAAGAACATCAGTGAAATTATCCGGATATGCAAGGACCGGAAGGTTCGCAGGCTCGCGGTGTTTGGATCTGCCGCAGGCAACCGGTTCGACCCTAAAAAAAGCGATCTCGATCTTCTCGTTGAATTTGAAGCGATGTCTCCTGTGGATCATGCCGAACAGTATTTTGGCCTCGCAGAGGATCTTGAAAAATTATTTTCCCGTCCCATCGATCTCGTTCCAGCCCGCCCGATCAGAAATCCGTATTTCCGGGAAATCGGTAGAAGAGACACAAGGTCGAACTCTATATTAGCCGCATGATACCCGGAAATATCTTTTCGATATCGCAGAAGCCTGCGACCTGCTCGGCCAGTTCGTTGTCGGCAAAACATTTTCCGATAACCAGTACGATCCGCTGCTCCGGTCCGGTGTCGAACGCCAGTTCGGGATCATTGGCGAAGCATTGAACCAGGCACTCCGGTACGATCCGGCTCTTACCGCAAAAATCAGCAGCACTCCCCGGATCATTGCCTTCCGGAACCAGCTGATCCACCGGTACGCGGTCGTCTCGGACGATGTGGTCTGGGGCGTTATCGAAACAAACCTCCCGGTGCTCACCCGTGAAGTAAAGCAGCTGCTGGAAAGATCCGGTACCTGACAAAAATCGGAAGTGCGGCGCCACCAGATATCACCCTTCCCGCGGCCGCACGTTCCGGGGAGGTGCTACCCGGGCAGAGCCGGGAAAAGAAGGCCTGTTTTGAGGGGTCGCCACGTAAACAGCGGAGATCTATAGTCTCCGTAGTGATCAGAGGACCCCGTAACTATATAGATTTTGAACAAAGTTCTATAAAAATTAGAAAAATCTATATTGTCCAAAATCCATAAGAGTCAGTGGGCATACTGGTGATGATAATCGGACTGATGGGGAGTCTGAATTCGACATCAACACATACCTGTGAGAGAATGCAGTTCTCCCGGCTCCAAAGGGTCGGGTATGCACAACGGACCGGACGCACGGCGGTTGACAGCGGGGGTTTCGAATACGAGATCCTGGACATCTACATCCTGGGCACCCGCTACGCAATACGGCTGGAAGACCTGGTCAGGGCAATCGCAGAGCACGGGGCTGTCCGGATAGAAGAACTTTCCCGGGAATGGAAATATTATCTCGGCGCTCACTGCGGTCTTGCGCAGGTATCGGTCTCAGGAAAAGGTTTCAACATCGAGCTCTTCGCGGGCGGGCTGTACACAACCTCGCTTGTCGCACTTCACCGGGTAATCGAAAGCAGGGGCCGCTACGCTGCAATCGTAAAAATCCCGGAACAGCCGGTGATGCC
>Ga0187810_10001005_pt1 | contig 10074 bp, 10 predicted proteins | sample NC_wetland_sal_i_9_FD_132963 | JGI IMG/M metagenome (GOLD analysis project Ga0187810, IMG submission 132963) | Wetland sediment microbial communities from Neuse River Estuary, North Carolina, USA - ASW_5 | ecosystem: Environmental > Aquatic > Freshwater > Wetlands > Sediment | place: USA: North...
CGGGGGCATGGAATCCGATGATACCCCCTCGCTTAAATTTGTGAAACGACTGGCAACCAATGAGTTTGATGTTGAATTTATCGAAGGATCATTCCCCCAAATTACACCAAATGCTGAAATATCCCTAAAACCGGGTGATGCCCTCAATAATGAAGAATTAAGATCTCATTTCAAATGCAGCTCGCAGGGAGGAATGAGACGATCACTTCAAACAAATAGTCTCGTTCTTGTCTCCGATCATACGAAATCAACATATGAAGACAAATGGGTGGAGGATATTTTCCATTATACCGGTATGGGATTAACCGGGAATCAGAGGATAACATTCCAGCAAAACAAAACACTTGCTGAGTCAAAGACGAACGGGGTGAATCTTCATTTATTCGAAGTCTTTGAAGAGGGGAAATATGTGTATATTGGCGAAGTTGAACTCGCAAATAGTCCATATATAGGCAAACAGCCGGATAAAAATAACAATCTTCGCGATGTGTATATTTTCCCGTTAAAAATTAAAGGAATCAACCATCCCCCTCTTCTGAAAAAAGAATTGATCGAAAAGAAAGAGGAGATCATTCGCAAGAAGGTTCACAAATTATCTTTTGAAGAACTTGAACGCCGAGCGAGATATTCTCACAATGAGAGTGGGAAACGCGAGGTAATCTCCGCTGTATACGAACGCGATCAGCTCGTTTCGGAATATGCAAAACGGAGCGCCAACGGGATTTGCCAATTATGTAATCAACCCGCTCCCTTCCGCAATCTCGATGGAGAACCCTACCTTGAATCTCATCACATCGATTGGCTCTCGAAAGGTGGGTTAGATGTCATCGAAAATACGGTTGCACTCTGCCCCAACTGCCATAAAAAAATGCACGTTCTTAATGTGCCGGCAGATGTTGTCGCTCTGAAGAAGAAATCATCACCAAGGGCATGATACTCGTGGATTTTTTATCCCCCACTTGGCAGGATCTCGCCTGGTCCCCGTGGATTCCGTTCACCGCAGACAAACACGAATTCCGGGATATCCCAAGAGAGCCCGGCCTCTACCGCATCCGACCGGTGGAAAAAGAATTCCTCATGTATATCGGCGAGACCCGGAGAACCGTACACGAACGGCTTGGTGAACTCCGGCTGACCCTCAACCGGACCGGGCAGATGCCGTGGAATGATCCACACGGCCGCCCCTTCGCTCTGGGCCTGGAAGGACGCGGAAGGTTTCGAATATGAGTGCTCCGGGGCCCCGCTTGACGCTGCCATAAACGGGAGAAGAGGGATGGAAAGTTTTCTCCTGTACCGGTACCGGCAGGAACGCGGGGAATCAACGCTCTGCAACTTTGGCCGGTTCCACCCGAGGTACCGTAAGTCCACCAACCGGAAAGAAAAACTGCGTGGCGGAAAATTGGAAGGGAGCCACAATGATAACCCGGCCGGGGGACCGAGCTATCCGCCGCTGCATCCAACAGGAAAACCCGGCGACCCGGACTGGATGGAGATCTCGTGGAGTGGCAGGGAAAAACTTGCACCGGAAAAAATCCGTATTGCTCCTACAGACCCGGGCCTGTATGTCCTGATCGATACCGGATCACAGGAGATTATTTACATCGGCCAGTCCGGGAATTGTGCAAACAGGTTGCTCGACCACAGCAGGAAATCATGGGACGGGAAGGAACTGGAATTTTCTTTTCACAGCGTGGAGAAAACGGTTCTACCGTATCAGCTGAAGGAAATGGAAAACGATCTCATCGGGAATTTTTTTGAGAAGTACAGGAAGGCGCCGGAGTACCAGTTCAGGAACCAGACATAGCTTCACCTAGAAATTGATAAATTATTTACCACCATGCCATATGACCTCTATCCGTTCTTTCTCTTTCACGATATCTTTATCTCATATTTTCAAGATATATTTTTACATTTTCCTTCAGCGGCATTTTTCCCTCTATATCCTTGTCAGTGATTATTTTTGTTTCACCGTCACTTAACCCTACAATCTGTCTTACAATTTTATTTTGCTGTCTAGAGGGTAATTTGTTTAAAGCAATTTCGAGATCGTAATCAGAAATGTCTGGACTAATAATTCCTGAACTATCGCTATCTAATATTATTTTTGACATTAATTTAAACAATCCAAGAGCTTTTTGTGGCTTGTGTGAATTATGTATCAAACTTTTAGTTATTGCTACTGCAATGATTCCTTGAATCTCTTTAATTTTCAACTTTACTTCGGGGGAATTCATTTCATATCCTTCCCATCTAATTTGAATTAGCTTTTTCGAAATTGGTCCAGGAATGATATTTTCCATATCGTAATCTATTATTAAAGCATTTTTTAAAATCTGCAATACCATATTAGAGGGCAAATTTGTATAATTGATTTCCTCCAATTCGGATATTGCAATTGTTTTTTGACGTTCAATTGCAAAAATTTCTACAATCTCGTTTGCTGTGTTGAAATAACCTGATCCATGAGGATTCCCAACATATGCCCAAGATGCAATTTCAATCAATCCATCAATAAGCCACTGGGGAGGCGATTGATTTTCTAAATATAAGGCTAAAATAGTGTCAATTTGATAAATGCTCAAATCACAATTATCACATAGCTTTGTTGTTTTAAATGGAGAATTTCTTTTACATAACTCACATTTCATTAGAGTTTGCCGTGGTTTCATATGATTATCCCTTACACTCAGGTGGGACTCCAATTTACAACATGAATTGGTTTCTTTTCTTCGACCAACTTTGTTAAAATTATAATCCAATTTTCTTCTTTCGCTTTATTGGATAAATACTTATATATTTTATTTCTCCGATCCTCATCAAAATCTTCCATTACATCGTCAAGGATTAAGAATGGAATTTGGGGAATGTAAGTTTCCTTTAAAGCGATTTGTAATATTAATGCTATTGTTAATTTTTCTGAAGTACTTAGTGTACTGACGAGTTGTGGAACATAACCATCGGTTTTGGGGTCAAATCTCTCTATATACAATCTAAATTCCTTATTTAATTTTACATCCCGGAATTCTTCAAAATTCAATTCGTTCATCAATATTTTTATTGTGTTATTAAATTTGTCCGCTGCTGCTTGTCTTTGTTTGTCAGCCATCTCTTTTGCGAATCCAATTAGCTCGGTTAGCACCTCATTATATTTTGATAATATCTGAATTGCTAAATCCGGAGTGAGACTCACTTGGTTAATTTCGATTTTTGCACTATCGATCTCATTCTGTTTGATGGTAATTTTATCAGATAGTGTTCCTTTTTGTTTTTCTTTCTCGGTGTAAACCCGATTTAATTCTTCGTCATCTGAACCAATTATTTTTATTAATTCTTGAAGTTCCTTCTGTTCCTTCTCCAATTTGTTAGATAATCCAGTTATCGTTTCGTTAAATTGATTGATTGCGCTTCGTAATTGTTTTTCGATCAAATCCGATGTAAATTTTCGTTCTTCCTTTTTGTCGGAAATTTTTCTCTCTAAATTCTCTTTATTCTTGATGATATCTGAAATTTGGGTATCTATTAGTTTAATATTTTGACTCTTCTCCATTATTTCATTACTAATCGAATCTTTCTTTTGTTTTAATTCTTTAAGTTTGATCTCAATTTTGCCAAACGTTAAATTTCCTTCATTACATAGAGGACATTTTGTAAAATCTCGATCCTTCAAGTTAGTTTGAGCTAAATAATAGAGGTTATAGACTCCGTCAATCTCTCCACGGATATCTTTTAAACTAGTGATTTGTTCATTAATATCCGATATTTTTTTCTTTTTAATTTCTTCCAATTTTTTTGGGTTGAGGTTTTTCCCCTTTAAATCAAATAATTCTAAATTTTCAAGTTCGTTTTCAAATGAATTGATATCTTTGTTAATCTTAACTAATTCATTTTCTTTCGCTTTTAATTCGTCTGTTTTTTGTTTTAAATTGGCATGTTGTTGAATTAAATCCTTATTTGATTTTTCTATGCTGTTTGCAATCCCCTTTCTTTTTGAGATGAAATCTGATTTGCCTTTAAATTTTGGTTCTAACCTGCTCAATTCATTTGTAATTTGTTCGAGGTCTTTTCGATGTTGATCAATTTCTTCTCTAAGATTTTTCGTCCGTTTTATGGTATTTTTTGCTTCATCTTCTTTCTTGGTGGCATTATCTTTTTCATTTATTATAAAATCTGCAATTTCATCATAATTTTTTGCATTTGATAACTTAGTAACAGCCCAATGGAAATCATCGGGTTCTTCGTCGTCTGTATGTCTGAGTTGCCTCAAGATTTTTGTATCATTCGATAAAATTCCGGATAATAGAAACCGTTGATCACTATGTTTTGGAAGTTCTAAATATGTGCCATTTTGCTGAACTTTGTATATTTCTTTATCCTCGCCAATAGTGAGAATAACCTCTCCATATTCACTATGGATGTTTACAAATCCTTCTTGAGTGTTAAGATCATCTGATTTCACTCCTAGCATTTTGGCTTCTTTTAATAAGTAAGGTTCAAATTTTCCATCGTGGGGCACGGATAAGACCCCAAGGATTGCTTTAATTACACTACTTTTCCCACCGGAATTTGGCGCTTCTACGAGATTCAAAGATCCACTTTCGAAAGAGAAGTCCTTTTTACCTTTAAATCCACCAATATCTTTTAAAACTAAAGAGGCATTCATTCGGATTCCTCCTTCACAATTGTTTTGAATAAAGTGGACAACTCATTATTAATTTTGTTTAAATCTACTCGTTTTTCATTCGCCAAAATATCAATTTGTTTTTTTATTGAGAATATGTCCTTTTTCTTCATTCTAATCCCTCAACATTTGTCGCTATCATTATCTGCACATCTTTCCAAAAAGACAATTTTTTCTGTTTTAATTGTTCGAATATGGTTTTTAAATCGCTTCCTTGCATCTGTGAATACCCATATTGATATTGAGCACCTGTTGCTCTTGTCTTCCCACCTGCAATAGTTCTGATCAAACTAAATGAAAATGGAGTTATTGTGACAGTTAATCTTTTATCTTTAGCGATTTGATTGACGAGCTCCATTAATCGTCTTCGGGAATCGTTTTGATAACTGTCTTTATAACCTTCAAAATAGACGCTGACAATCAAAATTCCTGTACTTGGTACATCATCAATTGAAATCATGAGCTCCACACTCCACTTCTTATACACTCAATAACTGTAATTTGCCTGGCATCTCTCAGAGTAGGTCTCTTCATTTTTTGTAGTTCTTCTCTAATTTTTTGCGAGACATAAATCTTGTCTTTTTCATTTTTAAGGGATACATTAAGAATTTCATTAACGGATTTAAGAAGTGATTCTATCGAAATTGTATCAATTTTTATTGGGTATAACCTTGTAACAATGGCTTCATCGACAAGATCTATACGGTTGGTAGTCGCGCAAACGATCGTATCAGTTGGAATCAGTCTATCGACTTCATGAAAAAGGATTGAATTTATTGAGTAATGCCATTCTTTGGCTAAGTCATTTCCACGTGATATCATCAGACTCTCAATGTCGTCAAATAGAATAATTAATTTTGGATTTTTGGCCTCATTTTTCAATTTCGACGTATAACGGAAGACATCTCTCAATCTTTTCTCTGCGTCACCCCATTTCGGTGATGCAATCGATGCCCCATCAATAAATAGAAAGTAGACGTTGTGAAGCCTTTTATCGAGTTTTCGCGTCATCTGCCGGATCAATTCTGTCTTGCCTGTTCCAGGAGGGCCTTCTAAAATGAAACCTTTGAATGGAAAACTGTTCATTGTGAGATTCATTTTAAAAAAATATTCGCATGTACTCAAAATTATGCGCTCGTTATCTTGAAGTTCGGAAATTAATTCCACTTCTGGAATTGCACTTCCACTGATATGACGAATTTCGTCTATGACATTTAATTCCATTTATTTACCTCGTTCTCTCTCTGTTATCCCGAACGCGTCTCATTTCCAATAGAACATAGTCTTCAAATTTGAAACTTATTTTATCATTATTTACAACAATTTCTTTGATTAACCCTTGAACCGTTCGACCTGACATTGCTTGAAGAGCCTTGAGTATCTCTCCTCTTGTTGTCGAAGGAATCCGTCGTTTTGATACAAATTTAATAAAATCATCTTCGCTGAATTTCTCTTCACCCTTATACGCTTCACCCCATAAGAACATTAAAACATTCCAGAGAGTTTTTGGTTTTTCATTATAGGGAAGATCAAACTCTCCATCGAGATCCTCTAACTGCGACAGTTTATACATTATATATAGGAGTATATAACCGGAATAAATGTGGGCAAGGCGTTTTATTACTTGTTCACTTAAAGGATTACCACTATCATATTGCCTTGACAATTTTTTGGTTTTTTCCGTAATCTGTATAATTCTTTGATAATCTTCAACTCTTACATTTATTAGATTCAATTCTTCGAATACCTTGAACACTCCCCCCCAGCTTCGGGTTGTTTTTATTGATTTATTCAGTTCTTCTTCTGTAATTTCAGATGCGCCTTTATACGCTTTTTGAATTATAAATTCACATATTTTATAAAAAATAGATGTTTGAGGATTATAAGCCGTAATAAAAGTTCCATCTGATATCAACTGAAGAAATCGGTCAGTATCAGGATCAATAACCGTTGAATTTGTCATTTTATCTTCAATTTCTCTATACATTTCTTGAACGATTTTTGAAAACTCGATGCAATCATCACAAATGAAATGGTCATCTCGGCCGGATTTTTGAATTCCACATCTTATACACTTCATAGTTCATATGTCTCCGTTCTTATGTCACGACTCCCAATATTGACAAACGAGTTATGAATTAAAATAGATTTCGATAACTGAAATTTGTAAATCCTTGTAGCAAGGAAAGTTTGATTTGATGAAAGACTTATAGAAACTTAATGCAAAGGAAAGTATCTGAAGCTCTAGTCTCACTAACAGAGATGAAGGATAAAAAATTATATGTGAGCTTTTCAGGAGGAAAGGATAGTTTAGTTGTATTAGATTTGGCGTTAAGAGTGGGAATATCAAACATAGTATTTTGCGATACTACTCTCGAATTTGACGAAACTATAGAATATGTTAAAAGAATCGAAGCCTTTTATGGGATTAATATCGAGATCATTAAGTCCGCAAGCAACTTTTTCGATCTAGTTGAGCGAATTTGTATGCCTTCGAGAAAATGTCGTTGGTGTTGTAAAGTTTTTAAGTTCGGTCCATTAGCTAAGTTTGGGCTTGAAAATAAACTAGATGGATATATCACAGGATTAAGAAATAGTGAATCAAATACAAGGAAATTTTATCAATCAATAGATATAAATCCGATGGTTCCAATTAAACAGATCAATCCTATAGTGACGTGGTCGGAAGATGACGTTTGGAATTACATACACGAACAAAATCTTCCGATAAATCCATTATATCAACATTTTGATAGGATTGGATGTTGGATTTGTCCATATAGGACTAAAAATGAGTGGGAGATTATAAAGATTCATTTTCCAAAAAAATACGAGATTCTTCAAAATATCTTGGATTCATACGCAACAAAAAATCATATTCGAGATAAAAATAATTTTATTGCTAATAGAAAATGGACTTCCTGGGCAAATCCTATAAGCAAGGTCAGTGCTGGAACTTACAAATTTCAATATGATGAAGGTGGCCGAATGGAAACGGTGGATGTAAATTTCAATACAGATAATGAAAAACAGATAAACCGAATACTAAAAATCCTTGCGATTATCACTGATAAATTTTCAATTATAGATCAAAGTAAGTTATCACAAAAAAAATTGAGAATATTAGTTGAGAAGCACAATTTTAATCATTTAAATGTACTAATCGAGAAAGCGATTAATTGTAAAGGCTGTGGTGCATGTCTACTATCATGTCCAAAAAATGCATTACGACTAAAATTTTCTGAATTAATTGTAGATATGGAAAAATGCAACAATTGTGAAAAATGTTTATCCTCATCTATCCTTAAAGGTGGATGCATAATACGAAATTATTCTCCAAAACGGGCGGCATTAGTAAAAATTTGTTCTTAAAACTACATCTTGAAATATAGAATTCGAGAGGACATAATGAAGAGAGAGGTCATATATTTTAATAACGCTGCCACCACCTGGCCAAAACCCAAAATCGTCGATAAGACTGTTAAAGAATTTTTTAATTACCCTATCGCAGAAATTGGCCGGACGACGATTAAAGGAAAAATTGATTATGTTGAAAGTACGAGAGAACTCCTCTGCGATTTCTTCAATGCCGAAAATCCTAATCATGTTGTATTTACATCAAATGCAACGGACTCTCTGAATCTATTGATACATGGTTTTGTTAAAAAGAATTCCAAAAAATTTCATGTGATTACTACGGAACTTGAACACAATTCGGTTTTACGACCTCTCAAAACTCTTGAAAAAAGAGGGTTAATTTCCTTATCAATTATCCCATTTGAAGAAAATAAAATAGATATAAAAACTTTAAAACAGGAAATCAGATCGGATACTCGCTTGGTTGTGATGACCCAAGGCAGTAATGTTCTCGGATCTGTTCAAAACATAAAAGAGATTGCTGAGTATTTAAGTGCAAATGAAATTTTTTTTATTGTTGACGGGGCTCAAACCTCCGGAGAGATTGAAATCGATCTTTCAAATATTCCACTTGACGCTTTTGTATTTACCGGTCATAAATCACTATTTGGATTGACAGGGATTGGAGGATTTTACATCAATCGACCAGATTTGATTGATACGATTAAACAAGGAGGGACCGGTATAAATTCGAATTATTTGTATCAACCAGAGGAAATGCCAATAAAATTTGAATCTGGAACACATAATTATGCCGGGATTATCTCTTTGTATGCCGGAATTCAATATCTGAATCAAGTTACATTACCTAAAGTAGAATCAAAGTGCAAAAAAATGACTAAATATCTTATCACGAATCTTTCAAAGATTGAAAATATGGAAATATACAATAAAAATCCTGAATTACCCATTATTTCTTTCAATATTAAGAATTTTGACAATTTTGAAGTGGGTTCATTATTGTCAAATTCGTATAATATAATTGTTAGAACAGGACTTCATTGCGCTCCATTAGTTCATAAAAAAATAGATGGGGGGATAGGGTGTATAAGATTAAGTTTGTCGTATCTGAATACCATGAAGGAATGTGAAGAGGTTGTTGATACGTTGACAAAAATTGCAGAGATTTATGAATAAATTTAATCAGCTTTTCATTTCTTATCAAATTCACTGTTATCGAGTTAGTCCCTGATCTCCCGCTCGCTCTGTACCCAGGATCGAGAAATTCTTGATGCAGTACTGGATCGCCAAGCACATCTCAATGAAAATTCTACTAAGCAGCAAAGGCTGCATGAATCCTATCGCTACAATTGATGACAACATTATCAATACGGTTGTAGCAGCCCCCCCCGTTTGAGCGTTCTCTCCTAAAAAATCCCAAAACCCCGTATGAAGATCCCGGCCCCACGCCGCTACAGGGATTATCCACCGTTAACGTATCAGAACCTCCGAGCCTTGCGCGTTCACCAGAAAACCGGCGCCAGAACCGGAAGATCCCGAAGAGAATAGTTATCGGTTATTTCGATTTCTCATCTATCCGTTTCATCATTGCCTCGATGTATTGTTCCCCGTCATCGGATTTGAGCCATTCAATGACCTGATCTTTCGGGGTTTTATTGCGATTATCGAGCCAGAAACGAAGTGCTGTTGTAATAATCTCGGCCCGGTTGCTGTATTCCTTCGCGGCAATAATCGCGTCTATCTTTTTTGCTACATCAGGAGGTATCCGATAGCCGGTTGCAACTTTTTTACCGCCCTTCATCGGGAGAGCCATGGGGAAACAATTGAGTGATAAAACAATAAGTGTGTGTTCCCTCATTGAAACCTCATTGAGTTACATTAATCATCTCAACGGGAGAGCATAGATCAGGAACATCCCTCAGGAAGAGCCACGATGTCAACGAAATCCCCAACCGATCCGGAATGGATGCACCTGGCACTGGACGCCAAATCCGATAGCGCCCTCTACCGGTCCCCAC
>Ga0187810_10001006_pt1 | contig 10073 bp, 12 predicted proteins | sample NC_wetland_sal_i_9_FD_132963 | JGI IMG/M metagenome (GOLD analysis project Ga0187810, IMG submission 132963) | Wetland sediment microbial communities from Neuse River Estuary, North Carolina, USA - ASW_5 | ecosystem: Environmental > Aquatic > Freshwater > Wetlands > Sediment | place: USA: North...
AGCGGGCAGTTGGTTATGGCGGTTTCGTTGCTCCGTTCCTTTCGAAGAACATAAAGCCACGCGCTGGCCTCCGAATTGATGCGTGGTTCTGCACGCGCGCGCGCCGCCGTCAAAACCGAACAGGGGCCCCCGCCCCATTACGGCAAGGGCGTTGCCGCCTTTTGACAGCGCCGCTTGTCCGCGCATGCGGGCGAACCGCATCGAGGCCGCGATAAGCGTGGCTTCACAATCGAAAGGAAAAGAAAATGAGCAACACGAAAACCGACAAGACCGTTCCGGCCTATCGCATCTACAGCGTGAGGAAAAACGGCAAGGACAAGAAATCCACGTGGCAGGAAATCGGTGCAGCGTGGACGCACAAGGACGGCGAAGGCCTCAATCTTCAGTTCAACGCCCGTCCGCTCGAAGGTGCCGAAATCGTCCTTCGCGCACCGTCCGCCAAAGGAAAGCCCGAGTAATCGGGTTTTCTCGCGACCTCCGCCCGCGATCCGGGCGGAGGTTACGACTTTTTGTCGCTAAACTGTTTCCGCCCTCTCGACGCAAAGGCGAAAAGAAGTTTCAGATATACCTACGAGTGCAAGGGGCCGAGTCGATGAACGAGCACATCTCACGCGTATTAGCGCCATTCCGGGGCATGCAAGAGCTGCTTATTGGGACGTTGAAAAACGTCGCTGGGATATCCGGCTCACTCTTGCTGGTCTGGTTGTTTTTGGGTGCGCCATCCACAAGCACGCTGAAACAATTCTGGAGCGACGTGAAAGTAAGTCAGTTGCCACCGAACATGATGACTCAAATAGGCAGCGATGGAGCTGTCGTTCTAACGGCAGACATGGAATACGTAGCCAGTCGCATTGTCCGGCCCGGAAAGATTCAGAACGTGCCCGGGCGGTTTCATGCAGGCCAACACCTTTGTACCAATGGCCCTTCGGGAGGTGGCGATTACGGGGTCTTGCTGTTTAGTCTGCCGCGCGGCTTTGTTACGACAGGCAGCAACAGACCGGGGCTGTTTGTACCGGATACGTCGGCGAATAGGTGCGGACGAATAGCATCAACAAATTCGGCTATCGATCCGCACAGCCCCTCAGTGCAGGCGAATAAGCGGCTTGGACAATTGGTGCCCACGCACCCGATAAGGTTTTCGATTGCTTGGGTTGGCGCGCTATTCGCCGCCGGACTTTGGTACGGACGCCGGAAGGGAAGGGAAGATTTCAAACCCAGAACACCGCTTCCAGCGGATTTGGCAGGGGCAAACTTTCCCGGCTTTGTCGTCCGCGCCGGTGATTTCGAGCAGGAGGGGGACGAATTCTACCGCGTCAATCCCGACGGCCTCCGCGTCAACCTAAAGACGTGGCATTGCGACAAGCAAACTGGCGAGTTCTGCGTGATAGAGCGGAAGGTCAATGGTAGCGTTATTTTCGACCCGTCAACGCATAGCGAGAGATTTATACGATATACGCCGACGACATTTGAAACGGTCGTGAAATGGGCCATCTGTTTATCTAGCGGCGTTCTGGCCGTATGGCTGGGAGTACTGGCGATCCAATGGAGCGTCGAAGGCGAAAAGAGTGGCTCCAGTAACAGCCTGCTTTTTGCCGTACTATTTGCTTTTGCGATGGTCGCAGGGATTGTGTGGCTAACGACAAACAGAGCGGAGAAGCGCATAGGCCCGCGTCCCCTCGTGCGCGAGGTCACCGAGTTCGGATACCAACAGCCACACGGTGCGGCGACCGACGAGGGCACGATTTAGTATGCGTCGGTCCGAAACGAAACCATCGCCAATTGGTTCATTTATCTGTATACGGAATAAACATTATGGCCAATAGTGTTCACTATGTGTTTCCGATGTCAACGGATCACTGATGATATTTTTTCTGCGGCAGATAACACCCGGGGATTATGAGTTGGACGCTCTACGACAAGGAAGGACGGCGCAAATATCTTACGCCCACCGAGCGCGCCGCGTTTATCCGCGCCGCGCTGAAGCTTGGCGGCAAGGATGGCGCGTTTTGTGCCGTCCTTGCCCTGTGTGGACCGCGTATTTCCGAGGCGCTCGCGCTAACGCCGCAGCGTTTGGATGATAACAATCTCGCGATTAACTTCGAGACGCTGAAACGCCGCGAACGCGGAGTTTTTCGAGCGGTGCCGGTACCGCGCGAATTGCTCGACCTTCTCAACACCGCACTCGGCTATCGTTCAGCACTTTCGGATAGTCAGCGCTCTCGTGTGCGGCTTTGGCCGTGGTGCCGGACGACGGGCTGGAAACGAGTGCGGTACGTAATGAAGCTTGCGGATATTCCGTCATTTCTTCGTAAACCAAAAGCGCTGCGACATGCCTTCGGCATTCATGCGACGGAAGAGCGGATAACACTGGGCCTCATCAAGAAATGGTTGGGGCATGCGAAGCTCGAAACAACCGCAATCTACGCAACGCCTATAGGTAAGCAGGAACGAGCGCTCGCAAAACTCACATGGCGAAGCGTGCAAAAGGACTTTGCTTGCTGAATTTCCGTAGCCCCGGCGCGATGAACACTATTGGCCATAGTGTTCACTGGCCGTTGGCAATGGCTTTACCCTGTCGCCAACGGCCACGACACCGGAAGGGCAAAGGCGCTGCTGTTTTGCTCATTGCTACGATTTTTGTTGCGGGTTGGTGTGACGATGGAAAAAGCGAAGGGTTTTCTGTTTTCAAGGCCATATGGAGCATTTCAATATGGCTGTGCTTACGGGATTTTAGGCGCGGTTGGGTTGATGGCAGTCTGTGGCGCGACCTCGGCTTTATTGGGGATTCCTCAACTCAATATGCAAGATGTTGCTTCCGTCGGTGGCGTCCTCGGTGCTGTGATTGGCATGAGACATGGGTTTCGGCGTGGGGGTACCGGTCGTTATGGTCGAACAACGCCCCCCCGATAGTGCGGATTTCAAAGTGGTAGCGAGTTCTGCCGCATACGCGCCGCAGTGGGCGGCATAAATCATTCAGTGTAATGGCAGAGGGTGTGACAATGAAAGGAAAGCTGAGTTTAACTGAGCGATTAGGTGTTGCGACGATCGTCGGCATCGGTAGCGGCGTATTGGGCGCGGTTGGGGCGTTTTTTGTCGATGCTATGGTGGATGGTTATCTGGGGCTGTCGGATAACCCCACAGCAGCCAATGAATCTATTACGATGTGGATTATTACGAGTGCTTTCGTTCTCTGTGCTGTAATCGGCGCGAGATACGGGTTCCGGCGCGGTTTCGAGGCGTAACTTCGCGTCGCTAAATGATTTCCGCGTAATCGCGCTTGGCTTGCTCCATCGATTTGCGCATACCGAGCGCGTCGCCCTCGTCTTCCGGGTCCGGTAGCCAAGTGCGCACTGTGCGGCCTCGCGAAAACAATACGGCTTGGCCGGTTCCCATGTTGCCGAGACCCTGTGGCCAGTAGATGGGTCCCGGCATGTACTGCGCAGCTTCGCTCGTGCCGGACGATTGCGATTGATGCCCGCCGACACTGGTGGAGGCGGAAGTGCTGCCGGTCTTGAGCCAGTAGAGCCGTTGCCCGGACAGTTTGGAAAGATAATCGCGCGTCGTCACGTCTTGAGGCGCGAAGGATTGCAGGACACCGGCATTGCCGATGAAACTTTCCCAGCGTTCCTTGTAGAGTGCTTTGGCTTGCGCCAAATCCTGAAATACCGGCCACAGCTTGAGACCATAGCCGCGCATGAGCGCCATGTTGTTTTCGATAACCGGCATCTGCCCGAGTTGCGCGAATTCATCGAGCATGAAGAGCACGGGCACTTTCGCGTTCTCGACGCTGCGAAGAAGCGGCAGCAAGATCGAGGTCAGCATGAGACGCAGCCAGGTCGAATGCGTGGCGAGATAGCGCGGCGGCAGGACAAGATAGACGGTGGTCGAGCGCTGCTTGAGGCCTGCAAAATCGAATGCGCCCCGCGCAAGGTCCGCCTTGATCGGGCGGCTATCGAGCCAGCGGGTCTGCGTCAGTGCCGTCGAGATGATGCTGTTCAGTTCCCGGTTCTCTCCGCTGATATCGGCAAAGCGTCCGGCTTTGACCGCGAGTTCCGCGTTACCGCCGTCGGCAATCTCGCGCATGGTTGATCGGAATTCTTCCGCGCGCTGGCCGAGCAGCATCCGCACGTCGGCAAAGGAACGGGAGTTAAGCCCACTGAGGCGCACAGTCATGATAAGCGCCGCAATCAGGTCTTGCGCCGATTGGCTCCAGTGCGGCTCTTGTCCTTCGATACGAATGATCGCTTCGGCCAGCGCCGTCGCCTCGTCCGCGAAATCGTCGCTTTGCGGGTCGAGCGCTTCGACCGGGTTGAATCCGTTTGAAGCGAGATAAGGGTACTTTTCGATCAAGCGCGGATAATTTTTGGCGATGACGGAAAAGGGGTCAATCACGACGACCTTGTGGTCCGGCTGAGCGGCGCGATACGCCGCCGTCAGCGCGGCCAACTCGCCCTTGATATCGATGACGACGATGGACCAGTCCTTGAGTCTGAAGAGGTTCGGGACCAGCAAGCGCCGGGTCTTGCCGGAGCCGTTGGGACCTACGGTGACCACATGGCGGTCGCCGGAATTAGTCGGGTCGGCGGGGTTGGGGTAGAGGTTCAGCTTGTCGCGAACCGCGTCCCAACGCTCTTCGAGGATCGAGCGATCCGGCCCGGCTTTCACCGGCTCCACGCCGAAGCCGAAATAGATTCCGCCATTCTTCGACCACAAGCTTTCTGGCATGGGCCGATGCTCCTTCAGGATCAAAACGCGCCATTGCTTCGTTCACGACACAGTATTTCGTTTTGTGATTTTTCGCGCGCCTCGATTCTACCCATCGCGGGCGCGCGCTGGGCGCGCGGCCTTCGCGCCTGCGGCGCGGCCCGCGTTCGGATAGAATGATAAGAGGATTCGGGGTTTTGGTTTTGGTCGTGTTGAGGTTCGTAAGGTTGGGGGGAGTGACGTTGAGAAGGGGGTAAAGGGGGAAATTGTTTGAGGGGTGTGAATTGGGTGGGGTTGATGGAGGGGTGGTGAGAAGGTGATGCCGGTCAAGCCGGTGGTCCGATGCGAGGCGATTGCAGAAGGATTTCATTTTCGGCGCGAGCGTCGTTGTCAGAATATTTTACAAACCCGCAGTGTGTTTTTTTGCGACTTGTACAAATTCCAGTGTAGCTGCATTGCACGACTATGGTGCGCCGCATCGTCTTTCTTCGATCTGGAAATAATCGGTCCGTGATAAAATCCCTGAATTCCGCGCGTTGGCCGGAATGAGGAAGTCGCTGCCTGCTTCCTATTTTGCGATTGGCGATTTTGACGTTGCGGGAATTTAGATGAAGATATTGAAGAAATCGAAGATAAGACTGAGGGCAAGCCATGCGCGGTAATACGCGGCGCTGGTTCGGCGGAGCCGGAACCGCTGGCGTCCCGCGCGGCTTGGCAGGGGCTGTCCAGCCCCGTGCACCCCGGCCAAGAGGAGCCTTGCTCCCCTATGGAACCCCAGCTTGCTGCATCGCAACTGCCGAGCAGTTTCGGCGGGCCGGTCGTGCCGCGACTTCCGTTAACCGGAATCGGCAATCGACCGTAGAGCGAAGGGTACGCCCCTTCGGTATCCGCGCTCAAGGTGCCTCCTGTCCGCCGAAGCCTCGGCGAAGGCGGATGCTCCCCGAGACCCCAGCCAGTCCACCCGCGAAGGTGAAACGGCGCAAGCGGACGCGCAAGGGGAAGGTCTTCCCCTTTTTGCCTTATCCCCTCTGGCGGCGCGTGCGGCGGGCGTCACGCCGAAACCGGTATGGGAGAAAACTGACGCCATGAGCCGTGGCACCGAAAAACGCGTCCGCGACTACATCCTTCCCGTCCGTCTCAGTCAGGACGAACGGGCCGCAATCGATGCCGCAGCCGAACGCGCAGGTCTGACAGTCGGAAGTTATGCGCGCCAGGTCTTGCTTGGCGCGCCCGCGCCGCGCCAAGTGCGGCGTCCGCCGGTCGAGCGCCGTGAGCTGGTCCGGTTGCTCGGCGAACTCGGCAAGATCGGCGGCAACCTTAACCAGCTCGCCAAATCCGTCCATTCCGGCATCGTCGTTTATACTGGCGAGATTGACACCGTCATTGCCAGCTTGCTTGAGGTTCGCAATGCGATCCTCGCGGCGCTGGGGCGTGCGCCATGATCATCAAGGGCAAATCACGTTCCGGTCCGGTGGCGCTTGCCGCCCATCTCGGCAATGCCGAGAAGAACGAGCGCGTCTCGTTGATCGAGACGCGCGGGACCGTGGCGCAGAATTTGCGCGGCGCGCTGGTCGAGATGGACGCTTACGGGGCGGGCACGCGCTGTCAGAAGTCGCTCTACCATGCCGCCATCAGTCCGGAGCCGCCGCACTTGCTGACGCCCGATCAGCGCACCGAGGCCATCGATGCGCTTGAGAAGAACCTCGGGCTGGACGGTCACGCCCGCGTGGTCGTGATGCACGAGAAGCACGGACGCCAGCATATACATGTCGTCTGGTCGCGGATCGATCTCGACAAGATGCGCTCCGTCAGCGACAGCCACAATTACCGCAAGCACGAGGAAGTCTCGCGCGATCTCGAACGGCGCTTCGGCCATGACCGCGTGCAGGGCGCACATCACGAACGCGATGGCGTCAAACGCCCTGGCCGCACACCTTCACGCGCCGAACTCCGGCAGGAGGAGCGCACCGGCATCAAAGGTAAAGACGTGAGTGCGGAAGTGACCGAAGCATTCAAGGCAAGCGACGGAGCGGAAGCATTCGAGGTGGCGCTTGCCGAACGAGGTTACATGCTCGCCAAAGGCGACCGGCGCGACTTCGTGATCGTGGATCGCGCAGGCGGGATCCACTCGCTCGCGCGCCGGATCGACGGCATGAAGGCCGCAGAGCTGCGCGAGTTCATGGGCGGACTTGATCCGCAAACCATACCGAACATCGAACAGGCAAAAGAAGTTATTGAAGAGAGAAAGCGCCAAGCCGAGGCGGAGCACGATGCCTCACTCGAAAAGGCGTATGGACGCGGCGACAACTATGTGAGTCAGACACAGGCCGCGTTGAAAGATCACGAACAACGGCAGCGGGCGATAGACGAAAATGCCAACCGCGATACTCTCTGGGACCGGATCGAGCGTGGGGAGGAAAGACGCGAGGAGCAAATCCACAACGCCGCCGAGAGTGAAAACGTTCAATCCGAAGGCGAAGAAGACGTTGCGCGGAGGCGGCATGAAGACGATCTTCAACGTGCCACTCAGCAGTCGTCCGAGTACCCCGCATCCAGTGATTTCTACAAGCAACAGGAAGCGGCGGACGCTCCGTTCAGTAACGTCGAAATCACCGAGCGCCTTCAGCGGCTACGCGACCGCTATGCAGGACTGTCGGACGGCAAAACCGGCACGGATCACAGCCACGATGCAGGCCCCGACCGGCAGAGAGAGGCTCCGGGTGGAGGCCACACTCGGAGCCGCTGAAGGCAGCGCTCGGCCAATGCGCTTGGTTGGTACTTCAAATTCTGGATACGTTTTGCGTACGCCTTCGCAGAGTGCTGCATCGTTTATCATTCAAAGAGACGATGCAGGAGATTACTCGGCGGCGTGTCGCTTATGGTGAAACGGCATCACGCTCATGGAAATCTGCCGCCACGTCTGCAACGGCGGTGGTGCTGCGACTCATCAAGCCACTACCCGCCCATAAAGACGAAACAAAGAGTCAGGAGTTAATGCAACCTCATCGCCCCACCGGAATGTGCGAAGCGCAGCGCATTGATTTCATGGCGGCATGCGAGGGCAAGATCACTTGGTGGCAGTACTTTGCGAAATGGGGACGACAGGGACTATCATTGTAAAATGATCGTGCGCGAATCGGCGAGTGGGTGCAGCATGAGTTATTCGCCAATTACATCGAACCACGCTGAATAGGTGGTCACATGCCGGACACAAATCCTTGCGAATTCGGGTTTAAGAGATTGTCCCTCAACAATTGGCTCACTGTTGATGCGGCATGGACAGGCGTGTTGATGTCGCTTTCGCCGCTCCCCCAAAGTGAGGGGATGGTCAATGATTTGACCCAAATGCAGCTTGATTCGAATGTGCCATTGCAGGTTCGAAGACTATTTGAAACCGCGCGTGGTGCTCTCGTCTATAGCGTTTTGTTTTATCCGCTACTAGCCCTCGGCGCGGAGCAGATGTTGCGCGTCTGTGAGACCGCAGCCTCTCTCAAATGCGAATTGATGAGTGCACCAGAGATATGGAAGTTCCAGCAAAAGATTGATTGGCTTATCAAGTATGGAGCTATCGCGAAGATCGACGAGGAGCGCTGGAAATTTATCGTCAGAATGCGCAATGATGCGTCCCATCCATCGGACCAAAAAATTTATAACTTGGCCCTCGCGTTAGAGATCATGGAATTGACAATTGAACTGATAGAATCCCTGTTCGTGTCAGCGGGCTGAGAGGGCACCTGTCATGTGCCAACAGCAACACGAATGTATTTACTGCCATCAACGGGATGCAAGCCTGTTTCGTGGTGTCGAACATTTAATCCCGCAAAGCTTCGGAACGTTTGGAAGTGACACTCCGACGCTCGATTGTGTATGCGATGAATGCAACCGTTATTTCGGACGCGAACTCGACTCTTTGCTTGCCCGCGAAACCCATGAGGGCATCTCCAGATATGTACGCGGCATTCGGTCGAGCGAAGCACGCCCACAAAAACGGCTGACAATCACGCTTGCCGAAGGGCCGGATACAGGAAGTTTAGCAGGCGCGAGAGTCGCAGTAGACGGAACAACCGGAAAGCTAATGCCTCTTGCGGGCCAATTTGTCATATACAATTTCCGGACGGGAAAAACGGAAACTTACTTTGAAAATCAAATACCGACTTTGGTGTTGCCAGAAGATGCCTATGGCAAACCAGGTACGGGCGGAAAAAAGGGAACGTGGAAATGTAAAGTCCTGGCGCCTTCTAAGGAAGGGCACGACATAATTGTCGAAGCGCTACAGCGTGCAGGTATCAATTTTCAGCCTGGCGCACCGCTACAGCCCCCCGCATTCGAAAGCGTCACTCCTCTTGAGCCATTGACCTTCCCTGTTGTCGTCGAAGTCGAGATTGACGACCAGCATAAGAGGGCAATCGCGAAAATTCTCATGAATTTCGTTGCATATTATCTCGGCCATGATGAGGTATTGAGGCCAAGGTGGAATTTTCTTCGTGAGTTTATACGGAATGGCGTGGGCAAGATACGCACGAGGGTGACAGACCAGCCATTCTGGACCGGCCAAGAAACGGATCACCTTCGCTTTGTCGATGACAGCATCAACGTTCGTGTTGAAAACATGAACGGACATATTGTTGGTGCCATTCAGTTCTATAATCAGATTACCTACGAGATGGTTCTAGTCGAAAACGATCTTTTGCCGGACGAAATGCAGACTGGCTACCGCTTTACGCGAGGTGAAGCTCCAATCCCCGCTGAGAAGCGGGCCAGATGAGAATGCGAAAAAACAGAATTCTCGCGGTGAACTCCAGAGGGAGGGTGGGTCATGAAGTTGAAAATCGGCGTACTGGCGATAGGCTCTCTCGATTGGGAGAGCAAAGACTACGGTAGAGCCTGGGCCTGCGAGCAAAACGCGCAGCGCGTTGCATGGAGAAAAACCCGTTTGCGCGATGAGGATGAATTCACCTTCCAAGTGAATGTACCTATTCGCTACGGTCGGAAGTCGAGTAGCCGCGGGAATACCTACACGATGGTATTCTCTCCGGAATACAATCAACGCCTGGGAACCGCGAAGGCAATACGATGCGCGACAGATGTGAGCTCGATCACTGAACTAGTGAGCGAAGCTGAGGAGCTGTGGAAGGCGGAGAGCAATGGAACACACACTGGGAAATTATCTGGGACATGGGGATGCGTTGCCGTAATTATGCCCGGCGAGTTTTTGGACTACGCAGATCACGACGAGAGACGAGCGTTAGTGAAAGAATGGGCATCTCGCGTTTCGGAACAGAAGGAATCCCACTATGGGAAGTTGCGATTCTCTGAGGAGGACAAAAGGATAGCGGTCGGACAGGTAATTGTGGACGGGGTACTACAAA
>Ga0187810_10001007_pt1 | contig 10070 bp, 8 predicted proteins | sample NC_wetland_sal_i_9_FD_132963 | JGI IMG/M metagenome (GOLD analysis project Ga0187810, IMG submission 132963) | Wetland sediment microbial communities from Neuse River Estuary, North Carolina, USA - ASW_5 | ecosystem: Environmental > Aquatic > Freshwater > Wetlands > Sediment | place: USA: North...
AGCGCTCACGCGCCACACATTGAAGGCGCTGCGCGCAGGATTACGAGAGGAAGCGTTTCCCTCTGAGGTGCCATCATGAAGCCAGTCCTTTCCAGAATTTCAGCGCGGCGATTCTCGGCTTTCGCCGTGATGGCCCTCTGTGCCGTCTCCCTGGCCTTTTCCCAAGACCGCTCTGCCTCGTCCGAGCCCGCTTCCGAAGGCCGTCCGGTCACGCCTGCCGGCTCACTCGTCCTGGACGCCACCACCGGGAATCCAGCCGTGGGTTCTCTGCCCGTTGCCTTCGTACGCAGCCCCGACCACGCCGCAAAGGATGGCAGCGGCCGTTACCTCGTCAGCGTCAACAGCGGCTATGGCATCCAGTTCAGCGCCGCGACCAACCCCCGGCAGCAGTCCCTCTCCGTTCTCGATCTCAATGCCCAGCCCGGGCCGCAAGTCATCCAGAACGTCTATTTCCCCAGCCCCCAGAGCGCCCAAGTCGGTGCGGCCTTCTCTCCCGAACCCGATCCCAGTGGCGCTTACACGCTCTATGTGTCCGGAGGTTTTGAAAATAAGATCTGGATCTTCCGCTTCCGTCCGCGCGACCCGCAGCCGCTGTCACCGCCCTCGAGTGGTCCGGACACCAAAGTCAGCGCGCCGTTTATTTCCGTCAGCGGTTTTACGACGGAAGCCCCCTCCCCGCGCTACAACGACAATCAGGAACCCGTCTATCCCCTGGGGATAGCCCTCAGCGCCGACGGCGATTCACTGTTTGTCGCCAATGATCTCAGCGACTCCCTCGGCATCATTCGGGGCCTGCGCTTCAATCGCCATCTTACGCGCGTGGATTTTTCCGATGGCCATCCCGGCCATTTCGTCTATCCCTATGGCGTTTCCGCCTGGACCGCGCCGGGCTCCCGCCAGACGCAAAAGGTTTACGTTTCCTGTTGGGCCACGGCTTCCGTCGCCGTGGTAGACGCGATCCACTCCGAGAAGCCCGTTACCTTCATTCCCGTCGGGCGCCACCCCACAGCGATGGTTTTCAACAATGCGCGCACGCGCCTCTATGTCGCGAATTCCGATGGAGACAGCGTTTCCGTGATTGACACATCCCTCGACCGTGTCGTCGAAACCATCTCCGTGCGCCTCTCGGAAAAGTCGCTGCTCGGCGCCTCACCAGAAGGCTTGGCTCTCAGCGCCGATGGAGCCACCCTTTACGTCGCCAACGCGCGGAGCAACGCCGTGGCAGTGGTCGCGCTGGGGCCCGCCGCCAGAGGAGCCGCCCTGCACAAAGAAGAACAGAAAACTTCGGAAGTTGACGACAACCAATCTCCCCAGCGCAGCGTGGTCCGCGGTTTCATCCCCACCGGCCAGTATCCTTCTGCACTTGCGGTGGCCGATGGCTGGCTCATCGTCGCCAACGGAAAGGGAACCGGTTTCGAAAAGTCTTCTCTCATTGCCAATGATTCCGGACGCGCCCCCAACACCGCCAATGATCGCTTCCCCGTGGGGACAGGCGGCACGCACCAGGGCGGGCAGTACGTCATCTCACTGATTGCCGGAACGATCTCTCGAATCGTCCCGCCGGACGCGCGCACCCTCGTCGATTACACAAATCAGGTGATGCGCAACGATGGCCTCATCGGAGCTGCCGATGCCCGTCTCTTCGCCGGGGCCTCTCCGATTCGTCATGTGATTTACATCATCCGCGAGAATCGCACCTACGACCAGGTGTTCGGCGACGTCGAAAAATCCGGCAATGGTCAGCTCGCCGACGGCGATTCCGCTCTGGCCATTTTTGGCGACGGCTCCGCCGCCGTCCCTCCGGGGGACTCGCCGCAGGAGATCACTCCCAACGCGCATGCCCTGGCCCTGCGTTTCGGTCTCTTCGACCGCTTCTTCGTGAATTCGGAGGCCAGCCCCGACGGTCACAACTGGACCGACGCCGCTTTTTCCTCCGATTACGTGGACAAAGCCTTCCGCTGGAATTATTCGCGCCGCGGCCGGCCCTATGACTTCCAGGGAATCAATCGCGAGCCCGATATCTGGGCCTCACGCGGCCTGCCGCCGATTCTCCCCGTTCCTGCCACGCCGGACGATCTTGCTCATCTCATCCAGCGTTATGTCCCTTATCTGAATGGCTCGCGCGACGTGGGCGAACCAGAAACGCTCTACCTCTGGGACGCGGCCGCCCGCGCCGGCCTCACCTACCGCACCGGCGGCGAGCTGGTGGCCACGATTTCGCAAGCCGAAATCGACGCTTTCAACGCGAATCGCACGCGCGAGTATCCCGATCTCACCCCGACCGTGGTCGCTTTCCCCCTCAAGAAATCCCTCGAGGGCCATATCAGCACCACCCATCGCGAATTCGACCTCTATACGCCCGATTCCATGACCACCGATTCCTATCGCGCCGCCATCGAATCCCATTCTCCCGCCGTCGCCCTGATCTCCGGCTCCAATCCCGATCCGCGCTTCCGCGGATATTCCCGCATCTCCGGTTGGCTGGCTGAATTCCGCGGCTGCGTCGAGGCCCGGCATAAGGGTGAGCCCGATTCTTTTCCCGCTTTTAACATCGTCTATCTGCCCAACGATCACACCAACGGTTTCCGCCCCCGCATGCCCACGCCGCAGTTCTACGTCGCCGACAATGACTACGCTCTCGGGCTTCTCGTCCAGGAGGTTTCCTCCAGCCCCTATTGGAACGACACGGCCATCTTCGTCCTTGAAGACGACGCGCAAAATGGCCCCGACCACGTCGATGCCCATCGCTCTCCCGCGCTCGTCATCAGCGCCTACAATCGGCCCGGCGCTCTCGTTCATCAGTATCACAGCACCGTCAGCCTGATCCGCACCATGGAGCTACTCCTCGGCATTTCGCCTATGAATCAGCTCGATGCCTCCGCCCCTCCCATGGATATTTTTCAGTCCCAGCCCGATTTGACTCCCTATCAGGCCGTCGTCCCACAGGTGGCATTGAACAATTTGATTGTGCCGCCTTCTTCCGACCGCGAAACCGCGCGTTGGATTCGCGAAAGCGAGCGCCAAGATTTCACCGCCGCGGACCTTGCGAATCCGGAGATTCTGAATCGCATCCTCTGGTTCTCAGTTCGCGGCGGCACCGAGCCATATCCCGCTGTTGCCCGCCTGCCCGCTTTCGACGTCATGCGCACCATCGCTGGCGAGGAAGCCTCCGAACAGTTTGCCGTCAATCGCCAAATCAAAGCCCTGCTCGCCATGCGCGCCACAAAAACACGGGTAGCCAGGTAGCGGCGATTTTAGGCCGCCACCTTTTCCCCGCCCTCAAGCGCACCGCGTTCTTCTTCGGGCAGCCCCTGTAGCCGCTCTTTTCGATCTTGTCTGGATATTGATGAGCTGGCTTCAAGTCGCGGCGCTGTATCGTCGGGCAGTTTCCAGCAGCACCCTGGCACACTGGACCACGGAATCTAATTCCACCCACTCCACGGCTTCATGCGCGCCCGCCCCGCCGGGACCGTAATTCACCGTGGGAATGCCAGCGGCAGCAAACAGGGCGGCATCCATCCAGTAGGAAACGCCGATCTCCTCGGGCTCCGTTCCGTTCACCAGCGCCGCAGCGCGCCGCACGCACTGCGCGATGCGTGCGTCACGATCGCAGGTCAGCGGGGGCTGCGTGAGCAGCAGCCGCACCTCAGCCTTCGCTCCGGTCTTCGCAACGATGTCGGTCAGTTCCCGCAGCACTTCCTCCGGCGTCTCGCCGGGCAGCGTCCTCCGCTCCACCTGGAGCACGCACTCTTCCGCATACGTGGAAAGCCCCGTCCCGCCGTGAATCACTGAGCAGTGCTGCGAAGCCGGCCCGACCAGCGGATGCGCCCGCCGGCGAAGCACGTCGCGGTCGAACTCCTCGAGAGCCGTGATGATGCGCCCCATCTTGGCGATTGCGCTGATTCCCAAATCCCAGCGGCTCCCGTGCGCCGCGCGCCCCTGCGTCCTGATTTCCGCCCACACAAATCCCTTGTGCGCCAGCACCAGCCGGCCTTCGCTCGGTTCGGTCAGCACGCACGCTTCTGCCGTGTGGTTCGCGACAAAATGTTGCGCCCCGATGCTGGCGTACTCTTCATCCGCCACCAGCGCCACCATCACCCGGCCCCGGAATTCCTCCCCCGCCAGCGCCGCCGCGGCGCTCAGGATCGCGGCCGCGCTTCCTTTCATGTCGTAACTTCCCCGCCCGTACACCCGCCCCTCGCGAACCACCGGCTCAAAGGGCGGTATCGTCATTCCCGCGGTGGAGACGGTGTCCAGGTGCGCGCAAAACACAAGGCAAGGAGCCCCGGCTGTTCCCACCTCTCCAATCGCGTTCGCGCGCCCCGGCGCAACCTCGTCCATCCAGTTCCGGATTCCGTGTTGCGCCATCCATTCGCAAGCCACCCGCGCGATGGCTGCTTCCCCGGTCCCTTCCTTCGGTGCCAGCGACGGGTTCACCGATGGCGTAGCGATAAGCCTCTGCAATACGTCCAGCACCGCCGTCCGTTCGAGCGCCGCGTATGCCATGGTCACTGCCAGCTCCACTTTTCTCTTCGATCCCACTCGTTGCGCGCGGATGCGTCCCGCCTCTTGAGCGGGATGGGTGGAATCTGTATTTCTCGATTTCCGCCTGATTTCCTGACGTAAATCAGTCCGATCCACGGTCAATCAGCAGGATCGTGTGCAGCAGCACATCGGCTCCATTCGTGCCATCCTGCCAGCGGGTCAATTCCTTCGGCGAATGGCGAAATGGAGATCCGCGAATTCGCGAACCATGCATAGTGGCCGCGGTCAGGGTAGAGAGCAGTTCGCGGCGAGTGATCGACGCGGCGGATAGTCCGGTCTTTGGACTTGTCTTACAGCGGAATATTCCCATGCTTTTTCTTGGGATTTGTATCGCGCTTGTTCTCCAGCGCCCGCAACGCCGTAATCAGCTTGGGCCGCGTCAGCGCGGGCTGGATCACGGCATCAATGTACCCCCGCTCCGCGGCCACAAACGGATTCGCAAACCGCTCGCGGAATTCCTCGATCTTCTGTTTGCGCAGCGCCTCGCGTTCCCCTGGCGCCGTGCGGTCCAGCTCGCGCTTGTAAACGATATTCACCGCGCCTTCCGGTCCCATCACCGCAATTTCCGCCGTGGGCCACGCGAAATTCACGTCCGTGCGGATGTGTTTCGACGCCATCACGCAATACGCCCCGCCGTAAGCCTTCCGCGTGATCACCGTCAGCTTCGGCACCGTCGCCTCCGCAAACGCAAACAGCAGTTTCGCACCGTGCCGGATGATTCCGCCGAATTCCTGCTGCGTGCCGGGCAGAAAACCCGGCACGTCTTCGAACGTCACCAGCGGAAGATTGAACGCATCGCAGAAGCGCACGAACCGCGCGCCTTTCACCGACGCGTTGATGTCCAGGCACCCCGCCAGAAACGCCGGCTGGTTCGCCACGATGCCCACCGGGCGCCCGTCCAGCCGCGCGAACCCCACCACGATGTTTTTCGCATACTGCTCGTGCACCTCGAACAGGTAGCCGTCGTCCACCACCGCGTGGATCACGTCCTTCATGTCGTAGGGCACCATCTGGTCTGCCGGGATGATGCTGTCCAGCCCCGCCTCCGCGCGCTCCGCCGGGTCCGCCGTGGCGCGCCTCGGCGGGTCTTCCAGGTTGTTCGACGGCAAAAATCCCAGCAGCTCGCGGATCATGGCCATGCAGTCCGCATCGTCGCGCGAAATAAAATGCGCCACGCCGCTCAGCGTGTTGTGCGTCATCGCGCCGCCCAGATCTTCTTTCGTCACGTCCTCGTGCGTCACCGTTTTGATCACATCCGGCCCGGTCACGAACATGCAGGAGGCCTCGCGCGTCATCAGCACGAAGTCCGTGATCGCCGGGGAATACACCGCGCCGCCCGCGCACGGCCCCAGGATCGCGCTGATCTGCGGCACCACGCCGCTCGCCAGCGTGTTGCGCAGAAATATCTCCGCGTAGCCCGCCAGCGACATCACCCCTTCCTGGATCCGCGCCCCTCCGGAATCGTTCAGCCCCACCACCGGCGCGCCCACGCGCATGGCGTGGTCCATGATCTTGCAGATTTTCATCGCGTTCGTTTCTGAAAGCGATCCGCCGAAGACAGTAAAGTCCTGCGCGAACACAAAAACCACCCGCCCGTCCACCCGCCCGTGGCCGGTCACGAACCCGTCGCCCACCGTCCGCTGCGCCTCCATCCCGAAATCGGTGCAGCGGTGCATCGCGTATTTGTCGAGTTCCTCAAACGTCCCTTCGTCGCACAGCAGCTCGATCCGCTCACGCGCCGTGAGTCTTCCGTCTTTGTGCTGGCGCTCGCGTCGTTCCGGTCCCCCGCCGGCCTCGGCCAGCGCGTCGCGCCGCTTCAATTCTTCAAGTCTTTGTCGCGTGTCCATCGTCGCTTCCCGTATCCCCTCGGGCCGGCCCGCCCCTATCGCTCGAGCTTCAATCCCTTCGGCCCGATGTACTTCGACCGCGGCCGGATCCAGTGATCCTCCCCCTGCTGGTGGATCACGTGCGCGCACCACCCGGCCACACGCCCGCAGGCAGGTGGATCTGCACGCCAGAGCGTCCCACAGGAGGCGGGTGGCGGCAAGTGCGAGACGTGCCCTCAGGGATGCCCGTTTTCTCCGCCCGGTTTTTCTGTCGGCCCCTTTCCGGAAAACAACAGGACCGTAAGACGCGTGGAGACGTACACGCTGCCGACCAAGAGCAATACTCCGGCCACCAGCGTCCCCAGAATGGCCAGATTGCGTTGCAGTGGATCCTCCAGCAGATCGGTTTGCACCGTCATGCGCAACAGCAGAAAGGCCGAGGCGAGCGTCAGGGCCACGCCCAGCAACGGTGCCACCATCGCCAGCAGCTTCCGCACCATCTGCCTGCGCTCCTTACGTCCGTCCGGGCGTCAGCCCGCACACGCGGTGCCACCGCGTGGTTCCGCACAGCCTCACTGGAGGCCGTTCCAGTCGTCGGCGATGAGCATGGAGTTGCCGGGTGATTGGGGATCGTATTTCACGCTCGCGGGCTGTCCCATGATGAGTTGGTTGAGACAGGCGCGCTCTTCGAAGCCGGTCACGTCCTGTGCCGTTTCGTACGTGACTCCAGAGATCGCGTAGGTGTAGCACACCAGCATGCGTTTGCCGTTGCCGTTGGAGTCCGGCGCGCGCTTTGCTCTCCGCTTCCCGCCGGACTCCCCGCTCGAGTGGGCGGGAGATTCGAGGATCTCCAAAATCTCGCCTTCGACGATGCGCCCGACACGGCTAAGATACTCCCGCCGGCGGCGCTCCACTTCTTCGGGGTCGCGGGGACGATGGCGCCACCACCACAGCGCGGCGGCGGCGAGCAGCAGCGCGGCAGCCGCGCCAAGGATCGGGAGGAAAGGATGAGCGAGAAGTTTTGTCAACGTCCGCCTTCAGCCGCTGCGCCGATCGGAATGAGTTCCGGGACGTCGCAGGCGCTCTGTTCGGCTCAATCTTCGCGCTGCGCCACGGGATTCCGCAGCGTCCCAATGCCGCTTACCACAACCTCCACCACGTCGCCGTGTGCCAGCGGCCCCACACCGGCCGGCGTTCCCGTAGCCACCACATCTCCCGGCACGAGCGTCATGATGCGCGAAACCCAGCGAATTATAGCATCAACAGAAAAGATCATCTCCGCGGCGCGGCCGAACTGGCGGCGCACGCCGTTCACATACGTGGCCACCGTGGCCCCGGCCAGATCAAAATCCGTCTCGATGGCCGGCCCGAGGGGGCAGAAGGTGTCGAAGCCCTTCGCGCGTGTAAACCTCCCGTCGGCTTTTTGCAGATCGCGCGCCGTCACGTCGTCGAGACACGTGTAGCCCAGCACGTAGGGCGCAACTTCGTCCGTCTCTGTGAGCTGGCTGCAAGCGCGGCCGATTACCGCCGCGATTTCCCCCTCGAAGTCCACGTGCTTGGAGATTTCCGGCAGCAGAATGGGCTCCTCTGGACCGATCACGGAAGAAGGCGGCTTCAGGAAGATCAGCGGCTCTTTGGGGACGGGATTGTTCAGCTCGGCGGCGTGCTCGCGGTAATTGCGGCCCTGGCAGACCACCTTGGTCGGCACGATCGGCGGGAGCAGGCGCACCTCGCCGATCGGCCACGAACGCCCCGTGCGGTTTCTTTCTCCCTCGAACGGCCCGCGGATCTCCCAGGCCGTTTCGCCTTCAAGAACGGCAAAGCGGGGGGCTATGGTGGCACGGCTTTCTTCGTGCGGAAGAGGGGACGCGAGTAAAAGGGGCTGTACGCGGGCGAGCTTCATTCGTTGTGATGCGCCCGCCATCCCGCGGCCGGGCTCCGGTGGTGCGGGTGGGCGAATCCGTGCTGCAGGACCACCCTCATCATTCCAAACACCCAAATCGCCACGGCCACCACGGCATAGCACCCCGCGCCCAGCAGGAACATATGGAAGGGGGTCTTATTCAGCCGGGTGTGCAGATTTTCAAAAAAGAGGCCGGCTCCCCAGTAGGCCAGGGTGAAGACCAGCCATCCCGTGGCCGCCGACGTGAATAGGTGCCACGGCGCCCGCCAGAATGTTGCCACCGGGATCAGCGCGACCAGCACGAAGAGGCTGCCGCACATCCAGTTCCTCAGATCCGCATACGCCTCGAGCGCCGGCAGCCGGTTGGCCGTCAGCAGCGCCACCGTCATCACGGCGGTCAAATAAATTCCCGTCAGCACACCCTGGCGCAGCGGCCGGTGCTTCAGCCATCGCAGCCACGCTGTGCCTGGGAGATGGGTAGGCGCCATCGCCTCGGCTCACTCTCCAGCCTTTGGAATCCGGATCACAACGGATTTACTCGGCTGACTTTCATTCCCCGCGCGGTCCACCGCCGTCACCGCATAAGTGTATTCCGCTCCGGGCACGACGGGAGTATCACGAAACGCGGGCGTGGGCAACAGGGTAGGGGTAACGCGTTGGGGCTTCTCCTGCCCTTCGCCTGTACGGTAGACGTTATATCCGGCCGCATCCGGCTCCGGGCTGATGCCCCAGGAAAGCTCCACCGCCGCGGGGGACGCGCCGGCAGCGGGCACGTAGACCGCCACCAAGTCCAGCGGGGGCGCGGGAGGGAAAATGTCTTTCGGCGTTACCTCCACGGCGCGCGACTCGCCCGACTCCACCGCCTCGGCCCCGTACTGCGCTACGCTGCGCACCGTGTACACGTACGTCTTTCCCCATTCGATCTGCGTGTCGAGATAATTGGGCGAGGGCGACACGCCGGCGAGTTCCGGCGGCTTGCGCTCGGACGCGCCCGTGGCGCCGCTCCCGGCTTCCGCGCGATAAATCCGGTATCCGCCCAGCGAGGTGAGCGGCGCGCCCCCGCTGACAGTGGTGGTCGGCTCCCAGCTCAACTCCACGCCCGCCTCCACAACCGTGGCGCGAACCTCAGCGATGGGCGTAGGCGCGGGATGCACTAGGAATGACGCGGCGTTGGAGTCCTGCGATGCCGCGCGCTTCGAGACCCTGCCACGCACAACGTAGAACATGCGCTCGCCGGCGTGCTGCGCGATCTCTTCCGGTTTGATGGGGTCCTGGTATTCCACGCGATCGCCGGCCAGGTATTTGTCCAAAACCTGTCCGGCAACCGTGTAGACGATGCGAAGCGAACCGGACGGGGGCGCCTGCGCGCCCGCGGGTGCGAAGCCGCGCAGGATTTCGATGCTCGGCGGGCTGGCCAGGCGCTCGCCTTCCACGTCCTTCGACGGAGGGGTGAAGGTCAGCAGACCGCCATCCCCGCGCTGCCGCGCCGCCAGGTCCGTGACGGCCGCGGGAACCACCGGATGCGGCGGCTGCGGCTCGGCCGGAGCGCCGCAGGAGGCTTCCAGGAGCACAGCGAGAAGCAGGAAGGCCGAAATTCGAAACTCGAAATTCGAAACTCGAAATTCGGAGAAACACAACCGGCTCGGGCGGCGCGGAGATAGCTTCTCCAACGTTCCTGCCGATTTTCGAGTTTCGAATTTCGAGTTTCGTTCTTTCACAGAATGTAGCGGCTCAAATCCTGGTCTTTGACGATGTCGGAGAGCTGTTTCTGCACGTAGGCGGCGTCGAGTTTGATG
>Ga0187810_10001008_pt1 | contig 10068 bp, 9 predicted proteins | sample NC_wetland_sal_i_9_FD_132963 | JGI IMG/M metagenome (GOLD analysis project Ga0187810, IMG submission 132963) | Wetland sediment microbial communities from Neuse River Estuary, North Carolina, USA - ASW_5 | ecosystem: Environmental > Aquatic > Freshwater > Wetlands > Sediment | place: USA: North...
ACAGTTATATCCTGTAGCTCACCCCTTTCAGGGGTGAGGCCTTCCCCTACCGCGGCAACCCAGCAAACCATGAACAGTTTTGCTTCGGCCCGCCACAACCCTGCCGACGCAGCGAAAATCTTCAGGCCTCAAAGGCCTGAGCTACAATTTGTCTCCCTTGCCTTTTGCTTCTCCTCGCAGTTACTCCGTATACTTAAGCGTCTTTATTTCCGAGGCGAGGTCACCGCGTGTCCGCTTCCGTTCTGAAAACCACCGTCAATCCCAAATCCCCGCAATTCGAGAAGAACTCCCACCAAATGGTCTCTCTTCTCACCAGCCTGAAAAACGAAGAGGAAAAAATTCGCGAAGGCGGCGGCGCGAAAGCAATCGATTCGCAACACAAGAAAAATCGCCTCACTGCCCGCGAACGCATCGCCGCGCTCATCGACCCAGGCACGCATTTCTTTGAACTCGGCATCTACGCCGCCTATGAAATGTACGAGGAATGGGGCGGCGCTCCCGCTGCCGGCACCATCACCGGCCTGGGCCGCGTTTCCGGCCGAATGTTCATGATTATCGCCAATGACGCCACAGTGAAAGCCGGCGCGTTCTTTCCCATGACCGCCAAGAAAGTCATTCGCGCGCAGAACATCGCTATCGACAACCGCATTCCCACGATTTATCTGGTCGATTCCGCCGGCGTGTTTCTTCCTCTGCAGGAAGATGTCTTCCCGGACACCGACGATTTCGGCCGCGTCTTCCGCAACAATGCGGTGATGAGCGCAATGGGCATCCCGCAAATCACCGCCATCATGGGCATGTGCGTTGCCGGCGGCGCGTATCTCCCGGTGATGTGCGACCACATCCTGATGACTGAAGGCTCCGGCCTGTTTCTCGCCGGCCCTGCGCTCGTGCAGGCCGCCATCGGCCAAAAATCCTCCGCCGAAGAACTGGGCGGTGCGAAGATGCACGCGCAAATCAGTGGCACCGTCGATTTCCGCGAGCCCGACGACGAATCCTGCCTGAAGCGCATCCGCGCCATCGTCGACAAAATGGGCGCGCCGGACCCACCGATATTCAGCCACACACGCCTCGCCGAACCTCTCTATCCCGCCGGCGAACTCTACGGCGTCTTTTCGGGCGATCCCGGCAAGCAGTACGACATGCGCGAAATCATTGCCCGCCTTGTCGATGGCAGCGTCTTCGAGGAATACCGCGTCGAGTACGGCGAGACCCTGCTATGTGGCTACGCGCGCATCGGCGGCTGGGCCGTCGGCATCCTCGCCAACCAGAAGAAACACGTTCAGACGCACGCGCCCCACTCGGACGAAAAGCGCATCGAGTTCGGTGGCGTCATCTACACCGAATCCGCCGAGAAAGCCGCCCGCTTCATCCTGGACTGCAACCAGAACCGCATCCCGCTGATTTTTCTCCACGACGTCAACGGCTTCATGGTCGGCAAGGACGCTGAATGGAGCGGCATCATCCGCGCCGGCGCGAAAATGGTCAACGCCGTTGCCAATAGCGTGGTTCCCAAAATTTCCGTCATTCTCGGCGGCAGCTTCGGCGCAGGAAACTATGCCATGTGCGGCAAAGCCTACGACCCGCGCTTCATGTTCGCCTGGCCCACCGCCAAATTTGCGGTGATGAGCGGCGACGCGGCCGCCAACACGCTGGCCGAAATCAAAATCAAACAACTCGAGCGCGAAGGGAAGAAAGTCGACGAGAAAGCAAAAAAGGAATTGCTCGATTCCATCAAAGCCACCTATGAGCACCAGACCGACCCGCGCTACGCTGCCGCCCGTCTCTGGCTCGATGCCATCATCGACCCCGCCCAAACCCGCGACGCCCTAATCTGGGCCCTCCAAGCCGCCGCTCTCAATAGCGAGATCCGCGAATTCAAAACCGGCGTGCTGCAAACCTGAAGTGCGACAACCGTGCAGCTCAGGCCTTCGAGGCCTGAGGGTTTCCAGTTGTACAGGCAAATAAGAACGACAAGAGACCCGTGGCCTTTGACGAATCTCGCCGCCCTCAAATCGGAAAAGCCTCACCCCTCAAAGGGGTGAGCTACAGGTTTCTGTTGGTCACACGCGGTGGCAAGGAAAAGCTGATTGAATGGTAAAATTTGAATGCAATGCGCAAACGCGGATGGATTCTTCTGCTGGCGACACTGCCCATCTGGGTGTATGCCGTTTTTGGCTGCTGGCACTATGAGCAAAGCAAGCATATTGGTGGAAACTGGTATTTTGAAGACATGCCGCTTCCTCTCACGCTGCATGGCGCTGTTTGGGTTCTTTTTGTTCTGACGCTCGTCGCATTTGTTGTTTTATTGTTCGATTCCATCTCTTGGTTTCGTGGACGACATGATCGAAAAAATCAGACTAATTGAGTGCCCGCGCGACGCCTGGCAAGGCCTTCCGGATTTCATTCCCACAGAATCCAAAGCTAAGTATCTGAAGTCGCTGATTCTCGCCGGCTTTCAGCACATCGACGCCGTCAGCTTCGTCTCGCCCAAGCACGTCAAGCAAATGGCCGACAGCGAGGAAGTCATGGCAAGGCTGCTCGCTTCCTTTCCCGACGGCAGCATGCTCCCCGAAATTATCGGCATTGTCGTGAACGAAAAGGGTCTCGAGCGCGCCCTAGCCACTCCCGGCGTCTCCACCGTTGGCTACCCTTACTCCATTTCCGCCTATTTCCGCCGCTCCAATGCCAACATGAGTCGCGCCGAATCCCGCGCCCTCGTCGAAACTCTCAAGCGTGAAACCAAAGCCGCCAACAAATCCCTGGTCGTTTATATTTCCATGGCGTTCGGCAATCCTTACGACGAACCCTGGGGCCCCGAAATCGTACAAGATACGCTCGACTGGCTCAAAGACATCCGCGTCACCACCGTCTCCCTCGCGGACACCGTCGGCACCGCCACTCCCGAACTCGTTCACGACCTTTACACGCAAGTCAAAGATCACGTCGCCGGCATCGAACTCGGCGTCCACCTCCATTCGCGCCCCGATGCCGCCGAGGCTAAAATCCTGGCCGCCTACCAAGCCGGTTGCCGCCGTTTCGATTCAGCACTCACCGGTCTCGGCGGCTGTCCCTTCGCGGGCGATGAGCTCGTCGGCAATATCCCCACGGAAAGCGTTCTTGCTGCTCTCGTCACAGCCGGTGCGCAGCCGAGCCTTGATGGCGCTAAACTAGCCAGCGTCATCCAAATGACCAACGAGATTCGCGCCAAGTACGCGCACGGCGCCATTCCCAGCTAAGGGGGCTCGTTATGAATTTTGAAACTCTCCTTCTCGAAACTTCCGGCCATCTCTCCACCATCACTTTCAACCGGCCGGATAAACGCAACGCCCTCTCCACGCAAATGATTGCTGAGCTGCAATCCGCGCTCGACGAAATCGAAAAAACCCACACGCGCGTCGTCATCCTCACCGCCAACGGCAAAGCCTTCTGCGCCGGCATCGATCTGGAACTCCTTCAATCCATCGCGCGCCAGACGGCCTCTGAAAATCAGGAGGACTCCAGGCGCATCGCCAAAATGTTCCGCAAGATCTGGAGCTTTTCCAGGCCCATCATCGCCGCCGTCAATGGCCACGCCCTCGCCGGTGGATGCGGCATTGCCACGCTCTGCGATTTCACGCTGGCTGTTCCCGAAGCAAAATTCGGCTATACGGAAGTGAAAATCGGATTCCTGCCCGCCATCGTCTCCGTGTTTCTTACGCGCCAGGTTGGTGAGAAGCGCGCTCGCGACCTGCTCCTCACCGGCCGCCTTATTGAGGCTACAGAGGCCAAGGAAATGGGCCTCGTCAACGAAATCGTTTCCCCCGAGAATTTGATGAATCGCGCCCACCAACTCGCGGAAACCATTCTCGCCGCCAGTCCCAGCAGCATCACCCGCGCCAAGCATCTACTTGTCTCCGCCGCCGCGGCCAGTGTCGATCACGACCTCGAACGCGCCGTGCTGGAAAGCGCCCGCGTCCGCTGCACCCCCGACTTCAAGGAGGGCATAGCCGCCTTTCTAGAAAAGCGCAAGCCCATCTGGCATGGGGAAACCGGAAAACACTAGCTTGTAGCTCACCGCTTTAATGGGTGAGGGGTTCCCATCCCCAGCACGACACTCAACTATGGGCGACATCCATCGCCTGCGGCCCAGTTCCGTGTTCGCATTATTGGAAACCCTCAGGTTTGGAAGGCCTGAGCTACAAGCATCGAGTTTCGATTCTTCGCCTTCTTCCGGCATACTATTCCTTGTGCTCCGGCGCCGCTGCACCCGCCTGGGTTCCCAACGACCATGATCGAACATCACGATGTCACCGTCCGTGTGCGCTACGCCGAAACTGACCAAATGGGCGTGGTGTACCATTCCAACTACTTCATCTGGTTTGAAGTCGGCCGTGTCGAACTGATGCGTTCCCTCGGCTTCGATTACAGGCAAATGGAAATCCAGGACGACACTTACATCGTCGTTGCCGACGCCCACTGCCGCTACCATCATCCCGCCCGCTACGACGAGATCCTCACGGTGCGCACGCGTATTCTCGAAGCCAAAAATCGCGTCCTCAAATTTGGCTACGAACTATTCCGCGGGGAAGATCAGAAGCTGCTCGCGACTGGTCACACCGTCCACATCGCCTGCAGCCGCGCCGGCCATGTCAAGCACTTCCCAGACAAATACAAGCGGGCCTTTCTTTCGATCGTTGCTTCTCTTCCTCCAGACCGGAGTCCAGCATGAGCATCGTCCTGACCGGCAACGATCTCACGTTCTCTCAGCTCTACGCTGTCGCACTTCAGCGTGAAGCGGTTTCGCTTTCCCCTGACGCCATGGCCCGCATGAAGGCTTCTCGCGCCGTGGTCGACAAGCTCCTCGCCGAGGGCCAGACCGCTTACGGCATCAACACCGGCTTCGGCAAGCTCGCCAGCGTGCGCATCTCCCCCGAACAGGTCCGCCAACTCCAGGTCAATCTTGTGCGCTCCCATTCCTGTGGTGTCGGCGCCCCGCTCTCCGAGCCCGAAACCCGTGCCATGATTCTCCTGCGCGCCAACGCCCTCGCCAAAGGCCTCAGCGGCGTGCGCCCCGTCGTTGTCGAAACACTTTGCGCCATGCTCAACAATGGCGTGCATCCTGTGATTCCATCGCAAGGCTCGGTCGGTGCTTCTGGCGATCTTGCGCCTCTCGCGCACCTCGCTGAGGTAGTCATCGGCGAAGGCGAGGCCATCTACAAAAATCAAAAACTGCCCGGCGGCGAAGCCTTGAAGCGCGCCTGCATTGCGCCCGTGGCCCTCGAAGCGAAGGAAGGGCTGTCGCTCCTCAATGGCACACAAGGAATGTTGGCCCTGCTCAGCCTAGCGCTACGCGAAGCGGATATTTTCGCGGACACCGCCGACGTGGCGGCTTCGCTGTCCCTCGACGCCCTACGTGGCAGCCCTGGCGCATTCGACGCCCGCATTATGCACGCCCGCGCCTATTCCGGCGCCGCCACCACCGCGCGCAACCTCGCGCATCTCAACGAAGGCAGCCAGATCCGCGAATCCCACCGCTCCCCTGACGCTGACAAGCGTGTTCAGGACGCCTACAGCCTCCGCTGCACTCCACAAGTGCACGGCGCAGTCCGTGACTCGCTCTTGCAAGCGCGCGAAGTGGCCCTCGTTGAACTTAACAGTGCGACGGACAACCCACTTGTGTTTGTGAAGGAAAATGGCGCTGGCGACATCATCAGCGGCGGCAATTTCCATGGCCAACCGCTCGCCATGGCCGCTGATCAGGTGGCTATCGCCCTCGCCACGCTCAGCGGTATTTCCGAGCGCCGCCTCGAGCAGATGACCAACCCGCTCACCAGCATGCTGCCGGCATTCCTTACGCCCGATCCCGGCCTGAATTCCGGTTTCATGATCGCGCAGGTTACCGCCGCCGCGCTCACCAGCGAAAATCGCGCTCTTGCCACGCCTCATTCTGTCGACTCGATTTCTACTTCAGGCAATCAGGAAGATTACGTCTCCATGGGCATGAGTGGCGCTCGCCGCCTCGAACGCATGCTCCACAATCTCCGCCACATCCTCGCCATCGAACTACTCTGTGCCTGCCAGGGCATCGACCTCCTCGCCCCGCTGCAAACGGGCGTGCTCGCCCAAAAGGCCTATGCCGCCGTCCGCGCCGCCTCCCCTAAAGTCACTGCCGACCGCCCCCTAGCTCCCGACATCAACGCCGTAGCTAACCTGGTAGCCTCTGGCGCCATCGCCCAAATCCTCCACTAGTTAAGAACTGCCTCACCCCAGTGCTTCCAGAAAATATGTGATCATCCGCCATCCCGCGATATAGCTAAACGGCGCCAGCTCCAACGAGTAGTGCCCCACCGGCAGCTCCAGCGTCCGCGGCTCCGCCCCGTGCCGCCGCAACGATTCCAGCATCTTCCGTGTCAATTCCGGTAAAAACGTCGGGTCATACTTGCCGTACACCATGAACGTGCTTCGTCGCGCGCCCATTCCTCTTTCCACGTATGGCATCGGGCTTATGGGCGCCCAGTATCTTCTCAATTCCTCCACGCTCACCTCGTGTCGCAGCGCTTCCCACACGTGGTTCGTGGTCATGCCCTGGCTGACGACATCCGCAAAATAGGTGGACACATGAAAAAATCCCCCCGCGCGAACCCGTTCGTCATGCACCAGTGTGATGTATCCGACCGACGACCCAATGCTCGTTCCCAAAATTCCCAGCCGGTCATACCCCTCCCGTTCCAACCAGGTAAGACACGCTCGCGCATCCTGCACCGCCTGTCGATTAGCCGCAATCGTCAACCCGATATTTGGCCCCACCAACTGATCCGCGCGCTCATGTCCCTTGGCCATACGCCGGTCGTGATAAGGCAGACTCATTTTCATCGCGCTAATGCCAATTCGCTGCAGCCAGTGACACAGTGCCACCTGCCCGTGCCACTTCGCGTTCCAGTTCGGCAGGATCAGCACGGCCGGACCCGCTTTTCGTGCCGGAAAAAACTGCGCATGCACGGTATTGTTCTCTGGCCATGGCGACTCCACCGGGCTCGTAAAAGTCAGCACATTTTCGCTGTCCAGCCGGTAGTCGCTCACTTCCCCCAGCGCATACCACTCCTCACTCCGGGCAATCGCCTCGCTCGCAAACTCCGCAAAAATAGCTCGCGGATCGTCATGAGCGCGCTGTCCGCTAAGGATATGCTCCAACCCCCATTCAAACGGCCGCACCATGCGGTTATCGTCAGTCGTCCATCGCCGGTGCTCGTACCGCCGTATCCAATGCTCGTACCTGCTCATCGCCATGCTCTCAGTGTACCGCGCCTCTTCTCCTTTCCCGTTTATGTCCATTCTCTCCGAATCTGTTTTCTCCGCTCTTCTCTGCGAACTCCGCGTCCTCTGCGTCAGTCTTTTCTCTTCGTTCTCCTTAAACTCTTAGACTGCCCTCCTCCCGTTAGCCATCCGACACGCGCCGCTGCTCCCCGCATTGAGCCCTTCCCGCGCCTGTGGCACAGTCAATTCTGTGATTCCGTTCTTCTTTTTCCTTTTCGGCATCGTCATCGGCAGCTTCCTGAATGTTTGCATCTCCCGCATTCCGGAAGGCGAATCCATTATTTCCCCAGCGTCCCACTGCCCGCGCTGTCAAACACCCATCAAGCCTCACGACAACATCCCCGTCCTCAGTTGGATCCTTCTCCGCGGCAAATGCCGCAATTGCCATCTGCCCATCTCACCGATGTATCCCATCGTCGAATTCCTCACCGGCCTGTTCTTTGTGCTCACCTGCTACACCTTCGGCCTTACGCTGCCCACCTTCAAATTTCTCATCTTCGGCTGCCTGATGATCATCCTTATCGTCACCGATATCCGCGTGCGCCTTCTTCCCGATGTGGTGAACTGGTTCGGCTTCGGCATAGCGCTCGCCTTCGCCACGCAGATACCCCCTGATCGCTTGTCCCTTCTCGGGCCCTATATTCGCCACGTTCCCGCCATGATGGAGGGCGTTCTCGATGCCCTGATGGGTGCCGCCGTCGGCAGCCTGTTTCTTTGGGGAGCTGCCATGTTGTACAAGCTTGTTCGGAAGCGCGATGGCATGGGCATGGGCGATGTCAAAATGATGGCTATGGTCGGCGCCTTCCTGGGCATACGTGGAGCGTTCCTTACCATCCTGATCGGCACGTTCCTGGGCAGCATCGTCGGACTCGGCATGGTTTCCTTCCTCTATCTCTTTGGTTGGCAGCGCGATCTCGCCGAACGCGCCCACCGCCGCGGCCTTGGCAGCGTCACCGCCCTCCGCTGTGCTCTCGCCGCACAATACCAGCTCCCCTTGGGTTCATTCCTGGGCATCGCCGCGCTGCTCATCGTCTATGCCCTTCCCTGGCTCGGCTTCACCCTTTCGCCCGGCTATCTCGACTACCGCCCTTGATTCGCCTCGCATTTACCCTTACGCGTATCTCCACCCCCTCCTCCCCGTAACGAGGTAAAATAAGACTTGGCCGTCATTGGCCGCGTCTTGGGAGCTTCCCGCCCGCTCCGGTGGAGGTCAGTCGAAATGCGTTTGCCAACCCTTTTCCGCCTTGCCGCACTCGCTACCCTGTTCGGGCTAGCCGCTTTTTCTCTGCCGGCTCAGGACCAAAGCTCCGATGATGTCGCAGCGGCAGCACGTAAGGCGCGCGAGCAGCAGAAAAACGCCCCGAAACCAAAGAAGGTGTTGACCAACGACGACATCGCCCCCGCGAACACCAATGCGCCTGCCTCGGGAGCCGCCAAAACGGAAGGGCAACAGGCCGGTCAAGCCAAAGATGAAAACGCCGAGAACGACCCCAAGAGCGAAGCCTACTGGCGCAAGCGCTTCCAGAAAACTCGCGACCAAATCGCTCAATCCGAAAAGGAACTTGACGTCCTGCAGCGCGAACTGGACAAGAATCAGGTCCAGTATTACAACGATCCTCAGCAGGCCTTGATGCAGCAGCACGATCGCTCCGACATCAACGAAAACACCGCCAAGATCGACGCCAAGAAAAAAGAAATCGAGTCCCTCAAGCAGCAGCTCAGCGACATGGAAGATGATCTGCGCAAAGCCGGCGGCGACCCGGGCTGGGCTCGCTGACTTACCCCCTGCCAGCTTCTTTTTCGTTGTACCTTTCCTTTATTCCCTCGTATCCTCCTCGTAAGCCTTTCCGCCCCAGGTAGGCCAACGCATCCTCCGTGGCCTATTCTTTCAAGAGGCCGCATTCACAATTATGAGTCCCTTGCGCGATCAATCCCCAGCGTTCCGTCAAGCACTCCTGCGCAGCGAGCGCCTTCGCATTCTGATTCTTCTCTGGACTCTCGCCGCTCTTCTCCTGCTCCGAATTCTTCGCACAGCCATCGCCTGGAGTCCTGAGAATGTCTCCGCGTTGCTCTGGTTAGGGCTATTCAGCATCGGTTTGACGTTTTATGAATTCTTTGTTCTCCGCGCCATCCGCCCGGGCATCCAGACCGGCCAGGATCTCTCCCACTACTCCTGGCTCATCAACATTCTGCTCGAATGCTGCATACCGGGCCTGCTCATTGCCTTCATGAGTAGTTCCTCCGTGAGCGCTGAATATCGCTCCATCACCAATCCTGTCTTTGGTCTCTATTTTCTCCTGATCATTCTTTCCACTTTGCGCCTCAGCCCTCGGGTCAGCAGGCTTTGCGGCGTCTGCGCAGCCGCCAGTTATCTTGCGGCAGCGTATTACCTTGGCTGGCGGCCGGCCTCAGTGATGGTGAATCCTTCCCTGTTTGCCCCTCAGAAAATCGTGGTCACCTACGCACTCAGCCTGCTCGTCGCCGGGGTTGCCGCAGGGGTGGTGGCCTCTGAGATCCGCAAACAAGTGGAAGCCGCGCTGCGCGAGGCAGAAACGCGCAGGGAAGTCGAGCATCTCCAGCACGACCTGGATGTCGCTCGTTCCATCCAGCAATCCCTTCTCCCGAAATCGATGCCGCAAATTCCCGGATTCGACATTGCCGCCTGGAACAAACCCGCCGACCAGACCGGCGGCGATTACTACGATTGGCAAGCGCTCCCCGATGGACGCATCCTCGTGGCCTTGGCTGACGTCACGGGTCACGGCATTGGGC
>Ga0187810_10001010_pt1 | contig 10059 bp, 9 predicted proteins | sample NC_wetland_sal_i_9_FD_132963 | JGI IMG/M metagenome (GOLD analysis project Ga0187810, IMG submission 132963) | Wetland sediment microbial communities from Neuse River Estuary, North Carolina, USA - ASW_5 | ecosystem: Environmental > Aquatic > Freshwater > Wetlands > Sediment | place: USA: North...
GAGCAAAAAGTGCTCATGACGCGGTGGTTCTGACATCGTCGGGCCGGCAGCCGGTCCATGTAGTCTATGGCGGCGCGCAGCTTTTCAAGGCCGAGACTCCCGCCCGATTGGGAACGCTCGCGCTTGAACTGATTCGCAACTACACCCCGGACGCGGCAACGTTCGCGCAGTGCCTGGGGATCGCGGGCGGCGAATTTGCGAAATTGGTGTTCGAACGCACTGTTGCAAAGTTGGAGCGAGAACCGGTCGAAGATTTCCGCATCGATTTCGAAGACGGCTACGGTTATCGATCCGACGCTGAAGAAGATGGGCACGCGCGATCGACGGCGCTGGCGCTGAAACAGGCGTCGAAATTGCCGCCTTTCATTGGCATTCGCATCAAGCCGCTGACGGAACTGTCTGGTGCCCGCGCGCATCGCACGCTGGCATTGTTCTTCGCGGAGCTAAGCGAACTCTCCGGCAATTTCGCGGTCACGCTGCCAAAGGTGACCGCGCCGGAGCAGGTCGCGGACTTGGCGGCGACGCTCGATCGACTGGAAGCGGAGCGTGGGTTTGCGGCTGGGTCGGTCAAGATCGAGCTGATGATCGAAACGCCCGAGGCGGTCTTCGATACGTCCGGCGCCGTGGCGATTCCGAAGCTAATCGACGCTGCGCGCGGGCGCTGTCGCGGGCTCCATTTCGGCCCCTACGACTACACCGCGAGTTGCGGTATCGCGGCGGCCGAACAGCGCTTGGACCATCCGGCGTGCGACTTCGCGCGGAACGTCATCCAGGTGAGCGCGGCGGGACGCGGAGTGAATCTTTCCGATGGTCCGAGCACCATTCTGCCAATCCCGAAGCATCGCGGGCAGCTGACGGAAGAACAGGCGGCGGAGAATCGCGTCATCGTGCATCGGGCCATGCGGCATCACTTCGACCTAGTGCAGCGATCACTTTCGAATGGTTACTACCAGGGCTGGGATTTGCACCCCGGCCAGCTTCCGACGCGGTATGCGGCGGTGTACGCGTTCTTCTTAAAGACGCTGGAACCGGCTGCGGCGCGTATGCGGAATTTCATCGACAAAGCCGCGCAAGCAACGTTAGTGGGCGACGTTTTCGATGATGCGGCCACCGGTCAAGGGCTGTTGAATTTTCTGCTGCGAGGCGTGAATTGCGGGGCATTCTCGGCCGAGGAAGCAGCGGCGTCTGGGCTTACCGTGGAAGAGTTGCGCGGGCGATCGTTTGTGAGAATTCTGGAGAGCAGGAAAGCGTAGTCGAAGGCTACCTCCTTGATTCCTTCGTAGCGGCCGGACGGCCCGAAGTGTCCGCTGCCCATGTCGGTCTTGAGCAGCAGCACGTTTGAATCGGTCTTCAACGCGCGCAGCTTCGCGACCCACTTGGCGGGCTCCCAGTAGGAGACGCGCGGATCATTGAGCCCAGCAGTGACGAGCATGGCAGGATACTCGCGCGGGGCGACGTTGTCGTACGGCGAGTACGATCGAATGTAGCGGTAAAACTCCTCTTGTTCCGGATTGCCCCACTCCTCGTACTCGGCGATGGTCAGCGGCAGCGTGGGGTCGAGCATGGTGTTGAGAGCATCCACGAAGGGCACTTTCGCAATCGCGGCATGAAACAATTCGGGACGCAGGTTCAATACTGCCCCCACCAGCAACCCACCCGCGCTACCACCCATGATCGCGAGACGATCCGTCGAGGTGTAGCGTTCGGCCAGCAAATGCTCCGCGCATGCGATGAAATCGCTGAACGTGTTTTTCTTCTGCAGCAGCTTGCCCTGATCGTGCCATTCTTCGCCCATTTCGGCGCCGCCGCGGATGTGCGCGATGGCGAAAACGAAGCCACGATCGAGCAAGCTCAAGCGATCGGAGGAAAACCGAGGATCGATGCTGTGACCATAAGCGCCGTAGCCATAGAGCAGCAGCGGACTCGTCCCGTTGCGCGCAAACCCTCGCCGATACACCAATGAAATGGGCACCTCGACGCCATCGGGCGCCTTCGCGAAGATGCGTTCCGATTGATATTGCGACGCGTCATAACCGCCACGAACTTCGTACTGCTTCTTCAACTCGCGTTCACGCGCGCGAACCTCGTAATCAAACACCGACGCTGGCGTGACCAGCGACGTGTAGTTGAAGCGCAGGAGATTGGTCTTGTACTCGGCGTTGCCAGTGGCGCCTACGCTGTAGACGGGCTCGGGAAACTCGATGTAGTGGGAGAAAGCGCCGTTGCCGTCGCGGATGCAGATCTTTTCCAGACCGCGCTCCCGCTCGTAGACGACGAGGTGATCTTCGAACGAATCGACACCTTCGATGGTGACACCAGTTCGCGCGCGGATCACTTCCTCTAACGCACCGATCGACGGATCAGCCACAGGAACGCGCATCAGGCGGAAATTCTTGGCCTGATCGTTGGTGCGGATATAGAAGTACTCGCCGTGATGCGATGCGTCGTATTCGACGCCTTGGCGGCGCGGAAGCAGCACTAGGAGTTCGCCGTGCGCATTGTCAGCGTCGAGGTAGCGTAACTCGGAGGTAATCGCGCTCGCAAGCTCGATGAATATGAATCGCCGGCTGCGTGTCTTTGCAAGGCCCAGGTTGAAGCGGCCGTCGTCCTCTTGATAGACCAGCGTATCCGATGCCGCACCGAGCTCATGGCGGAACGCCCGATACGGTCGCTTGGCAGCATCGAGGACCGTGTAGAAGAACGTGCGATTGTCGTTGGCCCACTCAAGCGAGTAGTAGGTGTTCGCGATCCGGTCGGGTAGTAGCTCGCCGCTTGCAAGATCCTTGACCTGGATCGTATAGGACTCGTCGCCTTCTAGATCGGTGGAATATGCGAGCAGCCGATGATCGGGGCTGACAGCGAAGTTTCCGAGCCGGAAATATTTCTGACCCTGTGCAAGCACGTTCGAATCGAGCAAAATCTCTTCGGCCGCATCAACGCTCCCGTGCTTGCGGCATTGGATGGAATACGCTTTGCCTTCCTCGGTGCGCGTGTAGTAGAAGTAATCGTCGCGCTTTACCGGCACGGACACGTCCGTCTCTTGAATACGCCCGAGGATCTCGTGATACAGGCCGTCCTGGAGCGATTTGGTAGGCTCCATCACCTCTTCGGTGTAGCGATTCTCGGCTTCGAGATAGGGGATGACGTCGGCGTCCGAGCGGTCGCGCAGCCAGAAATAATTGTCGACGCGAGTATCGCCGTGCAGCGTGATGTCCTTGGGGACGATCTTGGCGCGTGGTGGTGTGCCCACTTATTGGCTCACTTCTTTGCCCATGTACAATTCACTGACCAGCTCGCGATGATTCTCGAGCACACGATTGCGCCGCACTTTCATGGTGGGCGTGAGTTCGCCGCGCTCAATGGAGAATTCGCGATCGAGTATCCGGAATTTGCGAATCTGCTCGAAAGGTGCTAGCCGGCGGTTGATGCGAGCGACCGCCTTCTTCACCTCTGCTTCAGTGGAATGCGCCACCTCTGCTGCGTTCACCGTGACAAGAGCCGTGACGTAGGGCAGGCGATCGCCGATCAGAACAACTTGATTGATGATGGGCTCGGTCTTGAACAGCATCTCGATTCGCGCCGGATAAATTTTCTTGCCGTTCGAGGAAACGATGAGCTCTTTCTTGCGGCCCGTGATGTAGACGTACCCATCGGGATCGAACTCGGCTATGTCGCCGGTGTAGAGCCAACCATCGCGCAACACTGCTTCTGTGGCGGCTGGATCGCCGAAGTATTCCGAAAACAGCGTCGGGCTCTTGATCAGCAGCTCCCCATCTTCCGCCAGCCGGAGTTCCACGCCGGGAAGCTTTACGCCGATGCTTCCGGACTTCGGGCGATCGATAGGATTGAGGCAGACCACGCCGCCTTCGGTAAGCCCGTAGCCTTCAATCAGCGGCATTCCGATGGCCGCATAGAATCGCGCGAGGTCTTTGCCCAGCGGCGCGGCGCCTGAAGCCGCGAGACGAATCCGTCCGCCCAGCCGCGCAAGAATCTTCGAAAACACGATCCGATCGGCGACTTTGAGCAGCGCCAGCATTGCTTTCGGAACCGGCCGGCCTTCTTCACGGAGCCGTGCGACCTCGGCGCCTAATCCAACCGCGCCGTAGAACATTCTTCGCGCGAAGGCGTCGCGCTTCTTGACCTCGGCCGTGATGCTCGCAAAAATCCGCTCCCAAACGCGCGGCGGTGCGAGCAAAAACGTCGGACGAATGGTCTTCATCTCGTGCGGCAGCTTGGCGAGGCTTTCGGAAAACCAAACGGGGATGCCCATGCGGATGGGAAGCAACTCGATCACGACACGCTGCGCAATGTGCGCCGACGGAAGAAAGGCGATGGTGGAATCGGCGGGCGTGAGTTCGAGCACCTGCGGTCCCATATCGATGTTGGCGGTGAGAGCGGCGTGCGTGACGAGACCCATTTTGGGTTCGCCGGTTGCGCCCGAGGTGAGGTAGAGAACAGCGGGATCTTCGGGGCGCACTTCATCGCGGATCTTCTCGAAAGCCCGCGGGTCGTGATCCAAAGCCTTGCGGCCTTCGGCGCGCAATTGATCGAGCGTGATCGCGCCCTCTGCCTCGCCGCTGAGCAGTATCCAGTCCAGCTCGGCCAGCGATGGACCGGCGGCCGCGATCAGCGTCTGCATGCTCTTGGCATCTTCAACAAACACGGCCTTGGCGTGGCTCGCGCGCAGATTGCTGACTTGATCCGCAGCGGGATAGCTGGTATAGAGCGCAGCGGCAATGGAGCCGTTGGCGAGCGCTCCCATGTCGGCCAGATAGAATTCGGCGCGGGTTTCCGAATGCAACGCGACGGTGTCGCCCTTCCGGATTCCGATCCGTCGCAGCCCGCAAGCAATCTCTTCAGCGGCGCGCTGATATTCAAGCCAACTGTAAGTCTGGTAGCTGCCCTTGCCGGTGGGCTGATGCAGCGCCGGGGCATTGCCCTGGATTCGTGCTGTTTCTTCGAGGACCGTGTACACGGTGCGAGCAGCCATGCGCCTATTGTAGACGTGCTACGGTGTGTTTTGTGGTCTAAAGAACTGGACACTGCAATCGCAGCCGCGAAGATGGCGGCTGAAGTCGCCCTGCGATACCAGCCCGATATAGTTGCGGAAACCAAGTCCGATAAATCGCCGGTGACGCAGGCCGATCGCGAATGCGAGCGGATGATCGCACGCATGCTCAGCGATGCGTTTCCCGACGACGGGATCATGGGTGAAGAAGGAGCCCGTGCCGACTCCCGTAGCGGGCGCCGTTGGATTATCGACCCGATTGATGGAACGCGCGATTATGTACGCGGCAATCCGCTGTGGGCGAATCTGATCGCGCTCGAAGCGGATGGCGATGTGGCAGTGGGGGTTGTGAATCTGCCCGTGCTGGGCAAGCTTTATACCGGCAGCCGGGGCGGCGGCGCGCATTGCAATGCTTCGGCCATCCGCGCATCCGCGAAAACATCGGTCGAGGAATCTGTTCTATGCGTGAACGGCTACGACAAGATGGGAGCGCTGCCGTTCCGCGATCATCTGCTCGATTGGATGGCGCGGTTTTGGGCGGTCCGCGGGCTGGGCGGCGCGGCGGACGCAATGATGGTCGCGTCCGGACTGGCCGAGGTGTGGATTGAGCCGGTGGCCTCGCCCTGGGACTTTGCGCCGCATAAGGTGATCCTGGAAGAAGCGGGCGCGCGCTATCTCAATATGGATGGCGGTTCGACGATCTATGCCGGCAACGCGATTGGGTGCGCCCCAGGGCTGGAGCAGGAAGTGCGGCGCCTCTTGGGAGTGGCTTCGCACTAGACGTCGACGCCTTGCTCTCTCAGGAACACCGCCAGCTTGCTCACAGGCATTGCGGTGAAGATGTTGCAGCTGCCGGAAATGGATTCGGCGAAGCGCAAAACGCCGTCGCCATCGAAAGCGCCAGCAAATTGCAATACCGGATGCCGTCCCACATAATCGCGGATCTGGCGTTCAATCAGCGGGCGAAACCTGATTTCCGAAGCTTCGGCGGTCGATAACATTTTTCCCGGCCCGCAGTACGGCCAGCGACGTCACGAATCGGAAGCTGCTGCCGGAGAGCTCGCCAAGGAACTCCATAGCTTCGGCGATGTCCCGAGGCTTCTCGAATAGCTTTTCATCTTTCACCACAACGGCGTCGCCCGCGACGACCACGGCATCGTCGAACGCACTCGCAACTTTCCATGCTTTCGCCTCGGCGAGCTTCCTGGTGAGCGCTGCAGGGTCGGGATCCCGAATCGATTTCTCGTCGATCGCGCTAGGGTAAACCTCGTAGGCGATCCCCAGGAGATCCATCGCGCGCCGGCGCGATTGCGATTCGGATGCAAGTACCAGCCTCATTCAGTAATTTTAACGACCTCGCGCGAGAGTTATTTTCCGGGACTGCGTTTACAGGGGTAGGAGGACCGAATCATGAAGAAGATTTTGGTAGTATTTGCGGTAACCGGGATGATGTTGAGCGCGCAGGAGATTCAAGAGCGCAAGGAGAACCAGCAGGATCGCATTGCGAACGGGGTAGCGAACGGCTCCCTCACGCCGCGCGAAACCGCGAACCTGGAGAACAAGGAAGCGGCGCTAAACCGCGAGACGCGCCGCGATCGCAGGCAGAACGGCGGCAACCTGACGAACAAAGAGAAGGCTCAAGTGAATCGGCAGCAAAATAAGCTGAGCCGCAACATCTATCGCGACAAGCACAACGCGGCGCATCAATAACGAGTCAGAGGAGGAGCGGCTGGCGCGTGCTCACTTGAGAAACAGGCTGAGCCGCGCCATGGCCTGTTCCAGGATTGGCCGGTCGGCGGCGTAGCAGATTCTCACGGATCCTTCGCCGCCGGATCCGAACGCAACGCCGGGCGCTAATCCCACTTGCGTTTCGAGCAGCAGCCGTTTGCAAAAATCGAATGAATCGGAAGCGCCCGCGATCTTGGGAAACAAGTAGAATGCGCCGTCGGGCTTGGGCACAGTGACGCCCGGCATCTTCGCGAGCGCCGCCAGGCAAAAGTCGCGATTCTCTTTGAGGCTCACCAACATCTCCCCGAGCACTTTCTCGCCCCAAAGCAGCGCTGTCTCTCCGGCGCGCTGCGTGAAACTGGGCGCGTGCGAAACGACGAATTCGTTGAGCTGCGTGGCCCGCGCGGCCAGATCGCGCCGCGCCACCATCCATCCCAGGCGCCAGCCCGTCATGCAATAGGCTTTCGAAAACGACTGGATGACGATCACCGCGTCGTCGCGCGTGGCGAGTTTCAGTATCGAAGGAGCGGGCGTCGTAGGCGTACATCCGGTGTAGTTCAGGCGCTCGTATACTTCGTCGGCAATCAGCCACAAGCCGTGCCGGCGCGCAAATTCCAACAATTGACGTTGCTCGTCGCGAGTGGCCACCCAGCCCAAGGGATTGGATGGCGAGGTGTAGAGCAACATGCGCGTTCGCGGCGTGATGGCAGCTTCGAGCGCTCCGAAATCGATTCCGTAACGATCGCCCAACAGCGGCTGCGCAATCTCGACGGGTACCGCATTCGCCATGGCGACATTGGCCGCGCCGTTGGGCCACGCGGGTGTCAGCACCAATGCTTCGTCGCCGGGATCGAGCACGCAACGAATAGCCAGGTGCAGGGCTTGCACTCCGGATGCGGTGACGACGATCTCGGTGGCCGGGTCCAATTCCACGGCGTGCAGTTCCTGATAGTACCGCGCGAGCGCTTTACGCGCCGATGGCAGGCCGGCGTTTTCGCTGTAGAACGTGAAGCCATCGGCCATGGCCTTTTGCGCGGCGCGCTTGATGAACTCGGGGGTCGGCAGGCTCGATTCGCCGAAGTAGAGTTTCAGCACGCCGTCCATTGTCATCGCGAGTTCAGCAAGCTCGCGGATGCGGGAATGCGGAATGGCCAGCGCCGAGGAAGCCACGGCAGGGCCGGCCAATGCCGGAGCGGAATTGATGCGGGGACTAGACACCCTCAAAGATCGCCGATGTTGGAATGCTGAAGCCGGGAAGGATTGGGTCGGTAAGCGGCTGATCGTCAAAGAAGCTCTTCAATTCATGAGCAGCACGGTGAATTCGAACCATGCGTTCTTCCGGATAAATGGCCCAAACCGACTTGCCGCCGTGCGACAAATATAGCCGGATTTTCCGCTCGAGACGCGCGGCCGGTTCCGACGACACCACCTCAATCGCAAGTTCAGGAGCGCCTTGGAACACGCCGGTGCTCCCTGGCGCAACGCGGTTGGAGTCGAGGCTGAGATCTGGGATTAGGCAGTCCCGGTCATCAAGCTGGAAGGCCGTTTCACAGAATACCCTCGAGGGCGGGTTCTGTACGGACCACAGCGTTAACAGCCGAATCAGGTTCGATTTAGTTAGTTCGTGCGGGTACCCAGCTTGGCCCATGCTGTTAACCTCGCCATTGATGAGCTCTAGGCGTTCGCCCTCTACCTCAGGCAGCTTTAGGAACTCTTCGACGGTTATCAGCGTCGTGGTTGCACCCATGCTTTGATTGTACTCTTGGGGCCGAGCGGGGCGGCTAGCGGCGAGTCCGGGCGGCGACCAATTCTTCGATCTGCACCAGCTCAGTGGGATAGTTGCCGGTATAACATGCGTAGCAGTATTGGTCCTTCGTGTCGGACACGGCTTTGCGCAGAGAATCGAGCGAAAGATAGGCCAGCGAATCGGCTTCGACGAACTGGCGGATCTCTTCGATAGATTGGTTGGCGGCAATCAGCTCGCTCTCGCACGGTGTGTCGACGCCGTAAAAGCACGGCGAGATGGTGGGCGGGCAAGAGATGCGCAGATGCACTTCGCGCGCGCCGGCGTTGCGGACCATGCGCACGATTTTACGGCTCGTTGTCCCGCGAACGATGGAATCGTCCACCAAAATCACGCGCTTGCCTTCCAACTGATGGCGCACGGGATTGAGTTTCAGCTTCACGCCGAAATCGCGAATGGCTTGCGATGGCTCGATGAACGTGCGGCCGACGTAGTGGTTGCGGATCAGAGCTTGCCGGAACGGGATGTTGGATTCGGAGGCAAAGCCGATCGCCGCCGCAACGCCTGAATCAGGCACCGGGACCACAACATCGGCGGGCACAGCGGACTCACGCGCCAGCAATCGTCCCAGATTTTCGCGCGACTGCCCGACCGAGTGACCGAACACGATGGAATCCGGTCGCGAGAAATACACATGCTCAAAAACGCAATGGGCCAGGGGCGCGGCGGGAGCCCAGCGCTCGCGCGTCAAACCTTCCGGACCCACGCACACCATCTCGCCGGGCTCGACGTCGTCCACATACTCGGCGTTGATGAGATCGAAGGCGCAGGTTTCCGATGCGAAGACGTAGGCCGTACCGCCCTCAGGCGACGGCATTCGCCCAAAGGCGAGAGGACGAAATCCGTGCGGATCGCGTGCGATGATCACGCGGTCCTTAGCCAGAAACACCAATGAAAATGCGCCTTCCAGTTGAAGCAGAGCTTCGCGCAACGCGCCCGAGAGCGTCCGTTCGCGCGATCGCGCCACCAAGTGCAAAATCACTTCGGTATCGCTGGAGGCCTGGAAAATGGACCCTTCGCGCTCCAGGTCGCGCTTCAGCTCGCCGGCGTTCGTGATGTTGCCATTGTGGGCGACCGCGATCTGTCCCTTGTTGCACATCACCAGGAACGGCTGCGCGTTCAGGAGCACCGTATCGCCGGCTGTCGAATAACGCGTGTGGCCGATCGCCATGTTGCCCGGCAAGCTCGCGATCTGTTCCGGCGTGAAAATGTCGGCGACGTGCCCCATCGATTTGGAACAGCGGATCTCGCGATGGTCGCTGGTGGCGATGCCGGCGCTCTCCTGGCCGCGATGCTGCAAGGCGTAGAGCCCGAGATACGCGAGGTTGGCCGCTTCGCTGTGGCCGTGAATGGCGAAGACGCCGCACTCCTCGCGCAATTTGTCGAAAGGAATTTCCGCCAAGGCCGGCGCAGCTTCTACTGCTGGTGCAGCAGGCGTTCGAGTGAAGTTTCCCAAGGTTGCCTCAACTCCGTCAGGTCGCAATCCAGCAAAGTTTCCGGACCGCAATCGATCCGTAAC
>Ga0187810_10001011_pt1 | contig 10053 bp, 9 predicted proteins | sample NC_wetland_sal_i_9_FD_132963 | JGI IMG/M metagenome (GOLD analysis project Ga0187810, IMG submission 132963) | Wetland sediment microbial communities from Neuse River Estuary, North Carolina, USA - ASW_5 | ecosystem: Environmental > Aquatic > Freshwater > Wetlands > Sediment | place: USA: North...
AGACTCGCGGCCGACGTAGGCAAGCTCTTCGCAATCGGGTTCATTGTGGCGGGTTTCTTCCTCAACTGGTGGCTGATCCTCATAGGTATTTTCATCTTCAGCGGGGCGAGCTCGGAGGCGGAGGCAGCCGCTCTCTCGTCGACACTCGAGCAGACTACCGCCGGCGAGCTGATGATTACGGATTTTAAAACGATCTCTCCGGATGAGCCGCTGACCGCGGTAGTCGAGAAGTCGCTCCACACTTATCAAAACGATTTTCCGGTAGTGGGCGACGGGAAATTTGTCGGCGTACTCACTCGCTCCGCCGTAATTGAATCGCTCCATCACCGGCTTCACGAGTCAAAGGTCGGAGAAATAGCACGGAAAGACTTCCCGACAATAGATCCCGGCAAGACAGGGGCCGAGGCACTTTCAACATTAAGAGCAGCTCATGTGACTGTCGCCCCTGTTGAACGAGACGGTGTTCTCCTGGGAATAATTACTTTAGACAAACTACTGGAAGCATCGGATGTTTTTCCAGATAAGGACCATACGGATAATGAAAAAGAGAAATAGAAGCTTGATTCCGGCAATTACGCTTATGAGTTTCCTGATTGCCGGTTGTGCTACCCAAACGAGGAGCCTCGCGATAGAGGCTATGAGTTCTCTCTCGAGTCCACGCTTTGGATTCGTCATCCTGAATTTCCCTTCGGAAAGCCCGGACTCATCAATCGGGCGCCTCCGTGCACGGATTCGGTACGACGACCTCATTTTCGTAAAAAACGATTCAGAAGGGATCGGCTCAAGCTACACGGCACATTACCAACTGTCGGTAAACTTCTATTCGGACAAAGCGCTCACCGACAGCCATTACTCAAAGACGTTCGATCATCGTCTTACGGTACCGAACTATGTCAGGACGAGATCGACCGCAATGTTCGACACGGTGGAAGACCAAGTGGCTTTGAAGCCCGGTCGATATTTCGTGGCCTTTCGACTCCTTGACCTCAATACTAATATTACATCCTCCCGGGAAGTCGAATGCATATTCAGAGATTTTTTTCATGATCCCGTGGACATCAGCGACATCCTTTTGTACAATCGCGCGGACACAACCGCCGCCGAAGTCACGAGGACTAACGCCGACACCCTGTTCGCAGGTTTCTACGTTACGACGAAAACTTTTCCGGCAAAAATCTCGCTTCATTTGATTGCAAAGTCAGCGGAGTCGCCGACATTTATCGATACGTCTTACGAAGTCAGTCAAACCGTCAATCTTAAGTATTATCGTTTGCCGTTGAATATTACCGGCTTTCGACCGGCAAATTACGATCTACGAATTTCTGCCAGCGAAGACGGGAAAGAAAACCACATTAATACGGCGTTCACTGTAGCGAGGAACTCTCCATCCGTCACCGCACGGATGCTCGGTCGGGAACTTGGTCCTCTTGTCTATATCACTACGGCGGAGAAAGTCGATTCGATGGAGAAAGCAGCGCCCGACGAGAGAGACCGGATGATAACAAACTTCTGGCTCACCCAGGGACATAACGACTCCACTGTTGCCAATGCGATGGAGAAAGAGTTTTACAAGAGAGTTGAATCTGTGAACGAAGAGTTCGGCACCGAATTAATGCAAGGCTGGCAGACGGATCGCGGAAGGATTTTCATCCTTTACGGTAAACCTGATCAAGTCGAAGATCACGTCAGTAATTTCCGCTCAGGGCCTGCAGCGAATGTGGCACCATATCAGGTTTGGTATTACCGTTCTTTAAAACTAAGATTCGTGTTCGTGGACGAATCCAGGAACGGTAATTACAGGTTAGCAAAGAATGGGGGGACATAAATTCCGGCGCTGCGTCTCAATTTTTGGCGGAGCCGTTTTTGCAGCGACTCCCCGCCGGCGCTCCGACTATCTGATTTTTTTCTCGTCGAGTGCAGACAAAAAGGGATAACGTGCCTGCATCTCACCGCGTTTTACCCTCGACAGCTTCGGCTTCAATATCTGGCGTTTTACGCCCGAAAGCCGGTTAACGAAGAACTTCTGCTGCAGATGGTCATACTCGTGCTGGAATACTCTCGCCCACATTCCTACAAGCTCTGTCTCAACGCGTTTGAAATCTCCGTTCGTAAAACGGACGCTGACCCTGTTTGCACGGGTCACATCGTCCCGAATTCCCGGCACGCTGAGACAGCCTTCTTCCATAACATACTCCCCGGTTGATTCGAGTATTTCCGGATTGATGACCACGAGCGGTTTCTCGTCGGTGTAATCGTCCATCACGGAAATATCAATAACCGCGAGCGAAAGCTGGAGCCCCACCTGGTTCGCCGCGAGACCGATCCCGTCGGCATTGTGCATCGTCTCAAACATATCCCTGATCAAGCCCACAAGATTGTCATCGAACTTCGTGATTTTCTTCGGCGGACCGTCCCACACGCGGGTTCCATATAGATGGATCGGCATTATCATCCTGATTTACTCCAGCATTTCGGGTTTTACTTTTATTACTTCGATCTGATTTTCTTTGTACAAGACCGTTTCACCGGCGTAAAAAATAAACTTCTAAAGAATTCTAAACAAAATAATTAATTGGCTTACGACAATCTCGATGGCGACTTCTATCCCCGTCCGATTTTCACTCCAGAACCTGAAGAGAAAAAATAAAGCTATGACTGCCGCGCTGATCGAGATGCCGCTCAGGTAAACTCCGGATGTTGCCAACGGATGTCTTCCCGCGAAGCTCAGTCCACGTTTTACTTTACTCCAGAAATCGTCGTTGTCTATGACCACCGCCGCCCGGATGAAATCAGCAAGGAGGAACACAATGACAGAGACAAATAAAACGATTCCGTAGCGCCACAATTCGGCGCGGAGAACCATATAATCAGCTAAAGCGATGCCGGCAGCGTCTTTGTCGGCAGAAACCCAAAGAGAATTTCCGAGATAGACCAGGCCCAAAAGGGCAACTTCCATTATGGTCACGACAAGAAGCGGAAAAAAATATGAGCTTCCTTTCGATATGAAATCCCGCAGTTTGAGTCTCTCCTTCGTGGAAAAAACCGAATAGAAACCTCCGGCAAGAAAAACCTCGAGGGCAATGTACAATAAAAAAATCATCGCTATCTGTGGAAGGAGCGAACTGAAAAATGTCTTATTGGCATTGATAAATTCTACGTACCATCTTACCGCCGTCGAGTTGAAGCCATCGAGCAGATTACTGCCGGCAAGGCTGTTCGACACATCGCGGGCAAACATGGACGCTATCGGAATCGCCAGCACGGCCGCAAAAAATATATTTATTATATAAACCAATATCACCAGGCGCCAGTTCTTGACCGACCTGCCGATCCCGACCTTTACCGCCTCGAACGACCCGATATTCAAACGAGTACTCCGACATTCAATAACATATTCTGGAAATAGTTCAGGATCGCGTGAACCCATTTAACTACAGGAAGCAGGAATGCATCGACACGAAGGCTGTTGTTCGAATAGTCGATATCGATTGGAATTTTATTCCAGGGATCAAGCTGGGCGTACTCGGGTGCCGACTGTGTCCTGAACTCAAATGTCTGCCACCGACTTTGCCCGGACCACACCGTATCGATAACTACGTCGTCTTCGAGTGACAAACGCAAATCGACCGGCATTGTCACTTCGCCGTTGCGTGCAACCACGACCTTTGTAACGTAAGATGAGGAACCCGTATTCAGGTTTGTCTCTCTGTAATAACTAATCGATTTGACCGCGAAGTCAACTACGTTGGTTCCATAGATAAACTGTGAAAAAAACCAATCTAAGTTCTTGCCGGAAACCTGTTCGCACACTTTCTGAAAATCTTTTGATGTGGGATGTTTGAATTTGAATTCGTTGAAGTAAGTCCTCATCTCACCCGCCATCACGTCCGGACCCAAAACTCCTTCGAGCGTGTGAAGGACAAGGGCAGGTTTGTCGTAAGCGATTGTTTCGTACACATCGTAGTCCGGCACATTGTAGCCGAACTCCGAGATTGCATCCGACTTTGCATATTTGAGATAGAGTGGCAGTTCATCGTAAGGATTGTGGACCCGGATTTTGCCGATGATTGCCGCGGCCGGAATACCCGCGATATTCCAGATCGGATAAAGATAAATCGGATAAACTCCTGCGATCCTGAACACGGACGTGTTAGCTCCGAATCCTTTCTCCAAAATTTTCCCTGTCGAATAAGTATTCATTCCTTCATCGAGCCAGGCTTCTTCGAATTCGTTATTCGCTACCATCCCGTACCAGTACTGATGACCGAACTCGTGCACGATTACATTTTCGGTTGAGAGGACGTCATTCGGATTGTAGTCCTTCGTATCGACTGCGATAAGCGTCGGATACTCCATGCCGCCGACATCCGTAGTCCTCGGCGCATCGACAACCGTAATGTTGGGATATGGATATGGACCATACCAGGTCCCGAAATATTTCATCGCAGTATCAATGTCCGCGAAGAACCTTCCTTCCTGATCGCGATGCTCTGGCTGCAACATAAGAATAATTTTAGTTTCAGGAAGACCAGGATATTTAAATGTTCGGCTGCGCGTCAGAAAGTCGGGCGACGCCGTCCACGCAAAATCATGGACATCTGAAGCGACATAACGATATGTCGCCGTACCGTCCGGGTTCACGTCTTCACTAAGGCGCTCGCCGCATGCTCCGACGGTGTAATGGACAGGAACAGTTATCTGTACGTCATACGCTCCGAAATCCGCGAAAAACTCAGTAAACCCGTGGAATTGGTGGCAATTCCAGCGACCACTTTCTCCAGGAGATCCTGTTGAATAGACACCGACTTTCGGGAACCACTGCGCGACGAAATAGAACTCCCTGCCCGGAGCCCAGCCGGCTCTCGGCCCGTACGGATCTACTCCCGTATTAGCTTCAGGAAGGAGAGAATGAAAATATATCATGAGGCTTATCGAATCATGCGGCGCCACCGGTTTGTCGAGCTTCACCAAGATGACCGTGCTATCATGTGGATTGTTGTCGTCGGGCTGGACGAACTTGATTGCTGCCGTGATGTCGGATTCGGTCCTCTGGTCTACTATTTTGTCGATGTCTATCCATCCACGCGCTGCAGAAGAAATCTCTGCATCGTTTTCGCGCATGTACGTGGTCCGCTCGCTCTTGTAAGCATTGTTATACAGATGAAAAAAAAGCTCGCCTACCGGCTGATCCGATTCGTTGTGCCAGTTTAAAATCTCGCTGGCGTCAATTGAATGCGATTTAGGATCCAGCCTGACATCAATTTTATAATTTGCGATTCGATTACTGAATGGCTGGGACAAAGCAAGCGGCACGGATAAAAGGAAAAATAACGAAATGACGGAATAATAAACCGGAAAAATTCCGGATATTAGCGGCGGCTTTTTACAGGCTGGGTCTCTCGAACCAACGGCGCGAAAGATCCCGTAGAGGGAAATCATTTCTTGATGAGCTTATCGATTTGTTGTTTGATCGTAAAAAAGTCCTGGATGTCTGCCCTTGCCTGAACCACAACTACCAACGGGAAATCCGGAGGGAGCTGGTTACCGCCTTCGGTTTTATACGGGACGATCTTCGAGGTTATTCCATAGTGTCTGAGTGCCCGTTCGCCATACAGAAGAACAAGCGACGTGCGGATTCCATCGGTGAACTGGTTATAAGAAGAATTCAGTTGTGGGTACTTGCCCGTGACGAGATTCGCCGCGATGAATCCCGCATACAAACTGTCGCTGCCGTTCTTCTTTATTCCGTCTGCAAATTGTTCCTCCGCATCCGAGTATTTCCCGGCGGCGAAAGATTTAATGCCGTCATCAAAAAGCTCCGCCGGTTTCTTTGAGCAGGCAGCGATACCAAGTGCTAATACCAACACAGAAAGAATTCCAAACAAAAGATTGTAGATTGTAAATTCAGAATTCAAGCTTGAGGATTTAAGATTTAGATTCCGTAAGATTTCCACTTTGAGTCCACGAGTTTTTTTATTTCATCGGACATTACAATTTTGTCGGGCCACGGGCGGGTGAATCCTTCGTCCGGCCACTTCCGCGTCCCGTCAATTCCCATCTTCGATCCGAAACTGAAATGTTGAGACGAATGGTCGAGCACATCTGCAGGGCCTTTCGTAAAGATCACGTCCCGCTTCGGGTCAATATTATTCAGCGCGTACCACCATGCCTCGGAGGTATTCTGGACATCAACGTCTTTGTCCACAACAACGATCACTTTAGCAAACATCATCTGTCCCATTCCCCAGAGGCCGTTCATTACTTTGAACGCGTGCCCGGGATACTGTTTGTCTATCGACACGAAAACAAGGTTGTGAAAAATTCCTTCGAATGGCATGTGGTAGTCAACAATCTCGGGGATGACGAGCCTGGCAAGCGGGAGAAAAATTCTTTCTGTCGCATAACCCATCCAGTCGTCTTCCATGATCGGCTGACCGACAACCGTAGAAACAAACACCGGCTTCTTCCGTGTGGTTATCGTGGTGATATGAAAAGCCGGGTAATAGTCGGCGAGCGAATAAAATCCGGTATGATCTCCGAACGGTCCCTCGAGTCGAAGCTCTTCTTCGGTATCGACATACCCCTCAAGTACGATCTCGGACTCGGCGGGCACCTCAAGCCCGAGCGTTTTACATTTGACGAGTTCCATCGGCTCCTTCCGGAGAAAACCGGAGAACAAATATTCCTCGATACTCTCCGGCAGCGGCGCGCCGGTGCTGTACATTGTTGCCGGATCGGAACCGACAACGACTGCAACCTCGAGACGTTTGATTCCTTTCTCCTTAGCCTTCCTGAAATGCGCGGCTCCGCCTTTGTGCCTTTGCCAGTGCATCGCTGTCGTATTCTTGTCGAGCACCTGCAGGCGGTAAAGTCCCATGTTACGAAGCCCGGTCTCCGGATCCTTAGTTACAACCTGGCCGAAGAGAATATATGACCCGCCATCCTGCGGCCAGGACTTGGTAACCGGCATTTTATAAAGATCGACGTCCCGTTCTCCGATGACGATTTCCTGGCACGGTGCGTTCCGTACAGTCTTCGGCGGAAATTTCCCAAGCTCCATAAGCTTCGGCATCATCGCAATCTTGCCGAGAATCGATTCCGGGACTTTGAGATTAAACATCTCCGCGATGCGACTCCCTATCTCATCGAGGTTCTCCACGCCAAGAGACCACGCCATGCGCTGCTTTGTCCCGAAAAGATTTATCGCGAGCGGGATCTTGCTTCCCTTCACGTTCGTGAACAGAAGTGCCGGACCTCCGGACTTGACGACCCGATCCACGATTTCCGTAATCTCTAATTCAGGATCGACTTCGGTGTCGATCTCTTTCAGCTCGCGTTTCTTTTTGAGAAACTGAATGAACTCGTTAAGGTTGGTGAAGGCCATCGGAAACATCCATTGTTACTACTTTTCTTGCGCCTGCGTACCGGCGCTTATAATAAGTGCTCTCGAGAGACGAAATTGTCACTCCCTGTTCCACGCTCGCATGTGCGAAAAGATTGTCGCCGAGATAAATACCGACATGACTGATTCTCCGGTGAATGGTCTTGAAGAAGACAAGGTTGCCGACCTGCAAGTCATCCTTGGAGACATCGTCGCCTAAAGTCGCCTGGTCTTTCGCCGAATGCGGGAGCTCGACTTTGAAAACAGAATCGAAAACCACCATGGAAAAACCCGAGCAGTCCATCCCCGAATGATCCGTGCCGCCGATCCTGTAAGGTGTACCCATGTAAGACAGGATCAACTCCATCATCTTGTCGCGGGTATTCTCCTGGGTATTTGCCGCAGGCTTAACCTCTATCTTGTTGATCTCCGATTTCATCTTATCGATACTGACATGATGGTCGTCTTCGGCAGAAACCTCTTTTTTCTCCACCGTCAATTCTTCCGGTGTCTGGTCCGGCGTAAATCTCGGTACACTACCCGTGCTTCCGTTATTTCCGGACGTAAATCTCGGAGACGATGCGGAGCAACTGAAAAATATAAATGACAGCAATGTTAAAAATGCTATCCGGATTGTACCGCAGTTGTTTGCGGGATACTTTGGGTTTGTTTTTACCATCGGTGAATTTGTCGTGACAATATAAAAAGGCAAGGGTTGGAGAACAAGAATCGTTGAGCTTAGGCCCCCGCGTAACTGTTCTGAAAGAGACACAAAAATTTAGTTGATTCTTGCAAGAGACATTTATACATTTTCCTGAGAGATATCTTAACACCCACCACGACGCAGGAATCTTCTCCGAATCCGATTTACAGACTAATTTCAAGGAGAATTTCAAGATGAACCAGCTTCTCAATGACCTTTGCAGCCACCAGACCTGGGCGGACGCCGAACAGTGGCGTGCGATTTTAGCCTGCGGCGCAGCATCTCGCGACAAAGAAATATTCGAGCGGCTGCATCATATACACCTGGTTCAGCATGGTTATCTCTCGATCGTCAGCGCAAAGGGGCTGGGATTCCGCCCGACGAAGCTCTCCGACTTTCCGACGATTATCGATCTTTTGAAATATGCCAGAGATTTCCACAACCGCATCAGCGCCTTTCTTACAACTCTCGAGGACGGAGCGCTGAACGACAAGGTAGTCATACCCTGGGCACAGACACCCACGGTGGACATCACGACGGAGCAAGCGCTGCTGCAATTGGCAATGCACAGCCACTACCACAGAGCTCAAAATGCCCGGCGCCTCCGCGAGGTTGGAGGTGAACCGACAACGATAGATTTTATCCAATGGCTCTGGAAAGGACGGCCTGTACCTCAATGGGAATGATCGGGCTTATCTCAAAAGTTTTCCAACAATTGTGGTTTTCAAATTGAACCGGTTAAATGAACGATTGACCGTGAATTCAGAGTAAGTATATTTAAAATTAGTCAATGGACATAACACATGATTCCCTTCGGAAACATAATGGCAATGAGTGTTGTTAATATTTTAGTGTGAAGACGGGGGCCAAAAGCCTGAAAGTCATCACTCAAATTGATCAAGTATTTACCGGGAGGCTGTTTGAAATGACCCGGAGAATTAAGTCAGGGAGGTTGCTATCATGTCGTATCTCATTCCGTTATTAATGTCCATCATTGTTTTGCTCTTCTTGTCATTCGGTGGATTCCTCAAATACAAAAGGGATTACTCGCTCATCTCGAAAGAGGGGACTGCATCGGACACCGGGAAGCAAACTGTCGATGTGATCGGGTTAAGCAAGTTCATCGGGAACTGTTGTTTCATAATCGCGGGAATACTTGTCGTTGCCGGGATTGCGGATCACTTACACATCTTCCCGCTATTTGTCATTTCAATTGCGTCTCTGTTTTTCTTCGTGGCTTATATCTTGTTCCGGATACCGCGCTTCGACAGGAAGGAGCGGCCGGACGGGAAATCAAGAGACCACCTCGTTTCCGTTTTGGGTGTTCTGATACTTGTACTGGTCGTCGTCGGAGCCGGGCTTATATACGGAAGCCTCGAACAGAATGTCTGCCTCGACGGAGAAAGTATCGACATCGGCGGGCTTTATGGAACGAGTATAGATATGAACAAGGTGCGAACGGTCTCTTTGCTCAACAGTATTCCGCTGGTCAAGAAGAAAACAAGTGCATTTGATTTTGGCGGCGTACTGAAGGGAGAGTTCGAGCTGGAAGAAAGAGGCGGTGGCCGTCTCTACGTAGATGCCAATGCTCCGCTTTTCATAGACATAAAATACAACGGCAGCTACGTCATTCTGAATTACAGGGACAGCACAAGGACGCGAAAGCTGTACGAGTCGATCAAACAACTTTTACCGAGCCAGTAGAACGCCCGCGTCTATCGTCGACTTCTCAGTGGAAATCCGTCGAGAGCTCGTATCTCAAAATTCTGTTGTGCCCGGTATCGCTGATGTAGACGACTTTGTTGAAATATGTTATTCCCGATGGATTGCGAAGGGCTTTCCCGGACTTCACCGGACCAAACGACTCGTGGAGTAATTTCCCGTTCTGATCGAACTTCATCAGACTATCGAGCTGACCGTCGACTACAAATATGTTGCTGCGATCATCGACCATGACAGCGAGCGGCCT
>Ga0187810_10001012_pt1 | contig 10053 bp, 7 predicted proteins | sample NC_wetland_sal_i_9_FD_132963 | JGI IMG/M metagenome (GOLD analysis project Ga0187810, IMG submission 132963) | Wetland sediment microbial communities from Neuse River Estuary, North Carolina, USA - ASW_5 | ecosystem: Environmental > Aquatic > Freshwater > Wetlands > Sediment | place: USA: North...
CGCGAACGAGCCTGTCGGGCTGCATGATTTGAATATCGCAAAATAGCGACGAGAGTCCAAGGGATCGAGGCTTTCCATCGCGCGCTCGAAGGGGCGGCGATGGGAGAGCTGCCGACGATCGCGATGGGGCGAAGTGAAGGGTCAGCGTGGGCTGGGCGCGCATCGGCGCCGCGGCTTTAGAGTCTGTCGATGAATCCAGTTTCGAGGAAGACCTCGGTTGCAATCTTCTTCCTGTCCTCGGGGTGGAGCATCAGATGAACGAGAGTATCTATCGCTGTGAAGCCTATTTCGGAGGTTGGCTGCGTGATCACCGAGACAGGAAATTTGAGGTAATCGAGCCACTTGTTGTCGTCGTACGTCACGATTTTGATCCGATCCGGAATGCTGATCCCTATCTCCTCGAGACTCCCGATCAATTGGTAGCAGACGTCCGAGGTGGCGCAGAGTACGCCGTCCGGACGAATGGTCTCCACGAACTCTCGTATGAGCTTGTTCGAGTCCTCCTGCCGGTAGTTCAGCTTGAGCATGTGCGCTTCGCAGCCAGGCATGTATTCCTGCAGGTAATCGCGGTACCCGATCGCCCTCTGGTGCACGGTGTAGACGGTCTCGGGGTAGCCGATGAAGCCGATAGACTTGCAGCCCTTCGACGCAAGGTACTTTGTCCCGATGCGGCCGCTCTCGAAATTGTTGATACCCACGAAGACCTTGTCGTGCTTGTCGTACTTCCGGTCGACGAAGACCACTGGAATCCTCGCTTCTTTGATCTCGCGAGGATACTTCTCGGAGTTGACGGGAGAGATGATCAGCCCTCCCACGTCTTTGTCGAGAATATTTTTGATATTGCGCTTCTCCTTTTCGGCGTCGTCCTCCGAGTCGCAGAGAAGAATGGAGAAGGATTGTTCGGTGGCATATGTTTCGATAGCCTTGACTACGGAGATGTAGTAATCTTCGGTTATATCGGCGACGATGACACCGATTAGCTTAGAGACGTTCTGCTTTGATTTTTGTCTCCTTATATCATAGTTCATCTCTTCAAGGATCTTGAGGACGAGCTCGCGAGTCTCCCGCTTGACATACCTCGTCTTGTTGATCACGTGGGACACGGTTGTGATGGAAACACCTGCTTTTTGAGCTATATCTGCTAGTCGAACGAGTTTGTTTTGCATTGCGCTTCCAGGAATAAAGGATGGCTATGCCATCTCTGGCAACGGACGCAAACTATCCTATCGGCCGCCGATCGCGGCGTCAAGCGAAGGCGCCAGTCCGTGGGCGCGTCCAAACAGAAGGAGGTCATTCATCGAGGAGTTCTCGATCGCGAGCTTGCTTTTCTCTTTTAGAATGAGCGCCTTCATGGCGGCCTCCAATCAGTATACACGTGCGCCTGTCACTGCAGAGAAAGACTATTGAAATTCCTGCACAAAATAGCAAATATGTCAAGTGAAAAGTAATAATACGCCACTAATTTGCGCAAATTTTTTAAAAGTTACTCCCCACTATTTTTCACTAATCCCACGCGTCTTGGACAGAAGGTCCATCGCGGCAACGGTGGACGACAAGCTTCAGTCGAGCCGGAACACAGTTGTGTATCTCTATATTTAATTACTAGTAAATGATTAAATGTTTTTCATTTACCGCCGCGCAGCCGCCATCCGCTGTGCACCGCCTCATGCCGATGCGCGTCGCATCGGCAATCCAGCCTATCCTGAGAGGCAGGTTTTTGCGAAAAACAGCTTGACAACTCCGAAAGATGACCTCAATAATGCTGAAATCAAGAAAAGTTTTGAAGATTGTTTGCGCAAATTATTTGACTTCACAAGATCTCTTTAGGATGATGGGGTCTTTGACCACGGAATGCGGGAAAGCAGGAGGCATAAAGTCGTATTGATACTAGCAATAAGCAGTACTACAATGGCTCTATCCAAACCGGGAACAAATTCCTCGAAGACTTTCCGCGCTAGCTGCGGAAGATAACACGATCCTCAGCCTATTTTGTGGAAAAGAAGGTCAATGATGCACGGCACATGGAGAACGAAAGGTATCTATAAAGGTCCTGAGCACGCGAAGATAAGGAGAATGATGGAGGCGGGAGGGCTATTCCCAGGAGACAGCGATAAGCCCTTGATTGGGATTCATAATACCTACGGCGAAGGTGGCCCGGGGCATTTCCAGCTACGCATGATAGCCGATGAAGTCAGGGCGGGAATACTCCAAGCGGGTGGCGTACCTATTGAATTTGGCGGGCCATCCCACTGTATTAAGGCTATCGAAGTCGGTACCTTCCGGCACGACCTTCCGCAGAGAGACATCATCGCCAATAGTGTGGAAAATTTCGTTGAATTGAGCTCGCTCGATGGTCTCGTTTGCGTCGGCTCGTGCGATAAGCCGAATCCCGCCCACTGGTTGGCCGCAGCGAGGCTGCGCCATATACCGATCATCATGGCTCTGGGTGGACCAGGTTTCGAACCTAGCTACAGAGGCATAAGGACAACCGATACCTTGGCGAATGTGCCGGGACTTGTGGACGCGGCCAGGGAGGCCGGGCTCGTCGATGACCTGAATGGTCTTTCTCTCCAGCAGATGATAGAAAACGAGAGTCTTGTCTGTCGGTATCCAGGAGCGTGCGCGGTCTGCGGGACCGCGAGTTCCGGGGCATTCATATCTGAGGTGCTCGGTTTGACCCTTCCGGGCGGAGGGACCGCGCCGTTTACCTCGCCCAAGAGGCGCTGGCTGTCGCGGCTAACGGGGCGGCGCGTAGTTGAGATGGTGAATGAAGGCCTTACACCGCCCGCTATTTTGACTCCCGAGGCCTTGGAAAACGCGATAATCCTCCTGCATGCGATTGGAGGCTCATCCAACATAGTAATTCACCTCATGGCGCTCGCGGAGGAACTGGGCATAGGCGATCGCATCAATTTGGATACGTTTGAATACTGGGGGAAGAAGATACCCTGTATCGCGAATATTCATACACACGGCAAATATAATATGACCGACCTCGATGAATATGGTGGCGTTCGGTCGGTTATGAAGAATGTAGAACACTATCTCCACGGAGACGCCATGACGGTCAATGGCAAAACCGTCGGCGAGAATCTGAAGGGCGTAAAGGAATTGGACACGGACATTGTCCGACCCCTTAATAGACCGGTTCACTCGAGGGGATTGGTCGTCCTGAACGGCAACTTGGCGACATCATCCATTGTGAGATTCTCTGTCTTCCCCAAGGCTTTGCTGAAGTTTTCTGGCCCGGCGCGGGTATTTGACTCGGAGCATGAAGCCCTGGATGGGTTGAAGCACAACCGGATAAAGCCCGGCGACGCCGTCGTCGCCAGATACGAGGGGCCGAAGGGAGGTCCCGGCATTCCAGACTTGAATCTTTTGCTGAAGGAAATGGAAATAGCTGGGCTCGGGGATAAGTGCCCGTTAATAACCGACGGGAAGTTTTCGGGTTTCTACTCGGGGCCCTACATTTGCCAGGTGACGCCGGAAGCTGCCGTAGGCGGCCCTCTCGCCGCGGTGAAGGATAACGACATTATCGAGATTGACGTTGTTCAGGGCAAGATAGGCATCAAAATCCCAGACGAAGAGCTCCGGGAAAGACTGTCGGCGTGGAAGCCAAAGGAACCAAAGGTCAAGCGGGGATATCTGACCCTTTGGGAGAGGATGGCAAATCCAGCGTCGAAGGGAGCTGGGTTGCCATATAACCTGTAGTTTTTAGACAAAGTTTCATGTCGTGCTAAGAAGCGTGTTGATGTCGATGGAGCTCTTAGCCGGAGGCATTAGCACGCTCTTCTATCCTTCCGTCGGACAGGTGATATGAAGGTTTACGTTGTCAGAAGATTGTTGCTGGTAATACCCACCATATTTATAGCCAGTTTTGTCATTTTTTTCCTGGTGCACCTCATTCCAGGCAACGTAGTGGACATGATGGTTTCTGGCCAGCAGACCGCGACGGAAGAAGCGAGACACACCGTTGAGCATGACCTGGGGCTGGATGTGCCACTGTATGTCCAATACGTTCGTTGGATCGGGAATATATCGCACGGCGACCTCGGAAAGTCCCTGTGGACGAAGACCGCCGTCACGCAGGAAATAGTTGCCAGATTACCGGTGACGCTGGAACTCGGCATCATAGCTTTGCTAGTAAGCCTGTTGATAGCCTTGCCCATAGGCATCTATTCGGCTATTCGGCAAGATACCTTGGGAGATTATCTAGCACGCACGTTTGCCATTTTGTGCATTGCGGTTCCCGGTTTCTGGCTGGGAACACTGGTTATAGTGTTCCCGGCTATTTGGTGGGGATATACGCCTCCCATCGTGTTGATCCCTTTTGCCGACAATCCCCTGGGCAATCTGAGGATGTTCATACTTCCGGGCATCATTCTGGGCATGCAATTGTCGGGGCAGACCATGAGGATGACTCGAACCATGATGCTTGAAGTGCTGAGGCAGGATTATATAAGAACGGCCTGGGCGAAGGGGCTCAAGGAGAGGGTGGTCATTGTAAGGCATGCTCTAAAAAACGCGCTGATTCCCGTTGTCACCCTAATAGGAATCCTCATGCCTACCCTCATTGGGGGGACGGTTATCATAGAGCAGATATTCGGTCTACCCGGCCTAGGCCGTCTAATAGTCGATTCAACCTTTCGGAGAGACTACACCTTGATTAGCGGTGTAATGCTCTTCTATGCGTTTGTCTTGATGTTCGTCAATTTGGTGGTTGATGTGACGTATGGATTCCTGGACCCGCGGACACGAAATCGCTACAGATAAAGGAAACTGAGAATGGGTGATGATGTTGCCAGCGTTGCATCGTACGATGCAAGCGGCAGAAAGAAGGGCTCCGCGGTAACCGGATTTCTGCGAAGGCTAGCGCGGGAAAAGCCTCTGGGCCTGGCGGGGGCGATTGTCACTCTCGTTTTGGTTCTGGTCGGCATATGTGCAAACTTCTTGGCCCCCTATGGAATGAATGCGACTTCCCTGTTGAATACGCTGCAGGCGCCGTCGGCTCAGCACCTAATGGGCACGGATAACTTGGGCCGCGATGTCTTGAGCCGCGTCATTTACGGGGCGCGCATCTCGATGATCGTGGGTTTGTCTGCCTCGATTATTGCTACGACGCTGTGCATACTCATAGGAATGCTGTCCGGCTACCTTGGCGGAAAATTCGACATGATCGTACAAAGGTTCGTCGACGCCTGGATGTGTTTCCCCGACATAGTCCTCCTCATGGTCATCGTCTCGATGATGGGAGCAGGCTTGTGGCAGGTGATCGTCGTCATCGGAATTAGTTGGGGCATCTCGGGCTCGCGAGTCGTGCGAGGCGCCGTCATCGCCATCAGGGAGAACGCCTACCTGGAGTCGGCGAGGGCTACTGGTTGTTCGAAGAAAAGAATACTTTGCCGACACATTCTGCCCAATATTATGGCGCCTATAATCATCATATTCACGACGCGCGTACCCAACGTAATCCTGATGGAAGCCAGCTTGAGCTTTCTCGGCTTTGGCGTTCCGCCGCCGGCTGCCAGCTGGGGAGGCATGCTGAGCGGAGATGCGCGCGCATTTATGTTTCAGGCGCCCTGGATGGTTTTCTGGCCAGGATTGGCTCTCAGCGTGGCTGTTTACGGCATAAATATGTTCGGTGACGCGGTGCGTGACCTCATCGACCCCAGGATGAAGGGTGGCGGTGGGCGCTATGGGGCAAGGAAGTCGAAGAAGCTGAAAAGGCTTCTAGAGAAAATGGAAGATGCAGTGTGGAATCCCGACTAATCGCATTCGTCGTCCATGTCTTCGCCTAGATGCGACCCCTTGGGTGGGGTGCTGGCACGACAATTGGCATATCGTTGTTTGGAGAGTCCGGTACTTGCGGCTAGACTCTTACAAAACGTCTCCCGGGGAAGCCGGAGTGCTTCACCAGTTTTGTAATGGAGATGGGGCGATCAATGAGTGAAAGAATCCTTGACGTCAAGGATCTACGAACCTGCTTCTTCACCGAGAACGGTGTGGTCAAGGCGGTGGATGGACTGTCCTATCATGTGGACAAAGGCGAATGTGTGGGCCTCGTTGGAGAAAGCGCCTGCGGAAAGAGCGTTAGCGCCATGTCCGTGCTTCGCCTGATAGCATATCCACCCGGCATCATCGTGGGGGGAGAAATCAAATTCAAGGGTGAGGATCTCCTGAAGGCCAGCGAGGAGAGAATGCGCGAGATCAGGGGCAATCATATCGCGATGGTCTTTCAGGAACCTTCGACCTCTCTGAATCCAGCGCTCACCGTGGGACGGCAGATATCCGAGATCCTGGAACTGCATCGCGGGATGGGGAAAAGGGCGGCGCTCAAGGAATGCGTCAAGCTATTGGAGCTGGTAGGCATACCAGATGCGGAACGGAGGATCGACTACCACCCGTACCAGTTTAGTGGCGGAATGCAGCAGCGTATCATGATCGCCATGGCCCTGAGCTGCAATCCCGAACTCATTATAGCCGATGAGCCTACGACGTCCTTGGATGTGACGGTGCAGGCCCAGATATTGGAGATACTCGCCAAGTTGAGGTCCGAGTATGGAACCGCCGTTATGATCATCACGCACAACCTTGGTGTCGTCGCCCGCTACGTGGATCGCGTGAATGTAATGTATGCCGGGGGCCTGGTAGAAACGGGACGGACGGAGACGATGTACGCAGAGCCCAAGCACCCATATACCCTCGGTCTCCTGGCTTCGGTGCCTCGGCTGGACAGTCCCAAGATGGAAAACTTGAGAGTCATCAAGGGATTGCCCCCGAATTTGGCCCGTCTTCCCAAAGGCTGTTCCTTTGCGCCCCGTTGCAATTATGCCGTTGAGCGTTGCAGGGAAGAGAAACCCGTGCTGGAAGAGGTGGGCGAAGATCACTACCGCGCCTGTTTCTGCGATGCAGACAGGTTAAAGAGACGATTTTGAGGGCAGCTGCTATGAACAACGACCATCTTGTCGATGTCGAAAATCTTGTAATGTATTTCCCCGTCACCGCCGGCATGCTAGGGAAAAAGGTGGGGGACGTCAAAGCGGTAGATAATGTCAGCTTCTTCATCAAAAAAGGGGAAACCTTCGGGCTCGTGGGCGAAAGCGGGTGCGGAAAGACTACAACGGGACGATGCATCCTGCGGCTCAACGAAATTACTTCAGGCAAGATTCTTTTCGAAGGGCAAAATCTTGCAGAAATGAAGGATCGCGAGCTCAGGCGGATGCGACGATATATGCAACTGATATTCCAGGACCCGTTCGCCTCGCTGGACCCACGCATGACCGCCGGAGAAATAATCGGCGAGCCACTGCTGGTTCACGGTGTTGCCAAGGGCAAGGAATATGAGGAGCTGATCGACGAGCTATTGCGAATGGTGGAGATCGACCCGTCCATGGCAGGTCGCTATCCTCACGAGTTCAGCGGCGGCCAACGGCAACGTATAGGGATCGCACGGGCGCTGGCGGTGAGGCCTGCTTTCATCGTCTGCGATGAGCCGGTCTCCGCATTGGATGTCTCCATACAGGCCCAGATCATCACATTGTTGATGAAACTGCGAGAAGAGCTTGATCTGACCTATCTGTTCATCGCCCACGACCTGTCGGTGGTCCGCAATATCTCGGACCGAGTGGCCGTCATGTACCTGGGCAAGATCGTCGAGATCACGACGAGCGACGAATTGTATTCACATCCGCTTCATCCGTACACCATTTCGCTGCTATCGGCAGTACCCATACCGGACCCGGTAGTCGACCGCGCCCGCGAACGAATCATTTTGACGGGAGACCTTCCCAGCCCGGTCAATCCACCTAGTGGCTGTCCCTTTCACCCCAGATGTTATCAAGCGCGTGAACGATGCAAGACGGATCGGCCCGAGCTGAAGCACGTTGAGGGCGAGCACCTGGTGGCCTGCAATCGTTACGCCTAGACAGATCGCGGGAAGGAGGGATCAATTATGACTCCCGGACACTACAGCAACTATATCAACGGACAATGGATGCCGCCGTCGCGTGGTCGATACTTCGAGCACCACAACCCCGCGCGTTATGCGGAAGTGACCGGCTATTATCCGGCTTCCGAAGAGGTGGATGCCGTCACGGCCATCGAGGCCGCTGCGGCCGCCTACCCCGGCTGGAAGGGAACCAACCTAGTCCGGCGATCTGAGCTGCTGCGCCACGCGCTCCAGCTCATGACCGAGCGCTCGCGTGAAATCGCGGAGATTCTCACGACCGAGAACGGCAAGACGCTGTCCGAGTCCCGCGCGGAGATTGCGGCCGCGGCTCGCGAGATGGACTACCAAATCACGCAGGGGATGAGCGCCATCGGCAAAACGGTCCCGCTGGAGCGAAGCGGAGCCATTGGTTATTCAGTTCGCGAGCCGCTCGGCGTGGTAAGCGTGATCAGCCCCTGGAACTTTCCCTTCAACGTGCCGGGTCGCAAGTGCGTTCCCGCCCTCGTGGCTGGCAACACCTGCATCTTCAAACCGGCGAGCCTTACCCCGCGGACGGGCATCGAGTTTGTCCGCCTTTTCCACGACGCGGGCTTGCCGCCGGGAGTGCTTAATCTGGTGACGGGCTCCGGGCGAGCCGTGGGCACGCCGTTTATCACGGACCCGCGGATTCGAGCGATCTCCTTCACTGGCTCCACGGAGGTGGGGCTCCAGATTCAGCGGACCGCCGCGCCGCATCTCGTGCGGACCCAGCTCGAGCTCGGCGGCAAGAACCCGGCGATCGTGCTTGAGGATGCCGACCTGGATGCCGCGGCGAAGGCGATCGTCACCGCCGCTTTCTCGTGTGCGGGGCAATGGTGCACTTCGACAAGTCGAGCGATCGTCTTGGACGGCGTTTACGACAGCTTCCTGGAAATGATAACGAAACGGGCCTCGAAAATCGTCGTAGGAAATGGCATGGAGTCGCGGACGGGCATGGGACCTGTCTGCGGTAAGGAACAATATGCAAACATACTCGCAGCCATAGAGGCCGGCAAGCAAGGCGGCGCGCATCTCGTGGTCGGCGGCGAGCCAATTGACGGCTCTGAGGGTTATTACATCCAGCCAACGATCTTCTCGGAAGTGAATCCGAGAAGCGACCTCGCGCAGATGGAGATCTTCGGTCCCGTACTTTCGGTGATCCGCGTGAGGGACTTCGAGGAGGCGCTGCGGGTCGCGAACGACGTGCGCTACGGCCTGTGCTCGTCTATATTCACGCGTAATTTGGAGCGTGCCTGCCGCTTCCTCCAGCAGACGGACGTAGGGCTGACTCACGTAAACTTGATGACCGCGCTCAAAGAGCCTCAGCTGAGCTTCGGCGGTCGCAAAGCTTCGGGCTTCGGCATACCCGAGGCTGGCGAAACGGGAGTCGAGTTCTTCACCCAGCACAAGGTGATCTACATCAACTACGGGGGAGAGTCCTAGGCGCTGGGCCCGCTCCGATTTCGTTGAGATCCGAGCTGAGCGCTCTTTTGGATGCCGAGCGGGCAGGAGGAGGTCAGACTGTGAAAGGAAAAAAAAGCGACAAGGCGGCGTCTGTGCCGCGGAAGAGGACGATGGCGATCGCGATCTCCGCGGTCGTCATCATCTGCTTCGTCGCTGGGTTTGCTATCTACCAGAATCGTGTCGCCCCGTTCCGCGTCCCGGTGGTAGTCGTGGATGGGAACAAGCTTTCCATGGGCTATTTCCTAAAGCGGATTCGGATGGCCGGAGTGGAACCGATGACCATGCTGATGACGCTCATGCGGGAACAAATCATCAAAGAGGTCGCCCCCCAGCCGCCGTACGGTATAGTCGTCCAAGAGCAGGACATAGCCCGTTTCCTGCGGGAAGAAGCGCGGGGTGACAACGAGACGATCGCCGAGAACGAATACAAGGAGTGGTACCGGCAGCAACTCAATGAAAGCCAACTCTCCGAGTCCGAGTTCCGAGACATGGCGCGGGCGACCTTACTGAGGCAGGGGCTGAGCGAGTATCTCGCTCGGAAAGTGCCCACGGTCGCAGAGCAGGTTCACCTGCTCATGATGCCGGTGGCGAATCTCGAGGAGGCGATGAAGGCCAAACAGCGA
>Ga0187810_10001014_pt1 | contig 10040 bp, 4 predicted proteins | sample NC_wetland_sal_i_9_FD_132963 | JGI IMG/M metagenome (GOLD analysis project Ga0187810, IMG submission 132963) | Wetland sediment microbial communities from Neuse River Estuary, North Carolina, USA - ASW_5 | ecosystem: Environmental > Aquatic > Freshwater > Wetlands > Sediment | place: USA: North...
CATATCCAGTACCCGCTGAAGCACGCGCCTGGAGATCCGGAGGTTCGCTACATTGCGGGCCTGGTCTATCTGGCACAGCAAGATACGGCCGGTGCGAAGCAACAATTCGAAACGGCTATCTCGATCTTCCCGAACCATGTGGGAGCGCACATGGCCCTGGCCGGAATGGCCATGCAGGCGAACGATCATGCGGACGCGATTCCGCATCTGGAGAAGGCTCTGGCGGTGGACTCCAGCGCGTGGCGCGCGCACTGGATGCTGGCCGAGTCCTACTTCTGGGCGAACCACGACACGGCAAAAGCGAAATTCCAGGCCGAGAAGGCGGAAGAGCTCGGCAAGGAAAAAGCTGTGGGCGCGGAGATTACTTTGGCGCTGGTCGAGAACTCAGACGGGGATAAGGATGCTGCGCGCGCCCGGTTGGAGAAATACATTCAGGAGCATCCGCAGGACACCAGCGCGCCGCGCGCCCGGGCGATCCTTGCCACGTGGACACGCGCGGCGGAGGCGGCTCACAAGGCAGCCGCACCCGTGTTGATTCCAATTCGGCCAGCAGGAGGGGCCGGGTTGCTCGAAGACGTGCAGCCGGGCTCAGTCCTGCGTTTGCCGGCGGGCATTGACGACGCAGTGCCGCCCGTGACGGCCGGAATCAGCTGCTCATTGCCCCAGGTCCTCGCCAAAGCCGAGCATCGATTGAGCGAATTTACAGAGGCTCTGGAGCGTTTCACGGCCACGGAAAATGTGCTCCATGAAGAGCTCGACTCCACGGGAATCACCCGCAAGTCCAACGAGCGCGCCTTCCAATACGTCGTGGAGCTGGAGCGGCCGCGCCCGCAATCGATCATCATGGACGAGATGCGCGACGGCAGGTTCCAGGCGGCGGATTTTCCCTTCCGCCTCATCGCGGGAGGAGTTCCGGCCATCGCGCTCGTCTTTCATCCCGATGATCAGGAGGACTTCAAATTCTCCTGCGAGGGCTTGAGCAACTGGCAGGGACGCCCGGCCTGGCAGGTGCGATTTGAACAGCGCCAGGACCGCCCGCCGAAGATTCATGAGTGGATTATCAACGACCACGAGTATCCGACGCACCTGAAGGGGCGCGCCTGGATCGACACAGGATCCAGCAACATCCTGCACATCGAAACCGATTTGTTGAAGCCGATCCCCCAAATCGAGCTCGAGTACGAGCACATGTCGATCGATTATGCTCCCGTAAAGTATCCCTCCGGCAAGATGGAACTCTGGCTGCCCTCAAGGGCCATCGTTTACAGCCGTTTTCGCCGCCATTTCCTGCGCCAAACGCACGCCTACACGAATTTCACTCTGTTCAACATCGAAACGAAAGAAAAGGTGAAAAGCACCGGCGGGAAGTGATCCATTCGCTGTGAGCCGCACCTTCAGCAGCCTTTCGATCCAGCCGAGCCCCCCTTCGCGGATCTGCTTGCCCGCCTTGCGCTCCTTCTGTTTTCAGGGGGAAGTCCGTCGGAATGCGTGTATCGCTTTGACACCCGGGAGTTGATTTGCCAGAATCGGCATCCGCAAAGAAAAATGCGTTCGGCGGAGCGCAGAACCGCGGCCCTGAGGCCTCGGAAGAGGAGATGGGAAACGATGCGACGCTTTTATCATGCTGTAACACTTTCGGGATTACTCTTGCTCGGACTTTGGCCAGCCGCGCGCGCAATGGCGCGGACACTTGAGGCGGCAAGCCCTGCGCCGCCGTCGTCGGATGACGTTGCATCCAGGGCGCTTGCCGCCGTGGCCGGGGAGGGCTTGCTGCACTCGCATGCATACGAATACTTGGAGGAATTGAGCGACGACATCGGCGGACGCGTCACCAGCTCGCCGCAGGCTGAACGCGCGGTCGAATGGGGCCTGGCCAAAATGCGTGCGATTGGGCTCGACAACGTGCACGCGGAAAGCTGGCAGATGTCGCACGGCTGGACGCGCATCTCGGCCGATGCGGACATGGTCGCGCCAGTGAAACACAAGCTGCACGTGGACGCGATGGGCTGGGTAGGCTCGACGCCGCCGAACGGAGATGAAGGCGACGTCGTCCTGGTGAACAGCACGAATTACGATCAGGAGATCAAGCAGAACGCCGCGAATTGGGCAGGAAAGATTCTCATGGTTGAGCGGCCTGTGGACCCGATCGAACAGGCCATGTCCGGGCCGGGACAAGGCCCGGGCCGCGGCGGACGCGGCCAAGCCGCAGCGCCGGCTGGAGCGACGTACGGCGATTTCCTGAAGGCCGCATTCGCCGCGCACGCCATCGCCGTAATCGGCGGCCAGGGCGGCTCGCGGTCCACGGGAATGAATTTGACGCACACAGGCATCCTCGGTTTTGACACGTATTACGATATTCCCGTGGTGAGCATGACGCCGGAAGATCAAGAGCAGATCGATCGCTTCCTCGCGCGCGGCGTGACCGTGCACATTCACATCAACGTGCAGAATCGCGTCACCTCGGGCCCGGTGGATTCGGCAAACGTCGTGGGCGACATTCCCGGCACCGAGCATCCCGAGCAGATCGTGCTCATCGGCGGACACTTGGATTCGTGGGACCTCGCCGAGGGCGCGACGGACAACGGCTGCGGCGCGACGGTCGCGCTCGGCGCCGCCGAGGCCATTTTGCGCTCGGGCTCCCGGCCGAAGCGGACGATCCGCGTCGTGCTGTTCACCGGAGAAGAACAGGGCCTGCTCGGCTCGCTGGCGTACGTAAAAGCGCACCAGCCCGAGATGGCCAATTACGTGGCGGCGATCATTCTCGATTCCGGACAGGGCATCATCAACGGCATCAACGTGGGCGGGCGCGACGACTTGATCCCGGCCGTCTTCGCGTTCGAAAAATCCGTCGCGGCGTTCGGGCCGCTGGGTTTGCGCGATAACCCGAGCTTCGGCACGGACACCGGACCGTTTACGCTGGTGGGCGTGCCCGGCATCGACATGAGCCAGGATTTTTCCGATTACCGCTTCACGCATCACTCGCAGGTGGACACATTCGACAAGGTGCAGCCCGAAATCCTGATTCACAACGCGACGATGGAAGCGCTCACCGCTTACTGGATCGCCGACCGCGACGACCGCCTGGCTACACCGTGGCCTGACGATCGCACCGCTTGTATGCTGATCGACAAGAATCAGGAAAACTCGCTCAAGAGTTTTGGCCTCTGGCGATTCGGGGAAGTGAATTGCACAGCGACCAAGCATTAAGACTTCGCGCAGCCGCTTGCTTGACCGCCGCGGACTCCTTCGCGGGAAAGCCGAGGGACAATATGGCATCGCATGCTGCCTGCTGGAGAGTTCCGGCCGCGACATTTGCGCTCGCCGCCGTCGTTTCGATTGCTGGCGCGCGCCCCGCTTTGGCTCAAACGCTGCCGCGCAGCACGGACGCCGCGACGCAAGCCGAAGAACTTCCCACCGGCATGAGCATTACGCCGCTGGCCGCGCGCGGCACCACATTCCACGCGCTCAATCCCGGCCTCCCCGACCGGCCTGACTATACCGCCGGATGGCCGGTGACCACAGCGCTCAGTCCCGACGGGAGCACGCTGCTGATTCTGACCAGCGGCTACAACGTCATCCACGGCCCCGATGGCAGAGAAGTCGCGGACGATTCGGGCGAGTACGTTTTCATTTTCGATGTTTCCGGCGGCGAGCCGCGCCAGTTGCAGGCGCTGAAGGTCCGGCGCGCGTTTTGCGGGCTCGCGTGGGGGCCGGACGGAAAGGCATTCTACGTTTCAGGCGGCGAGGACGACACGATTCACACGTATGCAAAATCGGGTGACATTTGGGCGGAGTCCGGCCCGCCGATCGCGCTGGGGCACGAGGCCGGACTGGGACTGAACCTCAAACCGGCGGTGGCGGGACTCGCCGTGAGCGCAGACGCAATGCGCGTTATAGCGGCGAACTACGAAAACGATTCAATCAGCGTGGTGGATATCGCGTCGCGCAAAAAGATTACCGAACTCGATTTACGTCCCGGAAAAGAAGACCCGGCGAAAACGGGCGTGCCGGGCGGCGAGTATCCGTATTGGGTTGTGTTTGGCGCGAAGAGGCAGGTGTACGTTTCGAGTCTGCGCGACCGCGAAATTGACGTCGCCGATGTTTCCACGGACATGCCTTCGGTCGTCGAGCGGATCAAAGTGCGCGGCAATCCGAACCGGATGACCCTCAACCGCCGCGGCACGCTGCTGTACGTCGCGCTCGACAACACGGACACGATTGGCGTGATTGACACGACGAGGAATCGTCTAGCCGGCGAAATTCCAGCGACCGCGCCGAAATCCGTCTTCCCCAATCCCGCTGGATTTCACGGGAGCAATCCCAACAGCCTGGCGCTTTCCCCGGACGAGCGCACGCTCTACGTGACCGACGGCGGAATCAACGCCATCGCAGTGATCGCGCTGGAGGGCGAAGAGGGCGGCCGCGAAGGCTCGGTCCGCGGCCTGATTCCGACGGGCTGGTATCCGAATTCGGTGAGCGTCAGCCGTGACGCCGCACGGCTCTACGTCGTGAACGGCAAGAGCATGCCGGGTCCGAATCCCGGCGCGTGCCGCGACGTCGCCGCTCTCGCCACGCGCTCTAACTCCGCCTGCAGTGCGAAAAATCAGTACATCCTGCAACTCATGCGCGGCGGATTCATGACGCTGCCCGCGCCGGATGCTCCCGAGCTCTCGCGCGTGACCCGAATCGTCGCGCAGAACAACCATTTCACCGCCGGCGCAACGATTCGACGCGACCCCCTGACCGCGGATTCTCTGCACGGCAAAATCCATCACATCATTTACATCGTCAAGGAAAACCGCACCTACGACCAGGTGTTTGGCGATCTGGAAGTCGGCAACGGCGATCCGCATCTGACCGCGCTCGGCGCGAAAATCACGCCGAATCATCACCAGGTTGCGCGCGAGTTCGTGACGCTCGACAATTTCATGGCCAGCGGCGAAGTCAGCGGCAACGGATGGAACTGGAGCACGGCCGCGCGCACCACGGATGCGCTCGAAAAATCTCTCCCCGTCAATTACGCCGCGCACGGATTCAGCTACGACTACGAGGGCATGGACCGCAACGTCAACGAAGGCCCCGCGACGCTGGCCGACCGGCGCGCCGCCAATCCGCGCACGCCCGACGATCCCGACCTCCTGCCCGGCACGGCAGACGTGGCCGCGCCGGACGCCCCCGGCGACGAGGCTGGCGCGGGTTACTTATGGGACGCCGCGCTGCACGCGAACCTCACAGTGCGAAATTACGGATTCTTCCTCGACCTGGAGCGTTACGACGTGGCCAAGGGCGACTCTGTAGCGATCCCGCTGGAAAGAGATCCGCATGCCAAGCGGCTGGTCGTTGCGTTTCCCGTCAAGCCGGAGCTGATGGGAATTACTGATCCCTATTTTCGCGGCTTCGATCAGCGCTTCCCCGACTACTGGCGATTCAAAGATTGGGAGCGCGAATTCGATCAATATGTGGCAGACAAGAATCTGCCGGCGCTCGAATTGATTCGGCTGGCGCACGATCACTTCGGCAACTTCGGCGATGCGATCGACGGCGTCAACACGGTCGAAGCCATGATGGCGGACAACGATTACGCGCTCGGCTTGATCCTCGAGAAGGTGGCGCATAGCCCGTACGCGAAGGACACGCAAATCTACGTGGTGGAGGACGATGCGCAGAACGGCCCGGACCACGTAGACGCGCACCGCACGGTCGCGCTGGTCGCGGGCGCGTACGTGAATCAGAAACAAGTCGTTTCCGACCGCTACTCGACCGTGAACATGATGCGGACGATCGAAGACGTGCTGGGACTCGAGCCGCTGGGATTGAATGACAGCGTCTCGCCGCCGATGAGCGCGGCGTTCAACCGTAGTTATGTTTCGTGGGATTTCAAGGCGATTGTTCCCGACGTACTGCGCACGACGCAGTTGCCGCTTCCCGCTGGGCCGAGCGGCTCGGCGCAAGCAGCGGAGCAGCCGAGGCACGGCGCCGCATGGTGGGAAGAAAAATCCAAAGGCCTCGACTTTTCCGTCGAAGACAAACTCGACGCGGACCGTTTCAACCGCATCCTCTGGGAAGGATTGATGGGCGAAGGCGTCCCGTACCCGACCGAGCGCTCGGGCCGGGACCTGCGGTGGAATCGCGAGGAGTTGCTGCGCGAATTCGCGCGCGAGCGCCCGTCCAGCGCGCAACGCTAGCGCCACGCCGCTCGCAACGAGCGTCGGTCATTCCGAGCACATCCGGCGAGGATGCGCGAAGAATCTCAGCGGATACTTCCAGCACATCGCTACCAATGGAATCCTTCATCTCGCTGCGAGCGCGCGGGCAGTAGATTATTCGGCGGTTTCCATGCTTGCGCGGATCTGCTGCCAGCGGCGCGGGCGCTTTTTCGCGTCGAGGATTTTCTTCCGCAAGCGAATGGATTTCGGCGTGACTTCCACGAATTCGTCGTCGGCGATGAATTCGATGGCCTGCTCCAGACTCAGCTCTCTGTGCGGGATCAGCCGGATCGCCTCATCGGCGGTCGAAGCGCGCATGTTCGTCTGCTTTTTCTCCTTCGTGATGTTCACGTCCATGTCGGCTTCGCGCGAGTTTTCGCCGACGATCATTCCTTCGTAGACTTCCGTCCCCGGACCGATAAATAACGCGCCGCGCTCCTGGAGATTCCACAGCGCGAAGGCCGTCGTCGCTCCGGGACGGTCGGCGACAAGCGTGCCCGTGAGCCGTGAGGCCATTTCGCCGCCGTAATCCGTCCAGCCTTCGAACAGTGTGTGAAGCTGTGCGGTGCCGCGCGTGTCGGTCAGCAACTGGCTGCGCAGGCCGATCAATCCGCGCGACGGAATGCGGAACTCCATGCGCACCCAGCCCGAGCCGTGATTCACCATTTTGGAGAGCTCGCCGCGGCGGCTGCCGAGCGTTTCCATCAGGATGCCGATGAATGATTCCGGGCAATCCACGACGAGAAGCTCCAGCGGCTCGAGCCGGCGCCCGTTTTCTTCGCGCACGACGATTTCGGGCCGGCCGACCATAAGTTCGTAACCTTCGCGGCGCATCGTCTCAATCAAAATGGCGAGCTGCAGTTCGCCGCGGGCCAGGACGCGGAAGACGTCTGGCGTTTCTGTGTCGCTGATGCGCAGCGAAACGTTGGTGAGCAGCTCTCGATCGAGCCGCGCGCGCAGATCGCGCGAGGTCACCCACTGGCCTTCGCGGCCCGAGAGCGGCCCGTTGTTCACCGTGAAAACCATGGCCAGCGTCGGCTCGTCCACCACGAGCGGTTCGAGCGGCGCGGGATGCTCCAGATCCGTGAGGCTCTCGCCGATTTGAATGCCCTCCACTCCGGCGACGGCGACGAGGTCGCCGCAAGGAACTTCGGCAGCGTCGTCGCGGTCGAGCCCGCGAAAGGTGAAGAGTTTCGTGAGGTGCGTCGGCACGAGCGCGCCGGAAAGTTTCGCGATGCCGACGTCGGCGCCGCGGCGAAGCGTGCCGTTGAACACGCGGCCGATGGCGATGCGGCCCAGGTAATCGCTGTAGTCGAGATTCGTCACCTGGACCTGCAATACGCCTTCGGGATCGCCGCCGGGCTCGGGAATCGAGGCGAGGATGGATTCGAACAGCGGCTCCAGTGTCGTCGAGGAATCGCCGGGCGCGCGATGCGCGACGCCGGTTCTTGCGTTCGTGTACAGCACGGGAAAGCCGAGCTGGTCTTCGGTCGCGTCGAGGTCAATGAACAGATCGTAGATTTCGTCGAGTACGACGGCGGGACGCGCGTCGGGGCGGTCAATCTTGTTGAGCACGATGATGGGCGGAAGCTTGGCCTGCAGCGCTTTCTGCAAAACGTACCGCGTCTGCGGCAGCGGACCTTCGCTCGCGTCCACCAGGAGCAGGACGCCGTCCACCATGCGCAGCGCGCGTTCGACTTCGCCGCCGAAGTCGCTGTGGCCCGGCGTGTCCACGATGTTGATTTTCACGCCGCGGTAAAAGAGCGCGGTATTTTTCGCCAGAATCGTGATGCCGCGCTCGCGCTCGAGCTCATTTGAGTCCATCACGCGATCGACGAGAGTTTCGTTCGAGCGGAAAATGCCGCTCTGGCGGAGCATGGCGTCCACCAGCGTGGTCTTGCCATGGTCCACGTGAGCGATGATCGCGATGTTGCGAATCGGCGGCATAAGTCGTCAACGATTTCCCGGCGCAAACAAAAAGGGCTGCAAGTGCGAACTTGCAGCCCCCACGAAAGCTTCGAGAGGAATCACAAGTGCAGCGAAATACAAGGATACCACACGCTCCCACGGCGCGTCAGCCGGTTACCGAATGCCGACCTGGCCGCGGACGGATTCGATCAACTTCGCGGAGTCGTACCCGACGCCGTCTTTGAAAACGGTCTCGACTCTTTCGATCTCGGCGATGTCTTTCGAAGGATCGCCGTGGATGAGCACGAGGTCGGCGTTTTTGCCTGGCGCAAGCGTGCCGATGCGGTCGAGCAGGCCGAGAAATTGCGCGCCGTTGGACGTGGCGATGTGAATCGCTTCGGCGGACGAGAATCCCGCCTCGACCAGCAGCTCGACTTCGCGCAGATCGCCGAAGCCGGCGACCACGCCGCCCGAGCCGGTCGGGTCCGGGCCGGCGAGCAGCATTCCGCCCGCAGCGGCGAACGCGCGCTCGAGCTCCATCTCTTTTTTGAGCGCCTCCGCGCCGTGATTATTCGGATTCGAGTGGCTCGCCGCGCGCAGCGTCAGGTAATTGAGGCGCGCGAAGTCGGCGAGGGTATCGAGCCCGCGCGTCATGCTGGCCGGCGCAGGACGCCCGGGCGCGCTCAGCTCGAACACGGGCAGCGTCGAGGTGATGGCGACGTGGTGCGAAATCAGAAAGCGGATCAAATCCTGAAACGGCGCGCTTTGCGCATCCACCTGCAAAAAATATTTCTGCGTCCCGCCCGGCGGGCACACGTCGGGCTGCTTATCGGGCGTGAAATCGGTGGCTACGATGAAGCCGTGCTCGAGATCGTCAATACCCAGCTCGGCAGCCTCGCGAAACGTCACCGAGCAAAGATGCCCGGTGAGCGTCAGCCTGTGCTTGTGCGCTTCGGCGATCGCCGCTCCCAGCTCGGCGCGCGTGATGTGCATGTAAGCTTTGAAAGAGCCGGCCCCTTCATCGGCCCAGAAGTCCACGAACTCGCGCGCTTCGTTCGGGTCCTTCAGTTCGTGCATTTGCGCGAACTGCGTGCCCGCGCCTTCGAGGTACGGCGCGGTGACGTTGATGTGTGGCCCGACGACGCGGCCGTCTTCGATGTGCCGCTGCAGGTAGAGATCGGCGTACGGCTCGTTGCTGCCGGTGGTGCGCATGGTCGTCACGCCGAGTGCGAGGTACAGCCGCGGGAAGCTGAAGCTTTCCTGCACGACCAGCGCGCCGGGATTGTCGCGATGCACCGACGCTGTGTAGAACAGATGATCGTGCATGCCGACCAGTCCGGGGATCACCGTGTAGCCGCTGCGGTCGAGAATTTTTGCGCCAGCGGGAATCTGCGCGCCGGCGGCGGGGCCGATCGCCGCAATTTTGCCGCCGGAGATCACAACGGTCTGGTCTTCGCGTGCGAGCGCGCCCGTGCCATCCATGACGCGCACGTGCGTGAGCGCAATGACCGGCTCGCCTTCGACGATGAATTCGCGCACCTGCGGGCCAAACGCGGGCGATTGCGCCTGCGCGGCTGCCGCAATCAACAATGTCCCGACGAAAGTGATTATGCGAAGCATGATTCCTCCTATGGGGCGTCACGCGCGCCGAAGGATAATCCGCGTGCGCGCGGTGCGCAAGCGTTCCGGCCGGCATCGGATTTCCTGGGCCGCGGCGGTGTGGGACGTCGCGGGTGTGGTAAATTCATCTCCTCTCATCGGGGAGGATTTGACGATGCGCTTGGAGCCGGATTTCAGCGCGCAGATTGATGCAAGCTTGCGCAAGAAAAGTCCCGAGCTGCAGGAAGTCGCGCAACGCCTTCGCGCGCTGGTCAGAAAAATTGTCCCCGGCGTACGGGAAAGCATCAATCCGTGGCGTATGCCCAC
>Ga0187810_10001015_pt1 | contig 10037 bp, 12 predicted proteins | sample NC_wetland_sal_i_9_FD_132963 | JGI IMG/M metagenome (GOLD analysis project Ga0187810, IMG submission 132963) | Wetland sediment microbial communities from Neuse River Estuary, North Carolina, USA - ASW_5 | ecosystem: Environmental > Aquatic > Freshwater > Wetlands > Sediment | place: USA: North...
GCTTTCCAACTGCTAAATTGATTTTTCTTAAGGTTCTCCCCCCTCATTTTGGGGTATCCCAATTGGGATACCCCAAAATGAGGGGGGAGAACCTTAAGAAAAATCAATTTAGCAGTTGGAAAGCAATTTTCTTGAAATCGACTGAGTTGGTGGCACTTACCTTCTCGATCCATTCAGGCCTGATCTTTTCTGACCCTGAGAAGGCGCCACACAATGCGCCCACAATGGCGCCGTTTGTATCGGCGTCATCACCAATATTGATTGCCGCCAGCAGTCCCTTTTCATAATCTCCGTCTGCTGCATAAAATACGCCCAGCGAGAAGGGAATGGACTCGTAGCTTTTCATGCTCGCGCCGATGTATTGATACAGGATATAGCAGATCTCGTCCAGACCTTTATCGCGATTCTGATCCACCAATTGCTTTGCCAGTTGGATGCGCACCGCTACCGAAGGGGACGGAGCTTCATATCCCTCTTTTTCACCCATTTCTGCGCCCTGAATCGCCGCCTCCATGATCTCTTCGGTCGAATGATTTCCTTCGACCGCCAGACAAATTGCCCCGGCTACCGCGGCCGTCGATGCCAGGCCGGCCCTGCTCCCATGTGAAGGCTGGGCAGAGGCCATGCCGCTGCGGATCGCTTCTTTCAGGTTTCCGTGATAGAAAATGCCAATGGGAGCCACCCGCATGGCCCCGCCGTTTGTATCCCCTTGTTGGCCGGCCTTCGCATAATCCTCGCCGCTGACGATCGCTTCCAGAAACCGCCGTGTCGAAGGGCCAATGACGGTACTTTCGAGCATTTTATTCTCGATTGCCCACTCTCTCATTTTGATGATAAACAAAGGGACATCGAACTTTCTTTTTTCGATAAGTACATCTGCAATGATCAAACTTTCTTCAGTATCATCGGTAAACTCACCCTGCACCAGTTTCGCGTGGGCAATTTGCTCTTTATCCGGTGAAAGAAAATCGGAGATTCTTCCATAAATTCGTTTGATTTTTTCCGGTGACATAAAAGACGCGGGCATTCCCATTGCATCCCCAATTGCCGAACCAATCAGGCACCCATAAGCTCTATCCAGCATCATTTTCTTCCCCCAATTCGATTAACTTCATTACATCTTTCATTGCAAATACTCCATGTGGTCCTTTGAATGTAGTTGTGATCGCACCACACGCGCTGGCGATAGCCGCGGCCTGAGGCAATGGATATCCATTCACCAGACCGTGAATAAATCCTCCAACAAAGCTATCTCCTGCACCGGTTGTATCTTGGGTGTTCACGTTGAACCCGCCGCGCTTGAAGGCATCCTCAGGGGTAAATATCTCCACCCCCTCACTGCCCTTCTTTTCCACAATACCCCTTCCCCCCTGTGCAAAATACCAGTCCTTTATTTCTTTCTCGCCGCCAAGCCTTGCTTGCAGAATGGCCAGCTCACTGGCATTAGGAACCAGCCAATCTGATCCAGAAAGTATTCCGAGCAATACCCCGATTGCAATTTCACCCACCAGAGGCCCTGGATCGAATATCACCTGGCACTTCTTCCGGTGAAGTTCGCCGGCGAGCTGCAAAACTGCCTCTGCCGTATTGGGATTCAGAAGGTAGTAACCGGTAATAAAAGCAATAGCAAAGTTCATGGTCTGAACTTGAGCAAGCACACTCGTCGGAAAAATTGCTTCGCACCCCCGGTAGGTGAAAAAGGTACGCTCTCCATCGCCGGAAAGAACGTTCAGGCAGTAGCCTGTTTGTTGAGTTACGTTCCTTATCATGCACGCGCTTGAAACGCCAAGTGACTTTACGTAGCTGATTATCTTATTCCCGGCTTCATCGTCGCTGTACTGGCTGACTATATAGGGGTCGTTCCCCAAATTCTTCAATGTAGCGGCCACGTTCAGGCAGCATCCTCCTACAACGTCAAAGGCCCGGTGGATCAATGTATCCTGGCCCGCGGCCGGATATCGATCCACCTCATAGTACCGGTCGAGCAATACGCCGCCAAGCAAGAGGATTTTTGGATTTCCCATTCTCTTTTCCTTCATGCAGCCTATAAAACCAGACTGTTATCCGCTTGCCATCCAAACCAGATTTCATCCCCAACCGCAAAATTGGCGCCGTGGACTGTATCGTTCTGCGATTGAATAATCCAATCTCGCCCCAGGGCCTGGACGCCGTATTGCGTGGTGCCTCCGGCGTACGTGACCAACGAAATAACCCCACGGATCCTCGAATTTTCTGCAGGGCCGGTAGATAGGGTTACCTTCTCTGGACGAACCGCAATGGTATACTTCGCGCCCAGTGTAAGCGTTTGCTTCGTTCCAAATTCCAGTAATTCGTCATTCGCCAACTTCATTACATACTGGCCATCCCGGGAAGATTCGATGATTCCTTCCATAAAGTTGGCCTTTCCCAGAAAACTTGCCACAAATGCATCTCGCGGTTTCTCGTAGATGACGTTCGGTTTATCGAATTGAACGATTTTGCCTTCACGCATAAGCGCCACGCGGTCCGACATGGTCAAAGCTTCTTCCTGATCGTGTGTGACGAATATCGTCGTAATGCCAACTTCGCGCTGTATTTTGCGCAGTTCCACTTCCATTTCCACACGTAATTTTCGATCCAGTGAACTCAAGCATTCATCCAGCAAGAGCAAACGGGGTTTGATTACGATGGCGCGGGCCAGCGCCACCCTCTGCTGTTGACCGCCTGAAAGCTGGCCGGGGGAGCGCTGCGACATGCCATGCAGTTGTACCAGATTGAGGGCTTCTTCTGCAGCTTTGTACGCCTCGTCTTTTTTATAGTTCCGCTGGCGCAATCCGTAGGCGACGTTGTCGATGACGCTCATATGTGGAAAAAGAGCAAAATTTTGAAAGACCATCCCCATATTCCTGCGGTGGGCTGGAATGTCGTTGATGTTATCCCCACCCAGAATGATCGAGCCCTTTTGCGCATGTTCGAAACCCGCAATAAGCATCAAGGCAGTGGTCTTTCCACACCCCGACGGACCCAGAAGAGAAACGAATTCTCCTTCCTCGACATCGATCGAGAAGTTATTGAGAACCAATTTCTCGCCGTAGCTAAAATAGAGATCACGAATATTAAGTAAGTTCACAAGTTTCATCCTAAAAATGTTGTTTTTTTACTGTTTATTCTTCCTCGGTTATTTTTGGCTTTCTCCGCACCAGTGTCATCAAAACGATCAAAATAACACTGGCGAATAGCAGCATGGATGAGATCGCCGCCGCAGAGGGATCGAGCGTCTCGCGCAGTTGTTGAAAGATAGCCACCGGCACAGTACTGACGCGCGGAGAGGAGAGGAACGAGGCCACCACCACTTCATCCCAGGAAATCTCAAAGGCGAACAGAAATCCAGAGAGAATACTGGGCAGGATCAATGGCAAAGTGATCGTAAAGAACGCCTTCAACGGGGAGGCGCCCAAATTTTTGGCAGCCATCTCCAGGGTTTTATCCAGTCCGCCCAAACTGGCGCGCACAAGGATGAAGGGCAGCGGAAGCGAAATGATGATATCGGCAAGGATAAGCCCAATGATCGTGCCCACCAGCTTCCCACCAAAGCTCAAGGGGCCAATCGTCCAGCCCTTCGCCCAGACGAAATACATACCGGTAGCCAGAACTACCGCGGGGACGACCATCGGGGCAATGAACAAAGTCGAGATCAATCCACTTCCGCGCACCCTGGAACGGGCCAACGCGAACGCAGTGGTGGTACTGATTGTGGTTGCCAGAATGGAAGAGACCAGCGCCACGATCAAGCTGACAGGCAAGCGGTCCTGCCATTTGGGTTGTTGGATCACCGCCTGATACCATTTCAGGCTGAACCCTACCGGTGGAAACATGAGGGTGCTTGAGGTCGTAAAACTCATGGCGATCGAAATAAAAATAGGCGCAATCAGCACAACGATCACTAAAAAGGAGAAAGCCACAAGAAGCCAGGAAGCGCGTTTGCTCATGACTACTTTCCTCCGGTAGATTGCGTAAGGGCTTTATCGATGTTGATGAAGAACGATGCAATAAACAGCGTACCCAGGGTAAGCAGCAGCAGAATCACGCCGATGGCTGCGCCGTATCCAAATTCGGCCTGATCTTGGACCCAATGCGCAATATCCTGGCTGAGAAACAATTGGCCGCCGCTGCCGAGCAACTGCGGCACGATGTAATAAGCCAGGGAAGACACGAAAACGATCAGGCTGCCGGCCAGAACGCCCGGCAAAGAGAGGGGAAAAAAGATATCGATAAACACCCGTAGCGGAGTAGCTCCCAATCCCTCGCCGGCCAACAACAATTTATTGTTGATTTGAACCATGCTGTTATACATTGGCAGCACCATAAAGGGCAATTCCATGCTGACAATGCCTACAGCCACCGCAAATGAATTACGGATCAACGGTAAGGGTTGTTTGATTATCCCGAGATTGAGCAAAGTTTGATTGATGATTCCGGTATCGCGCAAGATGGCCTGGAGAGAAAAAGTCCGCACCAAAATACTCACTCCCATGGGCAGCACAACGGCAACCATTAATAAGTTGGAAACGGTTTTCGAGGACCGCAGCATGGTATAGGAATAAAGATACCCAACAATTGCGCAGATCAACGTTGAAAGAAAAGAAACTTCCATCGTAGTAATCAATGAGCGTATTTCCGATGGAGTTTCAAAAAAACGCACATAGTTTGCAAATCCCACGGTCGGGTCGGTAAAACTGAAATAGATCATCTGGCCGAGCGGCCACAGGAAAAGAAACAAGATGACCAACAAACCGGGAATAAGCAAAAGGGCTGGTGAAGGGTGCCAGGTTCTCCCGATTGCTCGGGAGAACCTGGAAACGGGATTGCGCTCAGACACTGCCGTTAGTTTCCTTTCCATTCATTGAAGGCATTTGACAGTTCATCCGCATGTTGGGCAACGTACGTGGCAATTTCTTCACTGCTTGAAATGACATACCGCTGATCCAGATGGCTGGTCGGGAAGTCCTTCTGTTTCTCGGCGTTGATGGTTGCCTTCGTGTTGGAAGGTGCACCCGTCTCGCAATTGGTGAACAGACCATTGACATCTGCACTCACATCATTAGCAATGAATTTCATCGCGGTTGCCGCATTTGGGTCTCCCTTTGGAACTCCAATGTAATCGGCCTGGATGATCTGACCGTCCCACAGAATATCCACCGGAGAGCCGCTTTCCTTCAGTGAGGTAATGCGGTTGGCATACAATTGAATGAATCTGACTTCGCCGGTGGCCAGCAAATCCTGGCCGGCGCTGCCGGTATCGTACCAGACGATATCATTCTTAATTGTATCCAGTTTCTTGAACGCCCGATTGTAATCCAGCGGCAAGAGTTGATCCGGTGCGACGCCATCCGCCAGCAACGCGCCAATAATGACCGTGGTGTAATCCCAACTGACCAGGCCGCGTTTGCCGGGGAAATTGGTCGTGTCAAAGAAATCTTCCCATTTGGTCGGGGCCGGGCCTTTGTCAGTTCGATAACCAAATGCGAAGGAGAACAGGTCCTGTGCAACAGCATATTTCGTGTATGTTCCGGCTAACAGTTCGGACTTGTCGATCAGGTTATAATCGATTGGCTCCAGGTATTTTGCACCGAGTGGATCGACCACGAAACCAACGGAGGGGAATACTACATCTTCGGTATAGTTCGCGGTGTCGACCATTGCCCGTAACTGACCATCATCTACCGCGGGGCCTTCGATCACTTTCACGCCGAAATTCTTGGTGAAGGTATCTTCAAATGCGGTTGCACTGCAAGTGCCCCAGTCTCCGCCGGTGTTCGTATACACGATCGATGCAGCCAGTGGTGCCGAGGTTGCGGCAGGGGAAGCCGCTGCTTCCGTTGCTGCAGTGGTAGCAACTGCCGTGGTGGGAGCCACGGTCGCAGTAGCTGCCGGCGCGCAGGAGGCTACCACGAGGCTTAGAACCAAAACGACCAGTACCAAAAACTTATATTTGAACATGTCTTCGCTCCTCTTAATTTTTTTCTTACTGGCAGGTTAGTCTGCTTCGAAAAACAACAAGAAGCATTTATTCTACAACATTACGCATTCACCTCCGTATTTACAATGTTTACTCATGTATACAAGTTATTGCAAAAATTTTTTTCTGCCAAAATCAAATGCTGATTCTGGTAGCAATCTTCATATCCATGTTCGGGCTGTAGATCACCTGCGTCAATTCGATTTCCTGGTTATCAGAAGTAGAAACAGCCCCTTTGACCGTCAACAAAGGCAAATTGAGAGGAACCTCGAAGACCTTTGTCGTTCGGGCATCTGAAAGAAAGGGGGTAACCAAAAGTTCGGCAATACTGGGTGAAATTTGGTATTCCCTGCGCATGACATCATACAAAGACCGTTCCTCGAAATCAAACCGTTTAATCCCCGGGAAGAGATCACAGGGCATGCAGGATGTATCGATCGTCAGGAAGATCGTGCTATTTCCCTCTTTTACTCCTCTGGCCCTTTCGAGCTTGAAGTAATTGCGGCCGTTCAGAACGATCTCTTCCGCAGTCAGAACTTTGGAAACGGGTATCTTTCCTTTTTTCCGCAGATAATCAGTAAAACCGGTGAAATTCCAGATGCTATACCGCACGGGCCGCAGACTGACGAACGTGCCCTTGCCGTGTTCCTTGCGAATCAAGTTTTCGCCGGCCAGTTCGGATAACGATCTGCGCACCGTGGTGCGGGTAATATCATATTTCTCGGCCAGTTGGGTCTCGGAGGGAATCATTCCATTATCGCCAAATTCCCCGTTCATAATGGAATTCTTCAGAATATTTTTTAGCTGGACATAAATCGGAATCGCACTGTTCTTGTCGATCACACGCGCTTTCCTTTTTACTTTAGTTGATTACTTGTGTATATGAGTATACAACAATTCTTTATCGATTTCAACTGTTTTAACAAACAGTCGCATACCAATTTATAGGATTCTGTCGCTTTTTTCAGTCTTGACTTAAACCCGCGTCTCTGAGTATAATACACAAACTATCATAATTTGTGCATTATGTAAACAACGCCCGATCGAGAGACCGCAAATGCCTGATAATAATGAACGCCAACAACAAATTCTTGATGCAGCCGCAGCCGTCCTCATCCGCCTGGGATACGACAAGACAACCATGAGCGATATTGCCCGTGAAGCGGGTGCGAGCCGTAGAACAGTCTACCTGCATTTCCAGGGGAAAGAGGAACTTTTCGAAGCGCTCTTGTACCGTGAATATATGCGCTACGCCCAGACCTGGTTGGAGCAGATAGAGGCAGACCCGCGCGGCGGTACGGTAGGGGGGTTCTACCGGGCCCTTTTTCACGCGGTCAACCGTCATCCCCTGATCGCCGCAGTGCTGCGCCGCGACCAGCGTGTGCTCGGCAACTATCTGCGCAAGCGAGACAATCTCTTCACTCAAATGGTTTCCAATGTGAATACCACCGGTTTCTTTCAGGCGCTGCAATCGGCGGGGGCGATTCGCCAGGATATCGATGCAGCCGTGATCCTGCACATTATCGAAATGCTGTCGTACGGCCAACTGACCATCGGGGATTTCAAATCGCCGGACCAGTTTCCGCCTTATGATGCGGTCATGCAAGGGCTGGCCGATATGATGGATCGTGCCCTGATGCCGGCGGATGGGGACAACAGCGAGGCGGGTAAAGCCATCGTCAGGCAAATTACCGCGGCGGCTCGAACCCAGCTGGAGCAGATCAAACAGGCAAACGATTCAAAGCCGACAAAAAAACAAGGAGCAGTTCATGACAACCGCTAAGATCCAATTCGCCAAAGAAAAAGAAACGATGCTTATGACCTTGAGCAGTCGCGCCACCCAGAGCCAGTGGCAGAATCCCATCTTGCGTGATCCCTGGGCAGAAGCAGCCATGCAGCATATCGATTACGACATGAGCAAGGAGTTGACCGGAGTAGCCTCGTGGAGGATGTGGAAGGAGATTGGTTGCACCATTGTTGCCTCCCGCGCCGCGACCTTTGACCTGTTGACCCGCCGCTTTCTGGCTGATCACCCGGACGCGGTCGTCATCCAGGTGGGCTGCGGCATGGATAGCCGCGCTTTCAGGATCGATCCGCCGGCGGGTGTCCAGTGGTTCGACGTGGATTACCCCGACGTGATCGACCTGCGCCGCCAGTTGTTTCCCGAACGGGATGCCTATCACCAGATCGGCGCGCCGCTGCAGGATTTACGCTGGTTGGACGAGGTTCCCACAGGCCGGCCCGGGCTGCTCCTCGCCGAAGGGGTGCTGCACTACTTGACCGAAACGGAAGTGAAAGCCCTGCTCAACGCCGTGGTCGGCCACTTTCCCGGCGGCCAGGTAATCTTCGATATCTGCAATTCGCTGATTGTGAAAAGCGCCGGCGCGAACGTCGGCGGGACGGGCGCGACCTACAAATGGGGTCTGGATGATCCGCAAGACATCCATAAGCTCGAACCACAGCTTGAACTGGTCAAGGAATTCAGGCCCAGCGAACAGGTCTCGTTTTCCCGCTTTCCCCTGTGGTGGCGTGCCCTTTACCGTGCGCAAGAGGTCATCCCCACCCTGCGCAGGATGGAACGGATGGTAGTCTACCGGTATTAGAGTGCACGCTCGGCTTCATGCTTACGAGCGATCGATGCAATATGCTTCACCTTTTTAAAAAGCCGCCGCCGCTGTTGTGAACAGCGGCTTTATGGATTTTTAATCTTCATTCCCCCTCGAAATAATACACAGGGTACATCAGTAAAGGGCTATCCTGAATTGGATATAGAATCAATCTAAGTGGTAATAGCGATACACCAGAGTAGGCAAAATGAATTCCGGGTAAAAAGGTGAATGCGTTGTGGGGAACATACCATCACCATAAACATTTGATTAGCAAACTTAGTTCATCGGGGACGAATCCTACCATCTTGGAACATCTTGATTTTGAATAAAGTTACGGTGAGGTGACGACATGATCGATGACATTGTGACATCGTTTTCAGGTACAACAGCAATCCGCAAGACGAACATGCCCGGTTGGAACGCCATCCGCTATAAGCGCATCCAGACATTTGCTGCATATCGGCAAGAAGAAGTAATCAATTTCATTAAAAATCTGGGCTGCCGAGCAGTAAAAACGGTGTGGAGATAGCATAAATCAAGTGCAGTTGAAACGCAAATAAGAGCACGGTATAATGAATGTAAGGAATGTAAGGATTTCTTTACAGAAAGGCGATTAATTATGGAGATGGCAAAAATTACCTCTAAAGGCCAGATCACCCTACCAGTGTATATCCGTCGAAAATTGGGCGTTAAGAAAGGCGATAAAATACTGTTTGTTGAAGATGCCGGCAAAATCTACCTTCTCAATTCCTCGATGGAGGCACTCAGAGAAGCACAGATTGCTTTCGCCGGAGAAGCAGATCGACTTGGGTTGAAGAGCGAGGATGATGTTGTTAATCTGGTAAAGGACATTCGAAAAAAGAGAATGGCGGAATAAGCTATGAGGATCATGCTGGATACCAATGTTTTGATTTCAGTAATGATCTTCCCAAATCCCCGCATGAATTCAATGATGGAGTATATCTTTTCTCAGCATGAACTTGTGCTTTCCACCTTTATCCTCGATGAGTTAAAATTCGTTATCGCCGATAAATTTCCTCAGAAAACCTCTTACGTCGAAATGCTCTTACAGAAAATGAGTTATGAGCTGGTCGAGATTCCTGAGAAGATCGATCCTTCACTATTCAATATCCGCGATGAGAGTGATGCACCTGTTCTATATTCCGCGGTCAAAGCGGGAGCGGATATACTGGTCACCGGCGATAAGGATTTTGCCGAAGTAGAGTACACCCATCCAGAGATAATGTCTCCAGCCGCGTTTTTGGTTAAGTATATGGGAATGTAACAGATTAACCCATGCGGGAAGTGTAGTCAGAATGAATTCCAGCGAAAAGTCCAAACGTGCGGTTTAGGAAGCACAGCATCACTGCACAATTGATCTTGGAAATGTTTGAATGGGAATAACAATGCTGGAATACATCGCGAACAGA
>Ga0187810_10001016_pt1 | contig 10037 bp, 8 predicted proteins | sample NC_wetland_sal_i_9_FD_132963 | JGI IMG/M metagenome (GOLD analysis project Ga0187810, IMG submission 132963) | Wetland sediment microbial communities from Neuse River Estuary, North Carolina, USA - ASW_5 | ecosystem: Environmental > Aquatic > Freshwater > Wetlands > Sediment | place: USA: North...
AGATGTCGGCGCCTTCCACCGAGATGCTGCCGGCATCCGGCCTCAGAATGCCGGAGAGGACGCTCAGCAGTGTCGTCTTGCCGCTGCCGGAGGGCCCCACGATATAGAGCATTTCGCCAAAATAGGCTTCGAGGCTGACGTCTCTCAGGGCTTGGGTCCTGGCCTCGCCAACGCCAAACCACTTGATCACGCCCGATGCTCGAATTGCTGCTTCGGCCATATCGTTAACCTCGGAAAATATCGAACGGCTCAATCCGCAATACTCTGCGAACGCCGAAATAGCTCGAAACGGCGGCGATAATTACAACCATCACGAAGTCCAGCGCGAGATTCCAATACGTGATCATTGCGGCGTAATCCGGGAGCCTCATCTTGGCGAGTACGATGGTGAGAGCGCATAACCCAATCCCCAGGCCGTAGCCGGTCAGCGCCACAAAGCTCGCCTGGAAAAGAATCATCAGGATTAATTCGCGGTTCTTGGCGCCCATCGCCTTGAGGGCCCCGAATTTCTCCAGGTTCTCGAGCACAAACGTGTAAAAGGTCTGGCCCGAAATTGAAAGACCGACGACAAAGGCCATAACCGTCATGATCAGCAGGTTCATGCCGAGGCCGGTCTGGAACATATAGAAGTCCGATATCTTGCCCATGAACTCGTCCTCGGTCAGCGCCAGGTAGCCCAGCGTCTGCACTTCTCGTTTGATATTGGCGACGTCGGTTGGAGTCTTGGGCTTTACAAGAACGTAGGAGATGGTGAAGCGCGGATTCGGGATATATTGCAGCGCTCTTTCGTACGTTGTGTAGAGCGTCGGAACGCCGAAGAGTCCGCTGCTCGCTACCTGCGCGATGCCCACAATCACGCCCCGGTGATCGTTTAGCTCAAATTCAGTTCCCAGGCGGGGATTCTCGAGTTTAGGAAATTCCGGATCTTTGACCACGATAAAGGCGTTCTCGCCATAGATGTCTTCGATTTTTCCCTCGAGAAGTTGCGGTCGGCCGAACAGACTGGTGTCGTCGAGTCCCACCACGTTCACTGCCTGGTAGAAGCCGTCAGCCATCTTGACCAGCGCGCCTCCGGAATAGACTGGCACCGCGTAATCAACGCCCTGGATGCTCCGCGCCGCATCCAGTACGTAATCCGGCATGCCGATCGTGTTCGCGACGGTTTGGACCGACGGATCCATGATCCACATCGACGCGCCGAGATTGATGACCGTCGCCGAGGCTCGATGCAGAACGCCGGCGAACAGCGAAGTCATGGCGATCATCAGGAAAACGGCGAAAGTAATGCCCACCAGCAGCGCCGTGAACTTCGCCTTGTCGTTGACCAGCAACTTATAGGCGAGTTTGAGAATTCCCCTCACGGCCGTTCTCCCAAAGGTTCCTATCCGCCAGAGGCTGGCTGATGTCCGTGAATCCAAACCTTATCCGGGGCCATGATTTCGAAATCCGGGAGCTTGCTTTTGATCCTGACCTGCCGCAGCGCGCCAGGGCCCGCGGCGGGGCTCGCGACGAACTCCACCAAATACCGGTTCGCAAGATGGTCTGCTAAATCGCCCAGGAACGGCCCGAGCGAAGGCAGCGGCCCGAAGCCCAGGAAATAGGCTTCGCCACCGGTTTCATCGGCGACATGCGCCAGCTGGACCTGCCCGGAATAGAGCTTCGAGAGGTCGCTTTTCAGGTAATCGGCGCTCGGATGATAGATCACGTACACGGTGACTCCGGCGCGTTCGGCAGCTTCGAGCGCTGTGTCGGCCGACGGGTCGCGCATTTCGTCGGTCGCCGCCGGATTAATCCCATTCGAGATCATGAGCACCACTCGCCGCGGCGTACCGGGCGGCCAGGTGCGAACGAGCTCGGCAAGCGCGGGAAACGGACTCGCGGGCTTGCTTCCTTCGGGAGTGTTGAGAGCCTGAACGGCGCGTTTGTGATCCTTAGTCGGATTCTCGGCCACCTGCAGGTGTCCATTCTGGATATATGCGATGCCGATCGCGGTGGTGGCGGGCTGAGAATCGATAAAGCGACTCAATTCTTCGAATTTGGAGCCGGGCTCGCAGTTGGAGCAATGATCCACCAGCAGGAATAGCTCAAGACCGGCATCAGCGCCGCGCAGCGGCGTCAGGCGGGTGACCGGCAGCGGTTCGTAATGTTCTGTAACCGTCAGGTCATTTGCCGTGAGTAGGGGCGGCTCGTGGCCATAGTGGTGGCCAAGGGTCACCATCATCTGCACGGGCGTTCCTTGGGGAGCGGGGGCCTGGGCCCAGCTCACGAGCGGAGATAGGAGTGCGAGCGACGCAAGCTTTGCAATCTTTGACATATCGTCCTCGCCCTTGAGAAGCGCATGCAACTCACCAAAGACAACCTGTTGAAACGGTATCCCTTTTGGTTTCAGTACTGATCCATACCGCTCCTAAGTTGGGTGATTTCGCGCAAGCAATGAAGTACCATTCAGCCAATGGTCATCACCAACGAATACGCCGACATTCCTTCGGGAGGGTCGCCCATGCGGATGTTTGTGGCAGCCCCGAAAGCGCCGGGCAAATACCCGGGTATCTTGTGCTATTCGGACATCTTTCAGCTCACCGGTCCCATGCTGCGCTCCGTGTCTCGTTTGGCGGGCTACGGATTCGTGGCGGCGGCGCCGGAGATTTACCATCGCCTGGAACCCGCGGGCGCGGCGATTCCCTTCGACGACGCGGGCCGAACTCGCGGCATGGACGATGCAGCCAAAACGCTGGTGGCGCATTTCGATGAGGACCGCCGCGCGGCGCTGGATTATCTGGCAAAGCACCCCCAAGTGGCGCCGGGTCAACTGGGGGCGATGGGGTTCTGCATCGGAGGGCATCTCGCGTTTCGAGCCGCGCTCGAGCCGGACGTCCGCGCCACGGTCTGCTTTTACGGAACCGGCATCCACGATGGGAAGCTGGGCCAGGATCGCGATGCCGGATCGCTCGCTCGCGCGGGCGAAATTCGCGGGCAACTGCTCATGGCGTGGGGAAGCGCCGATCCGCATGTGCCCGAGGCCGGGCGCGCGGAAATCGATCGCAAGCTGCGCGAAGCGAAAGTCGATTATTCAACGAGGCTCTATCCAGCAGAACACGCCTTCATGCGCGACGAAGGACCGCGCTACGATCCCGAAGCGACGGACCAGGCGTTTTCCGGCATGATCAGGCTGTTCCGGAGCGTCTTCGGTTCCCCGGTATAATCGAGTTGTGGTACGCGCCGCTTTCTTAGGATTCTTGTTAGCCGCGGTGCTTGTCGCTCAGGACGACAAGCCGCTGAAAACGCGGCCGGCCGAACCGCCGAAATCCCAGCAGCAGGATCAAGAACAAGAGCCTCCCGAGGAAGACCCCAGCATCGCGCCCAAGACCTACTCGTTTAATCCGCTCGAAGCCGAGAAGGACGTCAAAGTCGGCAGCTACTATTTCAAAAAGGGCAACTACAAGGCGGCCATGAGCCGGTTCCGGGAAGCTACATTGTGGAATCCAACGTCTGCCGAGGCTTTTTTGCATTTGGGCGAGAGCGCAGAGAAGCTCAAGGACAAGAAGGCGGCGCGCGAGGCCTATGAGAAATTCATCTCCTTGGCGCCGGACGACAAGCAAGCCGAGGGGATCAAGAAGAAACTGGCTTCGAAGTAATGTCCAAACAAAAACGGCGGAAAGCCGAAGCCTTCCGCCGCAATTGAACTAGCGGGTCTAACTACAGGAATTTACTTCACCCACAGTGTCACGCCAGTTTGACTGGTCTTGCCGCCTACGGTGACGAGGACCGGAACCGAGATTGGGGTTCCACCGGTGGACGCATAGGTACCCGGAACGGCGCCGGCCGGAACTGTGAGGTTGACCTGATAGAGGCCCGCCACGGAGTCAGCCACCCATCCGGCGTAGCCGACAGTAGCGGTGACGCCTGCGATGGTTGCTGTCACCGAGGAGATGCATGGCGGGAAATGGAACGTCCCGTTGGCAACGATTTTGGCGCTCTGAATAATGGCGCCATCCAGCGACGTCCAGCTCGGGCTGGGAGCCGTGTATACGGGGCTAACCGTGGTTGTGTTCATGGTGGTCAGGTAGCCGACGATTGCCGGACTAGCTGATGCGTTCCCTAAGGCCGAGATGCAGCTTCCGGGATAAGCGAGAGCTGTGGTGGTGGTCGCATTGCTCGATGTGCTATTGGGGGCGCCCATGCCAGTCATGTAAACGATCACGGTGCCCGTGGTATGGAGAGCGGCATTGGCGGAGGAGTTCAAGGAGAAGTCCCCATTGAGGATGGCGCCTTGACCCGTACCATCCGAGTTGGCGGTAAAGATGCCAGGATCGTTCGCCACCATTCCTACGGTGTATGCGGAGGAGCTTTCCGACGTGAGCGGAGCGCTGGGAGGAGCCGTGGTGCCGTAGCTGACCACGATGTCGACTGTGCCGGCGCCGATGAGAGCGCCGGAGCTCACGGTAGCAAGCGCGGCAGGCACCAGGACGTTGATCTGAGTGTTGCTGGCAAACACGACGTATCCTTGCGCGACCAGGCTGCCATTGGAATGCTTGTTGAACTGGACTTGCAAGTAGTGCTGGCCGCCGCCGGAATCGGGGCTCAGGGATGTCGGATAGCGGAAATACGTGCTGTCGGGTACGCCGCTGAGCATGGTTGGGTTTGAACTTACCCCGCAATCCGGACAGAAGTTCGTTCCCCAAATGGTGATGAAGTCGTAGGGCGCGAAGACTGCGCTGGCGCCGGACTCGATGAAGGTGGAAGCGCTGGTAACCGCAGTGATGATCGGAGTGGTCACGACGGGCAAATTGGCGACGGCCGAGCCCGTGGTTGGCGCAGCTGGCGTTCCGCCATTGGGATTAATAACGGCCAGAGTGAGAGGAGTGCCGGCGGTGGAGAAGTAACCGGTGGTCCCAACGGTGATTTGTAAGACGATCGTCGTGCTGTTGACCACGTTTACGACCAATCCGGTACCGGTAACGATTTGTACTGTATTCGCGAAAACCTCGGTAACCTGTCCGGTGCCGCTAGGAACGAAGCCGCTGCCGGTAATCACGATATTCACGACATCAGTGGCGTTGGTGTCCACGGGCACTGAGGTCGGATACAAGCTGGTAATGGCCGCCACCGGCGGAGTAACCGTCAGTGAGAACGATAACGGAATGGTTGTGGAGCCATAATTGATGGTTACTGTGGCAGTCAGGACGTCGCCCGCAACCGCCTTGGCATAAACCAGGGGAGTGAGCGAAACCGATACTGTGGTGCCCCAGGTATAAACCAGGCCGCTCGCTGGGCTGACGCTAATCCCGTTGGATACCGTGGTTCCGGTGCTCGTCAGTGCGGAGAGCGTCGTGGTGTAGGAGATCGGTACGCTGTCGGAAAGCAGGGTGAACGTGAAGGGGCTCTGGGCTGAGCCAACTGCCCATGTCAGCGCGCTCAACACGGTAGTTCCTTGTTTGACAGTAAGATTCGCCGACGGACTCTTGACGGTCAGAGTAACTGGGATATTCAAGGGGCTGAACCCAATGACGTCGAGCTGCACCGTGGCGGTGTAAATGCCGGCGCCGAGCGTTGCGGCCACGCCGCTAGCGACGAGAGTAAAGACCGAGGGTGTCCCGGCCACGGCTCCAGCCGTGATCGGACTAACAACGGTGCCGCTGGAAACGCTGACCGTGAGCCAATAAGGCACCGTGGTTGCGTCGACAGTGTAGAACGTGCTGTTGGCGGGACCTGTTGCTACGGCGGCCGTCGCCAGACTCACGCTCGTGCTCGAACCCGGCGTGCCGGGAAGCTGATAGCTGAGCGAAACCGCGCCAGTCGGTGTGAATGTCGGGATCAGTGGCGATGCAGCAGCATGCAATTCACTCGTACAAGCGACGAGCGCGAGCATCGCAAATGAGACTTGGTAAAGCCTGTTTCTTTTCATTTGAAATAAATTCCTCTTTGACCCGCGCTTCAGATCGCTTGGGTACTGCGATGCATATCGGGCAGGAGGAAATAAATTTGAGGAACCGCCGGAGCTAGCCGGCTAGGGGTAGATGTTTGCGCTTGCGGCTGTCTTCTTGTGCACGGATCACTGCGATCACACGGCTCACGCCGGCGTCCCATTCCGGAAACAGATCCAGATATTGCACCTGCCTGGCGATGCGGCGGGGTACTATGCATTCGTCCAAGCGCAGGGGGATAAAAAAGATCTCGTCCAGAGGTACCTTGCCCGCGCAATTCAAGGCGTAGCGCAGCTCGCTGTGAAAACTTCCGCGCTTGGACGTGGCGCGTTTCGAAAAGCACGCCACAAAGAAATCGGACGTTTGAATGGCGGTTTCGATGGCTCGGGGCCAGTTCTGCCCGGGAAGCAGCTTCTTCTTGTCGAGCCAGGGGCGAAAACCGTGTTGCTCGAATGCCTGGTACAGCTTCCTTATCAGCGACAGATCCTCCTCAACGTAAGCGATAAATACCCGAGGCTTCGTTTGGCCCACGAAGCGATACCCGCGCTTGCCCCCTGGCACGAACTTTCCCAAGCCATCGATTTCTACCGTGGCGCCCTGCTCCAAGGCGTCGCGCAGCATATGGGCGATGCGGGATGCCAGCACGTTGTTTGATCGCGACGTTCTCACTTGGAACCCTCTTTTTTGACCCGGCAGGCGCCGGGCGGAAGTCCCTCTTCAAAATAGAAAGCGGGTTTCGGACCCGGCCAAAAGGTCCCCAGACCGGGAAGAGAGGCGCTGCGTCCCCGGCGCACTCGTTTCAAGATGTCATTCAGGACCTGGTCGAGCTGGTCGGCAGCCGCAGCCGGGCTGATTCCGGACTCCTTCGCTAAGCGGCGCGCCAGCTCTTCTCGTTTCATTCCACAGAGATGATAATGCATAGTCCGGCGCGAGCTTCAGGGGCGGAACCGATGATCTAACCAAGTATGATCTCTATTATCAGCAACATAGAGTCCAGGATAGGATCCCGGAAGGGCTGTGACCGGCCTGCCAAATGAAGCGGTTTTAACAAGTACTTAAGCTGGGGTTCATCTACGGCTGAAATGATAAGGCTGAAGTTTTCAATACAACTTCTGACACCTAAGGAGACCTCAATGAAGAAAATCATGACTCTGATGCTGGGCCTGTCCTTCCTGATGGGCACGGTCAGCCTGTTCGCCGCGCAAGACAAGCCGGCCGATTCCACCGCCAAGAAGAAAAAGGCCAAGAAGAAGAAAGCCGAGAAGTCCGAGACCGAGAAGAAGTAGCTAACTTTCCGTTCCATCGTTAGCCAAGGTTTTGCGTCGCGCATGCGGCCCAGTTCACGGGTTCGCCATGCGCGACAACTTTTTTGGGCGGGCAGTTTACCGTTAACGGGTTCCCAGTACCTTTCCGATTGCCGGGCGCCTTCGATCTGGGTTACCGTGTAGTATACAGAGCCACAGATAGGGCTGTTGATTTTATGGTGGAATGTCCATCTTGCCACACCAGCAATCCGCCAGAATCGCGCCTGTGTTCCAAATGCAGCACTCCCTTCGGGATTGACAGCGCGGCCCTCGACGGCGGGGCTACCGTTGCCATCGACACGTCAGTGACCTCGGCTGCGGTCATCGATCCGGACGGCACGCAGGTCTTCACCGAGGTGTCGCTCGGAGCGACGGCGGCGGTAGGCGGCACAGGCTGGTCCGTGCCGGTACAGAAGCTCAACGCCCTGGACCCCAGCACGAATCTCGAGCCTGGCATGATGCTGGGCGAACGCTACGAGATCCTCAAGCGCCTCGGGGAAGGCGGCATGGGCGCTGTATACAAGGCGCGCGATCACGAGCTCGACCGGCTGCTGGCGCTCAAAGTGATTCGCCCGGAGCTGGCCGGCCATCCCGATATTCTGCGCCGCTTCAAGCAGGAGCTGATTCTCGCCCGCCAGGTCACACACAAGAACGTGGTTCGCATCTTCGATCTCGGTACCGCCGACGGGCGGAAGTTCATCACCATGGACTTCATCGAGGGCAACGACCTGAAGAGCATCATCAACGAGCGCGGCAAGATTCCTCCTGTCGAAGCCGTGCCCATCGTGCAACAAATCTGCCGAGGCCTGGAAGCCGCCCACACCGAAGGCGTCGTGCATCGCGACCTGAAGCCCCAAAACGTCATGGTGGATGACTCGGGGCGCGTCTGGTTGATGGACTTCGGCCTGGCGCGCTCCATGGAGCTGTCCGGTTTGACGCGCACCGGCGTTCTGATGGGCACGCCGGACTATATGTCGCCTGAGCAGGCTCGCGCCGAAAAAGTGGACGCGCGGTCGGACCTGTTTAGCGTGGGCATCATCTTCTTTGAAATGCTCATCGGTCGTCTGCCGTTCCAGGCCGACACGCTGATGGCCAAGCTACTGCAGCGCGTGCAGCAGCGGGCCGTCCCGGTAAACGAAATCGATCCCAGCATTCCCGCGGATATAGCCGCAGTGGTGAGCAAGTGTCTGGAGCCGGATGTTACCAAACGCTATCAGACCACTCGCGAAATCCTGAACGATCTGGGCGGGGGGATGAGCATCAGTTCGTCCGCGAGCGCGAGTGCGTCGTCGAGCGCTGCCGCGTCGGGATCGGGCTCGTTTTCTCTGGCCGATCTTGGTACCGGATCGCAGTTCGGGCCGCGTTATCGCATCGAATCCGTCATTGGCGAAGGCGGCATGGGCAAGGTTTACAAAGCCTACGACAGCGATCTGGACCGGACGGTGGCGTTGAAGCTGGTGCGGCCCGAGCTGGCCAAGGACGCGAGCTCACTGCAGCGATTCAAGCAGGAATTGCTGCTCGCGAGCCGCATTTCGCATCGCAACATCCTGCGTATTCACGACCTCGGCGACGTCAACGGCGTCAAGTTCATCTCCATGGCCTTCGTGCAGGGCATGGATCTGCACGACTCGCTTGCCAAGCAGGGACGCCTGCCGATCGAGCGAGCCGTGAACATCGCCAAGCAACTGGCCGGGGCACTGGAGGCGGCGCACGCAGAAGGTGTGGTGCATCGCGATTTGAAGCCGCGCAACGTGCTGATCGACGTGGACGATCATATCTACGTCTCCGATTTCGGCCTGGCAAAATCGCTGGACTCCGACAAAACCGGCATGACGCGCGTGGGTGAAGTGCTGGGCACGCCGCGCTACATGTCGCCGGAACAGGCCGAATCGAAGGCCGCCGATCACCGTAGCGATATTTATTCGCTGGGCGTCATTTTCTATGAAATGCTCACGGGCGAAGTGCCCTTCAGTGGCGAATCGTCGCTGCAGGTGATGTTCCAGCACGTGCAGGAACAGCCCAAGGATCCTCGGCTCCTCAACCCCGAGTTGCCCGAGTATCTGGCGGTCATCATTTTGAAGTGTCTGGAGAAGGATCCCGAGCTGCGTTATCAAAGCGCGAAGGATCTGCTGGCGGATCTCGAGTCGGGAACTCCTGCCACGCGTATTGTCCGCTTGCGCCAAGCGGAAATGGGCTATCCCAAGTGGATGTTCGCGGCCACCGGATTGGTGTTGCTGGTTGGCATCGGAATGGCGATCCGCCCGGTCCGCGAAATCGTGCTCGGCCGGTCCACTATCTCCATCACCGGCCGCAAGGGCGCTGCGCCTGCCGCCTCCACGGCCAACGACAAGTTCGTGGCCTTGCTCCCCCTGCGCGTGGTGGGAAGCGATCCGGCGCTGCAGTATGAAGCGGCGGGCGTCACCGAGGCGCTTTCCGCCAAGCTGTTCCAGATGAAAAACGTCCACCTGGCTTCCAGTGGCGCGGTGGAGAAAATCAACGCAGCCGATCCGGTGACGAAGATCGCGCATCAGTTGGGTTCCAAGCTGATTGTGCAGGGAACGCTGCAAGGCGCCGGGGACAAGATCGACGCCGTGCTGCGGCTAAGCGACGCCACTGGAAAGGAACTGTGGACCAAGGATTTTCCAGGCGTGCGCCAGGATCTGTTGACGATTGAAGATCAGATCTACAACGAATTGGTCACGGCCCTGGAGTTGAAACCGAGCGATGAAGAGTTGGCGCGCAATGCGTTGCGCCCCACCGAGAACGTCGCGGCTTACGAACTGTATCTCAAAGGGCGCGAGATTCTGCG
>Ga0187810_10001017_pt1 | contig 10027 bp, 8 predicted proteins | sample NC_wetland_sal_i_9_FD_132963 | JGI IMG/M metagenome (GOLD analysis project Ga0187810, IMG submission 132963) | Wetland sediment microbial communities from Neuse River Estuary, North Carolina, USA - ASW_5 | ecosystem: Environmental > Aquatic > Freshwater > Wetlands > Sediment | place: USA: North...
CCGCTCCCTCCGCCGCGGTTTCCTCGATCTCGCGCTCGCGTGTCTTTTCCTCGCGCCCTACCGCTGCCGCCACTGCCGTGTGCGCTTTTTTCGCGTCTGGCGTCCTGCCTCCAAGAAACTTGAGGAGGCTCCCCGCGCCCCGATACTCATCATGCCGCGCCAGCTTCTGGATATAGATCCGGTTGAGCCGGATCTCGTTGAGTCCATCCACCCTGAGCGTCCACTCCCGCGCCTGGTGGAGCCTCCTCCCATCGTAGCCCAGCCTTTGCGTTTTGGCCGCTCGCGATCCATTCTGATTCTGGAGAGCGACCTTTCCATCCGCAAACTGCTTCGGCGCTTGCTCGATCGCCGCGGCTACTTCACTCACGAGGTCAGTAAGCCCGAGGATCTCCCGATTGAGCTGCGTGAGCGCCGCGTGGATCTGTTGATCCTGGATGCCGCACTCATAGGCGCCAACGGACTGGACAACGTTCTCGCCCTCGCCCACGTTCATCCCGATCTCAAGGTGCTCGCTCTCTCGTTGGAATCTCTCGATGACGCCGAGGTTCCAGCGCGCTGCCTCGCGCTCACCAAGCCGTTTTCGCTCGAAACCTTTCTCGAATCGGTGGACCGTTTGCTCGAATCCGCGTCTCCGCCGGATAGCGAATAGCCGCGCTAACCTAAAGCCGTGGGTCGCTCCGGCACTGCTGTCGCGTGGCTCCGGCGAGTACTGCCGTTCCTATCGATCGCCATCATCATCGGATTGGCCTACGATGGATGGATTTTCTACGGCCGTCGGCGCGACGCTGGCAGTGCTGCAAAAGCGGATGCTGCCAAAGAGGCGCAAGACGATCGCAGCATTGTGGATGCACTCGGCGGCGACCGTTTGAAGATTCTCGACTTCTACGCGAGCCCGCCAGCGATTCGCCGCGGGCAGCACTCCATGATTTGCTACGGCGTGAACGCCGCCCAGACCGTGCGCATCGATCCGCCTGTCGAAAAGCTTCATCCCGCCGTCAGCCACTGCCTACAAGTCACTCTGCAGCGGACTACCGAGTACAAACTCACGGCTGCAGACTCTGCCGGCCATACACTGAGTCAGAGCCTGACGATTCAAGTGGCGCCATAGCATTACACCAAGAATGGTTTCAGGCAAACCCATGCTTGATGCGGTTCGACCGTTGCACCCGGCAATTCAGGCAAAGATCGATCGTCACCGTGCCGTCCGCGTTCTCCACTCCCGCCGCCCCCAGCGCTTCCGCTTCCTCCTTCGACACCGCCTGCAGTGATAGCCGCGATCCCGGCGGCAGTTTCTGCCCGCAACCGTCGCAATATCGTCCGTCGTTCTTGAGCATCGCCTACTAAAATAGAACTTGATCTCACCAGCGCGCCAGATCGCCTTCGATGTCCTCCGCAAAGTCCACCAAGGTGGCTATGCTTCCGACCTTCTTCTGCAGCGCTCGGTGCAACTCGACTCGCGCGACGCCGGCCTCGCCTCGGAAATCGTTTTCGGATGCCTCCGCTACCAGGCGCAGCTCGATTATCTGATCGCTCGCCGTGTTCCCCGCGCGCCCGAGCCCGAGGTCCGCATCGCTCTCCGCATGGGCATCTATCAACTGCGCTATCTCAATCGCATCCCGCCGCATGCCGCCGTCGGCGAAAGCGTCGAGCTGGTGAAGCGCGCGCACAAAGCGTCCGCCGCGGCATTGGTCAACGCCATTCTGCGGAAAACGGATCGTGAGCCCGTGCCTTGGCCCGATCGAGAACGAGCCTTGTCGACGCCGGGCTGGCTGCTCGAGAAATGGGATCGCCAATTCGGCCGCGAAACCACGGATCAAATCGCGGCCGCGTTCCTCCAGCCGCCCGAGACTTACATCGCGAGCACGGGCCGCATTCAGGATATCGGCGCCCAGTCCATTGTTCCACTGCTTGATCTGCACCCCGGCCAGACTTTTCTCGATGTTTGCGCCGCGCCCGGCAACAAAACCGCGCAAGCCATTGAGTTGGGAGCTCGCGCCATCGCGTGCGACATTCATTTGCATCGCTTGCAGCAGATGCGCGATCTCAACTGTCCGCTCGTCGTCCTCGATGGCACGAAGCCGCTGCCGTTCCGCGCCAAATTCGATCGAATTCTCATCGACGCGCCGTGCTCCGGCACGGGCACGCTCGGCCGCAATCCCGAAATCAAGTGGCGTCTGAAGCCGTCCGATTTGGCCGATCTGCACGCCAAGCAAGTGGCTCTGATTCGCCAGGCGATGGAGCATCTGTGCCCCGGCGGCCGGCTGGTTTATTCCACGTGCTCGCTCGAAAAGGAAGAGAATGAACTGGTAATCCAGGAAATTCCGGGCGTCTGGCAGACCACTACGCGTTTGCCGGGTCTCAGCGCCGGTGATGGTTTCTTCGCAGCTGTGCTCCGGGCCTAACTCACCCGAACATCAAACACCGCCAGCCAATATTGCAGCGATTGGAGCGCGAAGCCGCAAAACATCAGCGCGATTCCAACCACCCCCATGCGCCTCTGCGGCAAATGGTCGGCGTAATATTCCACGTGCGGGCTGAACGCCATCCCCAGCCCCGTGACGAGCCCGGTCACCACTCCCAGCCGTGTTGCGAACAGCCAGGGATGCTCAATGTGCCGTACCAGCCTGCTGCAAACGAGCGCCGCCACGATGTAGCCAATGGTGCGCAGCGCAGTCGTCCACAAAAGCACGCGCGTCAAGCGGGGCCGGTCAGTTAAAAATCGCATCGACGGCCGCACGCCGCGGCTGTACGCAATCACTTGTCCGCCCGTGAGCAGCGCCCCATACGCCATCGCGAACTGAAGCCCGACCTGTGGGTAGAGCGCCGCGCTGAAGGCCGCGGCACGAATGGCGCTGAACAATGCTTCCCATGGCGGCGAATAATGATCCTGGCGCTTCGACATCCGGTTGAGCTCGATGGCGATCGTGATTCCCAGCGCCGGTCCCGAGGCCACTCCAAACAGCAGCCCTAGCCCGAGTCCGTAGCCCAGGCCGAATAGAATCGAATAAGTCACCATTCGTGTCAGCAGCCGTAGCGGCCCGTGCGGTCCGCCGAGTAAGTCGTACGCCAGATAGAGGCTGCCGAGCACATCCAAACAACTGCCCGCAATGCTGATGGAAGCAACCGTGTGGTGGTCCATCCATCGATTGTAGGCGTTGCCCATTCGTCCGTCATTACTCGTCCCGGAGGGCCCGCATCGGATCGATCAGCGAAGCCCGCCGCGCTGGAACATACGCCGCGAGCAGCGTCACCAGCACCAGAGGCACGGCAACGGCCGGCAACAGCGCGTAGTTCAAGTGGCTGGCCAAAATCCAAAGCGTCGACGCGAGAGCGCGGCAGGCAAAAAAACTCAGAATCAGCCCGGCGCCCGCGCCAATGGAGCCCAGCACCAGCCCCTGCCTGAGCACCATGCGCAGCACGCCTTGCCGATCCGCCCCAATCGCCATGCGGATGCCGATCTCGCGCGAACGCCGGCTCACCGTGTACGCTACCAGCGCGTACAGCCCAACCATTGCGAGCACGAGTCCCATCAGTCCGAGACTCGCGATCACTTCGACTAAGATGTTCGGAGTCTTCACCGCGCGTTGCGTAAAGAAATCTTGCATGGTTCGCGCATCGGAATAGGGCATGGATGGATCGATCTTACGCACCACCTCACGCACTACAGGCGCGAGCATTGCCGCGTCCGGCGCGCTCGATTCGGCGAGCACGGTCAGCGCCCGCGTGTTGTGCTGCATGTATGGAAGGTACATGAAGTCGGTCGGCGGCTCGGCGATCCAAACGTATTTTCCCGTTTCCGCGATGCCCACGATCTCCACCAGTGGTCCGGATGCGTCGCGGAGATGGAAGCGCTTGCCGAGCGCGTCCTCGCGCGGCCAATAATGTTGAGCAAACTGCGTGTTGACCACCGCAACCAGCGGCGTACCGGCCCGGTCGGTATCCAGGAAGCCGCGCCCCCGCACCAGCCCGACGCCCATGGTGTGAAAGTAGCCGTCGCTTACGTAGTAATTGAACACGTTCACGGCTTGTTGGCCCGGCGGCAACGAATATCCCTCAGGAACCACCGCCACGCTCGACTCGTTGAATCCCATGGGAACATCCGACGCCAGCGCCGCCGACCGGACGCCCGCCGACGAACGAGTCCGATCCAGGAGCTCTTTGTAGAAGCGCCAGCTTTGTTCTTGCGTGTAGTTCACCGGCCGCGTGTTAAAACCGGCGAGATATAAATGGTCGGTGCGGAAACCCGTTCCTTGCTTCAATTGATCGCGGAAACCCTGCCAGACCACCGCGGAAACCACCAGCAAAACCAGCGAGAGCGCCACCTGTCCAGCGACGATCAAGTTGCGTCCCCACAGTCGTCTTCGCCCGCTGCCGTCCGCATCCAGTGCCTTGAGCGCCGGAACCAGATCGATGCGCGTGGTTTGAAACGCGGGAGCCAGACCGAATACAAACGTGCTGAGGATGGAAGCAGCCAGCGTGAAAAACAACACCCGCTGGTCGATCGCGGCCTTAATGGAAACTGGAACATCGGAGGGGACAGGAATAGCGTTGAAAAAGTCCGTGACGGAGTAGGCTAGAAGAATGCCGGCCGCGCCGCCCACGATCGCGAGCAATAGGTTTTCCAGAACCAGCTGCCGGATCAGTGCGCCACGGCCCGCCCCAATCGCCAGGCGCACGGCCATCTCTCGCGCTCGCGACCGCGCCCTGCTCAGCAACAGTCCGGCAACATTGGCGCAAGCCACTAACAGAACGCAAATCGCAAGCACGCTTTGCATCGCCGCCAGGGCCGCCTGTGGCGGAACCTGCGTCACCCGGAACTGAAGCTCGGTCTTCACCTGGACCTTCTGATCACGGTTGGTCCGAGGATAGAGCTGTTCCAGCCGGGCCGCGATGGCTCCTAGATCCGCATGCGCCTGTTGAACGCTCACGCCCGGCTTGAGGCGGCCTTTCACGGTTAGCCAACGGACGTCCCGGCTCTCCAGAAGGTTCTCGTGTCCCAGGCGTGGATACATCGCCAACGGAACGTACAGGGCAGGCCGCACAAACTGGTCGATACCGGTGAACCGCTCGGGGGCCACGCCGATGATCCTGCACTCCGTGCCGTTCAGCCGGAGGGTTGAGCCCACCACTGACGGGTTCGCGTTGAACTGGCTCACCCAGAAATCGTGGCTCAGCACCACCACCGCGTCCCGTCCGGCGGCCTGATCTTCGGACTCGAGAAACGCGCGGCCCAGCGCCGGTTGAACGCCCAGCGTCCGGAAGAAGTTCCCCGACACGTACTCGCCGTAAGTGGTTTGGGGAAGTGCGGTGGCATCCTGACTGAAGCCGAATCCCGACACACTGAAGGCTAGCAGGCCCTCGAAACTGCGATTCCCATCGCGGAAATCGCGGTAGTCCGGATAGGAGATGGCTGCGTTGGTGCCAAATGAACCCTGATTGGCGGGTGTCACCGTCGCCACTCTGCTCGCCACCGGAACCGGCAGCGGACTCAATAGCAGCGCGTCGGCGATGCTGAAACTCGCCGAGGCCGCGCCGATCCCAATCGCCAGCGATAATACCGCAACCAGCGTGAATCCCGGATTCTTGCGCAACATCCGCAGGGCGTGGCGTAATGATCGCAGCATGGGAACCTCTCAGGGCAATTGCTGCACCATTCGAACGATATTGAAAAGGCAGCCTCGTCAGGCCGAACTACGGAGCGGATTTGGGATCAACCGTTCGACTTCGGACACCCGCGGCCACGCCGGACGCTATCGCTTGTCTTGTTTCGCCGCCTCGACGATGGCGTTCAGGGTTGCACTATCCTGCGATTCCGGGGCCGTGCTCTTGAAAGTCCGGATATAGGCATAAATATCCTTCGCCTTTTTGTCGGGCAGCGATTCCGCGCTGAAATTCGGCATGGCCGTGGAGGGAACAATGGGCGCCACATTGGCGCGGCCGCGCAGAAATGTGATGAACATCTGCTCCGTCGCAAGGTGTCCCCACCGTCCCACGAATGGGCGCGCCCCAGTCTCACCGTTGTAGCCGTGGCAGGCATAACAGCCGTAGTCGTAATAGAGCTTTTTGCCAGCCACCGCATTCCCGGTCACCGGACTGCTGGGCGCAGGTGCGGACGTGGCAGGCTGCGCGTTCAATGCCAAGGGCAGCGCCACAAGCGTCGCCGCAGCCAACCACAAGCGATTCGAATTCTTCTTCATGCCAGCATCCTTCACCGCGGCTGCGTGATCACGTCCACCATATAGGGTTCGCCGCGCTTCGCCGAAGCTACTCCGCGCCGCAACGCAGCCGATAATTTCGTGGGATCGGTAATCGGCCCCTCGCCAGCCATGCCGTAGCTCTCGGCCATCTTCGCGTAGTCGATGTAGGGATTCCGCAGCGTGTTGCCAATGTCCGCCCGGTCCGTGCCGCGCCCCCGAACGCCAGCCATGTATTCCACGAACATGTACTCCTGATGCCACGCCCGATTGTTGTGCATCACGGTGAGCATGGGCAGCTTGTGATGCGCGGCCGTCCAGAGAACGCCAGGCGCATAGTTCAGATCGCCGTCGGTCTGGATATTGACGACGATTCGATTGCGAGCCTTCGCGGCCAGCGCCGCGCCCACCGATGCCGGCGCGCCATAACCCATGCCGCCCGCGCCCTGTCCACCCAGGTAGCTGTACGGCCGATTGTGATCCCAAAGCTGATTGTTGTGGCTGCCGGAGAAACCGCTCGGTGAGGCAAAGCACCAGTCTTCATGCATGATCAGCGGCCAGAGCTCCGCATAAACCCGCGCCGTGCTGATGGGCGAGCCGTTCCATCCGGCTTTCGCCCTCTGAACCGCCTGCTCGACTGCGGCTACGTGTGCCTCGTGATTCGCCCGCGCGTGTTTGGCTGAGCGCTCCTGAATCCGGGCCTTTTGCTCCGCTGTCAACTGCCGCTTCACTTCTTCGATAAGCAGTGGAAGGCTCGCTTCCGCATCGGCCTCAACAGGAGGCGCCGACTTCTCGGGGCCGCCGGCCGGCCCAAAGTTGCTGGCTCGCAGAATGCCTCCGAAGTCGATGTTGGTGGTGTCTCGCGACCGCGCAATCTTCGCCAGCCCAGGACCGGTAATGGAAGCTTGCGCCCCGCCCGTCTCGAGACCCAGCGTGTAGTCGTAGGCGGTATCCGCCCCCGGTCCGCACAAAGGGTGACGTTGCGGGAAACTCATTGGCCCAACCGTGGCCGTCGTGCTGGTGCAAGCTCCGAGCAATTCGGCCAGTTCCACCGCGCGCTTCACGCCTTCGGGCGTTCGCAAACGTCCCACGGCGATTCGAGGGTTTTGCGCCTCCACCAAAGCCTTCGCGATTTCCCTCGCCAGCGTGGCGTCGATGGTCGGGAACTGCGGCGGCGTATACGCGGGAATCCGCAAATTCGGGACGTTCTCTTTCTGAATTTCGGAGCTCAGCACCACCAAAGTCGGCGCGGTCGGCGGCGTAACGGCTTCGTTGTAGGCGCGCTGAATCGCCACCAAAGCTTCGTCCACGGTCTTCGGCTCCGCGTCCCATTTGGTATAGCTGCGAACCATGCCCGCCATATCGTGCGCTGTATGGGCGGGAATGAAATCCGGGTCGTTACCCGCGATCATCAGCACCGGCACGCGGTCATAATACGCCTGATAAATGGACATCGCGGCGTGCTGAATTCCGATGGTGCCGTGCAACACCGCGAGCATCGGCTTGCCTTCCGCTTTGGCGTAGCCGTGCGCCATGGTGACAGCCGATTCTTCATGCAGCGCCGTGATCCACTCCGGCATCACATTGGGCGGATTTCCGTAATTGATGAACGATTCCTGCAAACCTTCGAAACTCGATCCGGGATTCGCAGCCGCATACTCGATCCCGAGGTCGCGAATCGTCTGGACCATGAGATCAGAGCCCGGCCGGGTGATGGTGCGGACGGCTACCGGCGGCCGGATATTCCCAGCTTCGCGGTCGAGTTGTTTTTCTGTCGGAGCCGGCGCTCCGGCAGTTGAAGCAGCGCCTCTCCCATCGCTGCTTCGAGTCTGAGCTTCCACCAACGGAGTCGAGGTAGCCAGCGCCGCCGCGCCCGCTGCTCCGGCCGCTGCGTTCTTCAGGAAGCCGCGCCGTCCTAGGGAAGGATTTTTCGATTTCGCCATGAACTCTTTTCTCCGGACTTTTCGGCCACAATGATATCAATCTCCGGCGTCGTCATGGAACCGTCAGGGTCCGGACAGACATATGGTGCTTCAAATAAAGCATCATCACGTTCTGGTCTGAGGCAAACGCCTTATTCTAGAGCGCCCGTAAAAACCGCAGAATCGAGATATGAGAACACTCGTGGTGGGTCTCTTCCTGGCTGCCAGCCTCTTTGGCCAGTACGGCCACCAACGTTTTAGTTGGCAGGAGGCCTGCTACAAGAATTTCGGGCTTCCCTATTGCCAAGGGAACGATTTCGCGATTAAGCCTGAACCGAAGGGAAAAAGCAACTCCCTTCGCGGTATCGGCGCGGACGTTGACCCGTTCCCAGCAACGAACGTGACGGCGGCTGACATTATTTCCGGCACGATCGACTGGCGATTTGCGGATCCTTCCGCCGACACGCTGGTCGGGTTTCACGCCAAGAAACTCGCGACCGTACCCTTGGCTCGCCAAGCGATTGCGCAGTTGGGGGCCAACCTCGGCCTCGCTCCCTCCGAGATTGAGAACGTACTCGACCGCCTGTCGGGCGTCGAGCAGGTGGGGATCTCGGTCGGCCGAAACCACACAGTCGTGATGATCACCGGCCGTGGAAGCGATTCAACTCTTCCCCTGCTCGAGCCTGGTTGGAAAGCCACACCGGTGGTAGGAAACGCAGTGTTGGTTGGGCAGGCCGATGCCGTGGACAAAGCAGTCCAGCGCCTCGCGAAAGACGACCCGCCGGGTGAGATGATGCGCCTGGCGATGAAGCGTCAGGCCGTCAACGAGTTTTGGGCCATTGGATTCGCCGCGGGTTTGGACGCCGAGCACGCCAAAGTGAAAAGCTTCTCCATGCAACTGCTGGTTCGCGACCATATCACAAGCGCGCTGGCTCTCGAATTCAACGAGCCGCCCGACGCAAAGGCGCTCGGCGCCTGGGCTCCCGCGCTCAAAGCCGTGGTCGAAGGGAACCTCGTTCACGTCACAACGATGATGGAAGCCGATGAAGTCCAGCAGAAGTTGAGTCAAATTGCCGCCAGCCCGATTGGTGAACACCTAGCGGCCCTGGTGAAACCAACGCTCTATCTTCCGATCCATGAAGCCACCGCGCCCGTACAGGCCAAGCCGAAGATTTATGGTTTGGACTGACGAAGTGAAGTCATAAACAACGTTCATCAGCGGCCATCTCTCCGCCTTCCGTTCTCATCGGCGTTCATCTGCGGCCATTCCCGCCCTCCCCCGTGCTAACATCGTCTTTAAGTTTTCCAGCATGATCCAGGTCCTCCCCAGCATCCTCTCGGCCGATTTTGCGCGCCTCGGCGAGGATATCGCCAAGGTTGAGCGCGCCGGCGCCACCATGCTGCACGTCGATGTCATGGACGGGCACTTCGTCCCCAACATCAGCATCGGAATCCCCGTCGTCGAGTCCATCCGCAAGTTTACGAAGCTCAAGCTCGACGTTCATCTGATGATTTCCGACCCCGACAAATACGCCCCCGAGTTCATCCGCGCCGGCGCCGACTACCTGCTCGTCCATCAGGAAGCTTGCATCCACCTCGACCGCACGCTGCGCCTCATCCGCGCCGAGGGTGGCCGCCCCGGGGTCGTGCTGAACCCCGCCACGCCGATAAGCATGCTTAGCGAGGTGCTGGATCTGGTGGATCACGTGCTTATCATGAGCGTGAATCCCGGTTTTGGAGGCCAGGCTTTCATACCCAATGCCCTCAAGAAAATTCAGGCGCTCGCGTGGCGCCGCAAAGAGTTAGGATTAAATTTCGCCATCGAGATCGATGGTGGAGTCGCCCGGGAGAACGCCGGTGACATCACTCGCGCCGGGTGTGACTGGCTGGTTGCAGGGTCGTCGATTTTTC